>Ga0116148_1002258_pt1 | contig 19298 bp, 16 predicted proteins | sample AD_UKC055_MetaG_FD_89786 | JGI IMG/M metagenome (GOLD analysis project Ga0116148, IMG submission 89786) | Active sludge microbial communities of municipal wastewater-treating anaerobic digesters from USA - AD_UKC055_MetaG | ecosystem: Engineered > Bioreactor > Anaerobic > Digestate | place: USA... | reverse complement strand
TGAAGAACGCTCAGGTCCCGAATACTTTCCCCGACAAAGAGGGGTCTACAAGTGGGCATATCAACCCGGCTCCATCTATCTCGGGGACCGGAAGGAGAAATCCCCTTGGAAAGTTACACCATGCTGAAGGAACCAGGTGGGTTTTCAGAAGAGCTCTTGAAGAAAGTGCTCCTGGGCATTTCAGCGAGAAGATACCGGGAAACCGTGTGTGAGTCCGCCCGTGCCTTCGGAGTCTCTCCTTCTTCGGATATCATTGCGGTCACTGCGAAAAACCTCACCGTGTTCAAAGAACGGGACCTCGGAGACCTCACCATCTTTGCCCTCTTTATCAATACGATCCATCGGGGAGGAGAAGCATACATGGTTGCCCTGGGCATCGACACAGAGGGAGCCAAGCACGTTCTCGGGTTCTGGCAGGGCGTTACGGAAAACCATGAGGTCTGTACCGGGCTTCATGCCGATCTGGAGAGACGACGCCTTACCCTTTCAAAAAACATCCTCTGGATAACAGATGGAGGCAGGGGGATTATCAAGACGTGGTCCACCACTCATAAGGACAGAAACATCCAGGGGCATCTGGCAAAGAAGTACCGGAAGGAAGCCCACCGGAGATTCACCACTGCCCTGGAACAGAACGACTATAAGGATGCACGGGAGATGCTCCTTGATTTCGAGAAATGGCTTCGTGCTATCAATGAATCAGCAGCCGATTCTCTCATGGAGGCCATCGAAGGAATCCTTACCCTTCACCGATTGAACATACCTGTCCTTATCAGAAAAACCCTTACCTCTACCAATCCCATTGAAAGCATGTTCTCCACTGTACGGGATTGTGAGCGGAACATAAAGAGATACCGCACCAGCGCTATGGCTCAACAATGGCTCGCATCGGTTCTTCTTCACTGTGAAAAAGGGTTCCGAAGAATCAAAGGCTATAGAGACATACCACAGGTGCTAGCAAACATTGAAGCAATACACACTGAAGCCACGCGTCAGGCGGCATGAGAGAGGTTGACCAAAGATGATGAAAAAAGGGTGCCACACATTTCAACTAAAAACTTGACATCTTCACTTTTCTGCCTCTATTTAACAACAAATCCTCGCTCAATAAATAATCTTTTTTTGAGAGTTATCAACATGTTCGCGGTTCCCATGAATGAACCAATCTTTATATTTATATGTTAGCACTATTTCAATTATGCAAAATACATGCTTACTTATAACTGTTTGATATTATTGTTATAAATTTTCATGCCATTAATATCAAGCATCGAATTACGTTGTATATCAACAAATTTCAGAGGCTACCAGTGGCTTTTAAAGGATCTAAGTGGTTCGCTACCCCTATTCGCACCAGTCCCTTCATCACAGGTTTGCATGGTCTGGCAAATCCTCATCATGAATTTTACTATCAAGTTTGTTATTGTGGTGCTCAGTATCGTATCGGCCAGGATATGTGGTAAGGCCTTTTCCCCTCAACATTAAAGAATTGGTGTATCAAGTATTACTATTGCCTAAGGATCAGATTTCGCATTGATGTTTGGCTTCATATTATTCGTTTCAGACAACTACACTAAGCAATCCTTGATGCCAGGATTTAAGATTCGGCGCCGATATTTTGGTATTCAGACAATATGGATAGTCGCTATGAATATACTCGAAGAATAGGAAATACTACTTTCAGGCCATTCCACGTATCATTATATCGCAGTCTTTTCATTCACCCATGATCAAGACCATGGAACTCTGTCCTACGAGTTTTTAGGGTGGCATTCATTTCTCGAAGTCAACCTATTTTTCCAAAAATGAGCATGGAAACTTTTCGCCATCTTCTTGAACTTATTCACCAATGAATTTGACAATTTCCTGGGTAATCCTGCATTCAGGGCTTTTATACGCGTCTAATCTAACTTTTTTCGAATCAAGCATCTTTGCTCGGAGTTCTGACAGATCATAGCAAACGATAATATAATTCTCCCCTGAAAGTGCATCAATCAAATCGGTTTGATGTTTATCTTTTCTGACTAAATTGGGCACTGCAATCACTTTTTTGTTTAACTTCATCAAGTTAAAAAGAGTTCCTGCCCCCCCATGGCATATAACCAGATCTGCATCGCTGTATTCTTTCTCTAAATCTAATTTATATCTGAAATATTGACAGTTTTTGGGAATATATTTTCCATCTGCAATCTGACAAATTATTTCCTCTTTCATATCAGTAGAGATCTCATCTACCTGCTTTATTAATGGATCAAAAGCTGTTGATCCAACCGTAATGAAAATCACGCCAACCTACCCAAATATTTCGCTTTGGGATAATGCTTGAGCATTTGAGGCCACTGAACAAGAAATAAATCAGAAAATGGATACAATACCTTCCCAGCATACGATTTTGTTTTTGTTCTGCTCCAAGACTCAATTACAATTATTTTTTTTCCTGCTATTTTACCAAAAATACAAACGGGGATCCCTAATCCCGGACCTGTTGTAATGATGTACTCAGGATTTGATCTCAATAAAATAATGGATGATTGAAATAAATTCACAAGGATTCTTATTAAAGTTATAACAATCGATTCGTTCTTTCCCCTTATTGGGATGGCAGTAAAAATTTTGTATTTTCTTGAAAATCTTTCAATTCCCAACTTATCTGATTTTTCCAGCATTAATTTAGAATCATATTTGTCCCCAATTTCTTGAAGAATTATTGCTAGTTGGGCAATATGCCCACCGCTTCCTGCAACAAAAAGAACTTTCTTCATACAGACGTTACCATATGCAAAGTCATCTCAGCTACATAAAATTCCGTGATCACATCATCCACGCTAGGCATAGCGCTTTTTCCGACATGTGCTCCCTGACCTTCGTAGGATGACAATTCGTTTGCATTCTTCTCATTGAGCGATGCCGTTGAAACAAGATTACCAGGAAAGCGTTGGGCATTTATTTATTATCGGATAGTTTGTAATTATATATGTTTTCTTCATTTGTTCAGGAAGAATTTCACTCTTAATTTAATGTTCCAATACGTTTGAAATTGCTTTTCAAACAGTTGATTTTATAAGCAATCTTTTCAGATATAATTTCAGGCTTAATACTAAAAAACAGGGCCGAAAATAGCCTCTAAATGCTATACTATCAACGATCTACATCATAAAATACTCAAGAGGCTGAGAAATGGGTAAAAAAACTGTCCCTATTGCGGTTCAAAACACACCCAACAGAAAGGTGTCCAGAATAAGAGAAAGCGTTATCGGTGTATGGCATGCACAAAGCAATTTCAGAATCATTCCCGCAGGAAACGGATAGAGAATGCTATCTGGCATGAATATGTTTATCAAAGACAAACGCTTCATCAACTATCAGAGAAGCACAACAGAAGCAAAGACTGGGTACGGGAACGCATACGGGCTGTCTCCTCACGAACACCGAATCATACCCCTCAACCCATAGTTGCCATTGCAGATGTCACCTTCTTCAAAAGGAGCTTCGGGATCTTGGTCATACGAGCACCACACCTGAAGAAGAACATCTCTATCCAGGAAGTCCAGAGCGAATCTATCGATGTCTATCGGCAGGGAAGGATTGTGTTGGAGAAGAAGGGATATACCGTACAGGCAATCGTTCTCGATGGCAGGCCTGGGGTACGACAACTCTTTGCCGATATACCCGTTCAGATGTGCCACTTCCACCAGAAACAGATCATCACCCGCTACCTTACGAACAACCCCAAACTAGAGGCAGGTATTGAACTGAAAAAGATTACCACGACCCTGTGTGAGACCACTGAACATGATCTTGCCGCTGCCCTTGATGTCTGGTATGCCGCGTGGTCTTCCTTCCTCAAAGAAAGAACAACCGATCCTGTAACGGGAAGGTGGCATTATACCCATAAACGACTTCGCATAAGCCTACCGGAGTTTAAAACTGAACCTGCCCTTCCTGTTCACCCATCAGAAGTATCCTGAACTCAATATCCCAAATACTACCAATTCCCTTGATGGGTGTTTTGCCTACCTAAAGGAATTGTTGAGGGTACACCGAGGCTCAACAAGAAGCCTCACAAACAAGATCATTGAAGAGGTATTAGGGAGATAAAAAAGCCCTTAAAAACCGTATTAAGCCTAATTTTAGATCAATTGTCTTAACGCACTTGGTCTTATCTGTTACAACCATGAGTTTTACCAAGGCAAGAAGGATAATCCTATGACCTTTGGGCCTTAAGTATTGACACTCTGGGCCCTAATAATCCTGCCTCGTAACGTCGGTAAATATTAAAGTGCGATAAAGGTTTTCCAGCCTTGGTAGTACAACATGTTTGGAGAAGTGTCGTTCAACCTGCTCTCGAGCAGCGATGCCCATCTTCTTTCTCAAATGGACACTTCGGGTCAAATCGATTATTGCCGAGGATAAAGCCGGACGATCACCTGCGTCGATTAGCAATCCATCAATACCTTCACGGACCATTTCAGGAATTCCGCCCACCCTTGTAGATATGATCGGAATTTGCCAGCTCATTGCTTCTAGTATACTAACCGGAAGGTTTTCATTATAGGATGGCAGTACATAAATGTAAGCACGGCGCAAAAGATCAATTTTTTCATCACCGCTCACCCAACCTGCAAACACAACATGTTCCTCAATGTTAAGCTCCTTAGTCAGTGCCTGCGCCCTATCAACCTCACCATTACCGCCGATAACCAATCTAAGCGTCGGAATCTGTGCAAGTGCATCTTTGAATGCAGGTAATAGATCATATACACCTTTTCGTTTGCCAACGTAACCTAGAAAAAGAATCTCCATCTCATTATCGCGGTAATCATTAATAAAGCTAGGTTCTGGCATCACAACATAGTTAGGTATTATTTTGACGTTTGCCCCCGGCGAAATTGATTTCACGTAGCGAAGCCAACTCTCAGACAACACAATGATTACCGACTGTTTTGCTAAAATCCAGCTTATCAAGCTTTGAACCAAAGCTGAATGTTCGTCCACAAATTCCTTCATCTCCGAGCCATGGAGGTGAAACACCACAGGTACAGCAGCCAGCCTGGATATCAATGCAAACATGGATTTTCGCCAGAAACTCCTTTTCATGGCTGAATGACAATGCACCAGACTGACTCGCCTCGTCAAAAGAAGTCCGATAAGGCGCAAAAGTGCTTTCCACGCCATGGCTAAACGCATGGTAAATGCACCAGAAACATGCGAATTCAGAAGCACAACGTTCCATCGGAAAAAAAATCCATCTGCTAAATACCCCTCGACAACCGAGCGAATGCCACCTTTATCTGACGTACTTAGCATTACAACCTTCTTCTTCATGGTCTCGGTAACCAAGAATCAATCTCCTTTACAATAAACATGTGAAAAAACGATGAAGTAGACGCGCCGAGCGAAACAGATACCTTAACTTGTCATAGAAACGGGAAAATGTGCAAGGCGAGCCATCCAATGGCGCGTCATTTGGTGGAATTTTTTTCTAACTTGTCTCTTGTTACTGGTTACTGCACAATAGTAAGTCCGGTTGGCGCAGAAGGTTCAGCGGTGACATACACATATTGATATGCCCCAATATCGTATGCTCCCGCTGGCCGAACACTGGGGTTTGCCAATCCCGCCCCGTTGATACACCCGTTATACTGACTTCCAAGCGTATATCCTTTGTTCAAAGCATTTCCTGTTGAAATAGCAAAATAGGTCGTATTAGGAACCATGTTCGTTCCATACGTTCCGGTGAATCCTGTGGGAAGTGTTCCTCCAGTGAAATTAGGGTTGGTTCCAAAACTCGTTGTACTCCATGTACTAACCTGAGAATTTGTGTAATTAGAACCACCAACATTTCTTACAGCTATCTTTGACCCTCCATCTGCTCGGTAAATTATGTTGTTTGAATAATTAAAAGTAGTGCCACTCAAGCGGTAATAAAGCGCACCATAGTCAGTTGCGGTAGAAGAAAAATAAATTATATTATTTCTAAAATTGACAGTTCCGCCATTCATTACGCCTGTAGACCCAAGTGATACGCTGGCATTATTATTGCTATTGGTGTTTACCGTATTAAAAAACGTATTGTTGTATATGTTAAATGTCGAACCAGCGTATCCATCACGGTAACCCTCATAACCCTCTATAAAGAAATCATGGGCATAATTATATTGAGTATTAATTACACCATTATTATAGAATATGTTACCATATATGTCTGCCGATATTACAAAATAAGAATCAGAAGCACTGTATCGTGATGGGTTCCATACTTGTATGCCGTTATAATTGTTTTCAGCTATTATATTGTATCTAATAATTGTGTTGTCTGGGCCTGATACTCGGTATCCGTTATCGCCCCCCTCTCCCGCCGGAGAGTTCCTAAGTGCTATTCCTACACCATGATTTTTAGTAATCGTATTAAATTCCACTGTCACGTTATCAGAGTCGTTTGCAATTTCTACCCCACAACCAGATTGCGATGTACTGCCTGTATCATGGACATAATTATTCCGTATCAGTATATTATTGTTCCTGGAACGATACCGTGTCCATGCAGCGTATACTGCAATTCCTTCATGGAATGTGTCATAGACTTCACTGTTCTGGATTGTAATGTTGGAATTTACCAGAGCTACCGCTGACCCCGCATATGGAGTAACTAATATGCCGTAATGCCAGTCACCTGACACTCCACCTAAATTATGCACAACACAATTGTCGATTGTGACATTATCAATGCTAAAAGTAGAACTTCCTACCCATATCCCTGTTGACCGAGAATCATTTACATCAATTTCAAATCCTTTAAACGTGGTGTTGTTTGCGCTTAGTCTTACAATCCCCAACACATTTGATGAACTTGGCATATATGTCGTGGTTATTTTTGCCCGTGTTCCACTTCCCCATGTTGACCCGTCATAGGTAACTCCTGCAGTCGTAACATTTAATATTGGAACAGATGAGCTTGTCCATGTATCCTGAGAACGGAAATAAACTGTATCACCGCTTCGAACGGCGGTCTGCACTTTGGCAATCGTTGCCCACGCAGTTGAATCTGAGAGACCATCAAGGCTGTCATTGCCTCCGTTTTTAACATAGTAGGTAGCCCCCCACCCAGGACGAGCAGAGATCAGTAGTACTAAAAAAAGGGCGATAATGAATGTATAGTTAAATGTGCGCCTGATATAACTCTTAAATAAAATCTTGTGTCTATTCATGCTTCCTCCCAATCTTTTAATCGGCCTACACTTTGCACCAATCCTTCATTAAATTATTCTGTATTCCATTATATATCGTCTGAGCTTCAGGTGGCAGAGTCAATGTCTTTTGTCACAAATTCGGTTATGAACTCAGTTGTACAATATATTCGGGAATTCAAATACCATTCAGCACCTCACTTCCCCACGAAATTATTTACCATTATCATTTTTTTGACTATATTTTTGACTATAAAAAATATTTGGGATTTTCGACTTCTGCCACGATCACTGACATGGAAAAAAACGCTAAAGAAAATCGTACGTCAAAGGTAGTAAGCACGCATTATTCTCACTGCAAAAAATTGTGCCAGATGGCTTTTTCTTTACATGCTATGCAAATCAAATACCATTTGAGTAAAGCAGCATTATTAGTTGATATAGAAGGCTTTATTCATAGGATACTTAATTCTGTAAGATCGTTTATGAAGGTTTTTTACTACAAAACCGTCCGAAGGGATGAAGGATTTTTCGTCCCAGATGAATTTGTTATTAAAAGTATCGGGGATTTTCCAGTAGCCTTCCTAGTTATATGGGTGGACACCCACGTTCTTCAAAAACACCAGATTTTAGTCGAATCGAGGTTTAATATCAAGGCATTGAAGACAGTTTTCCCTTAGCTCCGTTATTGTCCAAGAACATCTTCACTTAAACCACTGCCCAATTATTTATTCGAGACCAGCCCTGCGGACTACTTGATTTAGAAAAGGAAGAAATACAAGGGCTGCTTTTGTGTTACCCACAGTATTTGGATGACTGTCGTTGCCATTCCCAGATGGAAACTCAGCATAATTAGATTTTCCATAATCCGTTAAGATATCATAGTAGTCGAAAACAACAACGTTTTTACGATCATAGGTAGAGAGCCATCCTTTCTCAGACTTCAGCCAATTATTGAATTGACGGGCCAAATGTCCTGCCGTGGAAGGCTTTGTGCGGGTTCTGCGCAAAATAACTCTGGCTAAGTGTTTCCACAAAGGCTCTGGTTCTAAATGCCCCACTAATGGGGGGGCTGTCATTGCGACAAATAGGGTTTCAGGGTATTTTGCAAATTCAGGCAGAAGTGAATCGTAAGCCGCTTTGGCGTTAGCTACGGTTAAATCTGGACCAGAGGGATTTCCAGGCTCCTGACCTATACCCACGAAATCGTTCTGCGGAAAACATGATTTGAATACAACGATTTGGTTTTTTGTGCCGTCTTTAAAATAGGTATTTTGGTGATCGCACAACAGCACCTTGTCCATCATCTCTTTAAACTTGCGAGGCCAGTCAAAAATGTCTGTCTTGTCCCCCACTTCACTGTCATATGACGCTTCATGAACAATATAGCCTTCTTTCTGGAGGAGTGCTCTTAAGCCACCACCATTTGCATTGGTCTGGTAAATGCAGCTTTGACCATTGTCCTGGCCGAAATCGGCCATTAGTTGTCCACCAGTAGAATGGTGGATGAACAAGAGGTGCAAGCTTTTTTTTGGACGATCCTTTGAATATGAAGATAAATTCATGGCGGTTACCTCTGTTTCGTTTTTTGAGAAATCATTACGTGCTACCTTGGTACCTCCGACAGGGATAAAACCGACCGCCACCCCTAAAGCGGCAAGAAATAACAAAGTCAAAACAATTCTTCTGCGCTTAGCAGGCGATCGAAGAAAAGCCGGCCCTGCTCTGGCTGTTGTTTCTTGAGAGTCATGGTTAGAGTGAAAATGCTTCATAGTCTTACTCCTCCTTCTCTTAAATCATCGGATTCCAGAATAGATCGGGACAATGAAATCCTCGCGTATTTCTGATTTATCCATTATTGAACAGTGAAAATCCTGTCTGTGCAGCAACTAAAAATGCAAGATTCATTCACCCAGATAATAAATTATCCCTATGCTGGGGTGATGGCAAGCCTTTATAACTAAATTTTGTGTGTAGCCGTTCATGACCTCTTAGAGGCTGTTAAAATGCTTTACCTCGCTGGGCCACTTCTGTGTCCGTTGCGAGGCTACAAAAGTAACAGTACCAAATTAGCGACCACATTACGTTAAAATACCATCTATTCTCATTAGCGTGATCGGTCATTGAATTTAACAAAAGCGATACTAGGACACCAAGGCCGGCGAGGTATATGGCATGCAGAGATGAATCGTTGATTAGTCTCCTTCCCCTCCTATAAAAGGAAACCAGCAATCCTGCACACAATGATATGTAGCCCAATCCTCCAAATAATCCATAACTTACCGCGTATGTTAAGTATTCATTATGAATCCAAGTCTGCACCTTATTTCCAACCAGTCCCGTCCAACCAACTCCCTCCGGATTAGCAATGAGCTGTCTTAAAGCATGCCCCCATAATATAAACCTGTCCTGATCCATTCCAGATTTGATAATTCGATGTTCGTACCTATGTGCAAGGTATTCCTTCACATCGGGAGGAATAAACATATATATCAAGAACAATATACAAGCTATTGCAATCATTGCTAAGACCCGTTTCCTTATGCTAACACGGTTAGATTGAGCAAAAAATATAGCTGAAATCCCGCAAAAGCATGCAACGCCACTCCCGAAACTGCCGGCCCCAATAAGAAGAGATGCGTTCGAGGCAAAACAAGCTCCTGATAAGATCCGATAGAAGGGTTTGACACCTGACGCTATTATCGCGGCCGAAGCACAGACCAAAGCTGATAAAATAAACCCCACTTCCGTCCTCATAAAATTGATGTACCACTTTCCGAGTTCGTATATGAGGAAACCATGCGAAATGATATCCCCGTGCAATGAAGCTTCCCACTCGTTGACCGGGTTTCCAAGAAACCTTGCGAGAAGAAGTATTAACGTTGACGGAATGATGAGACAGAACAGTAGACCTTGTAATTTCATGCCATGATCTTGACCCTCTTTCATCCCTAGGTAGACGGAAGGTAGCAGAAGGAACGGCCCCAGAAATAAATTATATAGAAATAATAATTGTCGCATTATACTGCGAGGGACATCGCCAGAAATCCAGTTGATCGAGCTAGTGAAAAGTCCAAAAACAACCAAAATAGTCGGCACGTAAAACCATCTGGGTAGCCTGAATACATGCCGCATGTTAAAAAGCGCAAACCAAAAGGCAAAGATTAGATTGCAGGTGTAACCATATTTGGACAAAGCGAAGGGCATTGCTGCCGTGACAGAGACCAGGAAAATCCAGGGTCTGGGAGCATTCCTCCAAAGCAGAGTTATAAACATTGAGAAGACAAGAAAAGAAGCATAGAAAAGGTATGAACGCCCAAGAAAGAAAGATACAGCAATGATTGCCATCCCGAGAAAAAATGCGATGACGGATGTTCTTCCCCGAACTTCCTCAAAACACGAAACAGCTACATTGTGTTGATTTTCAAACATCAATTTCGCGTCTTGATAAAAAAATCAAATCTACATAGGCGGCTAAGATTCTGGCAGTGTGACCAAGCAGGGACCCCACTGCGACTGCAAGAAGCCCACTAAACATAGGTAGTAATAAATAGGTTGCCAAAGGAAACACAACCATTCCGGGAATCACATTACGACCGAAGAGCCACGGTTTTCCTGTGGCAAAAAGGGCATTAGTCGGCAAAAATACAGCCTCCACAACGGAAAACCATAGGCACACCTTCATTACCGGGATGCCCGCATGATACTTTGGAATGATGTGTGGAACGAATATTTCTAAAAGAAATGAACCCGTAAAAGCGAGAATGATCATGAAACCCGTGAGCGTCGCGGTCACCCATTTGATCCGTGCATCCACTTTGCATACACTTCCATCCCGCGCAAAAGCAGTTACAACACGTGGAGTAATTACTTGCCAAATTGCCAAAGGTAGGGAGTTTAGAGCTGTCCGCATGACTACTGCAACCGAAAAGAGGCCAAGATCAAATACGCCGCTCAGAGCAAGCACCAGGGCACTTTCGGTTGCAACCCAGACGGACGTATAAAGGTTCCCCCAAAAGCTGAGAGGGAGCCCTAATTTAATAAGTTCCCAAAGAACTTTAGTGTTGAATCGGTAGGACACCTTGAGGGGTCGATTTCGATGGTAAAGCCAAACCGCAAGTATCGACGGAAGAGCCAGGCGTGCGCAGAGCCCATAGAATCTAAGAAACGGTAAGAGGAATACCATAGAAAAGGCCAGTATCGACTGGACTATCTGAACTCGCGATAGAGTGACAAAATGATGCAAGGTGCGATAGGTTGATGTAAGGTAGCCACCATAAAAAATCACCCAGCAATAAGCAACCTGAGAAATCCATCCAAAAAAGCCCGAAAGATTATCATGAGCTATGTCGTAAAAAGCACAGAAAATGAATCCACAAGAAACGACAGCCGACACCAAAATGTTGAAAGCCCCTGCCGCGGATGCAAGTGCGTCAACTTTTTCCGGCATTTGCTTGCCGACATAATAAGGTATCTGGCGCCAAAGTCCATCCCAACTTCCAAGATGTAAAAAAACTAGATATGTTAAAGGAATTGTAAAAACGCGGAATGATCCCGTCTCGTCAGGCGAGAGAAAACGGGCAACCAGCAATCCTCCTATGGCAGAAAGTACTGATGACATGACGTTACTACTGACAAGTGCCATAACTGATCGAATTGTGTGACGGCTCTTGGCTATTCTTCCACGAATGCTAACGAATCTCTTGTTCTGGATCAAAGCGTTTCCTGGTGCAACCTCGTAAGTGGTTAATCGCATACGTCTTTTGCCTTGTCTAAGAAGCCTTTGAACCAAAAAAATGGGGAGATCATCTTCCAAGTCTCTTCCGCATCTTTAAACTTCGAGCTGGGATCATAAATAGTTTTCATGATTGCCTCTTTGGTGGTAACGGGATCGACAATCGGATTGTCATTAAATTCTTTTGACTCAACAGTTTCAAGAAGAAATGTTCTCATCGGACCTTTGAACCAATCTACTAGTGGGGCATTAAATCCAATTTTCGTTTTTCGATACGCAACATAAGGTGGAATAATGTCCGACAAGGCATCTCGAACGATTGCCTTGGTATAACCGTTTCTGATTTTTGAGGTCCAGGGCAACGAGAATGCGTACGACACCAGCCTGTGGTCCATGAACGGCATTCTGATTTCCACTCCGTTTATCATACTGTACCGATCATAGTTTCTTAGCAATGTCGGCAGAGTAGTTTGATGAAAGGAACTGTACAATACTTTTGCAAAATAATCGAGGGATCTCCAATTGGGATGATTATCGTCAATATTTCTATTTTTGCGGCCCAAAATCTTCTTAGCTGCGTTGCGAACAAACTCTTTGAGGAAAAACATGCCCTTGGGGGGAAGACAGCCAAACTGTGTATTTTTATTTAGATAAGGATCTTGGCTACCGTAATATGTGTTAATTATCGCCAGAGAATTTTTTAGATTGAACATGTTATCGTCTAGGATACGCAAGTAATCAAAGTGGTACCCACCGAATAACTCATCTGAACCATGTCCATCAATTGTTACAACCACACCATTCTTCCTCATTTCTTCGTAGGTTCTCACAAACGGAATATGAGGTGTGATGTATAAATCCTCAAATAGATATATCTGTTCGTAAAAGTCGTCTAAATATTTTTGAGGATCTATCACGATTATGTTTGTCTTCGTTCCGCAATGATCTGCCACTTTATTTGCCCATTCGACTTCATCGAGTGGAGTGCCTGGAAATGAGGCACAAAAAGCATGCTGCCAATCGCGAGATGCGCGATCGCCGCTTTGATTCTTACTTAGATGATTCAACGCACACAAGGTAGCGCTGGAATCCAACCCCCCGCTCAGAGCTGTGCCAATCGCAACATCCGATCGCATTCTTATCTTGCACGCATCCAAAAACAGTTCCTTGAATCTTTCTGTTTGCTCTTCGTAGGTTGGTGGCACATCTACAAGATGGTCCAGGGTACACCAATACCTTACTAAGGATAGTTTTCCATCCATGAGTCGACCGTAATGTCCAGCCGGGAAGCGCATGATTTCCTTGACCAGACATTCAGATGTATTTTCGTAATAAAAAATACGAGAAGTATCTTTAATAATATCTATATTTGGCTCAACTCTGTTTAGCAAAGGCACAATGGCTTTCATTTCGGAAGCGAAAACGAAATCATCAGCGATGAACGAATAAAAAAGAGGCTTCTTTCCGAAGCGGTCACGGCTCAAGAACAACTCTTTTTTCTCGCTGTCCCATATGGCGAAGGCCCACATCCCGTTGAATTTATCCAGGCATTTCTCCCCCCACTCGACATAAGCAGCGAGCATGACTTCCGTGTCGCTTTCGCTTTTGAATCGATGGCCCTTTGCGGTCAATTCTTTCTTAATCTCGACAAAATTGTAGAGCTCGCCGTTGAAGGTAATCCAATATCGCCCTTCCGCATACGACATCGGTTGTTTCCCTCGTTCTGACAGGTCTAGGATCGCAAGCCGCCGATGGGCAAGAAAAATGCCATCGGCCTGATACATTCCTTCGCCATCCGGGCCACGATGAGCTAATTTCCTGACACACTTTAGCCCAACTTGTTGGTCTATTTTCCCTTTATATCCAAAGATTCCACACATAGCTTGTTGTCTGCTCCGCCTTCATTTATCTGCTTATAGATTTTGTAGAAAGGCAAGCAACGCTTTTCCCTGCTGCTTAAAATCGAAAGACAATTTGGCCACTTCACGTCCTTTCATCCCTATGGCCTCTGCAGATTCCGGATTATTAATCAGGAACTCCACTGCCTCACATATTTCCTCGCTCAAACCGGGCTGCACAACCATCGCATTATGTCCGTGGACAAGGAACCTATCGATATCGGACACCCGCGAGGCTATGACGGGCTTACCGGTTGCAAGAAACTCACCTAGCTTGAACGGGAAGCCAGCGTGTGCAAAAGCAAGGTCCACACGGGACATACAGGGTATGTCAACGTCGTTGAGCATGGCATAATAGTCTGCATCGTTCAGATAACCTTTGAATTCAATCCGATTCTTATAAGGCGATGCCTCCACACGGGCAAAAAATTCTTTGATTGCCTTTCTTTCACCGCTGCCAGTGAGAATCAAACGAACATTTCCAAATCTGTTCGCCAATCTATCGAATGCATCGAGAAGCACGTGCACTCCATCCTTTTGGCTGAAACTACCTGCATATAAGAGAGATATGGTTGATTTAGATTGCCTTGGTTTTTCAGGAAAACGATCCATATTGACAGATATCGGCATATAGTGAATAGGCACCTCTCCCTTGGTAAGAGCCTCATACTTCTTTTCAAGGTGCGAGCTAATAACGATGATTCCCGAAGACAGGTCTATGATCCTTGAAGAAAACCAGTTTGCCGCGTTGCTCCTAATATGGTGGTAGAACGAACCAGAAACCTCATTCGACAGATCATAATCCTCGATAACATCAAAAACGATCTTGTAACCTATCCTTTTTGCATAATTCAGGGGTACAATACTGTCAAGGAACAAAGGGCCATAAAAATAGATAATATTCTTTTTATTAGGCCGTAATGCCCCTTTCAATGCAACGATGCTCTTATAATAAAGGACTGGCAGTAAGATAAACATCTTGCTTCGAAATAGGTTCCCCATGACAGTCTTGTAGGGTGTGCCCTCATGCACTCCCGAGAGCGCGTTGTGTTCGGATGATTGGCGCTGAAGTATGACTCGTATCGCGATATCAGGGTATTGTTTCAGTGAGTTGATAGCATTCTGGATTCGCTTTGTTCCTGCCATACCCCTGGGATAAGTGAAACCGCCCGCAAATACAAGATTGATTTTTTTTCTGATTATTTGGCCTTTAGTTGAAATTTGTCAATCTTTTCTATGGGTTGGCTGGGATACTAACAACAATTGCTGTGGCAGCCAGAGAATAATTCGAAAGTCCCCAAGCGGAAAGAAATGTGTTTGCATAAGTAGCTACATCCTTTAACACGGTTCGCTGCCTATTCCATTTTCTTGTACGGTCTGGCTGGCGAGCCTGCTATAAATGTATTGCCGGGAAAAGATCGTGTAACTGTACTAGAAGCGGCAATAAATGTGTTCTCGCCAATCATAACACCCCGATATACGCTGACGTTAGCTCCCAACCAGACACCATCTTCTATCAAGACTGGTTTATTGGTTCCAGACCTATGATCATCATCATGCCCGTCTGTATCCATAATTGTCGTATTGGGACCGCATCGCACATTCTTGCCTAAAGTTATTTTTTCTTTACATACAATACTCGTTCCGCTAAACCCACAATTCGGTCCAATTACGATTTCGGCACCGTCGTCCAAAGTAGTTAGAATACAAGGTCTATTATTTCCCATCGGATTTGATGTAGGAGAAGATCTAAATTGACAACCGCTCCCAATCGCAATTCTGCTTCGAGGATGTCGAAAAAATCTCACGCGCCCATAAAAAGTACAATTTCCAGCGAGGTCCACACCCCACCACCACGCAGCTATTTTCGCCAGTAGTGTAAAGTAATGCCTGCTAATGATTCTACAAGCAACGTTGACTAAATGTGGTAGGCTATCGCGGTCTATCTTACGCATGATATCCTCCATCAAGAATGGAAATTGAATTCAATGAGAATTTAAATCCTTGGAAGCCTTGCATCCTACGAGAAACAGCTAAGAATACTTTGTCATATCAAGTGGATCCTGGAAAATCCAATCGTGTAATGCAGGTATTTCTTGAAGGTTGTATCAGGGATCGCGGTGTCTAACGGCCCCCGCGGTTGAGATCCACACCTCACCGGCAAACACAAGCAATATCCAAAATTCTTCCCAACTGTTGCTCCGAACAATGTCACAAAAGCATTCCATCATATAGGGAGGCCATAACGACCAACCTGTACCATACCGCGTGATACCTTACCTCTCTCAAGAGGAAAGAGATACAAAACCTTGACAAATTGTTAGGTGCACTTATTCGCATGTAGTACTCGCCTGTAAATATCTATCTGGTTTAATACAATTTTCTCCGGATCATTTCGACCATCTGCAATTTCTCTCCCTTTCCCTGACAGACACCTCGCAAGTTCCGGATTCGTAAGAATTCTCCAGAGTTGATGAGCGCACATCACGTGGTCTCCAGCTGGATAAAAGAGGGCCGTCTCTTCATCCTTCGCAAGCCATGCCGCACCTCCCGTAAACGAAGAGACGACTGGTACACCAAGCTGCATTGCCTCCGCAAAGGCTACGCAATAGGTTTCACAGTAACTTGGCACGAGCGCCACGGCACAACCCACCAGTTCTTGGGCTACTTCTTTTTCAGACAAGGAGCCAAGCCAATCCACATTTTTCGAAAGATCATATCGCCTGATCATCTTGTTAACCCACCGAATGTATCCTTCCTGGCGAATCCCCTTCCGCTGATGCCCCCCAGCAATTCTAAGTTTTATTGAAGGGATCCGATCACGAAGAATGGCAACCGCGCGAACTGCATCATGCAACCCCTTAAAAGGTGCTGGAGCAACAGCCGAGGTAAAAATGTTAAAGTCCTCGGACGGTTTCCACGGTTCTGATTCATAAAAGGCATCCCTCAGGACAAGCTCGGTATGGAACAGATTGCAGGACGGATTAATGAACCTGATCCAGGCTTCAGCCCACGGTGATTGTGTGCTTATGTTCGAGTGTTTGGCGATGATTTCATTTTCAAAGTAAGCCCATCTGGCAAATCTTTTCTTTCCTTGCAGAATGGTATGTCTTCGCAGAATCTCCTTGATACCGATACACGCAAGAATTTCTTTAAGAGAAAGACCACCGGTAAATACACGTGATAAAGGTCCTTTCAACCCCTGAATCTCCAAGAGCGATGGGTAGGAGAGAATTCTCCTTCCTGTAAGCAAGCCCCAAAAGAATTCTGTACCCCAGACATGCACAATATCAGGTCGAAACTCTTCTGCCACTCGTACAATATCCCTAATCGCAGCTTCTGATGGTAAATAGTTCTTGTTAGAATTGTTGACACCGGGTACAATCCACTGGCTAATCCCTCCGTAGTCCTCTCGCACTGTCTGGGATACCGGACCAACAGTTACATTTCCCAAGGTTACCCGGCCACTTCGCAGAAGATGCGGCGCTATGGCACGCTGCCAACTGCCGCCACCTTCATCATGGCTTATCAACGATAATGAGCTCAACCAGAGGATTCTCATAATGACGTTGCTTTGATTCACCGAAGTGCGTATCTCTTAAAGATTCCAGAGAGACGGTCAAGCCTTTTCAGACAGCCTCCAGAAGATTTTAAATGGTTCGCCGTTTCTGTTCATACCGCATCCTTTACTTTCGGCAGCGTGCTCCAGTACACATCTTCCGGGATCCTGTCGTTGAGACCCTGATGGGGCCGCCGCGTATTATACCGATCAAAAAACTTCGTAAGCTCCTTTTTCGCATGACTGATTGATTCATATGCCTTCAAGTAGATCTCCTCATATTTGACGGTTTTCCAGAGACGTTCGATTAATATGTTGTCACTCCACCGGCCATTGCCGCCCATGCTGATTATGATTCCATGGGCCTTGAGTATTCCCGTGAAACTATCTGATGTAAATTGGCTTCCCTGGTCGGTGTTGAATATATACGGCTTTTCAGAAGATGTCAAGTTTTTAGTTGAAATGCGAATTGCCTCACATTAAATCTTACCAAAGAGCTTATGAAAAAGGGATCATTGACTCATAATTAGATATTACCGAACACCTGTTTTTTATAAGGAGGTTCACCATGAGTCCGCGATCCAAAAGAGAGTATACGGAGGCTGTCCATAAACGGTATAAGCATGCCTCCCGTTCCGAGAAAAAGGTCATCCTCGATGAGTTCTGCGCCACAACGGGATATAACCGGAAGTATGCCATAATACTTCTCAAGGGTTTCAAGCGATTCAAGAAGCCTGTACGGAAGAAGCGGGGGCCAAAACCGCTTTACCAAAACGATGAGATTATCAAACCCCTAAAGAAGATATGGCTTTCCGCAAACCTTCCATGTTCCAAGAGGCTGAAGGCGATTCTTCCCCTATGGCTGCCCGGATACCATGAGCGGTTCGGGATGCTTCCCCTGGATGTCGTTCAGGCCTTGCACCGTATCTCTGCCGCTACGATCGACAGGATTTTGAAACCGGTTCGGGCCCGATACGGGAAACGCGGGAGGTCCACTACCAAACCGGGAACCCTCCTGAGAAAACAGATACCCATTGCCACCAACCAGTGGGACGAAACCCGTCCAGGATTCTTAGAGGCTGACATGGTTGCTCACTGTGGAGAGACGACAGCAGGAACCTATGTCTCCACACTCGACCTGGTAGATATTGCTACCGGCTGGACTGAACAGCGGTCTGTCTGGGGGAAGGGAGAACGGGGAGTGCTGGAACAGATCACCGATGTGGAATCCTCGATGCCTTTCCCGATCCTTGGGTTTGACTGTGATAACGGATCGGAGTTTCTGAACTACCACCTTCTCCGACACTTCACCGAGAGAACAAAGCCTGTTTCCTTTACTCGAAGCATAAGCGTACCATAAGGACGACAATGCCCACGTCGAGCAGAAGAACTGGACTCATGTACGGCAATGGCTCGGATACGATAGGTTTGATAATCCCTCATGTGTTGATCTCTTAAATGACCTCTACCGGAATGAGTGGAGGCTCTTCCATAACTTCTTCTGTCCTTCGGTGAAGCTTATTGCGAAAGAGAGGATCGGGTCAAAGACCATCAAGCGCCATGACAGTCCGAAAACGCCGTATCAGAGAGTCATCGCATCCCCCCATATCTCTGAGTCGATAAAACGATCACTGACAAAAGAGCTTGAAACGTTGAACCCTTTTGTGTTACGAGAAACCATGGAGGCAAAGCTAAAAAAAATCTTCACTGCTCTCCACCTTGGGTAAGATTTATTATGAGTCAATGTTACCCATCCTGACCATCGCTTTGGTAAGATTTAATTATGAGGCAACTGGACATTGAGGAAGGACCAGATTATCTCTATCTTCCTCGATGAAAAGAATCTATTTTCGTTCCAAGTATTTTTTCAGAAGCCACCAAGACTTTATGTAGTAGGGATTCTTAAGTACCCGACCATG
>Ga0116148_1002255_pt1 | contig 19308 bp, 18 predicted proteins | sample AD_UKC055_MetaG_FD_89786 | JGI IMG/M metagenome (GOLD analysis project Ga0116148, IMG submission 89786) | Active sludge microbial communities of municipal wastewater-treating anaerobic digesters from USA - AD_UKC055_MetaG | ecosystem: Engineered > Bioreactor > Anaerobic > Digestate | place: USA... | reverse complement strand
TCCCCCGCAAGGTGCGGATGATCGCGGAGGTGGCCGTCATCGCCACCTTCGTCATCCTCTTCGACCAGTTGCTCAAGGCGTTCTACTTCTCGATGTCCGAGCGGCTGGGCCCGTACGTCGGGCTGATCATCACCAACTGCATCGTCATGGGGCGGGCGGAGGCCTTCGCCCTGACCAACCCGCCGCTGCTGTCGGTGGTGGACGGCCTGGCCAACGGCATCGGCTACGCGTTCGTGCTGGCGATCATCGGCACGTTCCGCGAACTGGTGGGCGACGGTAAGATCCTGGGCTTCACCGTCCTGAGCGAGGGCTGGTACGTCAAGAACCAGTTGATGATCCTCGCCCCGGGCGCGTTCATCGCCCTGGGCTTCCTGATCGCCGCCTTCAACTACATCAACGCCCGCGGCCAGAAAGCGGAGGCCAAGTCATGACCGAGACCGTCACGCCAGCCTGGATCATCCTGATCGCGTCGATCTTCACCAGCAACATCCTGCTGGCCAACTTCCTGGGCATGTGCTCCTTCCTGGTCTGCTCGCGCCAGATTCCCACCGCGATCGGCCTGGGGACGGCAGTGACGTTCGTCATGACCTTCACCGCGGCCATCAATTACGGCATCTACCACGGCATCCTCGTGCCGCTGCATATCGAGCACCTCCAGTTCATCGTGTTCATCGCGGTGATCGCGGCGTTCGTGCAGTTCGTGGAGATGTTCGTGGAACGCTTCAGCCCGCCGCTGTACTACGCCCTGGGCATCTTCCTGCCGCTGATCACCGTCAACTGCGCCATCCTGGGGGCCGCCCTGTTCCTGATCCTGCGGAACTACACGTTCTGGCAAAGCGTGGCCTTCGGGTTCGGCGGCGGCGTGGGCTGGGCCCTGGCCATCATCCTGATGGCCGGGCTGAGGCAGAAGATGATGTACAGCAATCCGCCCAAGTGCTTCGAGGGCGTCGCCATTGTCATGGTCATCACCGGCGTGATGGCGATGGCCTTCATGGGTTTCGCCGGAATGGTCGCCATCTCGTAGCCCCGTTTACCCGACGAGCGAATCATGGCTGAAATGCTGACAATGTTGTTCTCGAACGTGTATGTCGCGGCCATCAGCGTCTTCGTGCTGCTGCTGGTGGCGCTGGCGGCCTGGCTGGTGGTGGCCGAACGGTACCTGGTCAACTACGGCGTGTGCAAGGTGGACATCAACGCCGGGGAGAAGCTCCTGGAGGTCGACGGCGGGCAGACGCTGCTGAACGCCCTGATCGACAACCAGGTGTACATCCCGTCGGCCTGCGGGGGCAAGGGCTCGTGCGGGTACTGCAAGGTGACGGTCCTGGGCGGCGGCGGGCCCATCCTGCCCACCGAAACCACGTACGTGACCCCGCGAGAGGCCCGCATCGGCGTGCGACTGGCCTGCCAGGTCAAGATCCGCGAGGACATCACCATCCGCGTCCCGGAAGACCTGCTCAACGTCAAGATGTTCCGCGCCCAGGTCGAGTCCTCCAAGGTCCTCACCTACGACATCAAGGAGATTCGCCTGGCCCTGATCGAACCGGACACCATCGACCAGCGACCCGGGCAGTACATCCAGATCCAGGCCCCCTCCCCCGAAGGGCCGGTCTTCCGCGCGTATTCCATCAGCTCGCCCAGCCAGGACAAGCACGTCGCCGAAATGAACGTCCGCCTGGTCCCGGGCGGGATCGGCTCGACCTACCTGCACAACCTCCAGGAAGGCGACGAGGTCTTCTTCACCGGGCCCTACGGTGAGTTCCGCCTCAACGAAGAGCCGGACACCGAGATCATCTGCGTGGGCGGCGGCTGCGGCATGGCCCCCATGAAGAACATCATCCTCACCATCTATGACCGCTGGCCCGACCGTTCGGTATGGCTGTTCTTCGGCTGCCGCTCCACGCCCGACATCTTCTACCTGGACGAGTTCCGCGAGCTGGCCAGAAAGCACCCCAACTTCCACGTGGTCTACGCCCTGAGCGACCCGCTGAAGGAGGGCGAGAAGTGGGACGGCGACACGGGGTTCATCCACCTGGCCGTCGACAAGCACCTCGAACCCAACGTCAAGCGCCAGGCCTTCCTCTGCGGCCCGCCGCTGATGATCGAGGCCGTCACGAGAGTCCTCATCGACAAGGGCATCCCCGAGAAGGACGTGTTCTACGACAAGTTCTGAAGACACGACTTGCACGGACTGCGACGAGTTGCACGGATTACGGAGAAGCCCACGGGAAGCCTCCCATGGGCTTTTCGCTGCTATCTGAAGCCTCGAGTCTCAGATTCAAGTCACCGATGTTCCCACCCCTTCGCCGTCAGCGGTTCGCACCGGCCGTCGGCGTGGGCGAGGGTAATGCCCTCCCCTTCGCACATCGTGCCGATCCGCGTGACGGCCACGCCGAGGTCCCGGGCGGCCTGGAGGGCGTCGGCCCGGTCGGGGGGCAGGGTGAAGAGCAACTCGTAGTCCTCGCCATCGGTCAGGGCGGCGTAGAGACGATCGGTGGGCGATCCAGCGACGTCGTCATGGATGGGAATGGCGGCGGCATCCAGTTCGGCGGCAAGCTTCGATTCCTCGCAGATGTGTCGCAGATCGCTGGCCAGGCCGTCGGACAGGTCGATCATGGCGTGCGGGCAGTACCGCTCAGCCAGGATTCGCCCTTCGCGGACGCGGGGGACGAACTCCAGGTGGCGCCGGCTGGCCCACGCCCCACCGAGCTTGCCGGTCACGAGGATGGCGTCGCCGGCGCGGGCCCCGCTCCGCAGGACGGGCTCCACCTGGCCGCAGCGCCCCAGCACGGTGATGGTGATGGCCAGCGGGCCGTCCCAGACGCCCATGTCCCCACCGACCAGCGGACAGGCGAACTCGTCAGCCAGTGCCTGCACGCCGGCGTGGATCTCGCGGGCCTGCTCCTGCGGGAAGCCGCGGGGGAAGGCCGTGCTGCCCACCGCAGCCAGCGGCAGGCCCCCCATGGCCGCAATGTCGGACAGGTTCCGGGCGAGGGCCTTTCGCCCCGCCAGCCGCGGGCCATGGGCGGCCAGCAGGAAGTGCACGCCGTCGAGCACCTGGTCCACGGTCACCAGCAACCGCTCGCCGCCCACGCCCAGCACCGCGCAGTCGTCGCCCGGGCCCACAAGCACGGCTCGGCCAAGCTGCCCGACGCTGCGGCGGATGTGATTGATGAAGTCCAGTTCGTGCATGAGTAGTAGCCGGTAGTCAGGACTGTCCTACCTGAAAAGGTCTAAGAAAGCTTTGACCGTCAGACCTGCCTGTCGGATGATACTCCTGAGAGTGCCGGGCTTCACGCGCGGGTGTCGCGGGACGGTAACGATCCCTGGAATGTCTGGATGGTTCAAAACGTGGTGTTTTGAGCCGCCGTCCCGGCGAAGTCGCCACCCGGCTCGCTCCAGGGTTCGCAGGACGCGGCTCGTAGGAAGAGGTGTGAGCTTAGGCACTCTTGTGTCTCAGCTTCTTCTTGTGTCCCGAACGACAAGTAACGCCCGGAACCGGAACCCCTTCTCCCGCGAGTTCTTCTCGCGCGAGAAGCCAGGCTTGGATGGCATCAGCGGCCATTTCCCGCAGTTCATCCAGCGTTTCACCTTGCGTCACGCATCCCGGCAGTCCGGCCACTTCGGCCGTATACCCGCCGTACTCCAGGTCCGGTGTGACTTCGACTTGATAGGTCTCCTCTCCGACCGTCACTTCTTCCACGCGCGAGGTAGAAATCTGGAGCACTTTCTGACGCAGTTCGCGGTCTATGTCAGCGATGCTTATCTGGAGAAAAGCCCGTTGTCCCTGGTTACGCACGGTGTCAATCAGCGTCTTCTCGTCTTCAACCAGATAGATGGTCTCTCCGGCGGCAATCAGCGAACAGCAGGTCAACGGCTGGGAAACATCCGGAAGGTGCCTGCGAAGGTATCGCACGCACTTCCTGATTTTCTGGAGACTCAGTCCTTCCTCCCGCAGCGTCTGGACAGTCTTCAGGGCCAACAGGTCCACGTAGGAGAAGAGTCGGCGCGAGCCCCGACCTTGAGCGGGACAAACGGACGGCTTGACCAAGCCCCGCTTATCCCAGTGGACAATCTTCCTCCGCGTCACGCCAACAATCTCGCTGGCCTGCCTGCTGTTGAATGCCTCTTCGGCGATCCGAATGGACGTCTTCATTGTGTGGTAGCCTTATAATGCCCTATGTGTTATTATAAGCTCACATGTGTTATTTAACAGGCTATTCTCGAAATTATCCCAGCTTCTTTTCCCAGAACGCCATCTGTCGCTTGAGTTGCTCCGGCCCGGCCGCGCCTTCGGTGCGGTATCGACCGACCACGTTGGCGGCTCCGAGATAGTCGTACACGTCCGAGCCGATCTGCTCGCAGGCGGCCCGCAAAGTGGGCAGATCCAGCTCGGCCAGCGTCTTGCCTTGTTTCTCGGCCTGGGCGACCAGTCGCCCGACCACGTGGTGGGCCTGGCGGAAGGGCAGGCCGCGGGCGGTGATGTACTCGGCCAGGCTGGTGGCGTCGAGGAACCCGCCTTCCAGCGTGGCCGCGATGCGGGGCTCGTTGAAGCGGGCGGTGGACACGATCCCGCAGGCCACGCCCAGGGCCTGCTCGACGGCGTCCACGCAGGCGAAGGTCAGCCGCTTGTCGTCCTGCAGGTCGCGGTTGTAGGCCAGGGGCAGCCCCTTGAGCAGCGTCAGCAGGCCGGTGAGCTGGGCGATCGCGGTGGCGGACTTGCCCCGGATCAACTCCAGCGTGTCGGCGTTCTTCTTCTGCGGCATCATCGAGCTGGAGGTGCAGTAGGCGTCGTGCAGGACGACCGCGCCGAACTCGGTGGTCGAGTAGATGATCCAGTCCTCCGCCCAGCGGCTGAGGTGGACGCCCAGCAGCGAGCAAGCGAAGCACAGCTCGGCCAGGAAGTCGCGGTCGCTCGTGGCGTCGATGGAGTTGCGCGTGACGTCGTCGAAGCCGAGTTCGGCGGCGACGAATTGGCGGTCGAGGGGCAGGCTCGTGCCGGCCACCGCTCCGCTGCCCAGCGGGCAGACGTTGATGCGCTTGCGGGCGTCGGCCAGGCGGTCGACGTCGCGCTGAAGCATCTCGACATAGGCCAGCAGCGCCGCCCCCGCCAGGATGGGTTGGGCCCGCTGGAGGTGCGTGTAGGCGGGCATGACGACCTCGCCCTGGCACCGGGCAAGGCCCAGGAAGGCCCGCTGGAGGTCGCCGACCAGCCCGGCCAGGCGGTCGACGGCGTCGCGCGCCCACAGCCGCAGATCCAGGGCAACCTGGTCGTTACGGCTGCGACCGGTGTGGAGCTTGCCCCCCACCGAGCCGACCCGCTCGATAAGGGCCTTCTCGATGACCATGTGGATATCTTCGAGTTCGATCGGCAGCGCCAGCGTGCCTGCCTCCAGCTCGCCCGCCACCGCCAGCAGGCCCTTGCGAATGCTCGCCAACTCGCGCTGCGTGAGGACGCCCTGTCGCTGGAGCATGCGCGCGTGGACGAGCGAGCCGGCGATGTCGTACTTCCACAGTACGTGATCGACGTCGATGGAAGCCACCAGCTTCGCCGTGGCGGCGTCCAGGTCGGCGGTCAGCCGGCCCTGCCAGGACTTGCCGGAGGTCGCGGTGTTCTTCTTGGCCATGACTTCACCTCTGGAGACGTGTTGTACCACAGGAACGGGGTGTGAGGGAATAGCAACGCGGGTGCGGCAAGACGGGGGCTGGCCTCGCACAGGCCCGACTGGGCCGGGCGCAAGACAAACGGATAGTATCGCAACGTGATATATCCCTGTTTACAGGCCGCGCGCCGCCGACCCACACTGGGGTACTTCCCGCCCCCGTGCCCCCCGCTGCCGGGTTGCGGGCAGGCGCTTGCGCTACCGCCGCCGGCGGCGGACGTAGCCGCCCAAGCCGCTCAGCGCCAGCGCCGCCAGCGTCAGGCTGGCGGGCTCGGGCACGATCTCGCTGACGGCGAAGCCCGTGAGCATGACGAACGAATCGCTGTCGTGCTCCCGGAAGCGGAAGGCGACCGGGTTGCTGCCATCGGAGAAGAACTCGAAGCTGGCCGTGCCCGGCGTGGAGTCATCGTCGGGCATGACGACGCCCAGGGCAACCAGGCGGTCGACTCCGGCGGCGTCGCTGACCAGGACGTCCACCGAGCCGTGGTTGAAACCTTTGTCGTGAAAATACGCGCTCATCAGGTACTGGCCCTGGCGCAGGTCGGTCAGCGTCATGCTGATCCATCGATCGTCGAACACGAAGTCCTCGGCCACGTCGCCCAGGTCCGGATTATACACGTCGCCCCGATCGCGCCAGGTCAGCACATTATCGGCCGCTTGGAGGCTCACGGTGACCTGCCCGGCGGCGCCCAGCCCGGTAGCGTAGGTCTCGCTCTGCAATCCGCTCGTGTTGCTGTTGAGGGGCCGGTTGAACGGGGCGAAACCGTGCTGCACGTCGTTGCCGGAACTGTCGCCACCGAAATCGACCCGTAAGGTGTCCAGCGGGATGACCTGCAAGCCGCTGTACAGCGCGATGGACGGCGAGACGCTGGCCGCGTGGATCACCACAGGCGACACGCCGTCGCTGTACACTTCGAAGGAGGCGGTGGCCACCGTCGTGGGCGAGGTCCCGCCATTGGGCTGGACGTCCGGCAGAGCCCTGCCAGACCCGAGGGCATCGCTGACGCTCATCGAAATCGGTTTCCACGTGGTCGGATTGTCGCTGTCAAAGTGATACGTGGTGACGGCGTACCGCCCGGGCAGAAGGCTGTTGAGGGTCAGGTCGCCCTCCCCGCGGTAGAAGACGAAGTCTCGCAACATGGGCCCATCGGGGGTACTGACGCCGCTGCGATTGCGGAAGCCCAGCGTACCTTCGGTCGACACGGCGACGCGAACGCTGCCCTGGTTGCCGATTTCAGTGAAGTACCAGTTCTCGGCCAGCTTCGCGCCGTCGGCTTCGCCGAACCGCTCCCATCCGGCCAGGATCGGCGACGTCGTCGTCCCGAAGTCGACCTTCAGGTCGGCCGCGGGGGTATCCGTGACCTGGAAGCCGCTGAGCACGGCGTTGTCGGTGTCGTTTCCCTTCTTGGTCCAACTGAAGGAGGCCTCGCCCGAGGCACCGACCTGGACGATCAGGGGAATAGCCCGGGCTTGTACGGGCCCGCTGCTGGGGGTGAAGCTCTGGGGAACGTTCTCGTACATCACCTTACTACTGACCGCCGCGTCGGTCATCTTGACGTCGATGGGCCCCTGGTCAACGCTGTCGTGGTGGTACGAGCGGAAATAGTACGTGCCCGGCTTGAGCCCGAGCAGCCCCATTCCGAGCTGGCTGTTGTTGAAGACCATGTCCTCCACCACGTCGCCGATCTGATGGGTGACGTTGCCCCGGTCGCGGAAACCCTGGACCGTGCGTATCTGGACCGTCACGCTGCCCGAACTGCCCATGGTGCTGGAGAAGACCCCCGAGACAGTGTCCGGAGGGGAAACGCTGGTGGGACCGCTGATGCCCACCCATCCGGCCTGGACGTCCTGGCCGTCAAGCCCGGTGTCCACGCTCAACGTGTCGGCAGCCAGGGGGGCCAGGGAAAGAGCAAGGAACGACAGGATGACCAGGGAACTCGACAGTAGTCTTGCCATGACGCCATACCTCCACCGTACGGAACTGTTCCTTTGTGGGACGACTTGATCGGCTGCCGGAACGCTCATCGCGCCGGAAAGCTCCCGACCCCCTAATGATACACGCAGTGGTCGCTTCTGTCCAGCGACGAAGCAGAGGAAAAACCTCTTGCATTTCGCCCGCGAGCGGACTACAAACAACGGCCTTTTGCGTACCCCCATGATGAGCGGAACATGAAGTTTTACCTGGTAGATCGGATCGAGTCGATCACGAGGCCGACGGGCATCGTGACAACCAAGGCGCTGTCGCTGGCCGAGGAGTACCTGGCGGATCATTTCCCGGCCTTTCCCGTCCTGCCGGGCGTGATGATGCTGGAGGCCCTGGTGCAGTCGGCGGCTTGGCTAGTGCGGGTGGAGCAGGACTTCGCTAAGAGCATCATCGTGCTGCGGTCGGCACGCAACGTGCGGTACGCCAACTTCGTCTCGCCGGGCAAGATCCTCCGCTGCGAGTTGGAGGCGGTGGAGATCGGCGAGGGCTCGGCCAAGTTCAAGGGCACAGGGCTGATCGACGGTCAGACGGCTGTTACGGCCCGCCTGGAGTTGGAGTGTTTCAACCTGGCCCAGCGCCAGGAGTGGTTGAAGGGGGCCGACGAGCAGACCGTGGCTGACTTGCGGCGGCAGTTCGCCCTGGTGGGCGGCCCGCAGGCACTGGCGGCGGGCACGCAGTAGCCGCCCGCCTTGTTGACATTGGTAACGAAACAACCTATAGATAGAGATGGAACCGGCCCGGCCGGTGCGGAGCGGTCCGCAACGGCGCAACAGGAGATGAAATCCCATGCCGATGAGCGAAGCGGAAGTTTTTGAGAAGGTGAAAGAGGCCCTGGTAGAGGCCCTGAGCGTGGACGAAGACGAGGTCCAGCCGGAAGCGAAGATCTTCGCCGACCTGGGCGCCGAGTCCATCGACCTGCTGGACATCATCTTCCGCCTGGAAAAGGCATTCAACATCAAGATTCCCCGCGGCGAGCTGATGCCCGATAACCTGTTGAATAACCCCGAGTTCGTGCAGAACGGGGTGCTGACGGCCGCCGGCGTGGCCCAGCTAAAGGCGAGCATGCCCCACGTGAACCTGACTGAGTTCGAGCAGGACCCCCAGGTCAACAAGATCATGGACCTGTTCACCGTCCAAACGCTGGTCAGCTACGCCTCCAGCAAGGTCAACCAATAGCGCTCCGCCGGTCTGGAGCCCCAGTCCGCTCCGCGTCTTACACGAGAAGCACATGCGTTGGATCTGGATCGATCGTTTCACCGAGTTTGAGCCGGGCCGAAAGGCGACGGCCGTCAAGAACGTCTCGCTGGCCGAGGAGCACCTCCATGACCACTGGGAGGCGTTCCCGATCATGCCGGTCTCGCTGATGGTTGAAGGGATGGCCCAGACCGCGGGCATCCTGGTCGGACAGGCCCGCGACTTCAAGGAGAAGGTGATCCTGGCCAAGATCGCCAAGGCCGAGTTCAGCGACATCGTTGTACCGGGCGACCAGGTCGCCTACCATGCGGAGATCCAGACCATCACCGCCGACGCCGCGGTGACGGCCGGCACCGTGACCTGCAACGGCAAGCCCATCGGCACGGTGGACCTGATGTTCTCGCACATCGATCAAAACATGGCCGGCGTGAAGTTCCCCGAGGAGAACTTCGTCTTTACCGGCCAGTTCGAACGGCTGGTGGCCCCTTTCCTGGAGACCGGCGGTGGCTGAGCGTCGTGTGGCGATCACCGGGTTGGGTGTGGTCACGCCGGTTGCCCTGGGGGCTGACGAGTTCTGGAAGGCCCTGATCGAGGGCCGCTCCGGCGCCCGCACGATCGGCCTGTTCGACGCGTCCGGTTTTCCCTGCACGATCGGGGCTGAGTTGGCCGACTTCTCCGCCCGCACCTACGTGCCCAAGAGCTACCGCAAGGCGGTCAAGGTGATGGCCCGCGACATCGAGGTGGCGGTCGCGGCGGCCGATCTGGCCTTCCGCAACGCGGGCCTGACCACCCGCGGCACCGACGAGAACGCCCCCCCTACGGTCGAACCCAAGCGCCTGGGCTGCAACGTCGGCGCGGGGCTCATCTGCACGGACCTGGACGAGTTGGGCGCAGCGGTCACGACCGCCGTCACCGACGGCGCGTTCGACCTCAAGGCCTGGGGAAGCGGGGGGATGAACAACCTCACCCCGCTGTGGCTGCTCAAGTACCTGCCGAACATGCTCGCCTGCCACGTAACGATCATCCATGCCGCCGAAGGCCCCAGCAACACTATCACCTGCGGCGACGCCAGCGGACTGCTGAGCATCGGCGAGGCCGGTCGCTGGGTGCAGCGGGGCGACGTGACGGCCGCCGTCGCCGGCGGGGCGGAGGCCAAGCTCAACCCCATGGGCCATCTCCGTCAGCAACTGCTTGGGCGACTGTGCACCGCCGCCAATGACTCGCCCGCTGCCGCCTGCCGACCCTTTGACACGCAGCACGCGGGCACCATCATCGGCGAGGGCGGCGGACTGGTGATCCTGGAGGACCTCGAGCACGCCCGCAACCGCGGCGCGACGATCTACGCCGAGTTGGTGGGCTTCGGCGGGGCGTGCGATCCCCGGGGCATCGACATTGCTTCCCGCACCGCCGGCGGGCTGGAGCTGGCCATCCGAAACGCCTTGGGTGACGCGGGGCTCCAGCCGGCCGACGTGTCGGCCCTGGCAGCCCACGGCACCGCAGTGCCGGCCGAAGACGCCGCCGAAAGCGCCGCCTGGACGACTGCCCTGGGCGACGCCGCTGTGCAGTGCCCGGCCTTCTCCATCACCGGGGCCACCGGAAGTCTCTTCGCCGGCGCCGGAGGCACCCTTCTGGCCGCCGCCGCACTGGCCATGCACCACCAGATCGTCCCGCCCACCGTAAACTTCTCCTCGCCCGCTGACGGCTGCAACCTCCGGTTGGCCTCGCAGCCGCGACAGGCCGAGTTGACCCATATTGTCGTCGGAGGCTTCGCCATCGGCGGGCAGAGCGCCGCGTGCGTCCTGCGGCGGTACGTATCATGAGCAAGCGTCGAGTCGTCATCACCGGCATGGGAACGGTCAACCCGCTTGGCCACGACGTCGAGTCCACCTGGCGGGCCATGCTTGCCTGCGCCAACGGCGTGAGCAAGACCGAACTCTTCGACGCCAGCACGTATCCCACGACGTTCTCGGCCCAGGTCAAGGGCTACCGCCTGGCCGACCATGTGCCCCAGGCGGACCTGCACCAGACGGCTGGGCGGCACTGCCAGTTCGCGCTCGGCGCGGCTGTGCAGGCCTGGGCCCAGTCGGGCCTGGACTCGTTCGTAAACCTCGACCACACGCGGGTGGGCGTCTACCTCGGTAGCGGCGAGGGCAGCCTGGACTTCTCCAATTTCGTCTCGCTCCTGGTCGACGCCTGGAAGGACGGCAAGGTCGACACCCGGCGCTGGGCCGAGCTGGCCTTCCAGCGGATGAACGTCCACCGCGAGTTGGAGCAGGAGTCGAACATGGTGGTGGCTCACCTAGCCGCCCAGTTCAAGATCCGCGGGCCCGCCTTCAACGTCCTCACCGCCTGCGCCGCCTCCACCCAGGCCATCGGAGAAGCGGCCTTGCAGATCCGCCGCGGCGACGCCGACGTCATGATCACCGGCGGGGCACACAGCATGATCCACCCCTTCGGCGTGACCGGCTTCAACCGCCTGACCGCCCTCTCGCAACGGAACGATTCGCCCGAAACCGCCAGCCGGCCCTTCGATCTCACCCGCGATGGCTTCGTTCTGGGAGAGGGCGCCAGCATTCTGATCCTCGAAGACTACGACACCGCCCAGGCCCGCGGGGCGAAGATCCTGGCCGAGATCGTCGGGTACGGCAGTTCGGCCGACGCCTTCCGCATCACCGACCAGGACCCCGAGGGCGACGGCGCCGCCACCAGCATGCGATCCGCTTTGGCCGATGCGAAATTGACTGTCGACGACATCGACTATATCTCCGCTCACGGCACGGGCACCAAGCAGAACGACCAGGTCGAGACGCGGGCGGTGAAGGCCGTCTTCGGCCAGCGGGCGGCGAAAGTCCCCGTTTCCAGCGTCAAGAGCATGGTCGGCCACCTGATCGCCGCCGCCGGGGCCACCGAGTTGATTACCTGCGTGCTGGCCATCCGCGACCAGGTCATCCCCCCCACCACCAACTATGCCCATCCGGACGCCGACTGCGACCTGGACTACGTCCCCAACAAGCCGCGCGAGGCCAAGGTCCGCGTCTGCATGTCCAACAGCTTCGGCTTCGGTGGGCAGAACAATACCGTCATCATTCGGGAAGCCGGGGAATAGTACTCAGGCAAGCCGCTGCTTCCATAGCGATCATGATTCCCATCCGGTTTGCCCTTTCCGCTACTTCGTCCCGGCTTCGCGCAGTTCCACCACCCACCGCAGTTGATCTCGTGGGCGGAGCCCCTCGATCGATTCCAGCACAAAGCCCTTGCCCTCGACGTGGTAGCCGAACGGCTTGCCGGTAACCGGGTCGGCCGGGACGGGGACCAGGTTGATCTGGCCAAGCTCGGCCGGGGGCTGACCGCCGTGCGCGGCGGCGTACAGCCGCACGGCCTCGACGCACCGCAGGGCGGCGACTTCCCGTTCCAGGCTGGCGTGCACGAAGGCCGCCCGGCCCAGGGACGGCAGGAGGACGGCGGCGAGATTGCCTCGTCCCGGACCGCTCGCCCAGTCGTCAAAGGCGCGGAGGGTCTTCTCCATGCCCGCGCGGGCCTGGGCGTAAGGCAGGGCAAACCACTTGAATATTTCGTCGCGCCACTGCTCGTACTGGCCCATCATGGACAGCACGATCACCTGCCCGTGCGGCATGGCCTCGACTTCCTTGGCCGACCGCCCCTGCGAGAGGAGCCACTGCTTGCCCTGGGGGTACATCTTCATCCCCGCCGCCAAGGCCCGCAGGGCATCCGCGGCAGTCGAGCCGTCTTTGCCGCCAGCCAAGGCCAGCAGGTTCATCGCCGCCCGCGCCCGTTCGTTCCACTGCTCGTCGCTGAGCTTGAGGTCGCCCAGCCCCCGGAGTTGCGGATAGCTGAAGTACAGCCAGTTCTGTTCGTACTCCATCGCGTGTCGCATGGAGATCAGCGGATCCGGCAACTGCACCAGCGCCCAGTAGAGATTGGGCGAACCGTCAGCGGCCAGCACCTCTCGCGCCTGCTCCAGCGCGACGGTGGCGTTGGCGATGCCGACCAAGGCGCCGATCAGGAACGTCCCCTCCGAGACATGGCGCGACAGGGCCAGGCTCGTGCGGACGCGGGCGATCGCCTCGTCCAGCCGCCCTTCGGCCAGGGCCAGTCTCGCGTCCAGCGCCAGCATCCGCCCCAACCGACGGAAGCCCTGGAGGTTCGGCAGGAGCAGATTGAAGCCCTCCTGGCGGATCGGCAGGTCCCAGTCACACCGCTCGTAGCGACTGGCCAGCACGGCATAGCGGAACGACTGTTCATAGCGACTCAGGAGGTTGCGTACCTCGTCGCGTGGCAGGACCGACGAGGCCATTTTCAGCCACTTCTCGATCTTGTCGCGATCGGCGTCGGTCTCGTCGGCCGGCATCATCTGCAGGGCGATACCGTACGTCCCGGCCGCGTTGCCCGGCAGGCGGTCCAACAGCGGGGGCAGAAGATATATGCTCATCGCCGGCTTCGGCGCCGCCGCCGGCTGGACCGACAGGCGAACGGTCTGTACCTGCTCGCCGGCCGGCTGGGTCGGTTGGGTCGTTTGTATGCTGGCCGGCTCGGCCGCCGGGAGAGACGCAACCGTCAGCAGAGCGGACAGGGCACTGATAAGAACACGCGACAGGGGAATTCGGATCATGATGCGATTTCCTTTTCTATCTCTCTCAAGCCCCAGGCATCATGGCTTCTCGAACAGGTGTGGCCTGTTCGGCGGACTTCACTGTCGGCAGAGCGTCGAGACCTTCGTCCAGCACGGCGTCCCGCAGCCGCAAGTACGCGACGCCGGGTACAGCGGCCGGCGAAGGAATCTCGTCCGCACTGGGCATCTGGTGCACGATTACGGGCCCGCCCGGCATGGGCGGCATCGCAGGCGGCTCGCCCGCCCGCCACGTGGACAGCGTCATCGCCAAGACGAGCGCCGCGGCCAGCCCGGCCGTCGCCGCCTGCCAGCGGCCTCTCCCCCGCCGCCCGGCGGCCTGACCGGCGCGAAACATCAACCGGTCGCGGTCCAGGCCCGGGTCGGCCGGCGTCAGCCGTCCCAACGCGCGCTCCAACTCCGTCTCCGCGGCTGTCAGGTGGTCGTCTTCGTGCATGGCTGCATCTCCTTGCGAATGGCGGCCAGGGCGGCGCGGTATCGGCGAAACACCGTGGCCACGCTCAGGCCAGTCGTGCGGGCGATCTGATCGAGGGTCATGTCCGCCCAGATTCGCAGGACGACCAGTTCGCGCTGGTCGGCGTCCAGGCGTTCCAGGGCTGCCTGGGCGGAGCGGGCGTCGATCAGGTCGTCCGCTCGCGGCTCGAACAGTTCGACGCGTCCGGCCGCCTGGCGCCGCTCGCGAAGTTCCCGCCGGCGGCGCGAGCGGCCTCGCGAGATGGCCTCGTTCCGCACCGCGCGGAACAGCCATGCTTTCACGTCCCGCGGGGGGCGGCGCTGGGCCATGAGGCGAAGGAACACCTCCTGGACCACGTCTTCGGCCTCGTGGGCATCCCCCACCTGGCGGGCATAGAGCGCCAGCGACGAGCCCAGTTCGTCGTACCATCGGCCCAGGTTGGCAAAGCTCAGCTCTGTCATCCGCTGTGGTCTTACCACAAAGACGCCGCGGGCGCGGAGGTTTTTCAGGAATTGAGGCTGATCTACGAAGCGGGACTGTAAAACAGCATGCCCACGCCCACCAGGGCGATGATCGCGCCGATCAGGGCGCGGAGGCTGACGTGCTCCTTGTGGATGAGAATGACCAGGGGAATGATCATGACCGGAAGGATGGCCATGATCGTCTGGGCGACGCCAACAGGGATGAGCTGAATGGACAACATGGCCAGGCTGACACCCGCAACGGGCCCGGCGAAGGCCCCCACGGTGATCCATGTCATGGCCCGTCGCTCGCCGAGGGCGGCCCAGACGCGGCCGAACCATCGCAGGGCCAGGAACAGGACCGAGAAGCCGACGATGCCGGCCAGGGCACGGATCTGCGTAGCCGCGATGGGGTTGTACTTCGTCCCATCATCGAGCCTCATGCCCATGGCACCCAGGACCATGCCCAACCCCTGCCCGGTAGCGGCCAACACGCCCAGTGTGACGCCCCAGGGGGTCACCTTGTGCGGGCGGTGGACGGGCGGCTCGCGCAGGGGGCGCTCAATCACCACCCACGCCACGCCGCTGAGAGTGACGGCCATGCCCACCCAGTTCAGCGGGCGCAGGTGCTGGTCGAGCAGGACGATCCCGCCCAGGGCGGCCAGCGGCGGGGCCAGCGACATCAGCAAGGTGGCCAGCCGCGGGCCCAGCAGCAGGAACGAGCGGAACAGGCACAGGTCGCCCAGGAAGAAGCCCACGAAGCCCGACAGCGAGAGATACAGCCACGTGCTGGGCGGAGCGTCGGTCGGCAGGGGCCGGCCGCGCAGCAACGTCGTCAGGCCGGTCAGCAGGACGAAGGCGATCAGGAGACGGATGAGGTTGACGGCCATCGAGCCGACGCGCCGGCCGGCGGCATCGAAACTCATGACGCTGACGGCCCAGCAGAAGGCGGTCGCTACGGCCGCCATCTCGCCCGGATAGGGTATTTCCATAGTCTATCGAACGGGAGACGCGGGAGAAACGCAGGCCACGGGATGACTTAATCCCATGAGGCCCACGACTCCCATAGCTCCCGGGTCCTTTTTCGTACGCTTCTCCGCTACGGATGCGGCGCGGGGGACGCGTCCACATTGTCGACCAGGAGCTTGCAGATGTCGTCCTGGAGTTGCTTGGCCTGCTGACCGGAGGCGACCTTGTTGCAGAGGATCGAGTAGGCCATCGAGCAGCGGTTCTGCTTGTTGAGAATGTAGCCGCTCAAGGCGGAGACGCCGGTGATGTAGCCGGTCTTGCCCAGAACTCGCCCGCGGCAGGGCGGCTCGTCCATGCGGCGTTCGAGCGTGCCGTCCATGCCGGCGAAGGGTAGACTCTCGACGAAAGTGAGGCAGTCGCGCCGGCGCAGAACGTTCTGGAGGATCTTCGTCATGGCCGCGGCCGCCACGTGGTTGGTGCGGGACAGGCCCGATCCGTCATGAATATCCAGCCACGCGGGGAGCACGTCATACTCCTTGGCCAGCGTGGCAACCGCCAGGGAGGCGCTGCCGGCCCACGTGCCGTCGCCCGCGCGAAGGAAGAGGCACTCGGCGGCCATGTTCAGGCTCCGCTTGTTGGCCCGGGCCATCGCGACGCCCAGGGGCGTGACCGTCGTGGCCACGGGCGGGCCCAGTTCCCCGGGCAGGTCGGCAATGGCCGCCAGGCGGACCGAACCGCCCAGCCTCACGCCCGCCTGGGCCAGCCGCTCCGCAAGCACGCGACCAAACAGCAGCGGCGGCTGGTTGATCGCCACCGAGTACGGCACGGCGTTGGGAGCGTTGACGTTGCCCACGACGGTGACTTGTGAGTCGTCGTCATTATACGTGAGTCCCCAGTAGCCCTTGCCGCCCGGGCGAGTCGTGTCGATGACCTGGATGAGCCGGCTGACCGGACTGAGCGCCGGATGGATCTTGCCGCCCCGACTGACCAGGGTCACATCGAAGCAGTTGTTCTGGAAGTTCAACCCGGCCACCGGGGCGACGTACCAGCAGTGATATTGGTTCTTGGGCCAGTCGCTGTGGCGGTAGTCCTCCTGCGGCTTGTTGTTTTGGGGCCCGAAGCACGGCACGAGGACCAGGTCGCCCTCGACGGCCTGGCCCACGCGGGCCTTGACGGCCGCCGCCCACCGGTCCATCTCGGCGTAGATGGAAGTCTTGTCGGCCTCGGCCAGGATGGGGTCGCCCGAGGTGGGGTCGCCCGAACCGACGACCCAGAGGTCCTTGCCGACGCGATGAAGGCGCGTCTCGAAACGGAACTGCCCGCCCAGGCGGGCCAGGGCGAAGGCGGAGGTCAGCAGCTTCTGATTGCTGGCCGGGAGAAACAGTTCAGTATCGTTGTGGGCGATCAGAGGCTTGCCGGCAAACAAATCCACCACGCTTGCGCCGACCTTGGCGCCCTTGAACTTGGACTCATAGGCGGCGATCAGGTGACGGACGCGGTCAGCCAGGCAAGCCGACGCGGAGGTAGCCGAAGAGGGAGAGGCTGCCCGCGCCGCCGTCGGGAGCAGCAACGCGAGCGACAAAAGGAATCCGTTCCGAAGCTTCATCCACACATCTCCTGCCAGTAGCGGGCGCACCGGCTCGACCTGGCCCGCTGTCCTTCCGGTCATGATAGCCGATGCGCCGCGGCAGCGAAAGACTGATTGGATTGCGGATCGTAGACCCCTAGGGACAAGCTGGACCACACAGACCGAATCCGCAATTGTGGCCATCGCGCCGGGGGAGTTGTGGGTCTGCTCGCTGAGCAGCAACGACTGGCGTCCGCTGGAACTCCGCATGCACAGCCAGGCTGGGCTGAGCGGCAAGGTGAGCTTCAGGACGCCGTACGGACAGATGGTCTACGTGGCCCGCAATGGCGTGCTGCTGAACATCAGCGGGCGGCAACATATGTGACGCGGCCGGCGGTGCAATAACTGACAGCGCCTTCTCGTCGGGAAGAGAAGCCGTGGACTGTTTCGCCGACTCGGGCAGGGTCGCGCCGAGGGATCGACCAGCCGCTGATGACGCGCCAAGCCTACGCCACTTCGAGTTGTTGTTTTCTGGGGCAGGCCTGAATGTGGGCCACCAGTTGCTCTATGACCCGGTCCGCCTGCTCGGCGTCCACCTGGCATGTCCCGACCCGCCGGTGCCCGCCGCCTCCGTATCGGAGCATTAGAGAGCCGACGTCCACCGTCGAGGTTCGGTTCAGGATGCTGTGCCCGCATGTGATGACGACGTTCTGCTTCCGCAGGCCCCACATCACCTGGAGTGAAATGTTCTGGTGCGGGAACAGGCTGTAGAGGACGAAACGGTTGCCGGTGTATATCTCCTCGCTCGGCCTCAGGTCCACCACGACCGCGTCACCGCGGACGACCGAGCAGGCGGTCAGCATCTCCTTGAACAAGTGGTCCTGCTCACGATATCGCTGCACCCGTTCTTGCACGTCATCGAGTTGGAGAATGCTCTCGGCCGCCATTGCCCGGGCGTAGTCGACCATGTCCAGCATGAGTTGATAGTTGCTGATCCGATAGTCCTTGTATCGTCCCAGACCGGTCCGCGGGTCCATGACGAAGGAGATCAGCACCCAGCCCGTCGGCTGGCGGATCTCATCCAGGCTCAGTTGCCCGGAATCGACCTTGTCCACCGCCGCCAGCAGGCTCTTGATGTGCGAGTTCGGGAAGGCCTTCTCGCCGCCGTAGTAGGCGTGTATGACACGAGCGGCGCTGGGGGCGGCCGGGTCGCTGGCGCCCTCGAAATGCCCGTACGCCTTCCGCTCCTCCTCGCTGGAGTGATGGTCAAACCACAGCCCGCAACCGGGCACGTACGGGACGTTGGCGAGAATGTCGTTGGCCGTGACGGCGATCTTGCCGTCCTGCACGTCCTTGGGATGGACAAACAGGATCTCATCCATGAGCCCCTTTTCCTTCAGCAGCACGGCACACCCCAGGCCGTCAAAATCGGATCGAGTCACCAGTCGCATGTTTGTCTCCTTCGCCGGATACGTTGCGTCAATTGAGAACGTGCCCCCCGCACGAACCGCTGCTTCTCTCGTCGGACAATACAGACGGGTACTTTACTCGGCGGGCGGAATTCCCGGAGGCAGGCTGCCGAGCGCCTTCAGAGCCAGGACAATGCTGGCGCCTGATGACACCCCTACTCATCCCCGAAGCTGGTGTTAACGGCCCTCCCGGCCGCGATGAGCGGGTGGCCAGGAGGAATGGTGCGGACCTTCCTGGCGACGTCGGCGATGGGAACCGAGCCGAGTTGGCCGTTCTGCTGGACGACCAGGCGGTTGAACTGGGCGGCCATCAGCAGTTCGAAGGCATAATAGCCGAACTTGGTAGCCAGGATGCGGTCGTGGGCGGTGGGCGTGCCGCCGCGCTGGATATGGCCCAGGACGATGTAGCGCCCTTCGAGGCGGCTGATCGTTTCAACCTGCTCGGCCACCCACTTGGCCACGCCGCCCAGGCGGATGGGGTCGGGAGAGTCGGCGACGATGTGGTCGACAAACTGCTCCCCGCCGACCGGTCGGGCGCCCTCGCCGGCGGCAATGATGGTGAAGCGCTTGCCGACCTTGCTGCGCTCGAGACACCTGTGCGCGACGGCATCGATGTCGAAGGGGATCTCGGGGATGAGGATGATGTCGGCGCCGCTGGCAATCCCGGCGTGAAGGGCCAGCCAGCCCGCGTAGCGGCCCATGAGTTCGACGACCATGACCCGGTGATGGCTGGAGGCGGTGGTGTGGACCTTGTCCAAGGCGTCGGAGGCGGTGGCGACGGCGGTGTCGTGTCCGAAGGTGATCTCCGTGCCCCACAGGTCGTTGTCGATGGTCTTGGGCACGCCCACGATCCGCAGCCCGCGCTCAATCAGGTCGTGCGCCCCGCTCATCGTGCCGTCGCC
>Ga0116148_1002247_pt1 | contig 19352 bp, 18 predicted proteins | sample AD_UKC055_MetaG_FD_89786 | JGI IMG/M metagenome (GOLD analysis project Ga0116148, IMG submission 89786) | Active sludge microbial communities of municipal wastewater-treating anaerobic digesters from USA - AD_UKC055_MetaG | ecosystem: Engineered > Bioreactor > Anaerobic > Digestate | place: USA... | reverse complement strand
TGCGCGGGGAGATCAGCCTCACCTACACGCAGCCCCTGCTCCGCAACTTCCGGATCGACAGCGTCCGCCAGCAGCTGCTGGTGAGCCGGAAGAACCGCGAGATCTCCGACGTGCAGCTGCAGCAGGCGGTGCTCACCACGACGCGCAACGTGAAGAGCGCCTACTGGGACCTGGCGTACGCGATCAACTCGCTCAGCGTCCAGCGCCAGTCGCTCGAGCTGGCGCAGGAGTCGCTGCGAAACAACCGGTCGCGCGTCGAGATCGGCACCATGGCCCCGATCGACATCGTCGAGGCGGAGGCCGAGGTGGCGCAGCGCGAGGAGGCCGTGCTGCTGGCGGAGGCCGCCGTCACCCGTGCCGAAGACGCCCTGCGCGCCCTCGTCTTCGACCCCACGACCCCGGATTTCTGGTCCATGCGCCTCGAGCTCACCGACGAGCCGACCTTCCAGGACCAGGCCATCGACCTCACGGCCGCCGTCTCCAACGCGATGGCGAACCGCACCGACCTGCTGCAGGCGCGGAAGAACATCGAGGCGAGTGACATCAGCATCCGCTACTTCCGCAACCAGATCCTTCCCGACGTCAACCTTCAGGCGGGCTACGGTGTGACGGGCCAGGGCGGCACGCAGTACAACTTCGGCGACGGGTTCCCTCCCGTCGTGATGGGGCGGATCGACGAGGGCTACGGCAAGGTGCTCTCGCGGATGTTCGGGCGCGATTTCCCGAACTGGTCGGTGGCGCTTCAGGTGGGCTATCCGCTCGGCCGCAGCAACGCCGAGGCGGGGCTGGCGCGGGCCCGCATCCAGTACCAGCAGTCGCAGATCCAGCTGCGGAACCTGGAGCTGCAGGTGGCGACGCAGGTCCGCGAGGTCGCCCGGCAGGTGAACACCAACCGCAAGCGTGTCGACTCCACGCGCGCGGCGCGGCAGCTGGCCGAGCGCCGGCTCGAGGCCGAGCAGAAGAAGTTCGCGGCGGGCATGTCGTCGAGCTTCTTCGTCATCCAGGCGCAGCGCGATCTCGCCCAGGCGCGCAACGCCGAGCTGCAGGCCATCCTCGACTACAACCGGTCGCTCGTCGACTTCGAGACGGTGCAGCAGGCGCCCGTGGGCGGCACGGGTGCGATGGTCTCGGTGGTGTCGGCGGGCGGCGGGGGCTCCGGCTCGTCCATCTCCTCGGGCTCGCAGCAGAACTCGGGCCGGGGTCCTGGAGGGTTTTAGGGCCGGATCTGGGCTACACTCCCCAGCGTGGCAGGCCTGACGGTCACGATTATCACGCGCGACGAGGTCGACCGCCTCGAAGAGGCGGTCGCCTCGGCCGCCTTCGCCGACGAGATCGTCATCGTCGACTCGGGCAGTGCGGACGGGACGATCGAGCTCGCTCGCCGCCTCACCCCGCGTGTCATCGTCCGCGACTGGCCCGGCTTCGCCGCGCAGAAGAACTTCGCCGCGAGCCAGGCCTCGCACGACTGGATCTTCTCGCTCGACGCCGACGAGCGGGTCTCGCCAGCCCTCGCGGCCGAGATCGCGGACCTCGTCGCAGCGGGGCCCCGCTTCTCGGCCTACCGCGTGCCTCGCGTGAGCTCCTACCTGGGGCGCTGGATCCGCTCGACGGACTGGTACCCCGACTACCAGGTCCGCCTCTACGACCGGCGCGCGGCGTCGTGGGGTGGAGAGTACGTGCACGAAAGCGTGCGCGCCGCGGGCGAGGTGGGACGCCTGCGTGGCGAGCTGCTCCACCTCCCGTACCGGGACATCTCGCACCACCTGCGAACCATCGATTGCTACACCGAGCTGTCGGCCCGGCAGATGCGCGACGAGGGGCGTCGGGTGACGCTGGCCGGCCTCGCGTTCCGGCCGGCGGGCGCGTTCCTGCGCAACTACGTCCTGCGCCGCGGCTTCCGGCAGGGAGGGGTTGGCCTGATCGTCTCGATGCTCAACAGCTACTACGTGTTCCTGAAGTTCGCCCGCTTGTGGACGGCAACGCGCGAGCGATGATTACCCTTCAGATCGACACGGCCCGCGGCTGGCGGGGCGGCCAGAACCAGGTGCTGCTCACCGCGCGCGGCCTCCGCGCGCGCGGCCACCGCGTCGTCGTGATGGCCCACCCCGAGGGCGAGCTGCGCCGCCGCGTCGAGGGCGAGTTCGAGGTGCTGGCGCTGGCGCCGCGCGGCGAGGTGGACCTGAAGGCAGCCTGGCGCCTGGCCGGCGCCCTGCGCGCGCTCGAACCCGACATCGTCCACGCGCACGATCCCCACGGCGTCGCCGTGGCCGCCGCCGCGCTGCCGATCAGCGGCCTCGCCCGCCGGCCGCCGCTCGTCGCGGCGCGCCGGGTCGACTTCCACTTGAAGGCGAACTCGTTTTCCCGGTGGAAGTACCGGCAGGTGGACGCCTTCCTCACCTCGTCGGACGCGATCCGCGCGATGCTCGTCGAGGACGGCATCGCCCCCGAGCGCGTGACGACGGTGTACGAAGGGGTGGACGTCGATCGGATCGCGGCGATCGACCCGATCGACCTGCACGGCGAGTACTGGTTCCCGGCGCAAGCCCCGATTATCGGCAACGTCGCCGCCCTGGTCGCCCACAAGGGCCAGAGGTACCTGCTCGACGCTGCGGCGATCGTCGTGCGCGAGGTGCCCCACGCCCGCTTCCTGATCCTCGGCGAGGGCGAGCTGCGCCAGGAGCTCGAACACCGCCTTCGCCACCTCAAGCTCGATCAGCACGTGCTGCTCGCCGGCTTCCACACCGACGTCCTCGCGCGCCTGAAGGCGTTCGACATCTTCGTGATGAGCTCGGTGACCGAGGGGCTCGGCACCTCGCTGCTCGATGCGATGGCCGCCGCGCGGCCGATCGTCGCCACGCGCGCGGGCGGAATCCCCGAGGTGGTCGAGGACGGGGTGAGCGGCCTGCTCGTACCGCCCGCGGACGGGCCCGCCCTCGCCGCCGCGCTCCTGGCGCTGCTGGCCGACCAACCGCGGCGGCGCCGCATGGGAGAGGCGGGCCTGGCCCGCGCACGGCAGCGCTTCAGCGCCGATCGGATGGTATCCGAGACGGTCGCCGCGTACGAGCGGGTCCTGGCGAGCAGAAGCCACGCAGCGGACAGTGCGAGTCTCCCGAGGGGCGGTTGAGGCCGCAGCCTCCGGTCATGCTCAGGTGGCAGAGGGCGAAGTCGAACCGGACCGGATCGTCCGGGTCGATGCGGCGCAGCGCGGCGGTGATTTCCGCCGCCATCCGCCACCCCGGGCTGCGGTAGCGTGTCAGCCCCAGGCACCGCCCCATCCGCACGAGGTGCACGTCGAGCGGAACGATCAGTCGCGAAGGGGCCGGCGACCGCCAGACCCCGAGGTCGATCCCGTCGCGGCGCACCATCCACCGCAGGAACAAGTTCAACCGCTTGCAGGCGCTGCCGCTCGAAGGGCGCGGGAAGAAATAGCAGACACCCGGGCGCGGCGGGACGCGCCCGTATGCCGGGGCCAGGTCCACCTCGAGCGCCCGGCGCGAGAACGACTCGAGGCCCGGGCCGACGTCGGGGGAGGACGGGGAATCGCCCTCGCCGAAGAACGCCTCGATCGACCCTGACCGCGTGAGGATGCCGCGCAAAACGAGGAGGAGGGCGACCAGGTCGGGACCGCGCGTCCACCGGTGAACGACGCGGGCGAGCGCCACGCCGTCGCGTGCGGGGCGGAAGCCTTGAACGAACGCGGCCGGCGAGGGGCCGAGCACCTCGAGGACGCGCTCGATCGACTGCATCACGCTGGCGACGCGGCCGAACGCCAAGGCCGAGGCCACGAACCCGACCACCTCGCGGTCCGCAGGCGCCGCGAAGCGGCGGACCACCTGGATCGGATCGGTCGCCGAGTCGACGCGGTCGTACGACCTGTAGAGCCGCTCGAGGGCGGCGCCAAGTCCCTCGGCCACCCCCGGCACCCGCCGGACCGTCGCCGACACGTCCTGGCGCGGGTGGCGCACCGCTTCTAGGCCCGTGCCGCGGCCGGTCCCAGCCCCGCCGCGCCGTCCACCTCCGCGTTCACGTACACGGTCCGGCCCGCGACGATCGTCGCGGCCACGGCCCCGGCGAGTCTCCACCCGTCGAATGGGGAGTTGCGCGACTTGGATCGCGACCGGGCGAGGTCGACGGTGAAGGCCGCTTCCGGCGCGATGATCGTCACGTCGGCCGGCGAACCCGCTTTCAGGCTGCCCCCGGCCACCCCGAGGATCCGGGCCGGGTTCGACGACATCAGCTCCACGAGCCGCGGGAGGGCGATGACGCCCGGGCGCACGAGCCGATCGAGGGCGAGCGGCACGGCGGTCTCGAGGCCGATGATCCCGAACGGCGCGCGGTCGAACTCGACGAACTTCTCGTCGGGCTGGTGCGGCGCGTGATCGGTGGCAATCGCGTCCACCGTCCCGTCGCGCAGCCCGTCGAGGAGGGCGTCCACGTCGGCCGCCTCGCGCAGCGGGGGGTTCATCTTGAGGTTGGTGTCGTAGGGGATGGGATCGGCCAGCCGGGCGTCGGTGAGCGTGAAGTGGTGCGGCGTCACCTCACAGGTGACCCGCACGCCGCGCTCGCGGCCGGCGCGCACGGACCGAAGGGCCTGCCGGGTGCTGAGGTGCGCGATGTGCACGCGGCCGCCGGTCATCTCGGCCAGCGCGACGTCGCGCTCCACCATGATCGACTCAGCCGCGGCCGGGATGCCGCGCAGGCCCAGCACCGAGGCCATGTACCCCTCGTGTGCCGTCCCCTCGCCCTTGAGCGTCGGTTCCTCGCAGTGGTCGATCACCGGCAGGCCGAGCATCAAGGTGTACTCGAGGGCCCGCCTCATGATGATCGCGCTCGGCACCGGCCGGCCGTCGTCGGAGACGGCGACGCAGCCAGCGGCCTTGAGGTCGGCGATCTCGGCGAGCTGCTCGCCCTTCATCCCTTTGGTCACCGCGCCGATCGGGTACACGCGCACGTGTGCGGTTGCCGCGGCCGCCTTGAGGATCGCCTCGGTGAGGCTGGCGCAGTCGTTCGCCGGCTCGGTGTTCGGCATGCAGGCGACCGCGGTGAAGCCGCCCGCGGCGGCTGCGGCGGTCCCGGTGGCGATCGTCTCCTTGTGCTCCTGGCCGGGCTCGCGCAGGTGGACGTGCATGTCGATGAAGCCCGGGCAGACGACGCAGCCGGCCGGGACCTCTACCACCTCGACGCCGGCGCCAGCCCGCATCGGCCCGACACCGGCGATCCGCCCGTCTTCGATCAGGACGTCGGCAACCGCGTCTAGCCCCTGCGTGGGATCGACGACGCGCCCGCCCCTAAGCAGCCGTTTCATGTTCAGCTCCGCCAGCGAGGAGGTACAGCACCGCCATCCGGACGGCGACGCCGTTGGATACCTGGTCGAGGATCACCGAGTAGGGCCCATCGGCGACGTCGGACGCGATCTCGACGCCGCGGTTCATCGGGCCGGGGTGCATGATGAGCACGTCGGGCCTGGCGAGCGCCACGCGCTCGACGGTCATCCCGAAGACCTCGAAGTACTCGCGAAGGGACGGGAAGAAGCCGCCGAGCATCCGCTCGAGCTGGATGCGAAGCATCATCACGACGTCCGCGTCGCGCACCGCCTCCTCGACCGAGTAGGTGACGCGCGCGCCGGTACGGTCGAAGCCGGCGGGCACCAGCGTCGGCGGGCCGCACACCCAGACCTCGGCGCCCATCTTGGTCAGCAGCTGCACGTTCGAGCGGACGACCCGGCTGTGGAGCAGGTCGCCCACGATGGCGACCTTCAGCCCGGCGAGGCGGCCCTTGCGCTCGCGCATCGTGAAGGCGTCGAGCAGCGCCTGCGTCGGGTGCTCGTGCATGCCGTCGCCGGCGTTGATGACGCCCGCGCGGCAGATCCGGGAGAGGAAGTGGCAGGTCCCCGAGGAGGAGTGGCGCACCACCAGCAGGTCGGGCGCCATCGCCTCGATGTTCGCCACCGTGTCGGCCAGCGTCTCCCCCTTGACGACGCTCGAGGTACTCGCCGCGATGTTCAGCGTGTCGGCGCTCAGGCGCTTCTCGGCGATCTCGAACGAGGTGCGGGTGCGGGTGCTCGGCTCGAAGAACAGGTTGACGACCGTCTTGCCCCGCAGCGCCGGCACCTTCTTGATGGCGCGCGAGGACACCTCCTTCATCGCCACCGCCGTGTCGAGGATCAGGGTGATCTCCTCGGACGACAGCTCGGCGATGCCGACCAGGTCCTTGCGCCGCAGGCGGGGCGCTCCGGCGGGCTGGGCCGCGATGTCCGGGGTCTCTGGGTTCATAGCGCTTGTTCTTCCGGGATCTTCTCGATGACCACCTCGTCGCGCCCGTCGATCTCCTGCAGCCGGACGGACACGCTCTCGCTTCTCGAGGTCGGCAGGTTCTTCCCCACGTAGTCGGCCTTGATCGGCAGCTCGCGGTGTCCGCGGTCGACGATCACCACCAGCTGAATCGAGCGCGGGCGCCCGAAATCGATCAGCTCGTCGAGCGCCGCCCGCACCGTCCGCCCCGTGTAGAGCACGTCGTCCACGAGGATGATCGTGCGGTTGTCGATCGAGAACGGGATCTCGGTGCTGCGAACCAGCGGCTGCGGGCCGACCGGGTTGTGCATCAGGTCGTCGCGGTACAGGGTGATGTCGAGCGCGCCGGTCGGCACTTCCTGGCCTGTGATTTCCTGGAGGCGGTCGGCCAGGCGCCGCGCCAGCGGGACTCCCCGCGTCCGGACGCCCACGAGCGCCACCGGCTCCACGCCCCGGTTGCGCTCCACGATCTCGTGCGCGATCCGGGTGAGGGTGCGGCTCATCCGGTCCGCGTCCATCACGACAGGCATGGCAATCCTCGGGTTGAAGGCCGACGGGCGCCCGGCCGGGCGGCAGACACGGCGGGCCGGGTTGGCGCGGACGGCTGAAGATGAAGAGGCTGGATGCGGCCCATGGGTCTTGCCGACCTCACCGGGCCGGCTTAAAGAACGCCGAAGTATACCACGCGGGGTGAGGCCGGCCGGCCCGGCGGGGACCCCGGTTTGAAGCATAGAGATCACGAAGATCACGAGGAAATGCCCGTGAACGCGCCGGCCTTCGGCGGCGGCGAGGCGGCCGGGTACGAGGGCCGGAAGCGCCGTGAGGGGCGACCGCCCGAAGGGCGGCCGTCAGCGCTCGTAGCTCGGGATGAAGGCGATCGGGCGGGTCTCGACGAAGTCGCGCACGAAGATGTCGGTGCGCGCGTAGCCGTCCATGTCGCGGCCAACCGGCAGGCCGAGGAAGTACAGGACCGTCGGCGCGACGTCCACCACCGAGCCGCGCCGCTTCCGTCCCGACGCGATCGACGGGCCGTACGCGAGGAGGAAGCCGTCGGGCGCGTACTCATGGGTGCCCGACAGCTGGGGGTTGCCGATCGCCCGCTCGACGGCCCGCTTCCACATCGGGAGCGGTTCCATGCCGTAGCCCGATACCACGAGCAGCAGATCCTCGGCGCCGAGCGTTGCCATTACCCGGCCCACCATCGCGTCCACCCGCGCGTACGCCAGCTCGAGCACCTGGCCGTACCGGCGCCGCTCCTCGGGTGTCACGTCGCCGAAGGCGGCCGGCATCGCGTAGCGCAGGTACTCGTGGCCGGCCGGATCGAGCTGGCGGAAGCGCACCGCCGACAGGTGCGGGCGGAACTGCTGCTGCAGGCCCCGCGCGATCTCCTCGTGCATCCGGTCGGTCAGCATCTCGTCGCCGCCCAGCCCGCTCTCGGCGCCAGCCCGGGCCTCGACGACCGCGGAGGCGTCGAACAGGCGCCGGGCTCGATCACCGGCCAGACGCGCCACCGGCAGCAGGTCGACCGGGTAGATGGCCGCCGGATCGTCGGGCTCGAGCCAGGCATCGCCGGGCCGATAGAACCGGTCGCTCACCAGGTATCCGCGGACCGGTTGCGCGGGGTAGGTGAGCGGCCAGTTGACGACGCCGGTGGTGAGGCCCGCGGTGGCGAGGATGCTCCAGAGGGGGCGCGCGCGGAGCGAGCCCGCGTCGTGCGCCTCGGGCCCGATCAGCCCGTAGGTGATCAGGCCTTGCGCGAAGCAGTTCTCGGGGAGCAGCTCGAGGTGGTCGGTGGCCAGCCTGACGTGGTAGCGCCCGGCCGAGCGCACGCCGCTCTTCCACGGCAGCTTGCCCGTGGCCACCGACGTCCACACCGGCTCGGGCTGTGTCGGCCGGTGCGTGTTGAGGTGCATGGCCGCGCCCCGGTCGAGGATCCGCCCGAAATTGGGCAGGCGCCCGGCGAGGGCGGCGGTGGAGACGAAGTCGAGCGAGCCGCCGTCGAGCAGCACCATCACCACGCGGCCGCCGTGGGCGGGGCGCTCGATCCCGATGTCGACGTCGAGGGGCCGCGAGAAGAGCGGGAGAGGGCTGCCCGGCCCGCGCGCCGCCAGCGGGACGGCGAGGGACGCCAGCAGCGCGAGGGCCACGACGGTCCCGCCGACGCGACCCCGGCGGCGGCCGAACGTGTAGTGCGCGAGCGCGACGCCGAGGAAAAGGAGCGCGCAGATTGTCAGGACCGCCGCACCCGCCGCCATCCGGCGCGCGGTGTCGAGGCTCTGCATCGGCGCGTAGGCCAGCAGGTTGAACCACATCAGGGCCGCGGCCCCTCCCGCGTCGAGCACGAGCAGCCATGAGAGCACGCGCAGGCTGATCCACCCCGGTGAGAAGACCTCCGCCGACAGGATCTGGCGGAACACGATCACCCCGTAGAAGAGCGCCGCGAGATGCACCCCGTAGTACAGGCCGAGCGTGAGGAGGAGCCCCGCCAGGTTCATCGGGTAGAGCGGGACCATCGGGTTGAGCTGCAGGGTGAGCACCGTGAGGTACACGGCACCCAGCGCCGCGGCAATCGCCGCGTTGCTGAACATCCGGAGGTAACGCATCCGCGCAGGATGTTAGCGCATCGGGCGCCCTCCCGGGCGGGTCGTGAAGCTCCGGGGTATACTCGGGGCCATGCCCGTCGACGTCGAGGCCGTGGTCCTCTCCAACACTCGCCTGCCGGGCGGGTACTCGGTGCTCGAGCTGCGCGCGCCGGAGCTGGCGTCCCTCGCCGAGCCCGGCCAGTTCGTCATGGTGCGCGCCTCGCACTGCGACGCTCCCCTGCTGCGGCGCCCCTACTCGATCTTCGACCTCGTGCGGGACGCGGACGGGCGCGCTTCGGGCTTCACCCTGTTGAACAAGCGAGTGGGGGTCGGGTCGGGTCTCCTCTACGAGGCGGCGCCCGGCGCACGCTTCTGCTGCCTCGGTCCGCTCGGGCGGCCGTTCACGCTGGCGGCCCCGCCAGTCGAGGCGTGGATGGTGGCCGGCGGCGTCGGCCTCGCCCCCTTTGCCACGCTCGCCCCGGCGCTCGCCGGCCGTGGGGTGGCGGCGACGCTGTTCTACGGCGGGCGAACCTCTGCCGACATCTTCTGCCTCGACCGCTTCGAGCCGCACGGCGTGCGCGTGGTGATCGCCACAGAGGACGGCAGCCTCGGCGAGCGCGGCCGGGTCACGCTGCCGTTGCAGGCCGCTCTCGAGGCCGTTCCACCCGAGCGGCCGGTGATGATCTACGCATGCGGGCCTGAGCCGATGCTGAAGGCCGTCGGCGAACTGGCCGCCCGCTTCGGGCGCCCCTCGGAGCTGTCCCTGGAGCGGCACATGGGATGCGGCATGGGCGGTTGCTACAGCTGCGTCGTCCGCGTGAGGACGCCGGACGGCGGCAGCCGCTACGCGCGCACCTGCATCGAGGGGCCGGTTCTCAGGGGAGACGAGGTGCTGTGGGAGTAGACCTTTCGGTCCAGCTGGGGCCGCTGCGCCTGCGGACGCCGCTGATGTCGGCGAGCGGGTGCTTCGGCTACGGCGTCGAGTACGCCGGCGCCGTGGACCTCGCCAGCCTCGGCGCGGTTGTCGTCAAGGGCCTGTTCCTCAACGAGCGAGACGGACACCCTCCGCCGCGCATCGTCGAGACCCCGGCCGGCATGCTGAACGCGATCGGCCTTCAGGGGATCGGCGTGCACCGCTTCGTGCGGGAGAAGATGCCCGAGCTGCGGCGGATCGGGGCGACCGTGATCGTGAACGTGTGCGGGACCACGGTCGAAGAGTACGTGGAGGTCTCCAAGGTCCTCTCCGATACCGAGGGAGTCGCCGCGCTCGAGCTGAACATCTCCTGCCCGAACATCAAGGAGGGGGGCATCTCGTTCGGCTGCAACCTGGCGGGCACCCACCGGGTGGTGTCGGCGGTGCGCCGCGCGACGAGCCTGCCGATCATCCCCAAGCTGACGCCCAACGTCACCGACGTGGCGTCGTTCGCCGCCGCGGCCGAAGAGGCCGGGGCCGACGCGGTCTCGCTCGTCAATACCTTTCTCGCGATGGCGATCGACGTCGAGACCAGGCGGCCGAAGCTCTCGAACGGGATGGGGGGGCTGAGCGGTCCCGCCATCCGGCCGATCGCCGTGCGGATGGTGTACGAGTGCGCGCGGATCGTGAAGATCCCGGTGATCGGGATCGGCGGCATTGCGTCGGCGGCGGACGCCCTCGAGTTCCTGATCGCTGGCGCGACCGCCGTCCAGGTGGGAACCGCGAACTTCGTGGATCCGTTCATCTGGGGGAAGCTCGAGGCGGGGCTGCGCTCGTACCTGGAGCGGCACGGCGTTTCCCGCGTGGCCGACCTGGTCGGCTCGCTGCAGGTGGGGAGCTCGTGATGCAGGAACTGATCGTCGCCCTCGACGTGGACACGGCGGACGCGGCGCGGGCGCTGGCCGCGAAGCTCGCGGGGACGGTGGGCGGCTTCAAGGTCGGCAGCCGCCTCTTCACCTCGGAGGGGCCCGACTTCGTCCGCGCGCTCGTCGGCGAGGGACACCGGGTGTTCCTCGATCTGAAGTACCACGACATCCCGAACACCGTGGCCGGTGCGGTGGGCGCCGCGGCCCGGCTCGGCGTCTGGATGCTCAACGTCCACGCCTCCGGGGGGCGCGCAATGATGCGGGCCGCGGTGAAGGCGGCCGACGAGGCCGCTGCCGCCGCGGGGGGCGCGCGCCCGCTGGTGATCGCCGTGACGGTGCTCACCAGCCTCGATCGCCCCGCGCTCGAAGAGGTCGGCGTCTCGATCCCCGTGGACGACCAGGTGGAGCACCTGGCGGCGCTCGCCGAACAGGCGGGACTCGACGGGGTGGTCGCCTCGGCGCGCGAGACGGCGATGCTGCGGGCCAACCGACGTGACGGGTTCCTGATCGTGACGCCCGGCATCCGCGGGCCGGCGTCGCCCGGCGCAAGCGCCGACGACCAGGCGCGGACGATGGGTGCCGTGGCCGCACTCGCAGCCGGGGCGAGCTACCTGGTGGTGGGCCGGCCGATCATCGAGGCGTCAGACCCGCGCGGGGCGGCGGAGCGCATCGCCGAAGAGGTGGCCGGCGCCCGCTGAACGCCTCCCGCCCTTCGCCTTCGGTGTACACGAAAAGGGGCGCAAGCCGGAGAGCTTGCGCCCCTTTCGTCGTTTGCGATGAAGCCGACTACTTCGCCGTGATGATGAAGTGGCCGCGGCGGTTCTGCGCCCAGCACTCGTCGGTTTCCTGCGTGCAGAAGGGCTGTTCCTTCCCCTTCGTAATCACCAGGACGCGGTCGGCCGGCACGCCGAGCGTGACGAGGTAGTCCTTCACGGCGGTTGCGCGGCGCTCGCCGAGGGCGAGGTTGTACTCCGCGGTGCCGCGCGAGTCGCAGTGCCCCTCGACGGTGATCTTCGTCGAGGTCCACTTCTTCAGCCAGTCGGCATTCTTCTGCAGCGAGGACCGGGCCTCGTCCTTCAGGTCCGACTTGTCGTAGTCGAAGAACACGTCGGCCAGCGGCCTCTCGGCGTTCAGCTCGTCGAGGGTCTTCTTGGCGAAGATCTCCTCCTCGGTCAGCGGTGCGGGCGGCGGCGGCGGTGGCGGCGGCGGTGGCGGTGGCGGTGGCGGCGCGGGTGCCGCGGCTGGCGGCGGCGGCGGAGGCGCCGTCTCGGGCGCCTGCTTCTTGCAGCCGGTGGCGCCGAGGCCGACCACGGCAACGGTCCCGGCCACGACCAGGTACCGGGCGAAACGGTTCATCTCCACATCTCCTGGACGGCCAACCGCGCGCGGCGTGTGTTTTCAGTATCGGGGGGTCACCGACGAAGCTCGGCGCCGGTGGCGGGTTGGACGGAGTTCAGCTTATGTTGAACCCAGCTCTAGTGTCAAAAGGAAACCGCACGGCCCGCGAACGCGCGTGCCTCGTGGGGCCGGGAGTTGGGCACTCCGCTCACGCGGGGCGGAGGATGAGCGCCTCGTTCAGGCTGCCCTGGCGGTAGCCCTGGAGATCGAGGCTGACGTAGCGGAACCCGATCGCCTTCAGCTCGCCGATCAGCCCCTCCCGCACCTCGGACTCCAGCGCCCGCGGCATCTCGTCCGGGGACAGCTCGATGCGCGCCAGCTCGCCGTGATGGCGCACCCGGCACTGCCGGAACCCGAACGAGTGGAGCACGTCCTCGGCGCGCTCGATCATCCGCAGCTTCTCGACCGTGACCTCGGAGTGATAGGGGATTCGCGACGAGAGGCAGGCTGAGGCAGGCTGGTCCCAGGTCGGCAGCCCCCTTTTCCGCGACAGCTCGCGGATGTCGGCCTTCGAGAGGCCGGCCTCGTCGAGCGGGCTGCGGACGCCGTGCTCGCGCGCGGCCTGCCGGCCCGGACGGTAGTCGCCGCGGTCGTCGGCGTTGTTCCCGTCGGCCACGGCCGCAAACCCGCGTTCGCGGGCGAGCGCGGTGAGGCGCCCGAACAGCTCGTCCTTGCAGTAGTAGCACCGGTTGGCCGGGTTGGCGCGGTACTCGGGCCGCTCGATCTCTTCGGTCCGGAGTATCTCGTGCCGCAGGCCGAACCGGCTGACCAGGTCCAGCGCCACCTCCCGATGGCTCGAGGGGTAGCTGGGGCTGTCGGCGGTGACCGCGAGCGCGCGGTCACCGAGCGTGTCGGCCGCCGTCACCGCGAGGTAGGCGCTGTCCACGCCGCCGCTGAAGGCGACGACCACCGACCCGAGCTCAACGAGGATCGCGCGGAGACGCCGTTCGCGGTCGGCCAGCGAGTCGGCCGCGCGGCGCGCTTCACTTCTGGCGGGGGCTGTAGACACTATTCCCAATCCTCTTCCTCGTCTTCGTCCTCGTCGTCCAGCTCGTCCTCGTCTTCCTCGTCCAGCTCGTCCTCGTCCTCGTCGGAAACGGCCTCCAGCTCGATCGGCGAAACGCTGGTCACCTCGAGGTCGGATCCACACTCGGGGCAGGTGACCAGGTCACCCTTGTTCACGTCGTACTCGTCCACCTCGACGTCCGCATCGCACTCGGGGCACGTAGCCATTCCCGATCCTCCTGGCGGCTTGCTCCGCCGATCGACGCCCGGCCCGCGGCACCACGCCCCGCCCCCGGGCAAAGGCAGGGATTATAGCGACACCCTCCGGACTCCCGCAAACCGATTACCGTCGCGGGGCTAACGTCCCACCGGGCAGGTCCCGATACACCAAGCGATGACCGCGGGGACCGCTGCCAAAACCGTTCTCATCGCCGACGACACGGCCTTCGTCCGGGAGCGGTTCCAGACCGCGCTGCACGAAGCGGGTCACCGCGCACTGGCTGTCAAGAGCGCGGCGGAGCTGCTGGCCCGAGTTCGCGCCGACCTGGAGGCCATCGACCTGCTGGTCGTCGACCTTCGTCTGCCCCACGCCGCCGGCGTCGAGCTGATCCGCTCGGTCCGCAAGCTGGACCAGGGCAAGCTGCCGATCCTCGTCTTCAGCGGGACGATCTCGAGCGCCGAAGAGGTCCGGGAACTGGCGGCCCTGGGTGTGGCCGGCTATGTCAACGAGTATAGCGCCGTCCAGCACATCCTGCCCTCACTGGCGCCCCACCTGTTCCCCGACAACTTCAACCGGCGGTCGAGTCCCCGGGTGGTCCTGGGAATCCCGGTGGCGTACCGGTCGGGCGACACCATCACGGCGGTCCTGACGCTGAACTTGAGCAAGGGGGGCATCGGCATCCGCACGATGAACCCGCTGGCGGAGGGGATCCGCGTCCGCCTGCGGTTCCGGCTGCCCGGCGCCAGGCGCGAGATCGAGGCCGAGGCCCGGGTGGCGTGGAGCGACCGGCGCATCGGCATGGGCCTGCAGTTCGAGAAGGTGCAGGCCGAAGACCAGGCCGCGATCGACGAGTTCGTCGACACCCACTTCTTCAACACCCGCCAATAGCGCCGGTTTCCCCAGTAGCGCCGGTGTCCGTGCCGGCCTGGCCTTCCCCCGGTCACTCAGTGCGCAGCAGACGCAGGCCGTTGGCGACGACGAGCAGCGAGGCGCCCATGTCGGCGGCGACGGCCATCCAGAGGGTCGCGGCGCCGGTGACGGCGAGCGCGAGGAAGAGGGCCTTGACGCCGAGCGAGAAGGCGACGTTGGTCTTGACGTTGAACAGCGTGCGGCGGCCGAGGCGCACGAGATAGGGCAGCTTCAACAGGTCGTCCGACATCAGCGCGACGTCGGCGGTCTCGAGCGCGGCACCCGATCCCGCCGCCCCCATCGCGATTCCCAGGTCGGCGGCGGCGAGCGCGGGGGCGTCGTTCACGCCGTCGCCCACCATGGCGACCGAGCCGAAGCGGCGGCGCAGCTCCTTCACCGCCTCGACCTTGTCGCCCGGCAGCAGCTCGGCCCGCACCTCGTCGACACCGAGCCCATCGGCAATCGCCCGCGCCGTGCGCTCGTGGTCGCCGGTCAGCATCACCAGGTGCGCGAGGCCGGCGCGGCGCAGCTCGAGGATCGCCGAGCGGCCCGCCTCCCGGGTCTTGTCGGCCACTCCGATGATCCCGATCGGCAAGTTCCCTCTTGCGACGAGAACGGCCGTTGTCCCCTGCCGCCCGAGCTCCTCGAGCCGCGCGTCGATGGCCGGCGAACACAGCCCGCGCGCCTCGAACAGCCGGTGGTTCCCCACCAGCACCGGCGCCCCTTCGACGCTCGCCTCGGCGCCCAGCCCGGGAAGGGCGCGGAAGGCCTCGCCGGGCGGCGGGGCGACCGCCCCGGCGGCTGCTCTCTCGATGATTGCGCGGGCGATCGGGTGCTCTGACCTCGCCTCGAGGGCGGCAGCCAGTCCCAGCAGCCGCTCCGGAGACGTCCCGTTCAGCGGCTGCACGCCGACCACCTCGGGCCGTCCGCGCGTCAGCGTGCCGGTCTTGTCGAAGGCCATGGCCCCGAGCGCGGCCGCGCGCTCCAGGTGCACGCCCCCCTTGACGAGGACACCGCGGCGCGCCGCGGCGGCCAGCGCCGACACGAAGGACACCGGCGTCGAGATGACGAGCGCGCACGGGCAGGAGATGACGAGCAGCACCAGCGCCCGGTAGAACCAGGGCCCGAACGGCTGCCCGAACGCGAGGGACGGCAGGACGGCAATCGCCGCAGCCGTCGCGAGCACCGCGGGCGTGTAGTAACGCGCGAACCGCTCCACGAAAGCCTGCGAGGGCGCGCGCTGCGCCTGCGCGACTTCCACGAGCGCGATGATGCGCGCCATCGTCGTGTCGCCCGAAAGCCGCGTCACCCTCACCTCGAGGGCGCCGTGACCGTTCACGCTGCCCGCGAACACCCCGTCGCCCTGCGCCTTGTCCACCGGCATCGACTCGCCCGTGATCGGCGCCTGGTTCACCTCGCTCGCCCCCGCCGCGACCACCCCGTCGAGCGCGATCCGTTCCCCCGGCCGTACCACGAGCGTGTCTCCGACCTCCACCTCGTCGAGCGGCAGCCGGCGCTCGCCTTCGGGCCGGCGCACCAGCGCGTCGGCGGGAGTCAGTTCCATCAGCGAGCGGATGGCGCGGCGGGCGCGCTCCATGCTGCGGGTCTCGAGCAGCTGGGCGAGCGCGAACAGGAAGATGACGGCCGCGGCCTCCGACCACTCGCCGAGGACGAGCGCGCCGGCCACCGCCACCAACATCAGGACGTTGATGTCGAACGACGCGCTTCGGGCAGCCGCGAGGGCGCGTCGCGCGGTCAGCGACGCCGCCAACGCAATCGACACGGCGTACAGGAGATAGGCGAGCGGCCGCGGCCCGCCGGCCAGCTCGGCAGCCAGCCCTGCGAGGAAGGCTGCCCCCGACGCCGCGACGACGAAGACGCGGCGGCGCCCGGTGCCGATGCTGGCCGCCACCGGCTGCTCGTGCTCGAGCCAGGCCCGCATCCCGGTGGCCGCCACCGCCTCGGCAACCTGCGACGCCGAGAGCCGGGCCGCGTCGTGGGCGACGCGCAGGCGCCCGCTCACCACGTCGGCTGAGAAGCGCTCGAGGCCAGGCAGGTGCCGCAGGTGCCGCTGCAGCAGCGCCACCTCCTCGTGGCAGTCCATCCCGTCAACGCGGTAGACCGACTCGGTGTGGACCTCGCAGACCGGGCACTCGGCGACGTTCGCCCGGCTCACGGCCGCTCCCTCGCCGATGCCTCTTCCACGTGGCGCAGGCCCTCGCGGAACAGCCCGGTGATGTGATCGTCGTCGAGGGCGTAGAACACCATCCTGCCCTCGCGCCGCGAGCGCACCAGCCTCAAGCCGCGGAGAACCCGCAGCTGGTGCGACACGGCCGACTGCGACAAGCCCAGCAGCGTGGCCACGTCGCACACGCACAACTCGGCGTGCGACAGCGCGTCGAGGATCCGCACGCGCGTCGGGTCGCCCAGCACGCGGAAGGTTTCGGCCAACAGCTCGACCGAGCCGGTCCCGACCAGCGCCGCCCGCACGGCGGCAACGCGCCCGGCGTCGGCCACGAAGACCTCGCAGGCGTCAGCGGCGTCTGAGTTCGAAACGGCCCGCCTGACGGGCGAAGCCGCGCCGGTGGCGGTTGTAACCATGGAGGCATTATATGAACATGTGTTCATATATTCAATGTTGCGATTTCAGTTAAAATCGAAGGCTTTGAACGACCGGTCGACTCCACCACTTGGTCCCAGGGAGCACGGTGTGATTGAAGTTCAACACCTCACCAAACGCTACGGCCGCGTCTCGGCGGTCGAGGACATCAGTTTCCGGGTCGAGCGCGGGGAGATCCTGGGGTTTCTCGGTCCCAACGGCGCCGGCAAGACCACGACGATGAGGGTCTTGACGGGATACATGCCGCCCACCACCGGCAAGGCGGTGGTGGCCGGCTTCGACGTGTTCGAGCAACCGCTCGAGGCGAAGCGCCGGACGGGCTACCTTCCCGAGACCCCGCCGCTCTACCCCGAGATGACCGTCCGCGAGTACCTCACCTTCGTCGCCCGCATCAAGGGGGTGCCTGGCGGCGAGCGGAAGAGCCGCGTGGACTCGGCGATGGAGCGCACGCGCGTCGCCGACATGGCCGAGCGCCACTGCGGGAAACTCTCGAAGGGCTACAGGCAGCGCGTGGGCCTCGCGCAGGCGCTGCTGCACAACCCCGACGTGCTGATCCTCGACGAGCCGACGGCTGGCCTCGACCCCAAGCAGATCATCGAGACGCGGCAGCTCATCAAGGAGCTGGCGGGAACGCACACGATCATCCTGAGCACGCACATCCTCCCGGAGGTCGCGCAGACCTGCCAGCGGGTGGTGATCATCAACAGGGGCAGGGTCGTCGCCGTGGACACGCCCGACAACCTCACGCGGAGGCTGACCGGCTCGGAGACGATGTACGTCCAGGTTGACGGCGTGCCGGCCGACGTCACGGCCGTGCTGGAGAAGATCCCCGGCGTGACGCACGTCACGGTCGCGGAGGCCCACGACGGGGCGTCGGGCTACGAGGTGGAGAGCGAGCCGGGGCGGGACGTGCGCCGCGACCTGGCGCGGGCCGTGGTGAGCGGCGGCTGGGGGCTGCTCGAACTGCGACCAGTGCGCCTGAGCCTCGAGGACATCTTCCTGCAGCTCACCACCGAGGAGCAGCCGCAGGCACCGCAGGGGGAGGCCACCATCCAATGAGCAACATCCTCGCGATTGCCCGGAAGGAACTCCGCGGCTACTTCGCCTCGCCGATCGGTTACGTGGTGGCCGGGCTGTACGCCATCGTGTTCGGCTACTTCTTCGCGATCGGCCTCAACTGGTTCGTGCGCCAGAGCATGCAGGCGCCGCAGTTCGGCGGCGGGCCGCTGAACATCAACCAGCAGATGATCCGCTACGTCTTCATGAACTCGACGGTGATCAACCTCTTCGTCGTGCCGCTCATCACGATGCGGACCTACGCCGAGGAGAAGCGGTCGGGGACGATCGAGCTGCTGATGACCTCTCCGGTCACCGACTTCCAGATCATCACCGGCAAGTTCCTCGGCGCGCTCGGCCTGTACCTCGCGATGACGGCACTCACGGTCGTGCACATGGCCGTGCTGTTCATCTACGGCAGCCCCGAGTGGAAGCCGATCCTGACCGCGTATCTGGGCGTGATCCTGCTCGGCGGGAGCTTCCTCGCCGTGGGCCTGTTCTTCTCGAGCCTCACGCGCAACCAGATTGTGGCGGGCATGTTCACCTTCGCGGTGCTGCTGCTGCTGTGGGTCATCGACTGGCTCGGCAGCCTGGGCGGGCCGGCCTTCGAGAGCGTCGTCAGCTACCTGTCGCTGACGGGGCACCTCGAAGACTTCCTCCGGGGCGTGGTGGACACGCGGCACCTGGTCTACTACCTCAGCTTCATCACCTTCGGCCTGTTCCTGACGGCCAAGGCGGTGGACAGCGAGCGGTGGCGGGGGTAGCGCATGCTGAAACGAGCGTTCGACATCGTCGGGTGGCTGGGTACGGCGCTGGTGCTGGCTGCGGTGGCCGTCTTCTTCTCGAAGCCCGAGTGGCAGCAGTGGTCGCGATGGCTCGCCTGGGCGGGCCTGGTCTGCATCCTGCTGTACGCCGTCGGGCAGTGGCGCGAGATCGCCCGCGCCTTTGCCGGCCGCCACGCGCGCCTCGGCACCATCTCGCTGCTCTCGGTCGTCATCGTCCTCGGCATCCTCACCGCCATCAATTACATCTCCAACCGCGAGCACAAGCGGTGGGACCTGACGGCCGGCGGGCAGTTCACCCTCTCGCCGCAGACCGAAAAGGTTCTCCAGGGGCTGACCGAGCCGCTGAAGATGACCGTGTTCGCCCGCGAGAGCGAGTTCGCGCGCTTCCGCGAGCGGCTGCCGCAGTACGAGTACGTGTCGCGGCAGGTGAAGGTCGAGTACGTGGATCCGGACAAGCGGCCGGCGCTCGCCCGGCAGATGCAGATCCAGAGCTACGGCACGATCGCGATCGAGTACCAGGGGCGGATCGAGCGCGTCACGGGGGACTCGGAGCAGGACATCACCAACGGCATCATCAAGGTCGTCACCGGCCGCGAGCGCACGGTGTACTTCACGCAGGGACACGGCGAGAAGGACACCGCCAGCTCC
>Ga0116148_1002239_pt1 | contig 19363 bp, 13 predicted proteins | sample AD_UKC055_MetaG_FD_89786 | JGI IMG/M metagenome (GOLD analysis project Ga0116148, IMG submission 89786) | Active sludge microbial communities of municipal wastewater-treating anaerobic digesters from USA - AD_UKC055_MetaG | ecosystem: Engineered > Bioreactor > Anaerobic > Digestate | place: USA... | reverse complement strand
TGGTGGCGCGTCAGGCGGGCGTCATCGTGCGGAGCCTCGAGGACCGGCCCGACCCCGCCAGCGCGGCCAGCGGAGAGGTGGACCTGCAATGGTGAGCAAACATGCATGGAAGAGCTTCGTCCCGGTCCTGGCGATTGCGTCAGGTCTGAGCCTCTGGGCAGGGGCGGCGCGGGGGGGCGACGGAGAGTTGAGTTTTCGCGATCCCCACCCGCAGCGGTACGAGTTGACGGCTCGGGCGAGCGAGATCGACCCGCGGGGGCGGGCGCATCCGGAGATCGGTTTCCTGCTGGAGAAGGACGGCAAGGCGGCGGACGTGGAGCACGCGTCGGTGGACACGCGGGTCGCGGCGCGGGGCAGGCTGGTGATCTGGTTGATGGGGTACAGCGCGCCGCTCTTCGAGCGGGTCAACGGGTACGGCCTGCACGCCATCCGGGTCCATTACGCCAACGGCTGGTTCAGCCGGTTCGGCAACGCCGCCCCGCCGGGCGACGACAAGTTCCTGGGCAGGATCCGCCTGGAGGCGGCCACGGGCGAGGACGTCAGCGAGGCGGTGGACATCCCCAAGCCGGACGGCATGGCCGAGCGCGCGCTGCAACTGGTGAAGTGGCTGACGAAGGCGAACCCGCCGGGGCGGTGGGATCACTTCCTGAGCGACGACGGTCGCTCGCTGCGCTGGGAGCGGGTGATCGTGGCGGGCAGTTCGCACGGTTCGACGACGGCGGCGCGGTTCGCCAAGCATCAGCGGGTGGCCCGCGTGGTCATGTTCTGCGGGCCGCGCGACCAGTTCGAGACCTGGCAGGCGCTGCCCTCGGCCACGCCGGCCGAGCGGTTCTTCGCGTTCAGCCACGTCCTGGACGGCGGCTGGACGGGCCACCACTACGACCGCTCGTGGGAATTGCTGGGCCTGCATCGCTTCGGGCCGATCGTGAACGTGGACCGGTCCGCCCCGCCGTACGGCGACACCAGGCGGCTGATCACGGAGGCCAATGTCAAGGGCGACGCCCGCCGCGCTCACAGCAGCGTGGTTCCGGGCGGGGCGGCGGTCAAGGATGCGTCGGGGAAGTTCGTCCACGAGGAGGTGTGGCGGTACCTCTTCACCCATCCGGTCGACCAGGTGGGGCGGGGCGTTCCCCGCGATCCGGCGATTCCGGCGGACCTGCGCGGGGCGAAAGACAAGACGAAGTAGGCGCGGCGCCGGGGGGGGGCTGCAAAATCAGGCGGGTGTGACAAAACGTCGTTGACGGCGCTCGCCCCGGGGATGCACAATACCTGCGGCCCGCCTGTCCGGGTCACCATTCAACAGCAAAGAAGGCGTTCGGCGCCGTACGCCGGGCGCGTCCAATCGAATCGGTCGCACGCTCAGGTTCTGGTTGCCCCACGCTGGCACGGCCCGCATTGACGGACCGGAAAGGAGTCGGCCATGGATGCCTCGACGAAATCACTCGGCTGGTCTGGCGGGGAGGCTTTTGCCATCGGTCGGGGGCCAGGCGCCGGGGGCGGGGCGGCCGGCGTCCGCGGGAGAGGTCCGGACCCGGCCTTCGAGCCGCTGGAGGAGCGCGTGCTGCTGTCGACGCTGACGTGGGACGGCAACGGGGGGGACGGCAAGAACTACGTCTGGGGCGCCTGGAACAACTGGGCGCCGGCCCGCGTGCCCCGCAGCGGCGACGCCCTGGTCTTCGCGGGGAAATACAAGCGCAACAACTGGAACAACATGTCGGGGCTGTCCATCGCGCAGATCACGGTCCGCTACGACGGTTTCAACATCGACGGCAACGCGATCACGCTGGGCGCGGGCGGCATTCATTTCGTGAGCGGGTCGAACTGCACGATCGGCCTGCCGCTGGCCTTGACGGGCAGCGCGACGGCCGTCGAGGTCACCGGGAGCCGCATGCTCAAGCTCACCGACGTGCTCTCCGGGACGGGCGGGATCAGCAAGAGCGGCAGCGGAACGGCGGCGCTCAGCCAGGCAAGCACCTTCTCGGGCGCGACGACCGTCAACGCCGGGACGCTGCTGCTGACCGGCTCGCTGGCCAACAGCGGCGTGGTCGTCAACGCGGGGCTGCTCACCGGGGGCGGCAGGGCCAGGAGCCTCACCGTCAACGGCGGCACGGTGGCGCCGGGCGCCGGTCTGGGGACCTTCACCGTTTCGGCCGGGGCGACCTTCAACGGCGGGACGCTGGAGATCCAGCTTCAGAGCGTCTCCAGCGTCGACCAGCTTCGAGTCACGGGCGGCGAGGTCGTGCTGGGCGGCAGACTCGCCCTGTCGGTCGGCACGGGCTTCCACCCCGACGCGGACGATGTCTTCGCCCTGGTCAACAACACCGGGACGGGCGCCACCAGCGGAACGTTCGCCAACTTCGCGGACGGGCAGGTGGTCGAGCTGAACGGGCATCTGCTCCGAGTGCGATACAACTATGACTTCGCCGGCGACGGGCAGGCCAACGACGCGGTGCTGGCCCGTGTGAACCATGTGCCGACGGGCTCGGCAGACTGGTACGCCGTGGACGAGGACTCGGCACTGGTTGTCCGGGCGCCGGGCGTGCTGGGCAATGACAGCGACGCCGACGGAGACGCGCTGACCGCCTCGGCGGCCTCCCCGCCGGCCCATGGCGCGCTCGTGCTCGAACCGGACGGCTCGTTCACGTACACGCCGGACGCCGGATTCGTCGGCACGGACGGTTTCACCTACCGGGCCAACGACGGCGAGGCCGACTCCGCCGAGACCGCCGTCGAGATCGTCGTCAGCGCGGTGAACGACCCGCCGGTCGCGGCCGACGACGCGTACGCGACCGACGAGGACACGGCGCTGGTAATCGCCGGGCCGGGCGTGCTGGGCAACGACAGCGACGCCGAGGGCGACAGGCTGACCGCCTCGGTGGTGGCGGGGCCGGGCCATGGCACGCTGACGTTCGCCGCCGACGGTTCGTTCGCGTATACGCCTCACGCCAACTTCCACGGCGCGGACAGCTTCACGTACGCGGCCAACGACAGCAGAGCGGATTCGAACGTGGCCACGGTGCAGATCACGGTGCGCGCGGTCAATGACGCCCCGGTGGCGGTCGGCGACGGCTTCGCCGTGAACGAAGACCAGACGCTCACGATTTCGGGCGCCGGCGTGCTGGGAAACGATCGGGACGTTGACGGCGACACGCTGCGCGCCTCCGTGGCGACCCAGCCCGCACACGGGACGCTCACGCTCAACGCGAACGGCTCGTTCACCTATCGGCCGAACGTCAACTTCAACGGGGTTGATCGGTTCGTGTACAAGGTCGACGACGGTCAGGGCGGATCGGCCCAGGCGACGGCGACGATCACGGTGCGCTCGGTGGACGACGCCAACAGCGGCATCCATCCGGCCGTGCTCGCCTGGATGCTCAAGAACAACCCGGGCCTGGGCGCGAATTTCCTCAAGACCGAGCCGCCCGACAAGGTCGTCCTGCTGCCCAACGGACAGAGGGTGCAGATCTACAAGATCGACCAGTTCCTGAACGTGAACTTCCGGTTCAACTGGGTCTCTCGAAAGAAGGAAGGGATCGACCTGGTCGAAAAGCAGGAGGACCATCTGAGGAAGCTGCTGGCGCTTCCGGAGTTCTACCACTGGATCAGGCAACACCGGTACACCTATCGCATCGCGGGCAAGGGCAAGGTGTCGGCCCAGCAGGCGTACAACTACCTCCGCAACATCAACCGGCGCATCTACGTGACGGCGAGCAAGAAGGTCAAGGCGCCGGTGGGCGGGGGCAACGGGATCAACGCGCCGTCCTGGGCCGTCTGGAAACAAATGAACCTGTTCTGGCACGAGAGCTGCCACGTCATCGGCATCGGGCACAACAGCGGGGGGCTGTCCGGCCCGCTGGCTGGCAAGCTGAGGCAGTGGGACCGGCAGAAGCGATGGGACTACACGACCATAGACATCAATGAGCTTGAGGTTCCCCCCGCGGCCGCGGCGGGCCAGGCAGCCGGAGCGGCCGCTCCGCTCCTGTCCGACTCCGAAGGACTTGCCGCCGAAGCCGAGCCCCTGACGGGCCTGGACGAAGAGGCGGACCTCTACGCCGCGACAGAGGACGCGATGATACAGGACCCGTTTGTGGCACAACCCACCGTCGGCAGCGGGAACGCGGCGCCGTGTCTCCCGGCGGCGCCTTCCCCGGGCCTGGTGCCGCCCCCGCCGGCGGGATAGCAGTCCGTTGAAGAATGGGCTCCGTTGCGAGGGCGCGGAGTTTTGCCGAGCTTTCGCGACGCCGGAGCGCAGGCAAAGGACCCGCCCGCAGCAGGAGCAGCTTCTTCAACGGGCTGCTAGATGGCGCGCGGGGTCTTCAACTGGCGCGAGCGATGACCCCGGGCTTGGGCGGGATCGGCCGGTTTCCGATTGCTACGGCTTGCTCGGCCTGGTGGTCGCGTGCCGCGCGGGCAGGCGCTCGATGACGGAGGCGGCGATCGTCTTGGCGAGGATGGAGTAAGCCGGGCCCTTCCAGTGGAACTGGTCGCCCCGGGCCAGCTCGAGGCGCCCCGCCAGCAGGGCGTACAGGTCGTTGACCGGCACGTCCATCTCCTTCATAACCTCGCCCGCCAGGCGGTTGTGCTCGATGATGACGGGATTGATGTCCTGCGACAGCTCGGTGGGCTTGTTCTTGACCGTCACGGGCGTGCTCGACGCCCAGATCAGCCTGGCCTTGGGGGCGTTCTGGCGGAAGGTTTCCACCAGCTTGCGCGTCAGGGGGGTGAACTGCCCCTCCTTGATCCGTCCCTTCTGCCAGCCGTGCAGGCCCATGTTGAAATGGATCACGTCGTAAGGGCCGTGAGCGGCCAGCACCTCGGCGATCATCTCGTGGAGGCGATAGGAGCCCTGGCAGTACGGGTTCACCCACGCGTCCACGTAGGCCTTGCCGTCCAACTCGGCTGTGACCTCCTTGAGGTACCCGTTGAGGATGGAGTCGCCCATCAGCAGCACTCGCGGGCGCGAGGGGTCTTTGACGTCGGCCTTGCTCAGGCGCCAGCCCTTGCCGTCGGCCTGGAGACGCTTGTCGGCCTCCGCGGGCGGCGCGGCCGGGAGGCCCCGGCACATGCCCGCCAGAAGGATCGCCGCTACGCTTGCCGCAACCGCTCGTGTCCTGTTTCGCATCGCCTGGTCCTTTCGTGAAAGGTCTAACGCAGGACCGCCTTTGGGCTCACCCGCCAGCGGCGGATTCTTCGTAAGTGACCCCGTCCGATTCTCCTGGATCGTCCCTAGGCGCGCTGCGGGGGGCGCGGTAGAATGCAGTATCATTCTTACGCCGCCCGTCGGGGCGGGTTTTTCCGACCTTTCGACAGGCAATGCAGATTCAGTACGCGTGCTGCCCGGACGGAGTGTCCCCGTCCGCGGGCAGGGCCATGTCCATTGGACGTTGGAACAGAAGCGAGGAGCAGACCATGAAGGACATTCTTCTGTCTTCACGGGTCGTGGGCGGGGTTGTGGCGGTTGTGCTGGCGGCAGGGTGGGCAGCGGGGCCGGCCGCGGCCGCCACCTGGGACGGCGGCGCGGGCACGCTCAACTGGGGCGACGGCTCCAACTGGAACCCCGACGGCGTGCCACCCATAACCAGCCTCATCCAGTTCAACGGCGGCGTGCCGGGTGGGACCACGGTCAACGTCAACGTCGGAACGTACTCCTCCCCGGGCAGCCCGCCGACGGAGGTCGACCTGAACAACGCCGCGGGCTTCCGCCTGGGCAACTTCGTCAACTGGACCTATTGGCCCACGCTCAAGGTCCAGGACGCCCAGGCCTACACCATCGCCTCGGGGGGGCGGTTGGCCATCAACGGGACGATGACCATCGACATCGCCTCGGGCGGTTCGCTGACGGTGGACGGGGGCTTCACCGCGGCCGGCTACGGCACGGCCAATGTCACGCAGAAGGGGCTGGGCACGATGTACCTGATCGGCGGGCGGCCCGCCAACGCCAGTTCCATCCAGATGATCGTGCAGAACGGGACGCTCAGCTCAGCCAGCGTGAACAACCTGGGCACGAACTACCTGGCCGCCCAGTTGGGCGGGCGTTTCGAGTACACCGGAACGGGGAGCGAATCCAAGACCGGCTTGCTGTACGCCAACAACGGGTCGGGCACGTTCGACGTCGTGTCGGCGACTGCGGACCTCACCTTCAACATCACCGGCGGGGACCTGAGCAGCGGCGGAGGCACGCTGACCAAGGCGGGCGCGGGCACGATGACGCTGGCCACCTCCGGCGTCGACATCGCGTTCAACAAGCCGCTGGCGATCACGGGCGGCACGCTGGCCCTGCAGGCCAACGGCTCGAACATCATGCGAATACAGACCGCCGTCACCGGCGCGTCGGGCACGACCATCCGCGTCCTTCCGGGAGGCGGCACCGGCACGGTCCGCAACGACTCGCTGGTCGCCAACTGGTCGGGCAACCTGGCCAGCCTCGACGTCCAGGGCGGGGCCACCTTCGACCTGCGGGGCAACCAGGTGACGGTGGCCGGGCTGAGCGGATCAGGCACGATCATCAACTCGTACTATCGCCCCAACAGCGGCATCCAGGGCGATACGCTGACGGTGGGGGCGGACGACGCCTCCAGCACGTTCGCCGGATCCATCACCGGCACGGGGACCACGTCGGGCGCCCCCGGGCAGGTGAGCCTGAACAAGATCGGCTCGGGCACGCTCGCGCTCACGGGCGCCAACACGTACGGCGGCTCGACCACCGTCAGTGCGGGCACGCTGGCGGTCGGCCCCGGCGGGTCGATCAACAGCGTCTCGCCCATCAACGTCGGCAGCGCCTCGGCGGGCACGCTGGCCATCAGCGGCGGCTCGGTAACGGCCTCGCACGCCAACGCGCTGGTCCTGGCCCCGGGGGCCGGGGCGGGCACGCTGGAACTGTCCGGCGGCGAGTTGAACCTGACGGCCAACCCCGCTTTCGTCGGCATGGGCACGGGCTTGGGCACGTGGAACCAGTCGGGCGGGGTGGCCAACGTCACCGGGCAACTCAACGCCAGCCAGGCGGCTGCCTCGCAGGCCGTCTTCAACTTCACCGGCGGGACGTACAACCAGACCGGCGGCAGGTTCTACCTGGGCGTGTTCGGCCCGGCCAGCATGACCATCGCCAACACCGCCAGCGTCAACCTGGAGGGGATGTGGATGGGCTATGACGGGTCGGCGGCCACGTCGTTGACACAAACCGGCGGGACGCTGGTCTCCAACGGCTACACGGCAATGGGCTACGCGACGGGCCTGTGCACCTGGACGCAGCAGGGCGGATCAGCCGCCATCGCCGGTCAGATGAACATCGGGCAGAGGCCGGGCGGCGTGTCGCGGCTGGACATCAGCGGCGGGACGTTCACTCAGAGCGGCGGGACGTTCTACCTGGGCATCGCGTCGGATACGGCGATGACGGTGAGCGGCTCGGCGGCGGTGAACGTGGGGACGATGAACTTCGGCCTCCAGGCGGGCGGTCCGGTCGCGCTGAACCTGGCGGGCGGGACGCTGCGGACGACGGGGATGACCTATGGCGGATCGGGCTATGCGGGGCCGGCGACGGTCCGCTTTGACGGCGGGACGCTGGAGGCGGGGGCGAGCTTCTCCACGCCCACCAGCGGCAACTTCCAGTTCGTGGTGGACGGCGGGGGGGCAACCTTCGACACCATGGGCAACTCGCTGACGATCCCGGGCAGTTTCGGCGTGGGCAGCGGAGCGGGCGACCTGACCAAGACGGGCGCGGGCACCCTGACGCTCAGCGGCGACTACAGCGGCCTGCGGGGCGACACGATCATCAATCAGGGCACGCTGGTTTTCGCCCGGTCGCTGGGGCAGAATGCCTGGCACGGCGGGACGATCACCGTCAACGCGGGCGGCGTCCTGGATTCGCCCTCTCACATCCCGTTCGGCTATCCGGGCAACCGTAGCCTGTTGACCGACTTGTTCGTCAACGGCGGGTCGGTCCGCTATCACCCGCCCTCGGGCTCGACCCTGCAGTTCGCCAACCTCCGCATGGCCGGCGGGACACTGGACCTGCTCAACAGCGGGGGCGTTTTCCTGCCCTACGGGGACGTGACGGTGGACGCGGGCACGGCGGCGGCGATCCAGAGCACCGGCGGCGGCGCAGGCGCGCTGCTGCTGCGAAACAACTCCCACCACACCGTCTTTGACATCGGCGCCGGCGGTTCGCTGGACGTCTCGATCCCGGTGTGGGCTGACGGCTGGGGCGGTGGATACACCGGGCTCAACAAGACAGGCGAGGGCACGCTGACTCTGGCGGGCGTCTCCACGTACACCGGGCCCACCACCGTCAGCGCCGGCACGCTGCTGGTGGACGGGACGATCGTCAGCCCGGTCAGCGTGGTCGACGGGGGCACGTTGGGCGGTACGGGCGTGATCTCCGCGCCCGTCAGCGTCGCCCCCCGCGGTCACGTCGCCCCCGGCGACAGCGCCGGCACGCTGTCTACCGGCCCGCTCGCGCTGGCCGGAGGGTCGTTCTTCGACGTGGAGATCGACCCCGGCGCCTGGGACTCGCTCCTGGTCGCCGGCGAGGTCGATGTGACCGGCGCGATCCTGAACCTCATGCCGCTGGCCAGCTTCTCCGCCTTCAACGGCAGCCGGTACCTGATCGTGGACAATGACGGGGCGGATGACGTGGTGGGCCGCTTCGACTCCCTGCTGGAGGGAGCGCTGCTGGAGGTGGGCGGCTCGCAGTTCGCGATCACCTACTTCGGCGGGACGGGCAACGACATCGTGCTGACCTCCGTCCCCGAGCCGCTCACGCTGGGCCTGTGGGGCCTGGCCCTGGGCGGCATCGGGCGGTACGTCCGGCGCCGCCGGCGGCAACGCTGAGGGCGCGACACAACCCTCTACGTAAAAGGCGCGATAAGACGCGGACCTACCGCGCTCCGATGCAGTACAGATACCGCTCGCCGCGGACGTACATGCGTCGCCCGTCGAAGACCGGCGGGGCGTTGGCCAGCAACTCCTGTGCGCCGATGGGCCAGTCGCGGTGCAGCAGCGTGCGGATGCGGTTGACGGCTGTCACCTTGCAGCGGGGTCCCAACTCGACCACGACGCAGACACCCTGGTTGTCCAGCAGGAACAGGTGCTTGCCGGCCAGCGTGGGGCTGGCGCCCACGCCGATGGCGTTGTAGTGGTGCAGCTCGTCGAAGCCCGCGTCGTGGGTGTAGAGCGTGTTGCCCGTGGCCAGGTCCACGGCATAAAGCACGCCGTACTGGTCGATGTTGTAGTAGGTCCCTTCGTGGACGACGGGCGAGCCGGCCGTCGAGCGGTCCAGCCACTCGCCGCTGGGCCTGCGGTGGTTGGCCTTCAGGCCGATGTGGCGGGTGCGGGCCTGCCAAGGCTCATCGCGGGTCTGCGAGAAGTCCGCGACCATCAACTCGCCCACGCCGCCCCAGGGCAGGTACATCACGCCGTCCTGCACCAGCGGGGCGGCCCAGCCGCCGTTGCCCGTGCGGATGCTCGGGTGCTGCCAGACCCGCTGGCCGTCGCTGACGCGGAAGCCGTGGCCCTTCTGGGTGAAGACCACGTCCGTGTCCGCGATGCGGGCGGGGATGAGCGACGCGATGGACGCGGCGTCCTTGTTGTGCCAGAGCTGCCGCCCCGTCGCGGCGTCCAGGCCGCGCAGGCCGTCGAACACCACCATCAGCCGCCCACCGACCAGGGCGGGCGAACAGGAGTAGGCGATCTCGGGGGACGCCAGTCGGACGCTCCAGCGGCGGCGGCCCTCCAGGTCGAAGCACGCCACCATCCCGTTGCCGAAGAACGCCCACACGTGCCGCCCGTCGCTGACGGGCGTGGTCGTGAAGCCCACGATGGCGAAGTGGCTGGCCAGGTGCCCGTCCCAGCGGAGCTTGAACCGCCGCTCGTCGATCGACTCGAGGGCGTCGCGGACCTGGCGGCGCAGGGCGAGGGCGGCCAGGTAGTCGGCGCCGGCTTCGAGCGCGGCGACGGCGGGCGCGATCTTCTCGCGGCAGGCGGGCGCGGCCCGCTCCGCCTCGCTCAGCGTGTCCTGAAACCCCACCACGCGCCGCCAGAGGACGCGTCCGGTCCGCTTGTCCAGGCAGACCAGCTCGTCCGGTTCGGCCGGCGTGATCACGCGGTCGCCGATGACCAGCGGGGCGGCGTTGGTCCGCTCGCCGAGGTCGGCGACCCAGGCGATGTTCGTGTCGTCGTAGCGGACCGGCCCGGCGTCCATCAGGCGGACGACGAAGCCCCAGTTGGCCTGGCCCGGGTGGGGCCAGGTGGCGACCTTCAGCAGCAGGCGGTTCCAGCCGGCCCGCAGGTCCAGGCGCACGCGCGGGGACGGGGCGTGCGTGAGGTTCTGTTTGAAGCGGCTGAGGGCGGCGTAGGTGCCCAGGGCCCCCGCCTGACGAGGGTGACTGTAGAGCGGACGCCCGTTCAGCCAGAGCTTGAGACCTTGCCCGTGCTCGAAGGCCAGGTCCACCGCCTGGGCCTTGGGGCTGTGAAGGTACGTGCAGGCGTAGGCGAGCTGGTTGGGCTTGTAGGGGAACAACTCGGCCAGGTCTATCCACTCCAGGCCGGCCCGGCCCCATTCCTCGTAGTCGGGGTTGACGGGGAGGGTCAGCGCCTTCCAGGCGACGCCGGCGGCGGACGCGCCGTCGGCCCCGGCGAGGTCGGCTTCGTCGGGCACGTGCTCCTTGTCGATGTTTCGTGAGGCGTCCGTGTCGGCGGTCGCCACGGGGCCCAGCAGGAGCCACTGTCGGACCAGACCCTTGTGGATGGGCAGGGCGTCCTTCGTCTCGCTTTCGGAGGCCAGGGCGCTGCGGAGGGTCTCGACGGCGCTGTGGGGCTGGCGGCCCCAATGCAGCGGGGGGTCGGCCTGCGGATACCGGCCCGTCCAGTTGCCCCGCCAGCCGAAGGGGGCGACGGCAGGGGCCTGGCCCGAGGTCGCCGGCGGGTCGGCATGGAGGCCAAGCGGCACAAGGAGGAACAACGAAGCGAGTGACGGGCCCCAACGTGCCATGGCGGACTCCGCGGTAAGGGGCGGGCGGACGCCGCCCTCGAAAGGGACAACGCAGGCGAGGGGCCGCTCATGCGGCCGAGCCGTTGGCTCCTGTGCCCCGGCGGCAGGGGGCGCCGAATCATGCCCCCGCCTGTCCCTCAGGGGCCGGGACAAGGGCGACGGCAGCCAACAGCCGGCTTACCGGCTACAGGCTACGGATTACTACTTGTTGTGCGCGAAATACTCCCGCACAAGCGCTTTGATCATCGCGTCGCGCTTGTCGTAGAGGCGCTTGAGCTTCCGCTTGGGGTGGCGCGAGAGGGCGTAGTGGGTGATCATCGGCAGGGCCAGCGTGGTGTCGGTGTAGCAGACCACCGCGTCGGGCAGGCGGTTGGGGTCCACCTTGCCCCAGCTCACCGCCTCGTGCGGGGTGGCGCCGCTCAGGCCGCCGGTGTCCGGGCGGGCGTCGGTGACCTGGAAGAAGTAGTCCTGGCCGACCTCCTTGATCCGCAGCACTTCCTGGATCTGCGGCTCGGTCTGGAGCATGAAGTTCTTGGGGCTGCCTCCGCCCATGAGCATCACCGCGCTCTTGCCGCCGGACCGCTTGGCCGCCAGGACGATGGCCGTGCTCTCGTTGACGTCGATCGACGGGTTGACCCGCAGCTTGTTGCCCCGCAACTCCACGCCGGCCACGTTCATGCCGATCGTCGAATCGCCGGGGCTGGAGGTGAACACCGGCACGCCGCAGCGGTAGGCGGCCGCCAGCACCGAGACGTCCTTGAGCTTGTTCTTGCGCTCCCACTCGGCCATGTACTTGCCCAGCAGGTAGTGCAACTCGGCCGTGCCCATCTCCTTCTGGAACTCGCTCTGGACGAGGATGGCGCGGAGGATCTCGTCGGTGGCCATCAGGCAGTCGGTGTAGCCCAGCAGCACGTCGTAGATGCGGACGACGTCGTTGGCCCGCAGGTCCGAATCGTCGACCAGGTGCGAGCCCACGTGCAGGGGCATGTTGAGGGCGAAGTGCATGTCGTGGTAGAGGTTGGCGCCGGTGGCGACGATCCAGTCGACGAAGCCCGCCTTGATGAGCGGGACGACGCACGAGCAGCCCAGGCCCGCGGGGGTGAGCGCCCCGGCCAGGCTCATGCCCACGGTCACGTCGTTCTCGAGCATCTTCCGGGTGTACAGCTCGCAGCCCTCGCGGAGGCGGGCGGCGTTGTAGGCGAGGAAGGCCTCGCTCATCATGTCGGCGAGCTTCTCGCGGCCGGTGATGCCCTTGGGCAGGATCCGCTTGCCCGCCAGGTACTGCCCCTTGCGGGGGCATTTCTTCTTCTTCATCCAGTCGGGGGTCTCGGAGAGGTTCTCGCGAAGTCGGTGCATTCTCTTCATGGTTGTTCTCGGTAGTTGGTAGCCGGTAGCCCGTAGTCAGTAGCGGGTCCGCAATCGAACGTCAGGCGGTCATAATCACCTGGGCGGGCTGGATGCCGTTGAAGGCCGTCGCGCTGGCGGAGCTGTAGGCGCCGCAGTTCTCGGCGTACACGACGTCGCCGACCTCCAGCGGGGGCAACTGTTCGCCGCGGGCGATGATGTCCAGGCTGTCGCAGGTGGGTCCGGCCAGCGTGGACAGTTGCGTCCGTCCGCCCTTGAGGACCTTGAACTCGTACTTGGCGTGGTCGAAGATCTGCCCGCTGAGCGATCCGTACACGCCGTCGTCGAGGTAGTACCAGTGCTTGTTCTCGCGGATGGCCCGCCCGATGACGCGGAGGATGAGCGTGGCGGCCGGGCCGGCGAGGAAGCGCCCGGGCTCGGCGATGATCTGGAGCGAAGGGTCGAACAGGCGGTCGATCTCGCGCGAGATCGGATCGGCCATGTGCTCGAACCAGTCGGGGTCGTCGTCGAAGTGCTGGATGGGGAAGCCCCCGCCGATGTCCAGGATCTCGATGGGCAGTTGCTTGAGGCGGGCGTCGCGGACGATGATGGCGGCCATCTCCAGCGCCTCGACGAAGTTCTCGATCCGGGTGCACTGGCTGCCCACGTGGAAGCTCACGCCGGCGGGCTTGAGCCCGAGGTGGTGGGCCTTGATGAGCAGGGGGATGGCGTCGGCGGGGTCGATGCCGAACTTGAGGCTCAGCTCGACGATCGAGCCGATGTTGGGCACCTTGATGCGGACGATGACCCGGCAGCCGGGGGCGTTCTCGGCGATCTTGTCCAGCTCCTGCTCGCTGTCGAAGGTCATCAGGTCCACGCCGTGGGTGACGGCGGCGGCGATGGACGAGGCGGGCTTGATGGTGTTGGCGAAGATGAGGCGGTCGGGTGGCGCCCCGGCGGCCAGGGCGGTCTGGATCTCGCCGATGCTGGCCACGTCGAAGCCCGCGCCGGCGGCCACCATGACCTTGAGCACTTCCGGGTGCGGGTTGGCCTTGATGGCGTAGTAGGGGGCCACCCGAGGCAGGTGGCGCCGGAAGCGGTCGACCTGGGCCTTCAGCGCGGACCGGCTGATCGCCATGATCGGCGTGCCGTGACGCCGCACCAGGTTCTGCACGCGGCGCTGGCTGGTTGTCAGTCTGTGCGTGGCCAAGGGGCTCCTGCCTGTGCTGGTTCAGGCCGGTATTCTCCAAATGCAGGGCGGGCGATGCAAGAATATATGACCGGGCGGGTCCTGTTTTTTTGGTTCGTCCGCCGTCCGCGTGCGGCTCGGGCGGACTGCGAAGCATCCTCCGCCTCCGCGGGCAACGGCAGTACAGACAAGGATCGCGCCGTCGCCGTCTTCAATTGACAATGGGCAATCGACAATTGACAATCAGGAAATGATCCCGCTTGACCGTGCCATCGCGATCGTGGAGAAGCAGATCGAGGGTTTCCGCCCCAGGGGCGAGTGGCTGCCCGTGCGTCGGGCGCAGGGGCGGGCGCTGCTGGCGCCGGCCCGGTCGCGCCTGGACCTGCCCCCGTTCGACAAGTCGGCGATGGACGGCTATGCGCTGGCCGCGGGCGACGTGCGGGACCGCTACCGCTTGGTGCGGACGCTTGCGGCGGGCGAGGCGCCGCTGCGGGGGCGCGTCGAGCCGGGCACAGCCGTCAAGGTGATGACCGGCGCCGCCGTTCCCGCCGGGGCGGGCGTGGTGATCCCGATCGAACGGACGCGCCTGGAGGGCGACGAGGTCGTGGTGCTCAGCCGCGGCCAGGACCCCAACATCTGCTCGCACGGGGAAGACGTGCGGCGAGGCGACAAGGTCCTGGAAGCGGGCACGACCCTGGGCCCGCTCGAGGTGGCCGTGCTGGTCTCGTGCGGGCTGGAGCGGGTCCGCGTGGGGCGGCGCCCGCGGATCGCGATCCTGGCCACCGGCGACGAGATCGTGGACGACCCCGCCAGACTGGCGGCCGGACGGATCATGAACTCCAACGGCCCGCTGCTGGCGGGCCTGGCCAGGCAGTACGGCCTGGATGTCGTCCTGGAGCGTCGCGTGGGCGACGACGCCCGCCGCACGCTGGCGGCGATCAAGACCGCCCTGGCCGGCGCGGACATTGTGGTGATCACCGGCGGGGTCTCGGTGGGCGACCACGACTACGTCGGGGCGGCCCTGCCCAGGGCGGGTTTGAAGGTCCACTTCAACAAGGTGGCCGTCAAGCCGGGGCGGCCCATGACCTTCGCCACGCGCAAGGGCAAGGCGGTGTTCGGCCTGCCGGGCAACCCGGCCTCGGCGTTCCTGATGTTCCACGTGTTCGTGCTGCGGGCGGCGGCCAGGCTGGGCGGCGGGGCCTGGCCCGTCCGGGAGTTCGTCATGACGCTGGGTTTCGACTACAAGCGCCGCAGCGGCGAGCGGAGCGAGTTCGTCCCGTGCCGCATCGCGCCCAACGGACGGCTGGAGAAGGTCGAGTTCCACGGGTCGGCGCACCTGTCGGCCCTGACGCAGGCGGACGGGTTCTTCTTCGTGCCGGCGGGGTGCGTGATGTTGGGCCTGGGGCAGAACGTGCTCTTCCTGCCGGTGGCGAGGGCGTGGCGATGATCGACCCGTTCGGGCGCCGGATCGACTACCTGCGGGTCTCGGTGACCGACCGCTGCAACCTCCGCTGCGTCTACTGCATGCCCGCCGAGGGCCTGCCGCTGGTCTCCCACGACGACATCCTCCGTTACGAGGAGATCGCCGAGGTCGTCCGCGAGGCCGCCGACCTGGGCGTGACCAAGGTGCGCCTCACCGGGGGCGAGCCGCTGACCCGGCGAAACATCGAAAGCCTGATCGTCCTGCTGGCCCGCATCGACGGCGTCCGCGACCTGGCGATGACGACCAACGGCACGCTGCTGGCGCCGCGGGCGGTCACGCTCAAGGCGGCCGGCCTGATGCGGGTGAACGTCAGCCTCGACTCGGTCGACCCCGACCGCTACGCCGAGATCACCCGTGGCCGCTGCGCGGCGCGGGACGATGGGACTGAGGCGCCGGACGCGGGCGCTTGTAGTGCCGCCGTAAGGCGGTCGCCTGGATTGAAGGACGTCTTGGCCGGCATCGACGCCGCCCTGGCGGCCGGCCTGACGCCGGTGAAGCTCAACTGCGTGATCGAGCGGTCGGTGGACGAGCCGGACGCCCGCGGGGTGGCCGACTACGCCCGGCGTCGCGGGCTGGAGGTCCGGTTCATCCCGCGGATGGACCTGGCCACCGGGCGGTTCGGACAGGTCGTGGGCGGAGACGGCGGCGCGTGCGGCCGGTGCAGCCGCCTGCGCCTGACCAGCGACGGGTACCTCCGCCCGTGCCTGATGTCGGACGTGGGGTTCAGCGTCCGGGAGCTGGGCCCGCGCGAGGCCATCAGCCTCGCGGTCAAGTCCAAGCCCGAGGCGGGGGGCGTTTGCGAGAAACACTGGATCCGCCGCATCGGCGGCTGAAGCGATCTTCGATTGACGACCTGCCTGCCGGCAGGCAGGTTTCCGATTGGACGAGGCCAGCATGACAGATCTATCGCACACTGACGACGCGGGCAAGGCGAGGATGGTCGACGTGGGCGCCAAGGCGCCCCAGCGGCGGGTCGCCCGGGCCGAGGGGCTCATCGAACTGGCGGCGGCCGCCGTCGAGCTGGTGCGGGCCAACCAGCTCAAGAAGGGCGACGTGCTGACGGTCGCCCAGATCGCGGGCATCCAGGCCGCCAAGCGGACGGCGGAGTTGATCCCGCTGTGCCACCCGCTCACGCTGGACCACGTCCAGGTCCGCCTGGAGGTGGTCGACGCGGGCGTGCGGGCGGTGAGCGAGGTCGCCTGTGTCGGCCGCACCGGCGTGGAGATGGAGGCGCTGACGGCCGTCAGCGTCGCGCTGCTGACCGTCTACGACATGTGCAAGGCCGTCGACAAGTCCATGCGAATCACGCAGATCGTCCTGACGGAGAAGACCAAGAGCGATGTCGAATCCTGAATCCAGTCGCGGCGAAGTGGCGTCGGTGAACGTTTCGAGCGTCAAGGGCGTGCCCAAGTCGCCCGTCGAGCGGATCGTGCTGAACGGCCGGGGGGTGGAGGGCGACGCCCACGCGGGGGCCTGGCATCGGCAGGTGAGCCTGCTGGGCGAGGAGTCGATCGGGCGGTTCGTGGAGCAGACGGGCCGGCAGACCGAGCCTGGGGAGTTCGCCGAGAACATTACCGTGCGCGGCCTGGACTTCGCCGCGCTGGGCATGCTGGACCGCATCCAGGTGGGCCAGGCGGAGTTGGAGGTCACGCAGTTCGGCAAGGACTGCCACGGCAGCAGGTGCGCGATCTTCGAGCAGGTGGGCAAGTGCGTGATGCCCAGCGAGGGCGTCTTCGCCAGGGTGGTGAACGGCGGGGAGGTGAAGCCGGGCGACGCGGTGCTGCACCGGCCCCGCCCGCTGCGCGTGCTGATCGTGACGCTGAGCGACCGGGCGGCCGCGGGCGAGTACGAAGACCGCAGCGGGCCGCACGTGCGGCGGCTGGTGGAGGAATTCCTGGCGGGCAAGCGGTGGCATCCGCGGATCGAGAGCGTGTTGATCGGCGACGACGCGGCGCGCCTGCGGGCGATCCTGCTGGAGGCCCGCGAGGCGGGCGTGGACGTGATCGTCACCACCGGGGGCACGGGCGTGGGTCCGCGCGACATCACGCCCGAGACGGTCCTGTCCGTCTTCGACAAGCCTATCCCGGGCATCATGGAGAACATCCGCGTCAAGTTCGGACAGACCAAACCCAACGCGCTGCTCAGCCGGTCCGTCGCGGCGGTGGCCGGGGCGACCCAGTGCTACGCCCTGCCCGGAAGCGTCCGCGCGGTGGAGGAGTACATGGGGGAGATCCTCAAGACGCTGGAGCACGTGATCTTCATGCTGCACGGGATCGACACGCACTAGAAGCGCGGAAAAGCAAACTTCCTGGAAGTTGTTGTCGCGAAAGGGAAGATGGCATGGTCATCGGCCATCACCTCATGTTCACGGGGTATGGACACTGGTTGCCCAACGATCCGCGGGGGAGTTTGTCCCTTCGCGCATACCCCTTCGTCAAACCGTACGATGATTGGCCCTTTCAGGGGCAGATCAAGTCGAAGCGGTAGGACCTTCGTCCCGTTCTACTTCTCCGCGTTGCCCAGCGCCTCGATCGCTTCCCCCAGCGCCTGCTTGACGCGGAAGACGGCGTCGGGGTCGGGGAGGAGCTTCGTCGAGTACCGCCCGCCGGAGTTGGGGATGCTCACCAGTTCGCTCGCCTGCTTGAGGGCGGCCTCGGCCTGCTCCAGCCGCTTCCTGCGCGCCTGGGCCTGCTGGGCGGTGAAGCGGGCGGCCGCGTCAACCGCCTTCCACGCCTGCACGCGCTGGGCCAGCGTGGCCAGGTACTCGTAGTCTTCCACGCCCTCGCGGGCCTGCTCCAGGCGGACCGACGAGACCGGCCCGGCCACGCCGACGGGCCCGCCCGGGTAGATCAGGAACCCGTCGCCGTTGGGATAGCGGACGTGGTAATGGTTGGTGGGCGTGTCGCTCTGGGAGATGAACGCGTGCCAGCCGAAGCGGTAGGGGTCGTATGTCAGCCACGTGATGCCCCAGAACTCGTAGCCCTCGGCGCCATATTGGAAGCAGAAGTGCGGCAGGAGACGCTCGACGGCGCAGTAGGGCGTGTCGGTGCACATGTGCCCGTCGGTGGTCCAGAGGAACCGCTTGCCGGCCTGGCGGAGCTTGTTGATCTGCTCGACCGGCACGACGCCGTGGATGCCGATGCCCCATACGTCGAGGGAGTTGTCCCAGGCGGGCACGTGATGCCACGTCGAGCTGTAGATGGGGATTTCCCTGTCCACCTCGTGGACCATGTCGCAGAGGGCCTTCATCTGCTCGATGATGTGCGGCTTGGTGTAGAAGGGCTCGTCGCTGATGTAGAAGATCACCCGCTTGTGCCAGCCCTTGGCCTTCATGTGCTCCCAGTACGCCCGCAGGCAGGCCTGGTAGACCCGCTTGAACTCCGGGCGCAGCTTCGAGCGGTCCACGCCGTCGAAGGGCCAGTCGCCCTCGTACGCCTTCTGGGCGAACTTGTCGCGCGGGGGCATGCCCCAGCCGAACAGGTAGAACGGCCAGGGCGTGTACGCGTGCGGGAGTTTCAACTCGTCAAAGTAGTATTCGGCCGCCTTGTCGAAGTCGGCGAAGTCGGCCACCACCTTGCCGTCTCGATAGTCGATCTTCGGGCGCGGGAAGACCGTGTCCGGGCAGAGGCGGCGCTCGGCCATGAACCGGACGAGCTGTTTCCACGTCTCCTTCTCGTCGCTGCCGGGCGGCTTCCAGAGCGGATGGTTCACCCGGACGTCGTAGATGGCCTTGCAGCGGCTGACCTCCGGCAGGGCGAAGTCCCAGACGCGGACGGTGAAGGGCAAGTCCGCGAGCGGTTTGCCCTCCGCGGTCAGGCTGACCCATCCCATGTATTTGCCGCGCTCGGCGTCGGCGGGGACGGAGACGGTGATCCAGATCGGCTGGGTCTGGTTGGCCTTGAGGTCGAACGTGTCTCGCGGCAGGAGCGGGTCGGGCCACCAGCCCGCCCAGCCGTCGCAGCCGGGGCTGCGCGTGGGGCGCATCCGGTGCCAGGCGGGCTGGCGCGACTGGTAGTAGTTGGTGGGGTAGTCGACGGGCACGTATCCGACGACGGCGACCGAGCAGTCCAACCTGGCCTCGACGGCGCTCTTCGGGCGGACGACCTGCACGCGGACGTTGCGGATGTCGCGGTCGCTGCGGACGGCCAACTGGAGCGGCTCGCGCTCGTTGCGGGCGGCGTGCAGCGAGGCCGTCAGACGCTGGGCGTTGTCTCCGGCAGACGCCCTTACGGGCGCACTACGAACGGGCGGGGTGTCCTCGCGGAAGACCTTGACCACCGCGTTGACGGGCCAGAGGCTGACGCCCCCGGCGGTGCTGCGGGTCTCGATTTCGCCTGGCGAGGCCGTGTGCAGCGGGGCCAGG
>Ga0116148_1002230_pt1 | contig 19382 bp, 24 predicted proteins | sample AD_UKC055_MetaG_FD_89786 | JGI IMG/M metagenome (GOLD analysis project Ga0116148, IMG submission 89786) | Active sludge microbial communities of municipal wastewater-treating anaerobic digesters from USA - AD_UKC055_MetaG | ecosystem: Engineered > Bioreactor > Anaerobic > Digestate | place: USA... | reverse complement strand
GTCATAGGTATCGATAACGTCAACGACTACTACGATGTGAATTTAAAGAAGTCAAGGCTCCAGCAGCTTGCGCTCTTTGGCGATGAGCAGTTTATCTTTCTCCAAGCAGAGCTTGCGAATTACGATGATATCAAAGAGATTGTCAAGACCATCAGGTTTCGTGGAGTGTCTCCACAAACTGTTATTCACCTTGCGGCTCAGGCTGGAGTGACGTATGTCAATATAAATCCATGGGCGTATCTACAGTGCAACTTGACAGGGTTTTGGAATATGCTGTTACTCGCCAACTCCCTTGAGGTTTCCAAGTTCCTTTATGCCTCTTCGAGTTCAGTATACGGAGAAAAGGTTATTCCATTCTCTGAATCTGACTCAGCGACTCCAGTGAATTTGTATGGCGTAACCAAGAAATCCAATGAGGATATGGCCTATGCGTTCTATCACAATACTAATGCCATGTGCGTAGGTATGCGATTCTTTAACGTCTATGGGCCTTGGGGCCGTCCAGACTCAGTGCTATGGAAATTTGCTGATGCAATCATGAAGGGTGAACCTTTAGAGGTTCGTGGTCACTTTGATGGTTCGACCTTTAGTGCAGCAGAAAGAGACTTTACATATATCTCTGATGTTGTAAAGGCAATCATGGAAATAGAGTCACGTGCGCTTCATACGATTAGTCCTCTTGTTGTCAATATAGGAGGGGCGCACACGGTTGATATTATCAAGGTTGCTACCTTGCTCGCTAAGCACTTGAAGAGAGGCTTCTCGGTCAATGCAAAGGAATTGGAGCATGGCGAGCTTCTTACTACTCGTGCCTCCACGAGAAAGCTCAAAACTCTGATAGGATATGCTCCGTCAATCCTGATTGAGACAGGTGTTGAGGAGTTTGTCAGATGGTATAAGGAATGGATGGGAATTGATCAGATTATAAGGATGTAGACAATGAGTGATCTGGTAAGAAAGATTCGAGTTGCAGCTAATAAAGGGAAAGAACGTTCTCCCATACTGACAAAGATTGAACAGCGTGGAGACCCGTATCAGATTGCTGCTGAATTCCTGAATTTACACGTGGGAGAGTCTGAATCACAAGTGATCTCTTACCCTCGTGCCTCGTCTGTTCATGACGCATGTATGAGGATGCATGTGATAGGCTCTGTTGAAGGGTCTACCGTCAAACGATGGGGCAGTTTGAAGTCTGCTATGACTTTTGGATTCGGGGATGCGCTGCACTATTGGTCGCAAAACACGAATTCCATCTTCGGTGACAAGAGGAGGGGTTGGTGGAAGTGTTTAGCATGTGGAAGGGTTCGCTATTTTGGCAAGCCCCCGCAGAAGTCCTGTAAGTGTGGCGCATCACCTGATGCCACCATTTATTTTGAGCATGCTATCAAGATCAAAAAGCCATGGAAGGTGACAGGCCATGTAGACATGTTCTTCGAGCCTATCCCACAGTTGTTCCGAGCGGCTGAAATTAAGAGTCTGAGTGGCGATCTCTTTCCTAACCTACTTGCACCCTATATCCAACACGTTTGGCAGCTACAAACGTACCTTATGAGTTTGCCTCATGACTCTAAGATTCCAGTTACGATTGACGATCAGGTTGGGTATATCATCTACCTCTCGAAGAAAGAGCATGCTAATTTATTTCCTGTTAAGGTTTTCCCAGTGACACGAAATGATTTGATTGTTTCGCAGATCAGTGATAAACTCCTCACCTATAAAAAAGGAGTAAAGGCGTATCCCAAGCGACTTCCATCTCCTATTGATGAGTGTGAAAAGAAACAGTTTGACTGCTATCGTGCAAGGTACTGTCCTGCATTGAAGTCCTGCACAAAGTTCTATAAGGAGGGATTATGTTAGTTCTCGATATCGACCCCGGCCCGAAATCGATGGGCGTTGCTTTATGGGATGCCAAAGCAGAGAAAATCCTCTTCACCAAAGAGGTCTCGTCTGATGATGTAATGCGTGGCATTCGTGATGTAGGAATGGAACATATACCGTACAATATCTTGCTACATGAAGGCACTCAGTACCATGATCACGATTGCTTTTTGGCTATTGAGCGCATCAGAGGGTACGGTATGGTCTCTGGTAATGAGACTTTTGATACGTGTGAATTTATTGGCGCTATGGCTGAGGCAGGCCGAGACTCATTCAAAAAGGTATTCAAGGTTCCACGTAAAACTGTCACTTCTCAGTTGACTGGCTCTCCCAAGGCCGGAGATAAGGATGTACGAGCCTATCTAATTGATAGACTCGGAGAGGTAGGTACCAAGAAGAATCCGGGGCCATTGTATGGTGTGGTTAATCACATGTGGCCAGCCCTTGCAGTTGCAATCTGTGTTGGGGACGCTTGGAAGTTGACCGAACGGAATAAGAAAAAGCAGAAAAAATGAAATCGCTTGCAAAAAACCCTTGACAAAAATTCTAACCTAATCTATAATTAGAATATGGCAACAAACACCAAAGGGATGTTTACTAATCAAATTTGAGGAGGTGATTTTTTGGAACCAACAATTAAAGATTTTTTAAAGGCAGGGTATCCAGCGTTGTTTCTTAGAACGGTGGAGCCTCAGACTGCCGAACGTCTGGTTAGGAAGGCTTGTTCTGAACTCCAGATGGACAATGTGCAATTTGGCGTGTGGAAGGCCACCACAGGATTGATGGTCAATAAAGTAAATGAGAAGCCAGAGACAGCACGAAAGGCGCAGGATGATCTGTTGGATGCTCTCATTGCTGTACAGAATGCGAAGCCCCCTTCAGTCATGGTTGCTTTGTTCCACAACGTTCGGCATTTCATTAACAACTATCAAGTGATTCAGCAGTTACATGATACGATCATGGCTGCAAGATTAGTTGGTAGTCATGTGATCTTGGTTGGGCCACAGCTTGATTTACCCTCTGAGCTTAAAAACCTCGTTACCTTCGTTGACGTTCCTTTGCCAACAAGGGAACAGATCGTAGAGGAGTACAAACGGCTCACAAGGGCGTACAAAGATGCGATGCATCTACCAAAAAAGGAGGAAGAGGTCGAGAGTTTGTTAGTTGATGCAGCCACTTCAGCAATCGGTCTGGATATGATCGGGGCAGAGAGTGCTTTTGCCCTATCTGTTGCTGTAAAGAAAACGGTTGACCTCCGTTTGATCACTGCACAAAAGGAACAGGAAGTAAGAAAGAGTGATGTGCTTGAATTCGTTAACGTGTCCGAGAGTATGGATGAAGTTGGCGGAATGGCAGCGTTGAAGGAATGGTTGAAACGGAGAGCCAAAGCGTTCACTGAGGATGCAAGGGAGTACGGCCTTCCATTTCCAAAGGGCATATTGACTGTCGGCCCTGCTGGAACTGGCAAGTCTCTCGTATCCAAGGCGGTTGCTGCTTACCTGAAACTTCCACTTCTCAGGCTTGACATGGGGAAAATCTTTCGATCACTCCAAGGAGAGTCTGAAGCTGCAATCAGGCTGGCATTGCAAGTTGCTGAAGCTGTAGCGCCTGTTGTCCTTTGGCTTGATGAAATTGACAAAGGGTTGGCAGGAATGAAAGGTTCTGGTGAGCTTGACTCAGGTGTCACGGCAAGGGTAGTCTCGACAATCCTGACATGGAGACAGGAAACCAAGGCAGCGATCTTCCTTGCTGCTACGGCAAACGATGTCGCTACTATTCCTTCTATGGTCTATCGGAAGGGTAGAGTTGACGAAGTATGGGCTACTGATCTTCCTACGCCTTCTGAGAGGGCTGAGATTTTTGCAATTCACCTTAGAAAGCGCGGAAGAGACCCTGAGAAATTTAACATTCAGACTCTTGTCAACGCCACTAACAATTGGGTTGGTGCCGAAATCGAAGCAGGTATTATAGATGGCATGTATTCTGCATTCGATTTGGACGAGGAAGTAAAAACAAAGCACATCTTGAGAGCCATCAAAGAAACTACTCCACAGGCTGAGCGGAACAAGGAAGAACTCCGCGCCATTCGTGAATGGGTAGCAACAAGAGCAAGACTTGCTTCAGGTGACATTGAAGAGTCTGCTGAAGCAGGAACGAAGATTCGCAGAATTAGAAGTACGAAAGATGATGACTAACAAAAAATCCAAGGAGGATTAACGAGTATGGCTACAAAGACTGCTACAAAGACAAAAGAGAAGGTTGGTGAAAGCTTGAAAGGGAAGGTAAAGTCCTCCCGAGCGGCAGAAGTCAGGTCAAAGATTGCAGAGCTTAACAATCAGATTGAGGCCGACTACCTTGATCTCGCAGGGCTGCTGTCCGAAGCCTACCACAAAGAGATGTACCTTGAATGGGGCTTCTCAAACTTCGAGGAATACTGCCAGAAAGAACTCGATACCAAGTATCGCAAGGCCATGTACTTTGTTGAGATTTGGGATAAGGTGAAGTCTCTTGGCATGCCCACAAAGAAGGTACAGTCCATCGGCTGGACACGCATGAAAGACCTCGTCGCTGTTGCCACCGAGGAGAACATTGACGAACTGATCGAAAAGGCTGAGAAACAGTCCTCTCGTGAATTCACTGAAACTGTCAAAGAGTACAGGTCTCCGGGCGAAGCAAAACCCAAAGTCCACTCTATGAATTTCAAGATGGGCGAGACTGAGGCCGTCATCATTGCTGATGCTCTTGCTGAGGCAAAGAAAGCAACAGGGCAGGAAGATTCGGCTCTGGCCCTTGAGCTTATCTGTCAGGAATGGTTGGAGATGAAAGGCGTGTCTCCTGCAAAGACCAAGCTTGAGGATATGATCGCCTACGTTGAAAAGTCCTATTCTGTCAAGATCACTTCTGAGGCCGTTGAGTCCGAAGAGGAAGATGAGGAAGAGGAGGAGAAACCGAAGGCCAAGGCCAAAGGGAAGGTCAAGAAGGAAGAGAAAAAGAAAGAGGCCAAGAAACCTGCCAAATCCAAGAAACCTCCGAAGGAAGAGGAAGAGGACGAGGATGAGGAAGAAGAGGAAGAGTCCGAAGAGGAAGAGGACTTTGCCAGTGACGACTTCGATGATGATGATCTCGAAGAGGAAGAAGAGGAAGAGGAAGAAGAAGAAGAGGAGGAGGAGGAAGAGGAGGAGAAGCCCAAGAGTAAGGGTAAGGGCAAATCCAAACCTGCTCCCAAAAAGGCTGACAAGAAAGGTAAGAAGGGTAAAGGCAAGTCATCTGATGACGATGATGACGAGACCGATATCAACAAGACCCTCGGCCTGTAATGCTACATCACAATAAGGAAGGGCGGGGAAACAGTCCTCGCCCTCTCTTTTGCAAGTTCATAAACGAGAGGCCGAAATGAAGAAAGATACCCTACTTTATGCTGCACACTCAGGAATACAAAAGGCAGTTAGGAGGGGAAATCTTGATCTGGCCCATACATGCTTTGAATTGATGTGGGCAGACAAGCAGCACCAAAGTTGGTATAAATGGCGCTTTCCGATAATCGTCATAGAGGATGCTTACTATCTTGTAGGTGAGGTTGCAGACTTCTTAAACAAGCGAACTGACGATAAGAAAGAATGGAAGCGCATGCTCTATAAGGTTGTTCTTGCCACAAAGAATAAAGACTCACACGCTTTGTTGTCACTTGCCACAGAATCCATCGGCAACGCCGTCAAAGGTTCTGAACTTGCCCTTGTGCGGAAATTAGTTGATGGCATGACTGAAGAAAATATCAAGCAAAAAGCAGAAGATGCCTATGACTACCTGATGGAGAAACGTGAGTACACGACGTATGAGCAAAAAGCCATGCAGTATTTGAAGGCGCGAGCCTCCATGGGAGGGATGGTGTGGGATAGATACTCCATGCTGCCAACTATGGTGCTTATCTATAAGCGTGGCTTGGATAGAGACATGATCTTGAATCAGGTCGATGATGACGTTGAAGCTTACTTCCTGCTAAACGGTGATGACGCAAGACCCGAGGAGATCGCTATGCCTTGGTATGTCTTTGACATGCACACGAGAATAGGGATGGCGACAATGTCGATATACCTCAAGAAGCATGGCACCAAGATGGCTATCACACGCCCCCAACTTGAACGCTTGTGGTTCTTGAAATCTTCAGGGTTTGTGCCGTCAACGCTTGTGCGCTATCCGAAGGAAGGAAAGAAGCCCACATGTATTACCACTGCTTGGTGGGATAAGTGGCTTGCAATCGCTTGCAAGTTTGGCAAATACGATACTACCAAAAAGGCTGATGCAGTATGGCGGTCAATTGAGCATGATGTACAAGGCATTATCAAGTGGCTACTCATGAAAGAGGATAAGGAGGATTAGATGAACGTATTGGTAACGCCTTTGATGTACTCTTCTAAGAGGTTCACAGGCATAAGCAATGTCAACTTTTTTGCTGAGGCCGTGGCCCACGTAAATAAATTCAGGGATGACGTATATTGGGATTTTGCCGTACCCTGTACAAAGGAGTACATAGATTGGGACGATAGCGATTTTGCTCACCTTGAAAGGGTAAGGCTGTTACCTATACTATCACCCGCCGCCTCCGATGCCACAGTCTACAAAGATGGGTTTGCTGGAACTGATCAGCCTTTCTTCAGCCCGTTGTGTTTTAAGCATTTTTCCGAAAAAGACTTTCCAAAGTATGACGTTGTGCTGTCCAGATATTGTACTGCGAACTTCGTTGTTCGATGGCAGTCAGAGTATAGCGCAAAGTATCATTACATGTTGCCTAAGATCGGCCTCCCTGCGGTGATCAACGTGATCGGTGAGACTACTCTTGATAAGGACTTGCCGAAACTTGACTGCGAGACCGGGAGGCTACTCTTGGCAACAGGTATGGCTTCAAGTGCTTTGACACTGGTGTTGACTCCTGCGGATGTGTCGGAGATGCTGTCGATAGCAAGGTCAATGCTGTCACCTTCACAGGTTAAGAAATTAGCGATATACGACATCCTGCCAGCTATTGACAAGACTCGTGTGCCACAGCACCAACGTCCTCAAGATCGGTGTACGTTTTTTCATGGAGGCACGTTCGAGGCTAAGAGACATCTAAAATTCCTTGCTGAATCAGTAGAAAAGTTGTTCACGCTTGGAAAAAAGGCTAACCTCCAACTCTGTACGCAATGGGAAAAAGCACCACAATGGTTCCTTGAGCAAGGAGATTGGCTGTTGACCAAGACTGCTGTATCACGTAGTCAGTTTTATGAGGAAATGAAGAATGGCGATTTTGTCCTATGTTACATCGATTACGAAGGCACTGGCCTTGCCACTACTGAGTGCATCGTTTCTGGCATGACACCTATTATCATGCAGCGCCCTTGGAACAAAGGAAGGTACTCGCCTACCTATCCTTTTTACTGCAAGAACGAGAACGACTTCGTTGCTGCTATGAACTTCTGCGCTTCTAATCCAAAGAAGGCCAAGGAGATAGGGCAGACTGAGATTGCTCGTGTTCGTCGGGATTGTGATAGTCTTATCATTGGTGAGCGTTGGTCGGCATTTCTGGACAAGGCTGTAGCTTTTAGGAATAACGAAACTCGAACTCGTGCAAAGGGTCATTTCATGCTTGATCTTGTAGGTAAGGCCGTAAGCACCCTGCCAGATCAATTCACGAAAGAGGAGCTAATCAAAGCAGTTGCTCTACAGTCAAGAAGTCTGGACAAATCCAAAGTAGTTGCTATGTGGTGGGTAGTCCGAGCTTGCGCCATGGCTTCAGGAACAAAAGAGATCAGTCCTACAGATTGGAGGAAAGAATGAGAGTCCTATTTCTTAACAGCTTCGAGTTTCCACCTAATGCACTTGCGGATTCGTCCTACACGCTGACCAAGCGAATTATAGAGCATTTGCCAGATGATTTTTTCTCGATCTTTCTCATGCCTACTCGTGACTTAAGTGGAAGAAGAAGATATGGCTTTATCGGAGACCCGGAGGAGATAGAGCGCTGTGAGTATATCTATACTCCACTGCTATCTGGAAGGCCAGAGAGCGAGTTGCTGATCTCAGATGCGCTTTGGGATTTGTTTAATCCTATGAATGGTAGTAGGGTTGATTACGATGTAGTCATTACAAACAATTCGATTGTTGGGCAACGCCTCGTTGATTGGTTTACTTCATCTAAGGGCCAAGCTGTCCTGCCTCCAGTGATCGTCCTTGACTATTGTACTCCGTTCATTGGGAGTGCTTGTGATCTTGGGTACCTACGAGATGAGCCGAGAAAAGTGCTGTCCCACTATGTAGGCTTTGCGAATGCTGACAAGACCTTTTTCTTTACTGACTATTCCAAGAGGAAGGCTTTGCAGCAAGCCAGAGAGTTGCTGTCTCCTGCACTTGTCAAGCGGTTTGCTGCTCGTTCAGAGGTACTGCCGATCTTTTTTAGTTATAAAAAACTCGATGAGACCGTGAAGGATGTACCGAAGCGAGAGAGTGTCACCGTGTACTGGGGTGGGCGATTGACCGCGACTAAACGAGTAGCCATGGCCCTTGAGACTGCTGACTACCTCTTTTCCTTTGGTAGAGACCTTCGGATGGTTGCTACTATTCCGGGGCGTGAGCCTGCAATTGACAAGATGCTTGTAGGTAAGCAGAAGCATTACCCGAAACAACTTGAGACTCACTTTGGCCTAACGCAGATAGAAGCATGGAAGATCATGGCTTCATGCCAAATTTCCATCTTTCCTCAGTCCTTACGGTATGGCCCCGCAGCCCCCATGGAACAGATCAGGGCTGGCCTTATTGTGCTGATCAACAAAGCTGATTCAGTAGGTGTCCTGCCTGAAGAGTATCCGTGGTTTTGGTCATCTCCTACTGAGCTTCAGGCACTTATCCGTAGGGTTATCGCTAACCTGCCAGCAGAGATGGCGAAGCAAGCATACTGGCGTGAATGGGTGAAAGAGCATAGGTCAATAGAGAATAACATAGAGCGTCTTATCACTACGATCAAGGAGCTACATGTGCCTGTTGCACAGCATTTTAAGAAACAGCAGTCGAAGCTGATCACAGGCAGGCTTACTGACCATGTAGCGAATGAACGATGGATTGAATACATTAACCGTTTGCTAAAGGAGCATGCGGTGTATGGGCAATTGAAGTACGTGAATAATCCGATCATGTCGAATCCGTCTTTATGGGCTGTATTCCAGACTTTTGTGGCCCATGGGTTCGTCAAAGAGACTGTTTCTAACCCACTAATCGTTTCATAGTTAGAGTAAAATAAATGTTGCCTCGCTGCAAAAAGAATGGTTAAATGTATCGAAAGGAGAGTAAGTCATGCATATACCTCTGTTTAGAATGCCCGTAGGGAAAGACACTTTAAGATTGGCCCACAACGCAGTCAAGGATGGCTTCTGGAGTGGCGGTAGTGGCGCAAGCCAAGAAGAACTTCGTTCGCTGATCTCCAAGTATACCAAGAAAAAGTATGTCACTCTTGTCAACTCTGGTACGGCAGCATGTAGAGCGGCCCTGTTTGCTACCATTGGTTGGGAGCGGAAGTCAACGTCAAATCTTCGATCAGTTCTTACGACTTCCTATAGTTGCGCTGCTAACCTCTTGCCTATAATAGAGATGGGTGCAGTGCCATGGTTTGCTGATATAGAGCTTGACACTTTTGGAATGATCGCAGATCGCATGACCGCCACAGTTGGAGCGGTTCCATCTGCCATATTCCTTGTTCATATCTATGGGGAACGTTGTCGCGATGCTGACAAGTTCTTGGAGTACTCCCACGAGCTTATGGTACCTGTCATTGAAGACTTCAGCGAATGCATGGGTATGACGTTTGATGACTTACCGACTGGTGACATTATCGTTGCCAGTCTTCGTGCTGAGAAGCTTTGGGGGTGTGGAGAAGGTGGGTTTGTCGCTACAAATGACGAAGGGTACCATACCTTGATTACCCAGTTTTGCAATCGTGGCAAGCCAACTTTGGCTAACCCTTATTGGTACACTACGTATGGCGACAATGTGATGATGCCCGGAATTACGGCTGCGGTAGCCCTTGGGCAGCATGAGATTCTTAGAAAGCATGTCGCTGGTAAGCGTAGGGTGGCCCTTTGGTACAGAGCCAGTCGTGTATTCCAAGAGGTCGGCATTTGGCAAGCGCTTGCAAAAGGTGGAGTAGCTTGGCTGAACTGCCTTATGCTCAATCCTTCCACACAGATCACGGCGGCTGATTTAGCCAAAGCCCTTCGTGCTGATGGCGTAGAGACCCGTCCTGCCTTCTATCCTCTTCAGTGTTACGCAAAGAACTTGGGAGTTGGCTGGATTGGCTCGACTGGAGAGAACGCTAAAGCACTACATAGAAACGGCATAGTGCTGCCGTCTCCTTACGATCTCACAAAGGACGAGTTTCGATATATTGAATCTTGTATAAGGAGGTACCTAAAGGTATGAAAGCTTTAATCACTGGCATCAAAGGAATGGCGGGGTCGCATCTTCTGGATTTGCTTGTTGGGCGTGGCGTTGAAGTTTTTGGGTGTGATTTGCCGAATGCGCCCAATGCCATAGAATGTCACAAATCCCAGTTTACCTACTCTGATACGGATATTCGTGACTACGTAGAGTTGAAGAATTTCTTCGATTTCGTAAAGCCTGATGTTGTCTTTCACCTTGCGGCTGAGCCTTTTGTGCCTGACTCATGGAAAGACCCTGATGGAGTTGTGAATACTAACATTCTTGGCACTATTCACGTCTTGGAGTGTGCAAGACAGATGGAGAATAAACCCACAGTCCAGCTTGCAGGTTCCAGTGAAGAATATGGCATGGTGCATCCAGAAGAGATTCCGATTCATCCAAAGGTTCAGCCCTTCCGTCCACTATCCACGTATGGAGTTACCAAGGTTGCCCTTGAGCTTCTTGGGTACCAGTATTTCTACAGTTATGGCCTCAAGACCATTACCACAAGAACCTTTAATCATACAGGCCCACGTCAGAATAGGCAGTACATCACTGCTGACTTCTGCGCCCAAGCCCTTGAGTATCAGTTAGGTAAACGCACAGCTATCGTTCATGGGAATCTCGATTCAGTCCGTGACTATACCGATGTTAGGGATATCGTTCGCGGCTACGTGATGGCGGTTAACCTCGTGTCCTCCACTGGTATTGGTGGGATGACTGTACAACTTGGCGGTGGGGTAGTGATCAGTGGTCATGAGCTACTGGCAAGAATAACGCGCATTCTCGGAATTACGAACCTTAAGGCAAAGATGGCCCAAGATCGGATGCGTCCATCAGATGTTATGCTTTTGGCGGGAGACTCATCGATCTTTACTATGCTGACAGGTTGGAGGCCACAGTTCACACATGACCAGACCCTTCGGGATACATTATCGTACTGGAATTTACGGATATAGGAGGATGTAGATGGCAAAGACTAAGACACGACTTGACAAACTAACATCGGACAGCGAAGGCACAGCTATCAAGGAGAAAGTAGTCAAAGCTCCTGTAGATGAATATGCAAGAACTTATGAGCATGGGGAGTCTGTTCGCATTCCCATTGAGCGAATTGAAGTAAACCAGTGGAATCCGAACGAGATGTCCATTTCGGAGTTTAATCTGCTCTCTGACAATGTTGACAAGGTTAAGTTCCTTCAGCCTATCCTTGTGGTACCCCTTCCGCTTAAGAAGGGCGAGCTTCAGCGTTTCAGGATAGTTGATGGTGAGCATAGATTCGAGACGATGAAGATCAATGATGAAAAGATGATTCCGTGTGTGGTAGCTGACCCTGCTATCTTTGATGAAGCGACACAACGTAAGCAGACCGTCAGGATGAATATGATTAAAGGTAAAGTCAACACAAAGAAGCTTGCAAAGCTTGTTGACGATCTCATAGAGAACTTCGGTCAGTCCTATGATGAAATGGCCTATGAGCTTGGCTTTCCTGATGCTGATGCGTTTCAAAAGTTACTTGATCAGACTCGGGACAACTTGCCGAATGAGGATATGAAGAAAGAGTTCGACAAGGCCAGAAAAGAGATCAAGACTGTAGATGATCTTAGCATAGTTTTGAATAGGCTGTTTACTGAATACGGTGACACTCTGCCAGCGAACTTCATGGTACTCGACTTTGGAGGGAAACAGCACCTTTGGGTGCGAATGGCCTCGAACGAGTTTCCAAAGATTAAGACCCTCGCCAAAAAGGTTATGGCTGGTGGTAAGACGTTTGATAGCTTTTTGTCACATCTCCTTGCGGCTCTCAACGTTGAGCAGTTTATGGAAAAGAACTCAGACCACCTGAAAGATATTGAGGATGAGACTGGGGAGCTTGAGGCTTTGGGCCTTGAGGACTTAATGCAATAGGTGACACATGGAAGAACCAAACGATATCGCGGGAAAGGTAGAGATAACGGCTGCTGATCTTATCCACAGGCTGAGAGAGGCTGTCCAGCCAGAAGGAAGAAAGGGATTGTGGCTGAGACACCTGAATGATAAACAACTTGCAGAGGTGTATCATCGATTGCGCTCAGGGCAAACGCTGCACCGCGTAGTTACTGTCGTTCAACGTGATTGGGGAATTATGAAGACCTCAGAAGTGAAATCGCTTGCAAGGGGTTTGAAGAAGTTTAAGTTGAAAGTTCTTGGCCTCTTTCAACAAGCCACAAATGCCAAAGATAAGGAAGCCAACAGACCACTGACAAAAAGAGCAAGAAAGATTGTCGAGCATCTTGATGCCATGGAACGTTATCGTTGGCTTATTGATGTACAAACTGAAAGGATTGAAACGTATTTAGGTAGGGAAGCTAACCTGTTACCAATGAAACAGACTGCCATAGAGATGCAGCTTCTCTCTGGCATGCTTGATAAGTATCTAACGTTTGCAATTCGCCTTGGTATTCTATCGGAGAAGCCCTCTGAGTTCAACCTTAACATTAAACATAAATTTGATAAGTTTGTAGGTGGCTTATCTGATGGAGGCTCACGAGTAGTACAGGCGGCCCACAGGTTCCTTGAGTTGGCGGAAAAATCAGCGATTCGTATGGAACTTGACCCCGAGACTGGGCGCTACAAGCCTGTTGAAAAGGTACCAAGTTCTGGCCCTGACTTGCTGGACGAGATTGCGAGAAAGGCTTTGGAGAAAGGTGATGAGGACTGATGCTCTATCGTTTGTACCAGTAGAAAGAGGTATCGAACATGTCAACTACATAATTGCAACAACACAAGGCATGAAGCCGACAGATGAGCAGGCCATGAATCTGCTTACGGCTTCGTGTCCGATCTTTGACACCGATCTCGGTGAATGCTATCGCTTTAGTGATCTGCAAGCATTTACCGCTAACCTCGTGAATGCCATTGAGAATAAAGATTCGTCCTACCTACGAATGCAGCGTGGCCTTAAGGTAGATCAGATAGTATCGGTTGAAGAGTTCTGCGAGAGCAAAGAGTATATGGGCCAGAAAGACAACTTACGGCCTGTGGTCAAGCGTGGCCTTGTTGAATTGTTCTCTCATGATAGATACATCGAATGCGTTTTGACAGGAAGTATTGGTTGGGGGAAGACATATTTCTCGTATCTCGCCATGGCCTATATGATCTACAAGCTCTCATGCTTCTATAACCCACAACTTGAGTATGGCTTGGCCCCCGGTTCGAGCATCGTGTTTATCCAGCAGTCACAGAAGTATGAGCTTGCCAAAAAGGTTGTGTTTGATCAGTTCTCCAATATCCTTCGTAGAAGTCCATACTTTACTGAACGTTTTGCCTTTGACCCCGAAGTCAAGTCTGAGCTTCGGTTTCCATCTAATATTCTTGTCCTGCCTGTCGGTGGCTCAGATACGGCGGCAATTGGTATGAACGTGTTCGGCGGTGTTGTTGATGAGATGAACTTCATGGCAAAAGTCAAGCACTCTGAGCATACTGGCGGTGAGGAATACGATCAGGCAGAACAGATTTATCGATCTTTGATTCGTAGGATGAAATCAAGGTTCATGCAGTTCGGAGAGCTTCCGGGCAAATTGCTGTTGATATCATCTGTCAACTATGAAGGAGACTTCACCAGTAGAAAGCTTGAGGAGGCAAAGACCGACCCAACGATTTTGTCTTTGTCCTACGCCCAATGGGATGCACTGCCAGCCGATAGGTTTACAGGTGAAAAGTTTCTCGTTGAGGTTGGAAGTGCTGAGAGGCAATCAAGAATCATTCGTGACCTTGATCATGCCTTACATGTTGAGTCGGTTATTCATGTTCCTGTGGAGTATAAAAGAGACTTTGAGCGTGATATTGAGGCTGCACTAAAGGACTATGCAGGTATTACCACTGGAGTTCGGAGGCCGTTTATTCCATTCAGGGCTGAACTGTTACGATGCCAAGAGGAATATGTCAAGATGACTGGAAGGCCCAATCTGTTCAAAGTCAATGAGTGTATCATCTCAGAGCTTATGGAGGAGTACGGTGGAGACTTTTCATACTTGATCGACGAAGATTTCTTTGATGATATGTACCTTACTGAGTCCATAGCCTTTGCTGCACACTGCGACGTTGGGTTGACAGGTGATGCTGCTGGCTTTGCAGTAGGTCATATTGCAGGGTATAAGTTGCTCGCTTCGGGTACCTACTTTAATAAGCGTACACAGCTTTTTGAGGTAGTTAGAGATATGAGAGCGCCTTTGTACATGATAGATGGTGTTCTTCGGCTTGTGGCTCCACCTTCAGGTGAGGTTGAGCTTGATTATGTAAGAGAACTGATATTATACCTACGTTCAAAGCTGAACCTAAAGTACTTCTCGGCAGACTGGTATCAATCCGCCCAGTTGCTTCAGACTTGTAGGCGTGTGAAGATTCGTGCGGGTGTGTTATCTGTTGATGCCTCCATAGAACCATACACCGAAGTCAAGCTTTCGATCAAGGACGAGCGTATCATGTTGCCTAACTATGACTTTCTTGGCAAAGAGCTTAGAGAGCTTGAACGTGATGACGAAAAGGATAAGATAGATCACCCCGCAGGTGGGTCTAAAGACTGCGCTGATGCTGTTGCAGGCGTAGTCAATGTTCTTCAGAGAAAGGAGGCGAAGTATGGATTTGGTCAACGTACTGGTAGGTCAAGTCGTACACAGGTAGAGACTACTGAAGAACCAGTGCGAAAGATTCGAGTAGGCAGGATGACTGCCAGAGGAAGGAATGTATAATTCTCTTGAAGCGAAGTGTCCTTTGTGTGAGCGTACCTTCTCAGTGGTCGTAGAGTACGAGTGGTCAGGAAGAGGAAAGCCACGCATCCATTGCGCGAGATGCAAGAGTAGAGTACGGGCCAATAGGTTCTTAGATCAAACTGATTCCTACGGCCTGCCTCAAAAAATAGACAAGGAGAGAAACTGATGAGTGAGCCAAGACCGAAGATAATTCACAGAACAACAGGAAAAAGCCTGAGTAGACTCAGGGCGGCTGCAAGCGCTTTCAACAAACGATTGATGGAAGTTGCGGAAACGATGATCGGCACTGGAGAGCTTGATTCTCCATCGTCCAAAATCATAGCTGAGTCAGATCAAGACCTCTTGATGATGAGGAAGAAACTGGCTTTGGTGATTCGTGATGGAATGTATGGGAGGCATGACAAAGAGATCGAAATAGCCATCCTTGCCATGCTTGTTTGGGCCAATAGGAAGCAGGAAGAAGGCGAAAAAATATTTGATATCTTTTAGCTCAAAAGCCTTTTCAACAGGTTATCAACAGAGCGTCAAAGGTGCTACTATTCAGAGTCTATGAGTGGTAGCACCATATTTAACGCTCACTGGATAAATTCAGGTGCGGCTTTATAAATATATTCAAAGTAACGCGAGTATTGCTACAACGAAAAATAACGAGTCAGTCTTGGCCTCTCCTACACAGCATTTCCAAGGGAGGAAGAGTTTTTTCGAGGAATACTTAATATTGGATTAGCGCTTGTTTAACATACTAAACGAATACGCAGAGCCTTTCACAACAAAATTCATGCCATACTGTTAGTGAAATCGCTTGAAAAATTATTTAGCTCATGGCTTAAAAAAACACTTGACAAAAATATTTACTTGATGTACACTTTAGTAAGATGGACACACACTAAAACTGGAGGACAAAATGGAAAAGACAGCAGTAGTGTTTCACAGTGATCAGGTTAAGGAAATGGCAGAATACATTTATATGTTGACTAAGCTCGGAGCCGCCTACAGGGTTGAGAACCTGATGGATGGATGGGCGATCATAGTCACAGGATTCTAATACAAGGAGGGCCGATATGCCATTATCAGAAGCTACAAAGCAAGGACTGAGGAGAGCATCTATGGATGATCTTCGGGAGCTAAACTCGTTTGTCGTAAAGTGTATCAATGAGAAAGCTAAAGAGAGGGCAACAGCTAAGTTGCAAGAGTTCCGAATTGGTGAGGTGGTCAGTTTTCGGAACAAGCGTGGCGTGTGGGTTGCTGGCACTATCCGTACAATCAACGAAAAGACAGTTTCACTTGACACCTGTACTGATGGCAATAAGTGGAGAGTCCATGCGGCTCATTTGGAGCATGGTGACAAGGTACCAAAACCAGCCACTATAATAGGCAGTCCGTCAGGACTCTATCGTGCTTCAGCTTAACAGAACTACAGAGAAAGGAGGTGATCTGTTCCATGCGATTCCGTAACCCATTAAATGGATACACAGAGGACTCGAATCACTGCTGGCTTTGGAGTTTACTCTTTGGCCCATTCTATTTTGCGTACAAGGGTGCTTGGTTCCATTTCTTCTTGGGTGTTTTTCTTGCTTGCGTTACATTCGTATCATGGGTTGTCTACCCGTTCTTCGCTGAGTCAGTAGTCAGGACGGTATATCAACGAAAAGGATGGGGAGAGATAACTACTGCACCATTACTCTAAGGAGGAGGTTATGAAACGACGTGTTGTGGTTGCTTTTGCGCTTGTCTTGCTTTTTGCCTTGCAAGCGCTTGCATCTGATGAATGGTTTGTTGTTAAGGATGATGGCAAACAGTTCTTAGCTGTCCACATTCCTTCAGTCAAACGAGTTGAGGATATGGCGTATGTTTGGACACGACAATCGAATACGACACTGCCACTCTGCTCGATCTTCTGGCAGATTGACTGCGCGACTGATACGTACAGGATACTGTCAATCAAAGCTGTTGACTCAGGCAAAAGTCTTGGAGATAGAGGCCCGTGGGACGTAGTAGCGCCTGAGTCCATAATGGATTTTATCAAACGAGGGGTATGCGGTCATGATTTTGGCAATAATTCTCGACCAAAGGCACCGACAGGATTCAAGAGGGTCATGTAGTGGGTGTCTTGCTGCCAAGAAGCGACATGCCTGATGTGTGGCTGGAAGTTGGTACAGCAAAGGCCCACTTTTCTGAGCTTGAACTGCTTAAGCCCAAGTGGGTCTTTAGCTTCCTTCCTGAAAGTCGCGAATGGCGGAAACATGTGGCAAAGCCTATTCCATATAGTAAAGAAGGGGTTAGCCTTGATCTCCACTTGACTCCAGTTGGAGTAGACCCAAGATTACCATGGTCTGTTACTGAAGGGATATGTGGATTTCGATTAGGCAGGTTCTTTAAAAAACGTGAGGATGCGATTGACAGCGCAGTAGGTGCGTTGGCACTTCGCTCCCTTGAAGAAATACTGAACGCCATTGCTGCCAATGTGAAAGAGTATGGGCTTTCTCCGCGCTATGGCATCAAAGAGCCTATCAGAATGATTAGAATATAGGAGGAACTATGAAGTTAATCGATCAAAGTTGGAAATTCACTCGACGAGTCAATGGTAATGATATGCTGAAACAGATAGAGAGGGCTGGTCGTACATGTTATAGATCAGAGAATAAGATCACGCCTGATTCTGCCAGAGCATTCGTCTCTATGATCATGGACTCGGGCCACCTGTCAGTGATTGAACATTGCAGTATTGGTGTGCGGATTGTGACAGATCGTGGTGTGACACATGAACTGGTTCGACACCGCCTTGCGGCCTACTCACAAGAGTCAACTCGTTACTGCAATTACGCTAAGGATACGGCGATCAGGTTTATCCTGCCTGTTGACTTCGCGCTAAGTGGAAATGATGTTAGGCTGCTGCGAGAGATTGAGAAGCACTACGTCTACTCCATTGCTATCGGGCGCACAGCACAGCAAGCAAGGTACTTCTTGCCGAATGGGGTAAAGACTGAGATTGTCACAACAGCGAATCTCAGGGAGTGGCGGCATATTTTCACAATGAGGACAAGTCCAAGGGCGCATCCACAGATGCGAGCTTTGATGACTTCCATGCTGGCAGGGTTTCAGAAAGCAGTGCCAGTAATCTTTGATGCGTTGTAGGAGGGTACCATGAAGAACAAATCAGCAAAAGTAGCATTGGTAATTGTATGCCTGTTGATCATTTTTGCAGTGTGGTGGTGTTCCAAAGGAGTCACGCCGCCCACTCCAGTTGTGGAGCAGGTCAAAGAGCCAGTAGCCAAACCGTCTGTCGTCATCGTTGAACCTAAGCCTGTGCCTGTTGCCATTCCTGAAGTGCCACCTAAGAAAGATAGGAACTGAGCGGAGGGTACGATGCGTATCAATCAATCGCTGTGCGCTGTCTTGATGCTTGTCTCTGTTGTGGCTGGCTTGACTTTTTGGACTCTTGATGTACTGAAGAAAGAAAAAGCTGAGACTGCGAGATTGGATTCGATCTGTTATAACTTGAGAGGTAAGCCTCAACATGACAGCTACAATCGATATTGGTACTGCATCGTACCCGACAAGGAGGATATGATCTATGGTAGTAGGTAGTGTTTTTAAGGATGGAAAGAAGACAGTCACGTTCACGTTGACTGAACAAGAATACGAAAGATTGCTGGCAGGAGAATCAATAACGAAAAGGACAGCGAGTGCGAAATATGAAAAAGCCACCTTCACCCTCACCTTCTCAGGAACAACAAGAGAGGGATTTAAGCCAGCACCTTAAGGTTGGGGCTTTAGTCTATATGATGTACTCTCCTAAGCACTGTGGGCGCATCATAAAGATTGTCAAAGAGAATAAAAAGTGGAATACGGTTCGTATCCAATGGGCAAAAGACGGCACCATTCAGGACATCACGGAGGCTGGCCTGAATCCTTTGATACCTAAGTTGAAACGCCTTCGCGCTGATCTGCTTGAACTGATAGAGCTAAAGGATAAGCTTAAGACATTCAAGGTAGAACAATGAGAAAAAGTGCAAAGCCTGAAGGCCAGTGTGTTCGTTGCGGCATGTGCTGTTTGCATAGCAATAGGCTTGTCTACTATAAATATGACTCTGGCAAGATTACGTTCCTTCGATTCAACAAAAGACCAGTGTGGCCTTGCATGCACTTGATATACGATATTAAGGCTCGGGAGGCGATCTGCGTGATCTATGAGTCTGATGATAGAACAGAGATTTGCAAGAACTATCCAATGACAAGGAGGGAGGTAGTGTTCGATGAATGTGGATTCAGACAAACCTGAAACACTTGAAGAGTTGTACGATGCAT
>Ga0116148_1002224_pt1 | contig 19405 bp, 11 predicted proteins | sample AD_UKC055_MetaG_FD_89786 | JGI IMG/M metagenome (GOLD analysis project Ga0116148, IMG submission 89786) | Active sludge microbial communities of municipal wastewater-treating anaerobic digesters from USA - AD_UKC055_MetaG | ecosystem: Engineered > Bioreactor > Anaerobic > Digestate | place: USA... | reverse complement strand
TGATGTAGGCTTTGATGTCTTCGGACATGGGCCACTCGAGTTGAACGTGCTGCTCGCGCAACCGGGCCCGGAGTATTTCCGGCGGCACATCAGGCAGCCCGATGCCCTGTTCCTGGGCGATGGCCGCGGCTGTTCCAGCGGCTTGCCCGAGCTGCATCATCGTGCGCGACAGACGGCAACTGGATGCGGCAATCGAACTGAAGCTCGCGCCCCGGCAGGAAATCAGCAGGTTCTTGAAGCCTTTCGGAATGAGGCAACGGTAGGGCACGCCGTAAGGCTCCATCACTTCTCCGCCGAGTCCGCCCGTGCCGTGGCGGTCGATCGAATGATCGGCGATGGTGACGATGTCCGGGTGTTGCTGTTTTGAAATGCCCGCGCGGAGGTCGTGCAGGGTCAAGACGTATTCGCCCACGAGCCGCGTAGTCTCCCGAACGCCGAGGGCCGGCGCGAGCCACGCGATGCGGTAACGTTGAAACTCGGGCCAGCCGCGCTGCACATGGTTCCAGAATGCGTATACGCGCCGGCGGCATTCTTCGTAGGCGGCTGCGGAGGCCATTTTCGCGAGTTCCTCCCCGGACATGGTGGGGAGCATGTTGCAATTGTAGCCGCCGTTGGGATACTGCACCGCGCTCATCGCGGGGAATGAGCCCCACCAGCACTTGTCGGGGATGCCTTCGGGCAGAGGTTCAACGGCCTTTGTATCCGCGGGCGCGATGCGGAATATGAGCGTCGCGCCGTTGGTGAGGCTGTTGGGCTGTTCGGGCGCGCCTTCCTCGCCGAACCGGCCGGCGCTCTCCTGGCCGTACATGACCTCGCAGCCGCACGCCTTGCACAATTCACCGCCGCCGGTGCCGTCTACGTAGGCGCGCGCGGATACGCGTTTCCCATTGGAGAGCACGAGCCCCGTCACTACGCCGTCCTGGACCTCCGCTTTCTCGAATAAGGTCTCGGTGAAGAGGGTGACGCGGCCGGTCTCCCCGAGCATGGCGCGCAGGACCCCCTCATATGCCGCGGGCTCGAAGACCACGCCGTGCCAGTACTCTTTTTTGAAAGCTGTATCGGCGGGCAGGCCGTCGCCTCGGTGCCTGCGAAGCGTGTCGGCGTACGCGCGGGTCAGGTCGGGCACGGCCTCGCCGCCGGGAAAGGCCTGCTGTCCGTCCCACGAGAAATGTCGTCCGGTCGAGTAGATGGCGGTGGCCCACGGTGTTGCCTTGAGCCGGCGGTAGATCAAAAAGGGGAGCCCCGTTCCGCCCACGCCAGGTTCCCACATGGTCACGCCCGACGCGACGGCGTTGCCGCCTACCTGGCCGGCCTTCTCGATACACAGCACGTTGAGGCCCTGTTGGGCCGCGGCGCAGGCGGCGCCAAACCCGCCGCTGCCGATACCCACGACGATCAGGTCGTGGCGCTCCTCCGCCGGGGATTCCTGCGCTTGGGATTTCGCGTTGGACCGAAGCAGGCCACTCATAGCCAATGCGCCGAGGGTGCCCGCAAAACGCCGTCTCGATATCACCTGCATTTGTATCTCCTGAGAAAAGGGCCTGTTCGAGGCGCTATTCCTTGGCTCTGAGTGTGCGCAGGCCAAAGACGCCGCCCGCGATATTGTCCGGATGCGCCTTGAACGTGACCGTGACGGATTCCTTGCCCCGGGTCAACTCGAGCGGGAGGGGATAGGCCAGTTCGAAGAACTCGCCGGGTTTGTCGTTGTGAAGCCGTTGCTCGGCAATTTTCTCGTCGTCTACCAGCACGTCGAACGCACGCTGGTTCTCGCCGCCCCAGTAGGTGCAGAGTATCTCCATCGGCGCGGCGGGAAGCACCTTGAGACCGTAAGAGAACCAGCCGTTGGGGGCATGCCGCCACACCCGGCCCTGGTGAGGGCCCGTTGCCGTATTCTCGCCTTTCAGGTTGTGGGCCTCCTCGGACGCCTTGTCGCCGATCGCCACGGTGTCGACGGTCCGGGCGTCCAAGTCCTTCAGGCGCGCTTCCTCGGCGGCGCGCTCCGCTTCGCGCTGTTGCCATGCGTCCTCGGTCAGGAAATCCCAGTACACGTTGTAGCGCTGACCGTGCATGGCGTAAAGCGGTGTCAATTCCACGTCGTGCGGCCGCCCCACGCCTTTCGTTTGGAATGCGAGGGGATTGCCCTCGACGGGCTTGAGCCACGCGCCGGGGTCGCGGTTCTCCGTCAACAGGACGGGCACCTGCGGCTCGGGACCATCGATCGGGCCCACGCCCGCCGCGAGCACTAAGGGGCCGTACAGGACCGCCGCGCGGTCCGGATTGTCTGGCATGGCTTCCAGCCGTAACGCCATCGGGATCGTGTAATTGACCACATCGCCGTCATGCCAGGTGCGGCGGATGGCGGCATATCCGCCCGGATGCGCGCTATGGGCGCACTTCTCGCCGTTCACCTGGGCTGTGGGCAATCCCGCGGCCCAGCCGGGAGACCGCAGGAACAGCGTAAGCTCGACCGGTTTCCTGCACGAGAATCGCAGGCGCGTCTCACCCGTTTCGGGAAACGCCGTTTCCTGGCGAACAGCCACGCCGCTCTCTTCCCAGGAGAGCTCCGAGGGAATCCAGAGATTGACGTAGAGGCTGTCTTCCCCGTGGAAATAGATCGCCTCGCCATACCGCACATGATTCTCCATTCCCGTGCCGGTGCAGCACCAGAACGAGTCGAACGGCGTCGAGTACGTCTTGAAATGTCCCGGCTTCAGAGGAATGAAGTAACACATCATGCCGTCCTCCGGGTTCTGCGAGCCGAGAATGTGGTTGTACAACGCGCGCTCGTAAAAATCGGCCTTCTCGCATGCGGTATCCCAGCAGAACAGATGTTTCGTCAGCTTCAGCATGTTATAGGTGTTGCACGTCTCCGTGGTATCCGTTCCGAGGCGGCCGCTGAGCTGGTCGGGCGGCCCGAAGTGCTCGCGTTCGCTATGGCCTCCCGTGGCGTAGGAATGGTGCTGCACGACGCGGTCCCAGAAGAACGAGGCGATGGCCCGGTCCTCCATGGCGCCTGCCAACTCATAGCGCCGGGCCACGCCGGTAATCTTGGGAATCTGGGTGTTTGCGTGCAGACCGGGAAGACAGTCGATGCCCTGCGACAGTGGGCCGAGCACGGCCTTGTGATGAAACCTCCGCGACAGAGCCAGGTACCGCTCGTCGCCCGTACGCCCGTACAGTTCCGCCAGCGACTCGTTGATGCCCCCGTGTTCGCAGGCGAGCATTGCTTCGAACTGCTCGCCGCTCAGGCCTTTTGTTACGCTCTCGATCCAATCCGCCAGCCCTCTCGCGACGGCCAGTGCCTTCTCGCTGCCGGTGTACGCGTGAGCGTCAAGGAGGCCCGCCATCACCTTGTGCTCGGTGTACCAGGGCACCCAGATGCCGTTCAGTTCGAAGGATTTCACCTGAAGTTCGCCGCGCTCGACCGCCGCGAAGGCATCCTTGCCTTTCGGAATCGCGCCCACGTAGCCGTTGCCGTTAGCCGTCTGGCACGCGGCCAGCTCGTCGACGATATAGGCCGCGCGGCCAGCGAACCGGTCGTCCCCGGTTGACGCCCATGCCAGCGAACAGGCGGAAAGGTAATGCCCGAGCGAGTGCCCGGCCACGCCTTGAGTTTCCCATCCCCCGTATACCTCGGCCTTGGGTTCGAGGCCGGCCTCACGGCGGAATCCGCTCAACAACCGGTCCGGTTCGAGGCGCAAGAGATACGCGATATCGCGGTCCATGGCCCTTTTGAAGGGACCGTCCAGCAAACGGACGGCTCCCAGCGGAAACGCCGCGGCATTCGCCGGAGCCGCCGCGGGCGGGTTTGCTCCCAATGCCGCAACCAGTGTGAGACCGAGCGTAATCATCGTGATTCTCCTCTTGCTGCTCCCTGCGGCGCCATGCTTCCCGCAAGGCCATGCGGAACGGCTATGTAACGTCCCTATATACTACATACTACACGGCGGCGGGTTCCGGTTTCCTGCCGTTGCGGGGAGGCGGGCGGCCGCCGCCATCTCAATCCGCGGCAATGTCCTTGCGCACTCGGCCGTCCTTCGGTAGTATCTATGTGGGCTTGTCGAGGGCGCCGGCGGCGGAGCGGTGGCGGACAGTGGGGTCGTGACGTTTCAAACCGCTCCCGGAAGGAGGGCCGGCCCGTGCAGGTTCCAAGAGAATCTTCGCCGGCCAGCACCGCGGGCTCGTTGGGAAACTTGCGAGTGTGACCGCAGCACGCGGCCGGGGTCCAATTCTGCTCATGCCCGATCCATCGGAGGTGTTTTCGATGAAACTTGCTGACGTACTGGAGCACATTCAGGAAAGCGACTTCCAGGGTGAAGTGGCGTTGCGGTGGGACGAATCCATGGCCTCAATGCCGGAGACCTTGCCCTTTCTCGAGCCCAGCCAGATCGCGATGAGCCGGGAATGGGGGGGCCTCGAATCCAAGGAGCAAGCGGCGCTCGAGGAGACCGCGCAGCGCATTGACGCGGATCCCGCGCTCAAAGCACTGGCGTGGCACGCGTACCGCCGTCTGTATGATTATGCTGACCGCGTCGACTTTACCAAGTGGCCCGTGCTTGACGAAGCCACGGACGATTCGAGCGGCTGTTTCTATCTGCTGATAGGGATGGCCATGATTCCGCGCACACGGGCCATTCATGCGACCATGCACGTACCCGAGGACGTCACGCGCGAAACCTGTCTCCAGGTTTCGTGTTTTGCCGATAACTTCCGCCGGGGACGCCACGGCCGTCTGGGCCTGTTCCGCGACCAGCTTTTCTGGATGCGCAATTATACGGAAGGCAAGCTGTTCCGGCTGGGGCGTTTCGAGTACAAGCTCGAGCCAATGGAGCCTTTCGTGCATGTGTTCCGGCACCGCGAAAAGGCCCTTACGGTTGCGCTATCCGGGGACGGGCGCTGGTACAACGCCGCCGGTTATGCCGTGCAGCTGGGAACCGCCGACAGCTGGCAGGCGTCGCTGGCCATCTCAGACGAGGAAGCGCGGGGATTCCCCATTCATCCCGCGGGTCATGCCCTCCGGCACGAAGTGAGACTCCCACGTTCCGAATGGGACTACTACGTGAAGCCGGGCGACTGGATGCTCGATACGCACATTCCCTCCGGGGGCCAAATGACACCCGAAAAATGCCTGGACACCATGCGGCGCGGAGTGGAATTCTTCCGCCGGATGTTTCCCGACAAACCGTTCAATAGCTTCTGGTGCCACTCGTGGATTTTCGGCCCCCAACTCGAGAAGGTCCTGCCCGAAACCGCTAACCTCGTGAAATACATGCGCGAATTGTACCTGTACCCCATCTATTCGGAAGACGGCGGATTGTGGTTCATTTTCTTCCAGGACAAGTTTGACCCGGCCACGGCTCCGAGGGAGAACAGCCTGCAAACCACCGTCGCCGACTTCCTCGAAAAGGGCGGTGATTGGCGAGAAGGAGGCATGATCGCCTTGGTCGAGGACCTCGACCACTTCGGCCGGCAGGTCTACCGCTCGCGCTGGCCCGAGGTGGCCAAAGCGCTCAATATTCCCGGTTGACCGGCCTGGCCACCGCCGGGGTCCCGTCTGCATCCGTAAACGGCGCCCGGAGCCCCTCAAGACCGTCGAAAACTCGTCAGTATTGTCAGGAACCGTCACACCGCAGATAGGCCGTGCCAATTCCAGGGCAGTCCGCGCAAATTCCTTTTGTTCTAAAAGGTTTTCCGAATTGGCGTTGGCGGTTTCCGCAGTTTTGTCTTTCCCGGGACTCTCTTGGCACGGCGCATGCATGAGTCTACTTGAAGCTGGACGGGCAGAACGCCCGCCGACATCAAGGAGTTAAATGAAATGGGCCGGTCATGGATGCACGTGAAGGATGCCTCTGGCGAGACCCCCTTGAGCCGTGCGATGAAGTGCGGCTTCAAGGAACTCGCCGAGTTTGTCCTTCTCGGGGTCCATGGCGAGGAAGAGGACCGGAAACCCCGGTCTGTCCCCCGGGAAGCCTACTGGGGGATGAGCAAGACCGGCCTCGAATTGCTGTCCGGCGCGACCTGGAACGGATGCTCCCGGCGCTCCGACACCGAGTTGCACAAGGCGATACGCGCTGGCCACCCGGAAACGGTGGAGGCGATGTTGGCATTCGGCGCCGACGTCAAAGAAGTCACGGCGTCGGGAATGACCCCGCTGCACTGGTGCGCCCTCACGGGTCACGCGGAGCTGGTCGATCTGCTCGTGGAACACGGAGCAGAAACCAACGTTCGCGCCCCGGGGCTCGGCGGGCTGACCCCGAAAGCTGCCGCAATGCTGATGGGATACGAGGAATTGGCGGACCTCCTTGGCGCCTGTGGATGTACGTATTGACATGGCAGGGAAGACAGTCACCGCATGGGAACGCGCGATTCAGAAGTGGTACTGGAGGGAGCGGGAAATGACGAAGAGCTGGATACATCGGGAAGACGGTCTCGGCGAGACGCCTCTCGTACGCGCCATGCGCTGCGGCAACCGGACCCTTATCGATTTCATGCTTGGCCAGGAAGAAAGGGAAGGGGTGGACGTGCCGGTCGAGACCCCCGAGGCTTACCTGCACAGCGCCGCGTATTGGGGCGCCGCGCAGGCTGTCCATTCCCTGCTCGAAAGCGGCGTGGATGCCATGGACCGCGATGCCAGCGGCGAAACGCCTCTTCACAAAGCAGTACGCAATGGCCATCACGAAACCGTCGAGATGCTCTTGGAGCACGGCGCCGCGGTGGATATACCCGACGATCGGGGCCTTACTCCGTTGCATTGGGCCGCGCTTTCCGGCAACCCGGAGGTCGCGGGAATGCTTCTCGACCAGGGGGCAGATCCGCATACCTCAGCCGTTCTGTTCGGCGATCTCAGCCCCCGCAGTATTGCCGGGCTGATGGGATACCAAGACCTCGTCAATGTCTTGGATGCGCACGGCGTCGCCGCCGTCTAGGCAGACTCTGACGGACCGTGCCGCAGCAAACAGTTTACCTCTCATGACGGCGAAACCACCCGCCTTTCCAGCCAGACCGAAGGTTTCGCCGGGCCGCGAAGCGCGAACGAGCCACCAAGCGCAGCCGGACCGCGAAGGTGGACCGATCGCACCGTAGGACGCGCTTCAGGCCATGTGCCGGGATGGTCTCACCACCGCAACTCGCCCTTGAGACCGTCCCGGCCCCCTCTTTCTGGTATTCTGCCGGCACGCGAGCCGTGAACCGCGGGCAGGCGAACACTCTCCGCGCTGCCGGGTCGCGCACGGCGCAAATGGGCGTTTTCTGTGGTTCAAAGAATCCGTTCTCTGGATGCCGCGGCTATGCCCCGCCGTATGCGTTCCTGTCTCTCTGCGAGTCCCAGCGTGATTGGTTCCATAAGGCGAGAGGCTATTTTTTCGGTCCGAGAATGACGTACGTACGGGCTTGAGTATCCGAACCTGTCAGCGCGCCAGCGGCCTGGTCGAGTTGCTGGCCTTCCAACCGCTCCCAGCCCGCATCAGGATTGAACGCATAAATTGCCAGCGTCCCGATGTCGACTCCGTCCGGCAGGCTCTGTTCCGGGCGCAGGGCGAGCCCGATACGCAGGGGAACATCCTGTTTCGACAGCGACAAATCGACAAAACTGCCGTATGCCTGCATGCCCTCCGGAATCGGGCCCGGCGGCTCGGCGAGGACTTTCGTGAATGCGCCTATCGAAGACTCCGCCTCGATGGTGAACTCGGCGCGCGCGTTTTGCGCCGCAAGCACCAGCGACTTGCCCCACGCCAGGGTCGGCTTTCGAGGCCCCGCCGGTACAGGCGCTGCCGCGGGTTCCGGCGCACGGGCCTGTTCCTCGGGCGGCGTTTCCACTGGAGCGGGCGTGGTCTCTATTGAAACGTCCTGAGCCGGCGCGGCAACGGTGGTCTCAAGGGGCGCAGCTTGTGCTTCGGGGGCGCCGGCAGGCTTCAATACGGCGTAGATGCCTGGCCGAGTATCCGAGCCTGTCATGACGCCGGTTTCTTTGTCGACGCGCTGCTCGGGGAGCTTTTGCCACCCGGTCTCCGGGCGGTAGCCGTATAATCCAAGTGCCTCGCCGCGGTTTGTAATTTCACCAGGAACCGAAAGCGCTACTTCGAGCGTCATCGACGCTTCCGCATCGGAACAATGGACCGCGACGAACGGCGTTGCAGGGTCCAGGCCCTCGGGCGGGGGGACCGGCGCAACGCCGGATGCGCTGGTGAACACACCCACGGATTTGTTTGCCGTGACGCTTACGGAACCGGCCCCGCCTGGAACTGGAATCTCGAGGGTCTTGCCCCATGCCAGAGCGGAGCGAACCGCGTCGGCGGGAGTGGAAGGGCCTTGCGCCGGCGCGGGAATCACCGGCGCCTGCGCGAGAGTCCCCGGCTGGGGAGCTTCAAGCCCGGCCTCGCTCACTTCCGGGGACTCGGGTGCCGGTGCTGCAGGCATCTCGGGTACCGGGGCTTCCTCCGGCGCTGGCTCGATGTCCGGTTCCGCAGCCACCTGCAGCCGCTCCTGCTCGCGTGGGGTTTCCTCGGGAGAGGGCGGTTCCGCGGCCAGAACCGGCGGTTCCACGCGCAGTACGGCAGGCCCGAGAACGACGCAGGTGGGCAAACCCTGGTAACGCGCGTGAAGGATGCGCGTGTTGGCATTGATGGCCTGGTTGGGCGCGGCAAACCAGCCGTGCTCGGGATCAAGCGTATACACTGCAAGCTGTTCCAGGCCCCCTTCCTGGACCACCGACGGCGGAATATAGATGGCCGCGTCCACACTGGCCGGCACCCCCGGCCCTTTCAGTTTCGGCGTCACGAACACGGTGTAGGGCGCCATGCCGTCTGGCAAGGGAGCCGGGGATTCCGCGGCGGTCTCGAGGTGCACGGAGACGGGGTCGCGCGCGTTGATTCCGAACACGCCCTGCATCCCAACGGGCCGGAGCGTCGGGCACCGTCCCAACGCGCTCTCCGCATAACGCTGCACATCTTTGTCGAGAAAGTAGTTGATTTTGAAGCGCCGCTCGGCGAACAGCGAAAGCTGGTCGGCGAAATGTTCCGATGCGGGGTCATCGGACGCTCCCCCGGGGCTGACACTCACCGATTCGGGAACGTCGCCGAATTGGACCGCCATGGCGAAGGCATACCCGTACCCGGCCAACAGTTTTCTACGGGCTCCGCCGTATCCGCCGGTAACCATGATGGGCTCACCGGCCAAACCGCCCGGGATGGGTTCCTCGTGGTTTCCCCTGCGCAGGCGGTGCACATCGCCCCACGGCACCTCGATCGCGTCGTGAAGGTTGCGCATCTCGCGGGCAGCATTCGACACCGCCTCCAACGCAAGCTCCTGCACACGCGGCGTCGCACTCATGAACTCCTGGTAAAGCAGCGCGTCGGAGGCGTCGGGGCCCGCCAGTTGCCGGTACGCCGTCCACCAGGCATTGAAGAGCGTCATGCCCGAACTGTTGGTCTCCGCGACGAAATTCCACGACCTCAATACGTCGAGGCCGTGTCCTGTATCGGGATGCGCGGTCTGCAGGAAGTTTTCACGCGCATCGGCCCATGCGAGCAATTGCGGCACGGCGGCGGTCGCAAACGGCACGAGCACGTCGTACACCATGGACTGCGCCTCCTGAAAGCTCCGCTTGCCGAAACTCAGCAAATGGCGCACGCGCTGCGCACGAAACGAGTCGCGATCGTTGGCCAGCCATAACGGCACGGTGGCCGGATTGATGCCCGAGTTGCCCGTCACCTCCCACGGCGGCGTACCGCATGCCTGCAAGTACCCCGCGGGAGGATTGACCACGGCGGGCAACGCCTCAATCGGCACCAGCTGCCCCCAAAAATAGCGAAAGTCCTGCGCGGGGACCGGTTCGTCCCACCCGTAGATTGGCGTGTCCGGCGGCGCGCCTCTCTCTGCGTTGAGCATTTCCTGGTTGCTGTCCAATCCTCCCCGCGGCGCCGTGGCCGGGGCGAGCGCTTTGTCGCCCACTTTTGCATTGTAGAGGTAAAACAGGTTTCCTTCCCGGTCCGCGTAAAGCACATGAAAGCATGGCAACTGCCGCATGGCCAGGGCATCCTGGAATTCGCCCAGATTGCGGGCCGCGGCCATGGACGCCAACTGTTCCAGGGCGCCAAAATCGGCATAGCCGCCCGCGAAAAACGAACACGGGTCTCCCTGAATCTCGCCTACCACGGGACCCTTGCCCGTCAAGCGAAAGGATACGCTCCGTTGCCGCATGCCGCTCGGCGTATTGACGAAGAATATCCGTGCCTCGGCAAGACGGCGCCCGATGAGGAGCCGTTCGAGCGCGGCTTCGAGTTGCATCTTGTTCGGGTCGGCGGGAGGAAGCTTGATCACCTCTTTCGGATGGACGTAGATGTCCGCGAAATCGGGATAATTGGGTGTGAGGGCCCAGCCGAGCACTTCGTTATGGCCCTGCAGAATGACGGGAAGCCCACAGAGACCCGCGCCCGCCACGTTCATGCGGGGACCCGCCAAGTGCGCTTCATACCATTGAAACGGGCCGTCGTAGTACCCGTGCGGGTTGATCACGAGCACCGGTGCGCCGGACTGCGTCAAGGGCGGGCCCAACGCCCATGCATTGCCTGAAAAGGCCGGGGCAGGTCTCGAGAATATCCCCCGAAGATCGAACGGCGCGAAACTCATCAAATAGCAGTGCATGAGCGCGAGAACATCGGCGGGCCGCGCGCCATCCACCCATTCAGGAACCCGTCCCGGATGGTCCGCGATCCATGCGTTGACCCCCAGTGCGAACCCCTCGCAGAGGTCGAGCGTCAGAGGAGGCGCGTCTTCGAGAGCCTGCACGGCCAGGTCGCCGTGTCCCATTTTCAGCGCGAAGGCGTCTGAATCGGCGTAATCCGGCCCGAATACCGCCGCGGCGCGCCCCGTCGCAATGCGGTAGGCGCGCATGAGCGTCTCGAGACGGTCCTCGGCCTGGGCGTAACCGAACGCGAATGCCAATGCGCGAGGCGTGTCGGCATACACGTGTGGAACGCCCCAACTGTCGCGGTAAACCGTGGCCTGCGCCCACAATTGTTGGGGGGTCTGGCCCCAGACCGCTCCAGCAACCAGCAGGAAAATCCCGCAAAGATGTGCCCGTGTATTCATACGTAACGCCAGTGTACACCAGATACGGCGCTCGGCGGCAAGTCATCGCATCGGGCGCGCAAACCGCCAGACAAAGGTCACGCGGCGCGGGGTGGGCGGCGGCGGTCGGGTTCGGGGCTCGTGGGAACCGGCTCGCCGTCAGGTTCGTGCCACGCGCCGGGTGTGAGAGGAGGCAATCCGTACGCGAGGCGGGCTTTGTCGCACTGCTCGCTCGGCTGACCCGTTGCATAGGACGCCTTGACGGCCCGGCAGATGCTCGGACGCCGCGCGTAGATCGAGCAATAAACCGATACGCAGACTTCCCCCTCGAGAGCGACGCACCGCGGCGGTATTCGCCCTGTTCCTTTCATCATCCGGCGAAACGGCCCCAGATCCTCGGTCATGCCCACAGGAACGCCGCATGATGTCTCGTCATCACACTCCGCCCAATGGAAAGAGACCCGGAAATAGGCACAGCACGCCCCACAGGTCAGACACGGATTGGGCACAGACGTACATCCTCACGTTACGATACAACACAAGAGTCTTGCGCTCGCACGCGAGCACCGACAGAAGAGGCCGGGCGTGGAGGAGCGTGAGAGTATAGCACGCCGGATCCCCGCCGTTTCCACCAAAAAACGGGCCTTCAGCGGCCGCCTCATCCCCTTGCGAGGGCCGGTCCGTTCGCATGCAATTTGCTGTCTGAACAGCCGTATGCCATTATGTTCGCTAACCGTAACAAAGACTGTCGTTGGGGGGAACGTGAGCGGATTCCTGGCCAATATGCGCGCCGCGTGGCGCATCTTCCTGTTGGTGCCGTGGACATGCGGCGTGTTCTCCCTCGCCATCATCGTCCGCCCCTTCATAAAAATGGCGTCTTCCCATGCGGACGTGCGTTTCCGAAGCGCGATGGTCCGTCTCTGGGCCCGCGTGGCCTTGCGCATTGGCGGATTTCGCCTGACCATAAACGGTGAGCCCCCGCGGCATCATTGTTTCACGGTCAGCAATCATCTCAGTTCGATCGACAGCGTCGTCATATGCGCGGTCATCGGGGGCGTTTTTGTCGCGCGCCACGACATGGCCCGGTGGCCGCTTATCGGGTTCATGTCGCGGCACGTCGACATCATCTTTGTCAACCGGCAGCGGCGCACGGATGTCGGGGACATCAACGAGCGGATCGCGGATGCTTTGCACAAGGGCTATGCCGTGCATATGTTCGCCGAGAGCCGCATCGGAGACGGCAAGACCGTCCTTCCGTTCAAACCCGCTCTCCTTGAGCCCGCTGTTCAAGCCGGGATGCCGGTCCACTACGCTACGCTGGGTTACCGCACCAAACCCAACGACCCGACGCCCATGCAGTCCGTACACTGGGGTCCTGACGTTCCTTTCGCGAACCACATCCTGGGCATCTTACGGTTGCGCGGCGGCGAAGCTTCCATGAAGTTCGGCGCCGAACCGGTCGCGGGAACCGACCGCAAACAACTCGCCGCCGACCTCTGGGAAAAGGTGCAGAAGCAGTTCGTACCTCTGGAATAGGACAGGGCCGTTCGCGATTGGTTTTCGGTTCGTGAAATGGGGTCTCCGCGAGATAGCGGGGTGGCACGGACGAGAACCGGCCCGCGCCGGCAGAGTATCTGCCCTATTGATTCAGCTCGCGCAGCGCTTCTTCCTGCTGGAGGTTGCGTTGATTGACCGCCTCGTCGGACCTGCTTCTCATGTGTTGGCGGGCCGTGCTGCTCGCACCTCCGCCCCCGAACCCGCGGTTGAGTTCTTCCTGAATACCGATGCCGGTCAACACCTCGCCCATGGGGCCGCCCGCGCCGCCCGCCGGGGCGCGCCGCCGCGGCTGGTGCACGGGTTGCTGGGCTTGTTGCGGCTGCTGGTACTGGCCGTAGCTGTCCAACGACCCTGCCGCGGGCGCATCGGCCTCGAGGGGTTCGGGCAACGGCGGCGGCGCGGACACTATCCCCGTCGCCGGGTCATAATCGAAGTCCTGACCGTCTTTGGTCTTCAAGTATTCCGGCAGGTAATCCGGCACCAAGGCCCACAACGACGTCGGATACTTGCCCTGTTTGACCGTATAGCTGGTGATCGCTTCATGAATGCGCAGGAGCCGCTCCTGGTTCGATTCCTGGAGCGGCACGTTGTCCAACAGACCGGGTTTCGGCGCGGCTGCGGGAGCGCCCTGAGCCGCCGTCCCCTCTACCGGACTATCCAGCAACGCGCCCGTCTCGGGGTCGTAGCCAAAACCGGTCCCGTCGGCTTTCTTGGGGATATTGGGCATCCACTCGGGGACCAGCGCATCAAGGGATTTCGGGTACTCGCCGGTTTCGGCTGCGTACGCGCGGATTGCTTGTTCGATGCTCATCCGCGAGGAGGTGTCCTTGGCATAATCGATGGATTGCTTCGCGCCGCTGACCGCTTCCTTCTGAAGCGTTCCCTGGATAGCCGTCCCCGCCAACAGCTCAAGACCGCATCCGCTCGCAAGAACAATCGTTACTATTGCTATGAGGTATCGCATCTCTCCGTACCTCCTGGAATCTGGCCGTTGCCACGGCATCCTACCGGACGGAATCCGCTTGCCCGCATACGCCGTGGCCCCTTGTCAGGCCTCAACAGCCAGTATACCACACGGTCATAGGTGACGTTTGTGGGCATTCGGGACAGACCGCGCGGCTGTGCTTCGCAAGGCCTTGGGCTTGGGTTTCGCGCTCACCCGCGGGCAACAGCCGGGAGCTTCCCGGCGATGGCGCTCCATTCGAGTTCGTGGGGGAGGCAGTTGCGAGAGCAGGCCAATGCCGCGGCGACACCGGCCGCCTCGCCGGCCTTAAAGGCCTTGACAAGGCCTTCTCATGGAAGGTGCGAAGGTGGGAAGGGTGGGAAGGTGAGAAGGGAATTCGGATGTTCGCGTACCTCCCGAAAAAGAGGGTCTGTTCTCCGCAGCTTGAAGGACGAACCCGCATCCGGCACCGGAGGGCGGGTTTTCCCGGGCGCAACGGGTGATAGGTCTTTCTTCAATGTCTTTGAGCGTAGAAGAAGGCGGAATGGAGTGCAGGAAGAACCAGCGCCGCCGGCTGCGTCCGCGCTATCTGTAGTTCCCTTACTCCTTTTCCGCTGGGCACAATTCCGAGGCCTGTTTGGCCAGGGTGAGGTCGATATCTTCGAATTCGGCAAAGAGCGGAGTCGGTTTCAGCATGTCCCTCGGCGGAATGCCTGGCACGGCGGCCAGGAACAGCGCACCAGCATCGATTGTGCGAATCTCGGGGGGCAACAAGATGGTTCCCCATTGAGTCTCTTCGAATTCTCTAAGACCCGCGTCTACTTGCTTCACGGACTCCTTGTCGACAAAGTACACGCGCAACGGACCTTCGGCAGGCTTACTGCCCCTCCAGGTAAGCAGGATCTCAATCCTTTTCGCGCCCGCTGATGCCTCGAACGTTTCTTGCGCCTGGATAAGGAGCGCCTCGGCTTGCCCGCACATTTCCAACGCCTGTACGACCGAATCGGAGACGGCGATCTTGTCCTCGTGGACTTTGATGTTGCCCTGCTCGTCTCTTGCGACCGATGCGCTCATGCACGGCTGAGCCTTGTGTAAAAGTGCGCCTTGAACGCCCCTGAGCAGTTGGGCCCAGTCTCGGTCAATCGCCATGCCAATGGCTCGATTGTACTGAATCACCTCCAGCCACTTTTCCAGAGTATTTTCTTCCAGCGGTATGAGATGGGCTTCTGTTCCCGGCTCCAAAAGGCATTTCCCGGGCGGGTACTTGGCAAAGAAGGCGCTCATTGGCGCTGCGAATGTATCCCTAAGCCTTCCGACACCCAATCGTTCCGGAACTGCGGGAGAAACCATGAGAACGGAGACAGGAAGGTCCGGCGTTTGCAGATTCCGGAGAGGCACTGGCGCCAGAAATCCGCAACCGACGCCCCATGCCTGACTCGATCCGCTTCCTACTTCGGTAGCTTCCGTCACTGTGCCTGGACGGCCCACGAAGAGCTTCTTGTCAAACCGCCACTCGGCCCCGTCCACGGTCATCTCACAACCCAGTTCCACCAGCAGCAACGCCTCGTCGTCTGAGATTTGCGGAGGCAACGGGCTTTGGAGACGCAATTCGGCGCTACCGATGTCCGGGGCGGCGATGTGCTTTTCACCTTCGCCGTGCCCGGCGAACACGGTGAGCTGCTTTTTGAGCGTCATGGCTGATACGGGGTCGAACAGAGTGATGTCATATTTGCCTTCGTTCTGGAAACGAAAGGTGACCGAGCCGTCGGCGCCGGTCTTATCGTCGATTACCAGGGCAGGACCCTCTCCCGCTTTGTGTGACAAGCTGACCTCGACGCCCTCGGCGGGCGGGCCTTCCAGCGACCCGCGGTGCAACACGAGGATGGCCTCATACTCCGGCCTGGCCGAAACCTGTTTCATTTCCTGGATCGCCGCCAGCAAGGCATCCTGCCTTCGGCTCAGGTGGGTCCAGCCCCCCGCCACGAACACCACAAACGCAATACCCACCACCACAACGGTTGCCGCGATAATCCTGTCCCGCATAATGACCTCCTTCATCGCGTCCCACCACAGCCTGCGCGCCACGGCCGCCGGATTGCCAAAACGTTCGATGACACTCTTGCGAATTTCGTCGTCGTCCGCATCTTTGCGGGCGGCGCGCTCTTCCTCGGCGGCGAGGAGCAGGTGGTCCTGCACCTCGTCGAGGATGTCCTGCCGCAACGTGCGCGGTTCCCTCGGCGACGGCCGCGGCAGGTCCCGGGCTGCCTCGTCACGCCAATCCATCGCACTCCGCCCCCAGGATTCGGTTGACGCCCGCCGCGAATCCCCGCCACTCCGCGACCTTCTGCTCGAGGGTCTTCTCTCCCATGGCCGTGATGCGGTAGTACTTGCGCCGGCGGCCTTCGGGGGTATCAAGCCAATACGATTCGAGCAAGCCGTTCCGTTCGAGTTTGTGCAGGGCGGGGTAGAGACTGCCTTCCTTCAGCTGGAAGAAGTCCTCGGAACGGCGCAACACCTCCTGGGTGATGTGGTAGCCGTACGAGGGCTCGAAACTGACCACCTGGAGAATCATCATCTCCAGCGTGCCGGACAACAGGCGGGAATCCATAACGGGCCTCCTATACCAAGGCGGTCTGTTTACATAGACAACCTATGTATAAGCATAAACCGTCGCGCGCGAGGTGTCAAGCCCCTTTATCGTGACCCACGCTGCGCTCTGCGGGCTTATGTATGCACTCCGCGGCTCCGTGTGAGACATTATCGGGAGGGAAAGCGGTGGCTGTGCCGCGCTTTCGGCGGTCCTGCCCGCCCAGAAAATCGCCTCCTGCGGCGGCGTCACCCGCCGTCGAAATGGACCTTGAGGGCATTGACGTAGGCTTCGGCAAACCACTGGCGCCATTCGGGGTCTTCGAGGCGGGTGCAGTCGACGGCATTGGCGAGATTGGCGGTCTCGATGAGGATCTTCGTAGGCGCCATCGTGTTTCGCAGCACGGCGGGCACGAAGGCCATGCCGTCACGGCGAATCTGCGCGCGGATAGGAGCGCTGCGGTCGTGGCGCTTGATGCGTTTTTTGCCAAGTTCCTCCATCAGGACTACGGCGAAATTGCGTGACAGGGCCTCGTCGCGTCGCCGTTCGCTGGCCGTCGAGCTGGCGTAGTTTTGTTCATCGACTTCTTTGTATTTGCCGTAGCTTGCCAGGCTGAGGGCGGGGGCTTCCTTGTCGCGGCGGCCTGACGCCCCGGGCACGTAAACCATGGCGCCGCGGAGGCTCGAATGGAGTTTGTCGCAGTGGATGCTGGAGAACACCACTTTCCTGGGATCCGTCCCTGCGGCGATCTCGCGGCGGTAGATGGAATTGGCCAGGTACCAGCGCAGATTCAGTGAGACTTTGTCTCCGTCGAGGCTGCGGTGGCGGGGGGTGGTAAGGAGCTCTTCGTCCGTATCGTGAGAGAACCGCGTACGCTCGGTCGACGAAAACGCCTGCGAACGGTCCACCATGGTCATATAAACGCGCGCCTGGGTAGAGGATTCGAGAATATGCTTGATGCGACAGGCGATGTCGTAGTTGATCTCGTCTTCGTACAGGCTGAACCGGGCGTCGGTGGTCCACGCTCCGTGGTCGCCCCCCCCGTGGCCGGGATCGAGAATGACGACAACACCCGCGAGATCCTTGCTGTGCACCGTGCCGCGCAGCTGTTGTGCTTCACGCACCACAGCCTGGTACTCTTCGCGGGCAGCCGAACCCTCCGGCATGTACTGGGCGGACAGCATTTCCATGGGGATCTTGATCTTGGTGCCCACGGGAATGGCGTGCTCGTCTTTAATGCCGCTGCGTTCCATTACGACCCTGCATGACGCGAGGATGATTGCCGCGGCCGATTCCATCACATCCACGTCGGTGAAACGGGCGACCACGTCCGTGTAGAGCGCCTCGCCCTGTTTCAAGCGGTATACGGCGTACGCGCCCGCCGCGTCCTTGCCGTATTCGAGCTCCCCGTTACTTTGGGCGAGACTGCGGGATGGCGCGTCGAGCGGCGCATCCACCGGTTCCGGGGCCGGCACCAGCGGAGAGGACGCAAGCAGGGAAGGCGGCGGGCTGGGGCGTGCCCCCGTGGGTTTTCTCATCACTTCGCGCAGGAGATTCTCCGGAAAGAAGAGACTTTGGCCCCGGTGCAGCTTGTCCGTCTCGAGATTGTTGACCGCCATAATGTCTTTGTAGACGCCGCCTCTCCCTGTGAGCCAGTTACACAGCGTCCACAGCGTCTCCTGCCCCGATTCGTCTTCGTGAATCACATAATGGGTCCAGCCGCGCTCCGTGACGGCGTCATACTTGAACACGGCCAGAAGCACGGCCCGCTGGGTGGCCGGGTTCAATTCGTCGAACGGAACAGCGACCGCCCCCGAGACGGCCTTATACATCTTCCAATCGTCCGGGTCGGCCAGATACCGCGTCGCGAACGCCTTGAGCTCCGGCCCCGTGCTTCGGTTGTATTCCAGGAGCAGGGTTCGGCCATTGCGCGCCGAGGCAAACACGCCGTTCTCGAGAGGCACCCGCACCACATCGGCGGGGGCTCCTGGTCCCGCCAGGAAGGCGGCTACGAAGGCTGTCAAGAGAATAGGTAATCTCTTGACGGCCCCGGGCCCAATCACACGGTATGTGTATTCGCGGACCATGGATTGCTCAAACCGGAAGGTTCCGCCCGAAGGCTTGGGTATCCCCAGTGTGAATAGGGACGCTATTGTCCCGGGTACAATTCGCGAAGGCGTTCCCAGACATAATCTGCAATTGCTCTCTCCGTTTCCGGTTCAACACGAATGAAACGCACGCCCACGATGGACTGTTCGCCCTCCTGAGACGCGTTTGGACGGGCCACGTGTATCACGCGCCCCTCGACGGTGCGGGTCTTGTCGCGCGGGATCGAGATAAGCATTTTGACCGAGCTGTTGAAGTCGAGCGGCGCATCCGTCTCCAGGAGAGCGCCGCCGCCGCTTAAATTGATTAGAGACGCATCGTATTTGCGCACAAGACTCTGCTCTTTCACCTGGACCGTGAGGTCAGTGGATACCCGGCAGGTGAGCCGGTGCTGGACGCGGTCCATGGCCTTCGGGCGTTGAATGACCATGGCGCCGGGATGCTCCGAGGGTCCAGCCACAACCAGGGACCGGTAACAGTTGAACCCCTCCTGATCGTGGAATTGAAGCTCGAGACCCATGCCGGAGGCGGGATAGTCCATGCCTGGAAACGAGACAGTGATGCGGTCTTCGGAGACTTCCAGGATACGGCTCAGAAAGTGCTGTCCCATCAGATTGATAAGACACTCTTTGTTCTTCCGGATATCCGGGGTGTTCTCGTCCCCAATGGCCCCATTCTTCATAAGGCGCACTCCCTTCCGAGCATTTCGGGCGCCATTCTAACACAGCTTGCGGCAACCGTCAAAACCTAAGAAAATCGGAATCGTTGTCAATGCATTTCCCGGGCTTCAAGCGGGCCTTCCTGTCCGGGTCAGTTCCCGTCCGCATTTCGTAAGCATGAACGGTTTGTGGCAAAATGGTAGTATAAGTGTTTCATTGCGTTGAGCGAGGCAGAGGTAAGCGGCTCAGGATATGAGGCAAGATGCGCACGCTATTCGCCAAATTGCTGAAGACTATCCGGAAGTACAATCCGGATGCCGACACGGATTTGGTGCGTCGGGCGTACCGCTTTGCCGACCAGGCCCACAAGGGCCAGATGCGTTTGTCGGGGGATCCCTATATTTCGCACTGCCTTGCTGTGAGCAGCAATTTGGCGCATCTTCGTCTGGATACCACCACCATAGTGGCAGGGCTCCTGCATGATGT
>Ga0116148_1002219_pt1 | contig 19436 bp, 14 predicted proteins | sample AD_UKC055_MetaG_FD_89786 | JGI IMG/M metagenome (GOLD analysis project Ga0116148, IMG submission 89786) | Active sludge microbial communities of municipal wastewater-treating anaerobic digesters from USA - AD_UKC055_MetaG | ecosystem: Engineered > Bioreactor > Anaerobic > Digestate | place: USA... | reverse complement strand
TCACTGGGCGCGACGCGGTGCTGTGGATCCGCTCCCAGGACATCGGCGGGGCCGAACGTCACGATATCGTGGTCTACGTGGAAGGCGACGCGCGCGTCAGCGAGCCGGGCGGGACGGTCAGCGGCGACAAGACCATGCTCGTCCATCTGCACGTGCAGGGGCGGATCCGCTCGGCCAGGCCCGTCCTCGGCCAGCGCCCGCTCACGGACCTGCCCCTGTACCAGCGGGCCAGGGTCGCCCGCGACGTGCCCGTGGTTCCGCCGTCGACCCAGCCGGCCCACGACATGGCCATTCCCTGGCATCCGAGCCCGGTGCTGGTGGTCAAGCGTCCCGGCGAGAAGCCCCCGGCGCCGGCAACCAAGCCGGGAACGGGCGAGGGGCCGGCGGTGGCGGCGGGGCCCGGCGAGAGCCCGGCCAGCCGTCCGGGCGCCAAGCCCGTTCCTCCGCCCCCGACGCCCCAGCCGGTCAGCTTCTACGCCGACCACTTCACCTCGCACCGGGAGGGCGACATCCGCATCTGGGTGGCCAAGGGCAACGTGTACCTCTCCCAGGGCGATCCCGACGGCAAGCTGTTCCTGGAGATGCGCAGCCAGTCGGCCGTCGTGTTCACCATCCCGCAGGATGCCAAGGATCGCCCAGCCCCCAAGGACACCCGCAGCCCGTTCAGCCCCCGCGCGGGGCGCAGCGGGAGCGAGCGCGGCGCGGACGTGCCGTCGGCGGGCGCGGGCGCGGGGGTGCCCATCGCGGGCGCGTCGGCGGCCAGCGGCGAGTCCCTGCTGGGCGTCTATCTCGAAGACGACGTGATCCTCTCCCGCGGGGAGCGGTTCATGCGGGGCCAGGCCGCCTATTACGACTTCACGGTGGACCGGGCGATGGTCGTCGAGCCGGTCTTCCGGACGATCCAGGAGCAGCGGAACATCCCGATCTACATCCGGGCCCGCGAGGCGCGGGTGCTGTCGGCCCGCCAGACGTACTTCCACCACGCCAAGATTTCGACCAGCGACTTCTACTCGCCGTCGTACCACGTGGGCGCCCGCAAGGTCTACATCACCGACACCACGCCCTATGACGAGAAGGGCGTGGCCCTGGACGAGCCGAGCATGCAGGCCAAGCTGTACGACAGCACCCTGGCGATCCACGACGTTCCGATCTTCTACTGGCCCTACACCAACACCGAGGTGCAGGACCTGACCTCGCCGCTCAAGCGCCTCACGATCGGGCGGGACGGCGAGTTCGGGCCCGGCGTCGACAGCGAGTGGCACCTCTTCCGCCTGCTGGGGCTGGTCAAGCCGGCGGGCTACACCGGCACGCTCGGGCTGTCCGTCTATCAGCGCCGCACCGCCGCCAGCGCCAGACTCCGCTACGTCCGCGACGACTACAGCGGCTACGCCCAGATCGGCGGGGTGATCGACCGCGAGCAGGAGGACGACTTCGGCGACCTGCGCCGCAACCTGCAGGCGCCCGAGGAGCGCGGGCGGGTGCTGCTGCGCCACAAGCAGTTCCTCCAGGACGACTGGCAGCTCCAGTTCGAGCTCAGCTACATCTGCGACCGCAACTACCTCGAACAATACAACTCGGCGGAGTTCCACGCGGGCAAGGAGCAGGAGACGTTGCTGTACGCCAAGAAGCAGCGGGACAACTGGGCCTTCGACGCCCTCCTGAAGTACAGGATCAACCGCTTCCAGAACCAGACAGAGTCGCTGCCGGACCTGGGCTTCTACCTGGTGGGCCAGCCGCTGCTGGACGACACCTTCACGTACTTCAACGAGTCGCACGCCGGGCTGTTGCGCTATCGCCCGCCGAACTTCAGCAAGCTGGACGACAACGGGTGCCTCGTCCGCACCGACACCCGCAACGAGCTGGACCTGCCCCTGCGCTTCGGGCCCGTGCAGGTCGTGCCCTTCGCGACCGGGCGGGCCACCTGGTGGAGCCGCTCGCCCGCCGACGATCAGTTCACCCCCGCGGGGGTCCAATTGCCCTACGACGGCGACGACTCGATCTGCCGACCCTACGGAAACCTGGGCGTCCGCTCGGCCACCAGCTTCTGGCGAATCTACGACAACGTGGACAACCGCCTGCTCGACGTCCACCGTCTCAAGCACGTGATCACGCCCGAGGTCACCGCCTTCGCTTCCGACGCGCACAACATCACCCGCGGCGACCTGGACCCGTTCAGTCTGGCCCGGCGACGCGGCCTGCTGGTGGACCCGGACAACGAGGGCTTCATGGACGGCGGGATCGAGCGCCACCTGGACGGGATGGACGGCGTGGAGGTGGGCCTGACGCAGCGGTTGCAGACCAAGCGCGGGGCCAACCGCGACCAGACGGTGGACTGGATGCGGTTGCGGCTGTCGCTGGGCTTCTACAACAACTATTCCGGCCACCAGCTCAGCGACGGGCGGTTCTACCTGTACCGCCCGGAGTACAGCATCGGGCGCAACCATCTCAACGCCGACTACGACTGGCAGATCTCCAACAGCACCCGCCTCAGCGCGTACGGCAATTACGACCTGGAGCGCGACATTCTCGGACGGTGGGGGACGCAACTCGCCGTCTCGCGGACGCCCCGCCTGCAGTACATGGTCGGCCTGCGGTCGATCAAGGACATGGACTCCACCGCCGTGACCGCGGGCTTCACGTACCAGATCGACCGGCGATACGCGCTGAGCGTCTTCGAGCTGTACGACCTGGACTTCCACGGGCGCCAGAACGAGATGACCACCGTCACGCTGACCCGCAAGTTCTCGCGATGGTACGTGGCCCTGACCTGGCAGTGGGACCAGGTGGAGCAGGACTGTGCGGTCCTCGTGACCATCTGGCCCGAAGGCATGCCCGAATTCCGCCTCGGCGAGGGCCACAACAACTTCCTGTCCACCAGCGGGCAGAACTGATTGCGGCCCGAAGGGCCGGTCACAGGGGGCCGGCCCTCGGACCTGTCCCGCGGGCAGGCAAATTGCGGATTGCCGAATGCGAATCCTCATCACAGCCGGGCCCACGCGTGAGCACATCGACCCCGTGCGGTTCATCACCAACGCCTCCAGCGGGCGGATGGGCCTGGCCGTGGCGGCGGCTGCGGCCGGGGCGGGGCACCAGGTCACGCTCCTGCATGCCGCCGGCATGGACGTTCGCGGGGCGGGCGAGGACGTGGAGAGGGCGGCTTTCGTGTCGGTGGCCGACCTCAAGAGACTGCTGCACGAGCGGTTCGCGGAGTGCGACGCGCTGGTGATGGCGGCGGCGGTGGGGGACTTCCAGGTCGAAGACTACTCCCCGCAGAAGATCCCCCGTCGCGGCGGGCCGATCACGCTCCGCCTGGTGCCCACGGAAGACCTGCTGGCCGGCGTGGCGGCCGGGCGGCGCGAGGGGCAGCGGATCATCGCCTTCGCCGTGGAGGACGGCCCGCGGGACCAGGTGGAGGCCAAGGCCCACGACGAGCTTCGCTCCAAGGGCGCCGATTACGTGGTGGTCAACCGCCCGGAGGCGATGGCGGCCGAGGCGAGCGAGGCGTGCATCCTGTCGCCCGGCGGGATCGTCCTGCCCTGGGGGCACAGGCCGAAAGAGGAGCTGGCGAGAGAGATCATTGGCTTTCTGGGGAGTAAGTGATGAACACTGTGTTTATATTGGGGGCTGGGGCCAGCAAGGCGGTTTGGCAGTTCCCGACGATGGACAGATTCTTCGAGGCCGAGCCAGAATCGGAAGATGGCGACGTCTTAGAGAGGTTCCTCAAATCCTATTTCGGAGCTAGGAATGCACGCAATCTGGAAGACGTAGTGACCCATTTGGATAACACGCTAGCAGGGTTAGGCTCGTTATGGTATGGGGACGGTAACAGCGAACGCATAGAAGCCGAGCGTCTTCGGTATTGTGTGCTGAAAGCAATTCGGAAGAGACTGTCGACAGAAGGGAAGACTCCTGACTATACCGGCTATGACCAGGTTTTTGATGGCTTTAACCATACTGACCGAATCATAACGTTCAACTATGACCTTGGCGTGGAGACATATTCTTGCCTCCCACAGAAGAGGGCCCGTTACCTGCAGCAGTTTCGCATGACTCATCTGGCGGAGATGCTGTTCTCGCAGCAATGCGCTCCTTTGATCGGAAAGAAAGCGCCCGACGATGAACCCTTGATACTGCTCAAACTCCACGGCTCTTTGAACTATCTCAAGTGTGACTGTACAGCCTGTCCGAGTAGGGCCAACATATTCGTTCGCGGTCCAGGCGACTTCCTCTGTCCGAGTTGCGGGGCGGACCTGGAGCCGGTACTTGTAGCCCCCACCATGTATAAAGCGCTCGAGAAATACCCCAAGCTAGCCCTCATCTGGAGGATTGCCCAACACGCCATGGCCGAGGCAGACAGGCTAGTCCTATGGGGTTTTTCCTGTCCAACCACAGACCATCATTTTGCCTGGCTCATGCGCGGTGTCTTTCGCTCCCGAAAAAAACCTTTGTGGGAACTGGCAATAATCGACCCGCAGCATTCTGAGGTGGCCCAAAGACTTCGGTCAATCATTGGCGAAAAGAGTGCACGATCATGGAAATACTACTACAATCACGCGGAGTACGGCAATGACTGACCGCATGGTCAAGTCAGGAAATCTGCGTGAGTTGGCCGAGTCGAGCGAGGCGTGCATCCTGTCGTCCGGCGGAATCGTCCTGCCCTGGGGGCACAGGCCGAAAGAGGAGTTGGCCAGGGAGATCGTGGCGATGCTGGACTGATGAACCGGGCTCACAGCACGGCGGGAGCCGGGGGGTCGGAAAGGACCAGTCGATGAAGCGCATCGCGTTGCCCCTGTCGTTGGTGCTCTCGTGCCTCCTGGCAGCGCCCGTCTGGGCCGCCCCACGCACGGGCGGCGCCCGCCGGGCGCCAAGCGTCCAGCCCACGCGGACGATCATCTACAAGACCGTTGGCCAGACCAAGCTTCAGATGTTCATCTTCGAGCCCGCCGGCCACAAGGCGAGCGATCATCGCCCGGCCATCGTCTTCTTCTTCGGCGGGGGGTGGGCCTCCGGGACGCCGGGGCAGTTCTACCCTCACGCGGCCTACCTGGCGTCCAGGGGCATGGTCGCCTTCTGTGCCGACTACCGCGTCAAAAGCCGCCAGGGCGTCACACCCTTCGAGTGCGTCACCGACGCCAAGTCGGCCGTCCGCTACGTGCGGGCACACGCCGGCGAACTGGGCGTGGACCCCAAGCGCATCGCGGCTGGCGGCGGGTCGGCCGGCGGACACATCGCCGCCTGTACCGGGACCATTCCCGGCCTGGACGACACTTCCGAAGACGCGAAGGTCTCCTCCGTGCCCGACGCGATGGTCCTGTTCAATCCCGTGCTCACGCTGGACCCGGAACTGTTCCGCAAGCGCGGCATCGATGAGGAGTTCATCCGCCGCCTCCAAGGCCGCTTCGGAGACAAAGACCCCCGCGACATCTCGCCGTACAACCACGTCCGGGCCGGCCAGCCGCCGACGATCATCTTCCACGGCGAGGCCGACAGCACCGTGCCCATTGCCTCCATACGAGTGTTTGTCGAGGCCGCCAAGAAGGCGGGCAACCGTTGCGAACTGGCGGCCTACCCGGGAAAGGCACACGGGTTCTTCAACTATGGGCGGGGCGACGAGTACTACGACACCCTCCGCAAGACCGACGAGTTCCTGGCCTCGGCGGGCTTCCTCCAGGGCCCGGCGACGGTGAACGTCCCCACGCCCGCCAAGCCGTCGCCCGCCCCCGACACGGTCAAACCCGCCGGCGACAAGTAAGCCGGGCGCACCGGCGGCGGGCAGACAGGGGCAGTCACCATCACGGCGGCTGGCCCTGTTCGTTCATGGCGCCCCTTTGGATGCGCCAGGCGCCAAGCCTACTTCGACGGCTGGTACGCCTTTTTCTCGCCGAAGCGCAACACCTTGGCCGGGCCCTTGCCGTTGGCGACGTAGATGTGAAATGCGGCGTTGTGCGACACCGCCAGTTGCAGCGCGTGCAGGTCGGGCGATCGATAGGCGCCCAGTTCAACCGGGCGTGTCGGGTCCTTGACGTTCAGCACGTGAATGCCCTGTCCTCCGACCGCGACGAACGCGTAGCCGTCCTTGACCACCACGTCATGGACCACCCCTTTGAAGTCCACTGACGCCGCGAGCTTCGCCCTGGCCGGGTCTCTCACGTCTACGATCACGAGGGTCTTGCCGGTGCAGAACGCAAACCCGTCCGCGTAGTCCATCTCGCCCTGGTTGAAGCCGCCGTCGTGCTGGTAGGCGCCGATCCGGGTCGGATTGGCCGGGTCTTTCACGTCCACCATCACCAACCGGCTCTCCCAGTGGGCGTAGAGAATCGCCGTCTCGCCGGCCAGGGCTATGGCGTCGCAGTCGATCTTCGGATTGAGTCTGCCGACAATGGCGGGCTTTGCCGCCTCGGCGATGTTCACGATGGTCAACCCGCCCGTGTGCGTGGCGACGAACGCCAGTCCGTTGCGCACGATGACGTTCTCCGTCAGCGACGGCATCTTCGCGCGCCCCACTTCCTTCCAGCCGCGGTCGCGCGTGTCGCAGATCTTCAAGTCGCGCGTGTAATCGCAGAGCACGGCGTATTGCCCGGCCAATGCGATGTCCCATCCGCCAGGCAGTGTTCGCGAGACCAGGGTCGGCGCCGCCGGATCCTTTTCGATCTCGAACCAGCACCCCGGCCGCGGCGGCTTTGCATCCGCGCCGGTCAGCAGGAACAGGTTCCGTCCCTGCAGGCAGATGTACTGTCCACGGCCATCCAGGTCCCGCACGAATTCCACCGTCTCGGCCTTGGCCAGGGACGCCACCAGGCACAAGATGGCGACCAGATGTCTCATCGTCGTCTTCTCCCAACTCTGTTGGATCCGGCTGCGATATCTTCTCGCGGTGAGCTGCGCTCTGGGCAACTCGGCCTCATGCGGGCCTGGTGGAGGGTCTGGTGGCGGGCCGGCTGGCGGGCTGGCTGGCGGGGGCGGTGCTTGGGGCGGTGGCGGGTGCGGTCGCCGGCGCGGTGGTCGCCGCGGGGGGAGCCAGCAGCGAGAACCCCGCCGCCAGCGTGTCCATGGTCTGGGCGGCGGCCTTGGGGGTCTGACCCTGGCAGACCAGGATGAGGGTGTAGCATCGCCGCTTGACGCCCGGGCCGGGGGCGCAGACGCTCCGCTGGGCGATCAGGACGGCCGGGGCGTCGGCGGGTGCATCCTTCGCCCGTCGTTCGACCATGAACTGGTAGCCCTGCGCGCCGCCCAGCTCGGCGGCGCCCTGCGAGAGCAGGCGTGCGGTGGCCTGGTCGGCGGCGGCCGCCTTGCCTACCGCCTGGATGGCATTTCGGGCGTAGGCTTCGGCGTCCACCTTGTCGGGCACGTCGGCGAGCATGACGCTGGCGGAGTAGATCTCCGCCCCGTTTTCCAGGAGGTCCACCAGGCCGAGTTGGACGCCGGCGTGGGCTTGGCGCGAGTCGCTGTGGGGACGGGTCAGCCGCCACAGCCGCGGCGGGCGAAGGGCATAGCCGCCGGCTTCGTCGCGGCAGGTGTTGTCCGAGAGGTCGTCCGCGCCCGGTGCGGCGGGATGCTGAAGCGGGATGAGCTTGAGCGACTTGATCACCTGCCCCAGCACGGGCAGGATGTCGGCCTCGCGGTCGGCCTGGGCTTCGACCTCCAGCACGTAGCAGACCTTGCGCTTGCTCTCCTGGATCTCGCGGAGGAAGAAGACGCGGGCAGCCATCTGCGGCTGCTCGTCGCGGCGGTATCGCAGCAGGTGGGCGGCGCCCTCGATGCCCGCGACCGCCATGGGCGTCTTTTTGAGGACCTCCGCCTGGGCGTGCTGACCCATCTGAACGGCGGCCTGTTCGGCCACCTGCGGCGCCGCGACTTTTCCGTTCACCGGCACCACCGACAGGCTCAGCGTCCTGCGGGGCTGGCCCGCGACGACCTGGACGGCCCGGAAGACCTCATGCCGTCCGGTCGGGCAGCAGATGGCGAAGCCGTCGGGCAAGACCAGGCTCACACCCGCGTGGGTCAGCAGAACGGGGCTTGGAGCGGGCGCAGGCGGAGCGTCGGCCGCCGGCATCGTCGCCGCCGCCACCGCCACTACCACCAGCGCAAGCCCGCGAACCTTCATCTGATCCTTTCGGGGGGGGAGTCCATATTCTACGGTATTGTCCGACAACAGGGTAAGAAAAGCGAACACATTGCACCGGCGGCGGAGACCGGCCGAAACCTCAACCCGCCTCCAACTGCTCCATCGCCCAGTCGATCTCGGCGTGCAAGGGCGGGTGCGCCCGGGCCGTTCGCTGCAAGGCGCCCCGCAACTCGTCTCGCTGCGCGCGACGCTCCCGGACCGGCGGACTGCCGCAGGCGAGGATCGCGTTGCGGAGGAACATGTCCAGTCCGGCCCGGCGCAGGGCCCGCCCGCGCGTGGCGGCGTCCCAGGAGGATTCGTCCCAGCCCAGCACGTCCAGCAGGTCGAGCGTCGGCGGGCAGGAGGCGGGACGATTGTGAGGGCAGGCGTCCTGGCAGGCGTCGCAGCCGAACAGACACCCGTGCATCTTCGGCCAAAGCGACGGGGAGATCGGCGCCTCCTGCTCGATCGTCAGCGAACTGAGGCACAGGCGGCAGTCCACCAGGCCGTCGCCCTTCAGGGCGCCGGTGGGGCAGGCCTCAACGCATCGTCCGCAGCCTTCGCAGGCCCCGTCGGCCGGGGCGTCCGGCACGAGGTCCAGCGTGCAGACGATCTCGCACAGCAGGACATGACTGCCCAGACCGGGGACGATGAGGCAGCCGTTTCGGCCGATCCAGCCCAGCCCGGCCGACACGGCCAGCGCCCGCTCGCCCAGCGGTACGGAATCCACGCAGGCCCGGCCCGTGAAGTCGCCCGCCACCTCGCGCAGGCGGTCCATGAGTTGGTGGCAGCGGGCCTTGAGAGTCTTGTGGTAGTCGCGGCCGGCAGCGTAGCGTGCGATCGGGGCGGCCAGGCGCGGTGTGGCGTCGCCGTTGTCGGCGCCGGACGGGCCCTGGGCGTAGGCCCAGGCCAGGCAGATGACGCTTCGAGCGCCGTCGAGCAGGGCGGCAGGGTTGGAACGCAGCTCGCGATGGCGGCGCATGTAGGCCAGCGGCCCGACGAAGCCGCGGTCCAGCCAGAGGTCCAGGCGCTCGTCGGCGATGTGGGGCAGCGGCCCGGCCCGCGCGACCCCGACGGCGGCGAAACCCGCCTCGCGGGACATCGCCTTGACCTTCGCCGTGAGTTCGTGTGCGTCGGCCATGAGGGCAGTCCACCAGACGGGCGGCTCGTCGCCGTCAGCTCTCGACCCGCCGGGCCTTCTTCGCCCGCACCTTGACTTCGGGCGGGGTGATCTCGGCCACGCTGTCGGCGGTGACGGACTCGGTGATGAAGGTGTTGCCCGCCACCGTCGCCCCCTGCCCGACGACGGTCTGGCCGCCCAGGATGGTCGCGTTGGCGTAGATCGTGACGCGGTTTTCGATGGTCGGGTGTCGCTGGAGGCCCTTGATGACCCGCCCCCGCTCGTCCTTGGGGAAGCTCTTGGCCCCCAGGGTCACGCCCTGGTAGATCTTCACGTTGTCGCCGATCCGGCTGGTCTCGCCGATCACCACGCCCGTGGCGTGGTCGATGAAGAAACTCCTGCCGATCCGGGCGGCGGGATGGATGTCGCAGCCTGTGACGCTGTGGGCGTGCTCGGACATGATCCGCGCCATCAGCGGCACGCCGAGGTTCCACAACTCGTGGGCGATGCGGTAGATGGTCACCGCGTAGAACCCGGGATAGCAGTAGATGACCTCGGCGATGTTCTTGGCCGCGGGGTCGCCGTCGTAGGCGGCCTGGGCGTCCAGGGCCAGTGCGTCGCGGATCGACGGGATTCGATCCAGGAACTGCTGGGCGATGCGCTGGGCCTTGTGGTGGCAGGGCCCGGCTGCCGAGCAGGCGTCGCAGGATGGATGGTCGTCGGAGCAGATGCAATGGGCGACCTGGTCGGTCAAGACCGTCTGGATCTCCTCCAACAGGGTCCCCACGTGAAAGCGGACATTGTGCCGGGTAAGCACCTTGGCCGTGAAGTAGCCCGGGAAGAGAAGCTGGCGAAGCAGGTCCACCAACTTCACGATCCGCCCGTGGGAGGGCAGGAACGCGTCGTCGATGCGCCGCGTCCGCGGATCGGTGTCGTAGCTGGCCAACACGGCGTCGGTCAACTTGTCCAGTTCGCTGCTGAGGGAATCATCCATGTGTGGCACCTCGTTCTCGTTTACCATTCTAGGAAACCGCCTTCACGCTGTCATGAGGAAAGCGGGGGCCGAGGACAGGGAGCGCGAAATCGGGGGCGGGTACGGGATTGACGGAATGGGAATAGCCTTGCGAACGTTGTACAATCCCGTCAATGAACGAACCGACGATCTTGAAAGTGGCGCGAGGTCGCCTTGCGGCGGCTTGCCTGGCAACCCTTCTGGCGCTCACGGTTGTGGCAGCGCCGGCCCCGCCCGCGAGTCAGCCGGCCGATCCCCCGCCGCCCAGACGGACCTGGGTGGTGGACCTGTACGAGCGATGCCGCCCGTCCGTGGTGATGCTGGAGACGGTGGAATACCGGGGCTCGCCCAGCCGGCCCGCCAGCCGTCCGGCCAGCCGCCCGCAGTCGGAACCCTCCGCCCCCAAGGGCAAGAAGACCACGCACTGGGGCAGCGGCGTGATCATCCACCGCGACGGCTATCTGCTGACCAACAGCCACTGCTTCCGCCACGACGGGCGGCGGCGCGCGACCTGTCACGACGGGCAGAAGCGGGACGTCGTCATCGTCGCCGACGACCCCGAGCACGATCTGGCCCTGGCCCGGATCGTCGACGGCGGACCGTTCACGCCCATCCGCGTGGGCCGGAGCCACGACCTCATGGTGGGCGAGCCGGTGGTGACCATGGGCAACCCCTTCGGCATGGGGCTGACGCTGTCGCTGGGGATCATCAGCGCCCTGAACCGCAACACCAACACCGACTACGCCAAGCTCTCGGGCATGATTATGACCGAGGCGGCCGCCAACCCCGGCACCTCGGGCGGGCCGCTGCTGAACGTGCGCGGGGAACTGATCGGCATCATCACCAGCCGCAAGACCGAGGGCGACAATCTCGGCTTCGCCGTGCCGGTCGATCACGCCTGGCGGCGCCTGCCGGAGCTGCTGCTGGACGGGCGGACGGGCATCCTGCCGGACCTGCAGTTGGAGCTGGGGCCGGACGAGGCGAAGATCACGGGTGTCTCCAAGGGCTCCGCCGCCGAAAAGGCGGGCTTTCGCGGCGGCGACGTTCTGGTGGCCATCGGGGGCAAGCCGCTCGCCGGCGGGATCGATGCGGCGATTGAACTGAGCAGGATGAAGACCGGCCAGGACGTTGCCGTGACCGTGCGGCGAGCGGGCAAGAAGGTCGAGCTGGCGTTCAGGCCGCGGTGGCTGTCCGGGCGAGCGCCCGAGACGCCCGAGCCGAAACTCCAGTCGGGCCTGACGGTTCAGCAATACGCGGGCGACTGGAAGAAGCTGCCCGACCTGGACGCGCTCAAGCCCGCCTCGACCGGAACGGCGGCAAGCGTGGGCGTGGGCGAGTTCGGCCGGAAGGGCGGCTTCGCCCTGCGGCTGAAGGGCTTCATCCACGCCGACAGCGACGGCGTCCACACCTTCCGCCTGGACTCCAACGACGGCAGCCGCTTGTACGTGGGCAGCGACCTGGCCGTGGAGAACGACGGCACGGGCCAGCGGACCGCCCGGGGGCATTCGCACCTCAAGGCCGGGTGGCATCCGATCACGATCGTCTATTTCAGCACGGGCGACAAGCCGTCGCTGAAGGCGTTCTGGGAGTGCCCCAACCAGCCCAGACGCGAGATCCCCGCGGCGGCGCTGGGGCATTAGGGGATGTTCGATTTTCGATTGACGATCTGCGATTTTCGTTCGGGCGGTGTTCGACAAATCGACAATCGAGAATTGTCAATCGCAGATTCCTCACTTGGCCGGCTGGGTCGCGGCGGCCGGGGGAGGCTTCACTTTTGCCACCGTCTGGACCACGTGGTGCTTGCCCGTCAGGTAGTCCACGAACTCGGCCCGGACGGTCACCTCGGCGCCCTTGGGCGGGGTCTTCCAACTGCACTCGAAGGTGTACTGGTAGGTGAGAAAGCCGCTGGCCCAGTACTTGGTCAACTCGTCCACGCCGTGGTGGCACTGCCCGATCAACGTGTTCTTGGGGGCCAGGCTCAGGTCGAAGAGCTGGATGGTCATGTCGCCGGCGGCCTTGATCACGTCGCCGTTCTGGTCCAGCGGGCGGACGAAGACCTTGACCGCGTCGTCGCCCGGCTTGGTGTCGTTGTCCACGCCGGCGGTATAGCGGCCGATCTCGATCGACTTGACGTGGTAGAGTTTTTCCAGCCGCTTGGGGCCCAGGCCCTGGAGCGAGCGGATCTGCTTCTGCTGGTCGAGGCTCATCTCCTGCAACTCGTCGCGCTGTCGCTGGACCTTCTGGAGTTCGCCCTGGCAGTCCTGGAGTTGTTGCTGGAGCTTGTCGTCGCTGCGGAAAAGCGAGCAGCCGGGGGCGGCCAGCAGCAGGGCGCCCATGGTGGCGGCCAGCAGCGCGGTTCGCAATGAGATCGGCATCATGGTTCGAGTCCGCCGCCCTCCGAGGGTTGACGCAAGGATTCGGGCATGTGCTGGAGGACCTGGTCGACGCAGCCGTACTTGACCGCCTCCTCCGCGTCCAGCCACTTGTTGCGGTCGCAGTCTCGCTCGACCTGCTCGTAGGACTGCTTGGTGTGACCGGCGAGGATTTCGTAGAGCCTCTTGCGTAGGCGGATGATCTCGCGGGCGGCGATGTCCAGCTCGGTGGCCGGGCCGGTCACCACGCCGGAGATCAGCGGCTGGTGGATGAGCACGCGGCTGTTGGGCAGGGTGAAGCGTTTGCCCATGGTCCCGCCGGCCAGCAGGATGGCGCCCATGGAGGCGGCCATTCCGCAGCAGTAGGTGGCCACGTCCGGGCGGACGAACTGCATGGTGTCGTAGATGGCCAGTCCGGCCGTCACGCTGCCGCCGGGCGAGTTGATGTAGATGCTGATGTCGGCCTTGGCGTCCTCGTTGGACAGGAACAGGAGCTGGGCGACCACGAGATTGGCCACGTCGTCGTCGATGCCCCCGCCGATGAAGATGATGCGGTCCTTGAGCAGCCGGCTGTAGATGTCGTAGGCCCGTTCGCCTCGCCCGCTCTTCTCGATCACGATGGGGATCTGGTACTGGTTGTGTGCCATGGCTGGTCCTTATTTCTTCTCGGCCTCGCGGGCGAACTGGACGATCTCGTCGACGATGCCGTACTCCTTGGCCTCGGCGGGCGAGAGATAGCGGTCTCGCTCGGTCTCCTGCTCGATCATCTCCACCGATCGCCCGGTGTGCTTGGCCAGCAACTCGTTGAGCAGCCGCTTGGCCTTGAGGATCTCCTCGGCCTGGATGGCGATGTCGGCGGCCTGCCCGCTCACCCCGCCCCAGGGCTGGTGGACCATAATCTTGGAGTGGGGCAGGGCGAACCGTTTGCCCTTGGCGCCGGCGGCCAGCACCATGGCGGCCCCGCTGGCGGCCTGGCCCACGCAGTAGGTGGCCACGTCGCAGGTCATGAACTGCATGGTGTCGTAGATGGCCAGCGTGTCGTCGACGCTGCCTCCGGGGGAGTTGATGTACAGGTTGACGTCGCGCTCGCGGCTCTTGGCCTGGAGCTCCAGCAGCCGCATGATCAGCCCGCCGGCGGAGGCGGGGTTGATCTCGCCCCACAGGAAGACGATCCGCTCCTCGTGCAGCCGCTCTTCGAGCGTCATCTCCCGCCTGGATTCGTACTCCCGATAGGCCCGGGTTCCGTGATCGGCTCGGCTCATGGTCTGGTCCTCTTCTCTGGCAGCCGGGAGGCCGCGGCGGCACTCGGGCGTCCGTCGCCCCGGACCGCGGCGTCCCACATCCTGCGGCGGGCCTCGCCGGCCCGTCCGCATCGTATTCTATCGCGCCTTCCGGCGGGCCGCCCTTTCGGGCGGGTCGCGCCGGCAGGGCCAACAGGAGGCCGGGGCGATTACTCGGCCGGCTTCTCGTCGGCCTGGCTCTCGGCCTCGCCCGGCTCGGCGGCGGGCTCTGCCGCCTGCTCCTGCTCGCCCTGGGCGGGGGCCTCTTCCTGCTCGGTGATAGTGGCCCGCTCGATCAGGATGTCCAGGGCCTTCTGCTCGGCGATGGCGCCGGCCAGCGACGCCAGCGATCCGTCGGCCTGCATGTCCTGCTTGAGCCGCTCCGGGCGCACGACCCGACCGTCGGGGGGGCTGGCCTGATGGGCCATGGCCGCGATGCGGGCGTTGATCTCCTCGTCGCCGATCTCGATCTTCTCGTTCTGGGCGATCTGGCCCAGGATGAAGGAGACCTTGAGTTCGCGGACGGCTTCTTCGCTGGCGGCGGCCTGCAGCTCGGTCAGGCGCTCGTCGATCTGCTCGCGGGGCACGCCGCGGTAGAGCAGGTCCATGTAGCGGCGCTGGACCAGCCGGGCCGTCTGGCGCTCCGCCGCTCCGGCGGGCACGTCGATCTTGACGTTGTCCAGGAGGTACTGCACGGTCTGGTCCCGGAGGGCCTGTTGGATCTCGGAGTCCAGACGGGCCTGCATGTTCCCCCGCACCGCGGAGCGGAGTTCGTCGATGCCGTCCACGCCCATCTGTTGGGCGAACTGGTCGTTCAGCTCGGGCAGCTTGCGGGCCTGGATGGACTTGACGGTCAGCTCCACGGTCAGTTCCTTCTCGCGCCAGGTCTCCCTGGGGTGGGCCAGCGGCACCTTGACGGCGAGCTGGGCGGAATCGCCGGGCTTCTTGCCCTCGAGCTGGTTGCCCAGGTCCACCAGGGGCAGGCCCTCGACCTGGCCCGGGGCCACGCGGAGGTTCAGGTCCTTCTCCTCGAGCGGATCGATCCCCTCGCCGCTGATCTTCGCGTCGGCGGTGACCATGTCGTTGCGACCGGCCGGGCCCTCCGACGGCTCGTAGGTCGAGTACTGCTGGCGGAACTCGTTGAGCACCTGGTCGATCCGCTCGTCGGTGATTTCGACCTTGGGGCGTTTGAGCGGGATGCCCGTGGTCTCGGGCAGTTCGAACTCCGGCGCGACCTCGACCTCGAAGGAGTACTGCATGTCGCCGTCCTCGGGCAACTGGATGGCGTCCAGGTCCAGGTCGGGCTCGCCGACGGTGTTGAGCTTGGCCTTCTCGATGACGGAGGTCAGGCTCTCGCCGACCAGCGAGTTGCGGACGTCCTGCGAGACGTCCTTGCCGAATCGCTTCTCGATGAGGCGGCGCGGGGCGTGTCCGATGCGGAAGCCCGGCACGAGGGCGGTCTTGGCCAACTCGCCGAACATCTCGTCCCGCTTGGCCTCGATGCGGTCGCGGGGGACGGTGACGGTGACCTTCTTCTTGAGCACGCCCACGTCCTCGGTCTGGATGCCGTATTCCGGCAGGCCGTCGCCGGCTTCTTCGATCTCGCCGGCCTCTTCAATATGGGTGGCTTCCTCGGCCGTAACGGCTTCCTCGCCCTGTACGACCTGTTCAGGCTGGAGGGCTTCCTCGGCTTGGGGCGATTCCTGCTGGGGCTTGGGGGCGTCCTGGGAGTCTTGCGTCTGGTCGGGCATGAGAGGGTCCTGCGCTAGATATTCAGGCCACGCTGCGACCAGGCGCATCCCGATGATGCGCCCCCGGCAACGTGTCAGCCTGTCGTCCGCAGCCATTGTAGGGGCCTGCCAGGCCGCCTGCGGACAAGGTCGAAGAGACTATCCACTTTCCCCGGCTGCGTCAAGCGGTATTTCCGCAGGTTGCCTGCGCTGCCCCCCCAGGAGCGGTTCGCGGGCAGGATCCCGGCCGGTCGCAAGGGCCAGGCCGCCGGCCTGGGCCGGTGCCCCAGCCGCTCCAGGCGTTTCGGGGCGCCTGTGCCCCGAGCGGCGGCTGGTGCGCCGGGGGAAACCTGGGAATTTCGCCCGGAAGGGGGCTAGGCGCTTTTGGGGCGTGGGCGTATAATCGCACAACTGTGACGGCTCGCCCGTGGGGCCGCGCCGTCCTTCTTGTTTTCGCGCAAAGTGAGGATCCTTTGGATCAAACGAAGGAGATGGTCATGGTTCGTCCCTATTCTCTTCTTGCCGTACTGGTGCTGTTTGTCGCGGTCCTGACGGCCTTGCCCTGCCAGGCCGGCACGATCTATCAGGGCGCCGGCTCCGCTCTCACGGTGGAGGCCGAGAATGCAGACAGCGTCACCAGCGCCGGCGCCAAGTTCTGGGTCCCCGTGGACGCAACGCCGACGGCGACCTCCCCGGTTGGCAACCCCATCCTGCCGGGAACGACCAACGCCTCGGGCGGGGTGGCGATGCTGACGGACTTCGGCATTACCGACAACCAGAGCACCATGACCTACAAGCTTCAGTTCGCCCAGGCCGGCACGTATCGCCTATACGTCCGCTGCAGCATGTTCGAGGACGGCGGCGCCGCGGGCTATGGCAACGAGGACTCGTTCTTCCGTCCCAACGATTTCAACGTCGCCTGCGGGACGTCGAACATCGTCACAGGCTTCTCCACGACCAACGTGGAAGGCGTCTTCGGCTGGCACAACACGGGAGGCAACTACACCGTCACGCCCGCCCAGGTCGGCGCGGTGCTGACGTTCAACATCGGAAACCGCGAGAGCGGCTTCACGATGGACCGCCTGGCCTTCAGCCCGGTCACCAACCTCAGCGGGTCGGCCCTGGACGCCAAGGCCAACTCGGCCACCGTCGTCACCAACTTCACCGGCGGCGGGGCGGACACGGACTGGTCCACCACGGGCAACTGGGACAACGGCGAGCCGACCACCGCCGCCATCGCCCTGATCGGCGGGGGCCGGACTGTGGCCCTGACCGCCTCGGGCGAGCAGGCCTACGACGTGATCATCGGGCATAACCAGGCTGTCTCGCCGGGCAACGGCGTGCTGAACCAGACGGGCGGGAGCCTCGCGGTGGCCGACCGGATCGTGCTGGGCGAAGGCGGGGCCTCCGGCACGTACCGCATGACGGCCGGGACGGCGACCGTCGCCGACGGGGTGTTCGACGGCGGCGGGACGAGCACGCTGCAGGTCGACGAAGGGACGATGACGATCAACGGCGGGGGGCTCAGCGTGGATACCCTCCGCGTGGGCCTGATGGATACCGATAACGGCACATCCGCCCTGACCGTCCAGGGCGGGGCGGTTTCGGTCGGGACCGGCGGCGAGACCATGGACGTCGGGCGGCGCCCCACCCTCAACATGGCTTCGGGCAAGTCGCACGCGGCAACGGCGGATTTCTCCGCTTCCTCGGGCGTCACGATTGACGTCAGTCAACTGCGGTTGGGCACCATCGATGGCGCCCCCAGCGGGGACAGCACCGTCAAAGGCGAACTGAAGCTCTCTACCAGCGGGACCAACAGCATCACGGCCGGGAGCATTCTGGTAAGCGATTCGTCCGACCGGGGCAACATCGCGCTGAGCGCCATCCGCCTCGGCTCGGGTTCCAACACGATCGCGACCGACACGTTCACCCTGGGCGGGCGCAAGGGTGCCGGCGAGGTGACCATCGCTTCCGGCGGGACGCTGACGCTCACGGGCAAGAGCGGTGCGGCGGCGGACCTGGACCTGGCCATGAGCGTAGACGGGACCGGGACGGCCGGCACGGGGAACATGAACCTTGGCGGCGGGACGTTCAACGCCACCATTGACGTGCTTCGCATGGGCAAGCAGAACGGCGGCGGGGGCAGCGCAACCGGAACGCTGAGCTTCGACGCGGGCACGGTCACGGCCAACAGCGTGAGCATGGGCATCGGCAGCAAGGGCATCGGCGTGATCAATCAGCGCGGCGGGACGTTCACCGTCAGCGGAAGCGTCGCCGACGGCGGCGGGTCCAGCACGGTCAACGTCTACGGCGGGACGATGAACGTCGGCGGGAGCCTGACGATCGACGCCCTCAACGTCGGCTTCAACGGACGAACAGGGACGGTCGACGTGAATGGCGCCGTCAGCATCGGCACCGGCAGCCAGACGCTCTACTGGGGCCGGCGCGACTCGGGCGACAGCGATTCCAAGGCCGTTCTGGACTTCAGCGCGGCCCCCTCAGTCAACGTCAATGTGACCAACCTGAACCTGGGCACGATTACGTCCGGCGGCGGGCAGCAGGCCTGGGCGGAGGTCACGCTGTCGACCAGCGGGCCCAACACCATCACCGCCGCCAGCCTGATGCTGGGCGACTCCACGCAGGCCGTCAACACCAGCGATCCGACCATCCTGCGGCTCGGCGCCGACAACACGATCAATGCCGGCACGTTCACCATCGCCGGGCGCAAGAGCGCGGCCGAGGTCAAGTTCGCCGCAGCCGGCGGGGTGCTGACGCTGGGCTCGCAGGCCGACCCGATCGACAATCTCCGGATTGGTTACAACAACGTCGACACGGGCTCCGTGAACCAGGGCCTGCTGAACGGCACGGACGGGACGATCAACGCCTGGGTGGACCAGGTGGTGATCGGGCACCATGACAAAGGCGCCGGCGCGGGGCAGGGCACGCTCACGTTGACCGACGGCACGTTCAACGCCAACAGCATCCTCCTGGCCAGGCCTGGGGCGACCGGCACCAGTTCGAACCCGGCCAACACCACAGGCACGATCAACCTGGCCGGCGGGACGCTGTCGGCTGGGTCCATCACCAAGGGCGCCGGCACCGCCGACGTGAACTTCACCGCCGGCATTCTGCACGTGGACAGCTTCGGCTTCACCCTCGATCAGGACGGCGGGACGCTCGCGCCGGGCCGCTCGATCGGGACGACTCGCATCCTGGGCGACTACAACCAGAACGCCGGCCTGCTGGAGATCGAGATCGACGGCACGGCCGGGCCCGGCGTCGCGGGCGGCAACGATCTGCTGATCGTCGACGGGGAGTTGACCCTGAACGGAGAGCTGGCCCTGCTGTTCGGGTACGACGTGCGGGAGATGGACCAGTGGCTGATCCTGTCCAACCAGGGCAGCCTGCCCACGCCCGAGTGGGAAGGGCTTGAAGAAGGCAGCATCTTCTACAGGCCCGGATCGGCCTACCCGCTCTTTATCACCTACCTGGGCGGCGACGGCAACGACGTGGTGCTGACGGCCGTGCCCGAGCCGGTCACGCTGCTGGCCCTGCTGGCCGGCGCGGGAAGCATCGGCGGGTACGTACGGCGGAGGCGGCGGAACTGATCGCGGACCGGCGCGCTCGTAAGACGGCGCCTGTGCGGGTCGCAGCGCCCCGGCAGCCGGGGGCATCGCGCCCACCAGAAGAAGAACGGTCGCCGACTTGCCAGCTCGACGGTCAGACTGGACTGCGTGATCGCCGCCGGGCCGGACGAGAAGACCCGCCGAAACCTCCGGCAGGCAGTGGACATGCAGGAAGACGGGCTGCGGGGGGGG
>Ga0116148_1002216_pt1 | contig 19450 bp, 17 predicted proteins | sample AD_UKC055_MetaG_FD_89786 | JGI IMG/M metagenome (GOLD analysis project Ga0116148, IMG submission 89786) | Active sludge microbial communities of municipal wastewater-treating anaerobic digesters from USA - AD_UKC055_MetaG | ecosystem: Engineered > Bioreactor > Anaerobic > Digestate | place: USA... | reverse complement strand
TTGCCCTTACTGCATGCATGCACAAGATCCTGGTCATCCTCAACGCCATGGTCCGCACCAATACTCCCTGGTGTGCCCGATGAATTTGCTTGACATCGAACACAACTGCTGGCGGGAGAGGGTAGGGTGAGGGGGAAAACTGACCCCTGCGTTAGAGGATCAGGAATCTGCAGTTTCCCTCTCCCCTGGCGGGAGAGGGTCAGGGTGAGGGGGAATGATACGACAAACTTCCTCACTTCCACTCTTTGCAATGTAGTGTCTTTATGTGCTGAAGTACTTCCTTGCCGCTTCCACATCCCTCGCTATGCGGGCCTTCAGCTCCTCTATGTTCGTGAACTTCATCTCCGCGCGGATGCGCTTATGAAAGTACAGGTAGATATCCTTTCCGTAGACGTCTTCGGAAAAACCAAGCACAAAGGTCTCGACGGTCAGCTCCCGGCCGTCGTCGAAGGTCGGGTTATAGCCTATGTTCGTCACAGAGGGGTACCGTTTCCCACTGATCCCTGTTTCTGTGATGTAAACGCCTTCCTTAGGGATGAGCTCAAAGGAGGTCGCAAGGTTGATGGTGGGAAAACCGATCTCCCTGCCCCTGCTTTTACCCTCGACCACGATGCCGCCTATCATGTGGGGCCGCTCGAGCAGTCTTTTTGCCCGGTCAACTTCGCCGGCGGTGATCATCCTCCTGATCCTGTTGCTGCCCACCCTCTCCCCGTCAACAGTCACGGGCTCAACAACCCCGAGGTAGATGTCGTAATCTTCGGAAAACCCCCGGAGCATCCTTACGTCCCCTGCCCCGTCTTTTCCGAACTTGAAATCATGCCCCACGATCACCCCTGCCACACCGATCCTTTTTATCAAAATATCAGTAATGAACCTCCCCGCTTCTATCCCCCTGAACTCATCATTAAAGGGGACGATGAGCAGCACGTCGATGCCGGCCTCTTCAATCAGCCTCTTCTTCACATAGAGCGGCGTAATGATGCGCGTGTACTTATCGGGCCTCAGCACGCTCATCGGGTGTGGGTGGAAGGTCATAAGCATCGATGTCCCCGACAGCTCTTTTGCCTTTTGCTTCACCCGTTCAATGATCTTTCTGTGGCCTGCGTGTATCCCGTCATAATTGCCGATGGTGAGGACAGGTCGTGTAAACCTTTCCGGAATATCGAGGGATTCAAAAATTTTCACTTACACCTCTTGACTTATGTGCAGTATCCATATACTTTATTATCCGATAGTGCCGAAGTGGCGGAATTGGCAGACGCGCTAGATTCAGGGTCTAGTAGGCTCTAAGCCTGTGTGGGTTCAAGTCCCGTCTTCGGCATTTTCCTTATTATTATAATGTATTATACATATTACTTCATTAATATTATCACTGATAATACATAACATCAAGATATTTTTAATACCTTTGCTCCTCTTATCCTTCTCTCCTTGAGATCTACAAGGGCCTGGTTTGCCTCCTCCAGCCTGTAGACCTGCACCTCCGGTTTAATGGGAATCTTTGCGGCAAGCTCAAGGAACTCCTGCACATCCTGTCCGGCAACATTTGCCACGCTCTTGATCTCCTTTTCCAGCCAAAGGTGCTCCGGGTAGTCTATCCTCAGGAGCGCCTTTTTATCCTGGTCTTCTTTGCGGATCGCGTTGATGACGAGCCTTCCGCCTCTTTCCATATTCTTCAAACCGTCGACGATGGTCCCCCATACGGGCGTGGTATCGATGGCGCGATGGAATTTTTCCGGCGGCTCTTCAGATGTATTTCCGGTCCAGGATGCCCCCAGTTCCTTTGCAAATTGCCTTTCCCCTGCGCTCCTCGCGAAAACAAAAATCTTTGAGTTCGGGTACCGGTACTGCGCCATCTGGATAACGAGGTGGGCAGAGGCACCGAAACCGATCAACGCCAGAGTCTCTCCGTCTTTCATGTCCGTCAGCCGGAGCGACCTGTACCCTATTGTCCCCGCGCACAGGAGCGGGGCCGCCTCAAAGTCAGTAAACTCTTCAGGAACCCTGTAGGCAAAATCCTCCCCGACTGTAGTGAATTCCGCATAGCCTCCGTGCACATCCCGCCCCGTTGCCTCAAAATCCGCACAGAGGTTTTCGTTTCCTTCGATGCAGAATTTGCAGGCGCCGCATGCTGAATGGATCCATGCGATCCCTACCCGCTCCCCCTTCCGGAACTTTGTCACCTTGCTGCCTGTCTCCGCCACTTTCCCGATCACCTGGTGGCCCGGTATCATAGGAAATACCGGCGGAGGTGTTCTCCCCTCGATCTCGTCCAGCTCAGTATGGCAGATGCCGCACACAGATACCTTGATGAGCAATTCTTTCTCTGCGGGAACCGGGACGGGCATATCCACAGACTCCAGAGGCTTCTTGTCCACATCAAGCCTGCAAATCCTATTGATCACCATCGCTTTCATGCTGAACTCCTTTAAAATTAATCAGGTTAAGGTTAAGGAGAAGGAGAAGCGGCATTACTTAGCCTTAGCCCTAACCTGTTCTAAACTGTTCCGTTCATGCTCCCGCTTCTATATCCCTCAAGGTCGAGGGTAATGTACATGAATCCGTATTCCCTCAATCTTTCAGCAACGGCATCCCTGTTCTCAATGACCTTGTCGAGCCCGTCCTGTGCCGTCTCAATCCGGGCAATATTCCCGTGGCACCTGACCCTCACCTGTTGTATGCCGAGACCTTTTATAAAAAGCTCTGACATTTCTATCTTCTGTAATAGCGCCATGTCTATCGGGGTCCCGTAGGGGATTCTCGTTGCAAGACAGGTATCAGAGGGCCTTTCTGCAGTATCGAGCCCGAGCACTCTTGAAATCTCCCGTACATCCTTCTTTGTCAGCCCTGCCAACTGGAGCGGGCTGACGACGCCCTTTTCCCTGCATGCTCTGCTCCCGGGCCTGAGATCGGACATATCGTCAACGTTCGAACCTTCGGTTATATTATTAAATCCTTTATTATTTCCTATATATATTAACTTATCTATAATAATCTGCTTGCAGTAATAACATCTATCTATTGAATTTTCTATAAATTTTTCTCTTTTTAACTGAGATGTTTCCACGATCACACAGTCCGTGCCGATGGCCTTGACTATCCTTTCGGCCGACCAGGTATCCGCTTCCGGATAGATCGGCGACGAGGCTATTACGGCAAGGACGTTCTCACTGCCGACCGCGTCAAGAGAGGCCTTCAAAAGGAGGGTGCTGTCAGCCCCTCCCGAACAGGCAACTATGACCCTCCCAAGGCCTTTGATAATCTCCTTTAGTTTTTCGTATTTCATGTCAAAATCCATACCTGCAGCATATGTTATTTCATGGTATGGTAATTGTCAAACCTTAACGCAACAGAGAAAACCTTTTGATGCGTTAGGGAAAGACTAGGGGACGTTCTTAAGAAATTAAATAACAATTAGGACGATAGAGGGGTGGACCATCATTCAATAGGGAAAGACAAGGGGACGTTCTTAAGAAATTAAATAACAATTAGGACGATAGAGGGGTGGACCATCATTCAATATAACGTCCCACTATTTTTTATCGGCAGAGTTGCTTCTCGTGCGACCATTAGCAGCATATTGTGTTGCCTTTACATTAACGGCTATGGATAACCGTTTAAAAGAGTTTTGGGGAAGAGAGGAAAATAATTTAATTTCTTAAGAACGTCCCCTAGTATGATATTTGGTTATTCTGCTTTTTCTGGACTTTCCGGACGAGAAAGTGTAGATTATATGATTATCAACAACATCGTTCCATAAGAGGACTGAAAAATGACTGAAGAAAATATTCAAAATACCGTATCTGACGCAGATGCTCATGCTGACGCTATGTACGGCACTGAAGAAGAGGATTTTGCCACGCTCTTTGAAAAGAGCAGCACAGGCTCCAAAAGACTGGAACCGGGCCAGAAGGTCAATGCGAGGGTAGTGAGCATATCGGGAGATTACGTCTTCATCGACCTCGGCGGTAAGAGCGAGGGGGTCATAAACCTTAACGAATTCATACAAGAGGACGGAACCTATAAGGTAAGCGAGGGCGAAACGATCGACGCCTTTTTTGTTAACTTTTCTGACGGCCTGAAAAGATTTACCAGTAAGACCAGGGGGTATTCGACGGTCGACCTGCAGGGCATCCGCAACGCCTACGAGGCGAGCCTGCCGGTGAACGGGAAGGTCGTAAGCGAACTGAAAGGCGGCTTTGAGGTCCACGTCGGCAAGGTCAGGTGCTTTTGCCCCTTTTCACATATTGACCTCAAGGGCGAACGAAAGTCCGAACCCTATATCAGCCAGACATTTCCCTTCAAGGTCCTTGAATACAAGGAAAATGGACGCAATGTGATCCTTTCCCGGAGGGTCCTTCTCGAAGAGGAGCAGCAGGAAAGGCTCGTACAATTCAAAGAAAGCCTTCAGGTCGGCATGGAGGTTACGGGAAAGATCCGCGCTATACAAAAGTTCGGTGCCTTTGTCGACCTCGGCGGCATCGACGGTCTCATACCGTCCAGCGAGCTCTCGTGGAATCGTGCGGAACGGGCCGAGAACCTGTTGTCAGTGGGCCAGGAAGTAACGGTAAAAGTCATAGCCATAGACTGGGAAAAGAACCGTCTGACTCTGAGTATAAAATCGATGCAGCCTGACCCTTATGCAAGCGCTGCGGAAAATTATCCCGTCGACAGCATGGTCAAGGGCACCGTAGTCCGGCTTGAGAACTTCGGCGCCTTTGTGAACCTTGAGCCGGGCGTGGACGGGCTCATACCTATCTCCAAGTTCGGCGCAGGCAAACGTATAAAGCACCCGAAAGAGGTCGTGGAGGTCGGACAGTTGGTTGAGGCGCGGGTCATCGATATCGATGCGGCGAGCAGGAAGATAACCCTCTCCATGGAGCAGAAGATCAATATAGAAGATATACAGTTCCCGGCGGTCGGTGATATCGTGAACGGAACCGTCGAGAAGGTCATACCCGCCGGCGTATTTCTCAAGATAGGGGAACACCTCAACGGGTTCATTCCCAATTCAGAGATGGGGACGCCTCGCGGCACCAATCACAACCGCATGTTCCCGGCCGGCACTGCCATGCAGGCCATCGTCACCGAGGTCGACAAGAACCGCAAAAAGGTCACCCTTAGCAGGAATAAGGTTGACGAAAAGATCGAGGAAGATACCTACAATTCCTACAGGGACAGCGTGAAGAAGGAAGAGCAGACGACAGGCGGGCTAGGAAATCTCGGCGACCTGCTCAGGGAAAAGTGGGGAAGCCTGTAGCGGCATAGACCTGTTCAACAAAAATAACCTAAACTAATACGAGCCCCCTCACCCTGACCCTCTCCCGCAGGGGGAGAGGGAAACTGCGGGGATTCTCTCTCGCAAGGGGAGAGGGGACGATGTTGCTGCCCATTACTCTCAAGGGGAGAGGGGACGGTGTTGCTATGACCCTTTTCTGTGAGGAGAGAGAAACGCAGGGTCAGTTTCCCCCTCACCCTGACCCTCTCCCGCAGGGGGAGAGGGAAACTGCGGGGATTCTCTCTCGCAAGGGGAGAGGGAATGTTGTTGGTACAAACTGGTAACATAGTTTACAAAACAGACCGGATACATGGTTTACACTTTACTCCAAGGGGAGAGGGGATGAGGGTTCCGTGCGTAACGCGGCATGTGTCATTGTTTTGGTGAACGTTGAATTTAGAACGTTGAACAGATTTTCGCGATCAAACGTCGTCGGGCATCTCTTTGAGCTGTGCGAGGGAGAAGACGGGGCCGTCCTTGCAGACGTACTTTGACCCGATGTTGCACCTTCCGCAAAGGCCGATGCCGCACTTCATCCTCTTCTCCAGGGTCGTGATGATGTCCTCGTCCCTGAACTTAAGCTGCGCCAGCCCCTCGAGGACGAATTTGATCATGATCGGAGGGCCGCAGGTGATGGCCACCGTATCGTCAGGCTTCGGCGCCACTTCCTTGAGGACCGTGGGCACAAAGCCCGTCCGCTTGGTCCACCCGGGGTATTCATTATCCACGGTAAGGATGAGGTTAACGTCTGACCTCTCCTCCCATTCCTTGAGCTCGTCCTTGTAGCAGAGGTCGGGCGGGGTCCTTGACCCGTAGATTATTGTTATATCCTTGTAGTCGGAGCGGTTGTCGAGCATGAAGAGGATCAGCGTCCGTAGCGGCGCGAGGCCTATCCCGCCGCCGATAAAAAGGATGTTCCTCCCTTTCATCTCCTCATAAGGGAACCAGTTGCCGAGCGGCGCCCGTATGCCTACCTGGTCGCCGGGATAGAGGTTGTGGATGGCTGCCGTGACCTCCCCTGCCTTCATGACGCTGAACTGGAGATACTCCATCCTCGTCGGAGGCGAATTGATGACGAAGGTAGACTCGCCGGCGCCGAAGACCGAAAGCTGGCCGACCTGGCCAGGCTGGAATGTGAAGCCCTTCATCTTCTCCGGGTCATTGAACAATACCTGGAAAGACTTGATGTTCGGCGTCTCTTCGATAACGCGCAGTACCGTTGCCAGTTCCGGCAGGTATGGGTTCTTTATATCAGTCATTTTTCGCACTCCCTGCCGGCTGCTGCTCCTTCTTCCCGCCTCCTCCAAGATCGTTCACGATCTCGCTGATATCCACGGAAACAGGGCAGTACCTGATGCATCTTCCGCAGCCGCAGCAGGCTATTGCTCCTTCATATTTCTCCGGATAGTAGACGAACTTGTGCCCTACCCGGTTCTTGAACCGCTGAAATTTCGTGGGCCTCGGGTTGTGGGTGCTTGCCTCGAGGGTAAAGTGAAAGAACATGCAGGCGTCCCAGCTCCGTATCCTCTCGCCTTTGCCGTAGACCTGCTCGTCGGTTATGTTGAAGCAATAGCAGGTGGGGCAGAGATAGGTGCAGGCGCCGCAGCTTACACATTTGCTTAAGGCCTGTTCCCAGAACGGATCGGCATCGAAAAGCTCCGGGGATATGTTCGGCATCCCCCCTGCGAAGGGGTTCTTCACTGCCTCGTGGGCCTTTTGCTGGGCCTGCTGAGCATCTTTGAGGCGTGTGCTGCCGTCCTCTACCATCGGCTTATTGAGGATCGCCTTCCCCTTCTCCGTGACGGGCTCGACAATATAGCCGCCTGCGATCTCCGTCAGCATCGCGTCTGTGCCTTCCTTGCCCGCGGGGCTGCCGCCGACGCCTACGCAGAAACATCCGGGAAAAGGGGCCGCGCAGCTTAGCGTAACGACAAGCGTGTTCTCGCGCCGCTTCTTGTAATAGGGGTCGGGCGTATCGGTATCGATGAACACCCGGTCGTAGATGACAAAGCCCCTTGCGTCACAGGGCCGCGCGCCGAAGATGACCGTGCCCGGCGCATCGATATCGACCTTCAGTTCAACGGACATCTTCTGATGGTCCTCGGGATCTTTTTTGTGCTCGAATGAAAAGAGCGTCTCGCTCTGAGGGTAGATAATCGACTTAGGAGGGGTATTCGCGGGCCTTTCAAGGCACAGCTCCCGATCTTCGCTGAAGGGCCTGAAAACGACGGTCTCCCCTTCAAGGCAGGGTACGTGGACGATGGCGTCCTTCGCGAGCTCCCTGATGAAGTCCTTTACCTTTTCCTTGGGCAGGTAACCTGTATCCGGCATTAGAGTTTGTGCTCCTTGATCTTCACTTCATCGACGTTAAAGGTGAACATGGGCGGCTTATCATCGGGGTTGACCCCGGTCTCGTAATTGAAGAGCTCCTTCATCTCGGCGTTGATCTTCTTCTTCATCTTCGAAACGGGGATATCCATTGGGCAGACCCTGTCGCATTCGCCGCATTCCACGCAACGCCCGGCAAGGTGCAGGGCATGGATCATGTGGAACATGAACTTTTCCTGCAGGGAAAGCTTCTGGCTGATCCAGTGCGGCTCGCGCGTCTCGGCAATGCAGCTGTCCTGGCATACGCACATGGGGCAGGCGTTCCTGCAGGCGTAGCAGCGGATGCAGCGGTCGAGCTCCTTCTCCCAGTAGGCCTTTCTCTCTTCCAGCGTTTTCGCGTCGAATTCACGGATGTCCTGGTAGACGCTTTCCTTCGGTTTGTCCGATGTGATCGGGTCGCCGGCCAGGTGATCGTAAACAAGCGGCGTCGGGTACTGGCAGGTCCTGCATTTATCAGGACATACGTCGGCTATCGCCAGCGTCTTTTCCCCTTTCGGCGTCCTTACCGTGATGCTGCCGCTGCCGTCAAAAGAGGCATCGAGAACGGCCTCGTGCCCTATCTCTTTGAGGATCTTCTTTACGCTTACGACCCCGGTGCATGGTATCCCTATGATAACGACCTTTTCCCGGTCGATGAGGCCTTCCTGCATATACTGCACGATCGTCCTGCTGTCGCAGCCTTTCACCACGATGCCGACCTTCTTCTTCATTGACGGCAGGTAACTTGCCAGGTTCTGCGCGCACAGCGGGCTCCAGATGACCTTGTCTATCTGTTCAGGGCTGCTTACGAAGCAGGGTGTTGCGTGAATGGCATCGAAGCCGCCCTGCCAGCAGATCACCGTTTCTACATCCGGCAGCACCTTCGCGATCGCCTCTTTCACTTTCTCCGTACTCAACCTTCATTCTCCTTCTTTGCATGCAGGGGCCCAAGCTGGTGAAGCCTGTTCGTGAAGCCCGCGACCACCTGCTGCCACTTCTGCCCTTCCGATGCGGAAACCCATGTATAGTGGAATCTTCTTTCATCGATGCCGATGAAAGGGAGAAGCCTTTTCAGCATCTCAAGCCTTCTGCGCGCATAGAAATTGCCGTCCGTGTAATGGCAATCTCTGGGATGGCACCCCGAGACGAGGACGCCGTCCGCGCCTGTCAGGAGCGCCTTCACAACGAAGAGCGGGTCCACCCTGCCCGAGCAGGGCACCCTGATGATGCGCAGGTCAGTGGGCTGCTTGAATCGCGCTACGCCGGCCGTATCCGCCCCTCCGTAGGAACACCAGTTGCACAGGAAGCCTACGACCCGAAGTTCCTTTTCGGCTACGACTGACATATGGCATTAACCTCCGCTAAGAGCTGGTTGTCGGTAAAATGCTGCAACTGGATCGCGCCGCAGGGGCAGGTGGACGTGCAGACGCCGCACCCGGCACAGACCGTCTCGATGACCTTGGCGACCTTCTTGCCGCTCCTGAGCACTTCTTCCTTGATGGCCTGGAATGGACAGGTCTTGACGCACTTCAGGCATCCGACGCAGGCGTTGATGTTGACCTGTGCGATCGCCGGGTCGGATTCGAGCATGTCCTTTGAGAAAAGCGACAATACTTTGCTCGCCGCAGCGCTCCCCTGTCCTACCGATGCGGGGATGTCCTTCGGCCCCTGGCATGCGCCTGCGAGGAAAACCCCGGACGTGTTCGTTTCAACAGGCCTTAGCTTTGGGTGGCTTTCAACGTAGAAGCCGAACGTATCGTAGGAGATGTGGAGCTTCTCTGCCATATTCGCAGCGCCCGGCGCCGAAATTACCGCTGTTGCGAGGACAACGAGGTCTGCCTCTATCTCAACCTGTGTGCCGAGAAGCGTATCAGCCCCTCTCACCACCATCTTCTTTCCCTTCGGATAGATCCGCGAGACGCGGCCCCGGATATATTTCACGCCGTAGTCTTCCTGGGCCCTTCTTGTGAACTCATCGTATCCCTTTCCGGGGGAGCGTATATCCATATAGAACACGTAGGACTGCGAGTCGGGTACGTGGTCCTTTGTGAGGATCGCCTGCTTTGCTATGTACATGCAGCAAAAGTTCGAGCAATAAGGCACCCCGAGCGACTTGTCCCTCGAACCGGCGCAGGAGACAAATACGACCGTCTTCGGCTCGGTCTGGTCCGACGGCCGCAGGATGTGGCCTGATGTGGGACCTGAGGCATTAAGGATCCGCTCGTACTGGATGCCGGTGATCACGTCAGGATAGCGCCCGGCGCCGTACTCTGGGAACTTGTCGAGATCGAAAAGCCCGTACCCGGTCGCAACGACGATGGCGCCGATGTCCTCGGTGACGATCTCGTCCTCCATCTCATAATTGATCGCGCCCGTGGGGCATATCTTTGCGCAGACGCCGCATTTCCCTTTTGTGAACTGCCTGCAGAACGTGGGGTCGATCTTTGCCTTCTTGGGGATAGCCTGCGGGAAGGGTATGTTGATCGCCCGCGTGGGGGCAACGCCGAAATTAAAGTGGTCATAGGCGTTCCTGGTAGGGCACTTCTCCATGCACGCGCCGCAGCCCGTGCATTTCGTCCAGTCCACGTAGGTCGCCTTCTTCCGTATCTTGACCTGGTAGTTGCCGACGTAGCCTTTTATCTCCTCGATCTCCGAATAGGCATAGAGCTTGATCTTCTCATGCTGAGCCACATCGACCATCTTTGGCCCGAGGATGCATATGGAGCAGTCTATGGTGGGGAACGTCTTGTCGAGGCGCGCCATCATCCCGCCGATGCTGGGGCTCTTCTCCACAAGGACGACGTCCAGCCCGCCGTCGGCGCAGTCAAGCGCCGCCTGCATCCCGGCAACCCCGCCGCCGATGACCATGACGCGCTTGTTGACCTTGAATGACGACGAGTAGAGCGGCTTATCGTTCATCACCTTGGCAACGGCCATTTTCACGGCCTCGATCGCCTTATTGGTGTTCAGTTCCTTGTCTTCCCCGATCCACGAGATATGCTCCCTGATGTTGGCCATCTCAAAGAAATACCGGTTCAGGCCCGCCTTTTCGACAGTCTTCCTGAAGGTGTTCTCGTGCATCCTAGGCGAGCATGCGGCGACAACGACCCTGTCGAGGTTCTCTTTCTGGATCGCCTGTTTGATCTCTTCCTGCCCCGGCTCAGAGCAGGTGTACATGTAGTTCGTGGCGTAGACGACGCCGGGCAGCTTTCTCGTTTCCGCGGCCACCCTTGCCACGTCCACCGTACCGGCGATATTGTTACCGCAATGGCAGATAAAGACACCAACGCGCATAGATCAGCTCTCCTCCGTCTTTGCCGCTTCTTTTGCCTCTTTTGCCTTCGGGGCCTTTTTGGCTTGAGCGGCCTCAGCCTCTTTCATCTTCCGGTATTCTTCTATGGGCATCCTCGACCGTATCAGGTGGTCGGCGCTGACTACGAGCATATCCATCCCCAGCTCCTCCGGGGAAAAACCGTACGCCAGCCCCATGATCTGCGTAAAATAGAGGATGGGGATGTTGAACGATGCGCCCATCGTACGGTTCACCTGCTCCTGCCGGAGGTCAAGGTTCTGCTGGCATAGCGGGCATGCAACGGCGATGCAGTTCGCCCCCGCATCGATGGCCATGGAGAGGACCTTATGGGTCAGCTCGTTCACCATCGCCCTCTTGGGGACGCCGAAGGCGGCGCCGCAGCACTCGGTCTTGAAGGCATAGTCCCTTACCTCCACGCCGAGGGCGGAGATCACCCTGTCCATCGCGATGGGGTTCTCCGGATCGTCGAACTGGGCTATGTCCGGCGGCCTGTTTAAGATGCAGCCGTAATATGGCGCAACCTTCAGGTCCGGGAACGCGTAGGTCACCCTGTCGGCGATCGCATCAAGCCCGATGTCTTCATATATGACCTGCAATGACGATTTCGATATAACGTTCCCCTCATAAGGCTCATCAAGGAGCGCATTCACCTCGTTCTTGAACGATTCATCGCCGGTCATCCCGAGGTGCGCCTTTTTCAGCACCATCAGGCATGACGGACAGGGGGTCGTCAGCGTATGGACGTTCATCTTCTCCACGATCGCGAGGTTCCTTGCTGCAAGGGCTGCGGCAAAGACGTGGTCAACGGTATGTGCAGGGGTTGAGCCGCAGCAGCTCCAGTCATGAGGCTCAGTCAGGGTGGCCCCCAGCGCCTTCATGACAAGCCGCAGCGACATATCATACTCCTTTGCCGTTCCTTCGAGTGAACAGCCGCTGTAATAGGCGTATTCTTTATCAGCCATGTCTTTTAGCCCTTTTCTGGAAACGCTCAAAGATCTGGGCGACCTTGTCGGCCCCTTTTATCTTTTTCGGGAAGAAGTGGATCTTTCCCTTTGTCAACACCTTTGGCCCCAGGTCCGCATCGGCAAAAAGATGCCCCGACCTCAGGTTATACATGAGGAGCGTGCCCATCTCGTAGATGCGGCCGAACTGCTTCACGGAATCAAGGAAAGAATCATAGAAAAGCTTGATGTCCTTTTCGGAGACCCTGTTCTCCCGCCGCGCGATGATCCTTAATGTATCCATTATGTGCGCAACATCTATCTCGCAGGGGCATCTCGTCGTGCAGGTTTCGCAGGTCGCGCAGAGCCATATCGCCTTCGAATTGAGGACGATGTCTTTCTGGCCTGCCTGAAGGAGGCGCATAACCATGCTCACGGGGTAATCGAAATAATTTGTATAGGGACAGCCCGCGGTGCAGTTGCCGCATTGATAACAGAGCGAAATGTTCTGTCCGCTCTCTTTCTGGACCTGCTCAATGAATTCCCAATCGGTCTTTTCGCTTAGATTTATTGTGTCCATTTTTATATTCACAGAAATAATCTGAAAGCGCACTCATGTTTATCATAATTTAAATAATGTTGTCAACAATCATCGATAAAATTTTTGTTCACTATGGAGAACGATCATGAGCGCATGGTTTATGGCTCATGGCTCATAGCTCATAGCTCGCGGTTCATGGGAAAGAATACCAGGAACCGGCAAGTTTTTATTCAGTTATGATAAATCGCCGATTCCCTTCCATCTTGCGAAGAGAGAATTGTCTATCCCGAGGAGATCGAGGATCTTTCCCGTGGTATGGTTCAGCAGGTCTTCTATGGTACGGGGCGCATGGTAGAACGCGGGGATAGGCGGCAGGATGATGCCGCCTAAGTCGGCGACTTTGCTCATCAGCTCAAGGTGGCCTTTGTGAAGCGGCGTTTCCCGCACCACAAGGATCAGTCTCCGCCTTTCTTTCAGGACGACGTCGGCAGCCCTCACAATAAGGTTGTCATTATAGGAGTGGGCTATGCCGGAAAGCGTTTTCATCGTGCAGGGCGCCACGACCATTCCATCGGTCTTGAAAGACCCGCTCGATATAGAGGACGCCATGTTCTTTACATCGTGAACCTGGGAGGCAAGCCTTTCCACATCGTCGACCGCATAATCCGTTTCAATAAGTATGTTTTTCTTCCCTGCGTCAGAGAGGATGAGGTGCGTTTCGACCTCTGCGTTTTTCAGCGCCTCGAGCAGCCTGATGCCATAGATGAGGCCTGTCGCGCCCGTGATGCCGACGATAATACGCCTCATCTTTTTGATACCTCAACGATGATCCTTTTAGTGATCTTCCTGCATATATCGACAATAAGCTCGATGTCTGTCTTTTTCAATTCGTCCCAGTGAATGCCGGCAGTGACCACCACCCTTTTGTTCAATGCCCCTGAAAGCCCCTCCGACATTGCCTTCGCCACCACGTCTTCCTTATGGCCTACATAGGTAAAGACCGAACTCGTCGAGCTGATCTTTTGCGAGTCCTTGATGCTGGGCCTCGGCTGAGCAAGGGCCACAGCGCCGATATGGGCGCGCCCTCCCGTGAGAACTACAAGGATATCGCTGCCTACCAGCATCGTGTGCGCCGATACCTCAAAAGATGCCTTCTTCTCTGAAAGGTCAAAAAAATCCATAGCGCTATTCTATCTTTTTGACGGTTTCTTGTCCAACCTTTTTATCATCCCGTCGAGGATATCCACTGCACGCACCGCAAACGCCTCATCGCTTATGTGGGCATCCATCTCCTCAACAGGGACATCCGGCCTGAGGACCCTTTTCAACCGGCCAACGAAAACCCTATCGGTATCCGGATCAAAGAGCTCCTTTCCGGGCTTATCGGCCTCTGACCATCCCCTTTCGGGAATGAGCACATGAGCCGGCCCCCGTGACCGGTTGAGCTTCTCCCCGATTATCTCCGCAAACTTTACCATTTCCTCCTTTTCCATCCGAACGCAAAAACGCGTGTCGTGGCTGTGAATCCTTCTTCCCTTCAAGGTTTCCGGCATTGGGTAATAGGGGCTGAAGACGGCGTTATCGAGGCCTCCCGGCGCAAGAACAAGCGGTACGCCCATCTCTCCCGCCATCTCAAATCTTTTTTCGCCAATGCCCCGGCAGTATCCTCCGTACATCTCGTCCGCCAATTCGTGGGGAGTAAAGTCAAGGACGCCGACGAGCAGCCCCTGTCCGACCATCTCTTCCATTGCCATTCCACCGACGCCATTGGCATGAAACCCGATCATCTCGTATCCTTTTTCTTCGAGGAGCGGTTCTGCGTTCAGCGCGCAGGCAGAATTTACGCCGTAGGCCGTGACTCCCACCATGGGCTTCCCTTGTTTGACGGCTGTTCCCGCATTTATCATCCCGCATGCGGCGTGGGCCGCCTGGGCAAGGATATGGCGGATGAATTCGTTGGAACCCAGGATATCAGCCACAGAATGGAACATGACGATGTCTTTCGTGCCCACGTACTCCCTGACATCGCGGGATGAGACGGTTGAAACGACAACCTTGGGAAGGCCGAAAGGCAGAGATCGCATAATGGATGTCACAATTGCAGTGCCGGTCCCGCCGCCCATACCGAAAACACCCTGTAGCCTTCCCTCATCGAACAGGCGTTTCGCCAGTATAGCTCCGCCCTTCTGCATGGCTGCAACGGCGCCGGCACGGTCTTTTTTCGCAATGATCCTTTCAAGGTCATCTCCTGCGGCAGACGCTACATCCCTGCTTGTAATGTCGGGGTCTGCGAGCGGCCTTCCCAGGGTCCCTGTATCCATGAGCACGGGCTGGACACCAAGGCTCCGCGCAGACTCGCGTATGTATTCCGCTTCCCTCCCCTTGGTATCAAGTGTTGTGATGATGAGCAGATATTTTTTCATAACAATTTCCTGTTTTCCCCCTCACCCTGCCCTCTCCCGCCAGGGGAGAGGGGATATTGTTGCTATGACCCTTTTCCGCCAGGGGAGAGGGGAACCGTAGATGACCCTCTCCAGCCAGGGACGTATTGGGGCCAAGTCTTGAAATATCAGTTTTTTAGACATGGTACTCGCCTGTTTTCCCCCTCACCCTGCCCTCTCCCGCCAGGGGAGAGGGGAACCGTAGATGACACTCTCCAGCCAGAGGGAATGTTGCGCTATGACACTCTCCTGCCAGGGGAGAGGGAACTGTGTCACCCCGCAGTAAGCTGCGGGAAATCATCCGGACTAAATTATAAAAACGTGCCCTTGTTTTGAACATTGGATGTTCAAATTCTAATATTACGTAGAAAATAGCGTATCCCGTATACATCATGAGAGCATCGGTATCGGGCTTTCCGTAGCAAACCGTCGTGAGGCGAGGAAGCTCGGTCTTTTGCCGTCAGACAAAAGTTCCGAAGCCGAACGCGAGCGAATGCAGCCGCAGGAGCGGAATGAGCGTGTTTGCGGGGAAAGTCCGATATTGATGCTCGTCCTTATGGAAGATCCGGGATGCATCAATTCCATACTTCGAGAGTGCCGCGCGATGTGAGGCATGGGTAATTGTTTAGCCCTTCGTGCCTGCATTCACATCTTCAGCTTCACGGGCGTTGTTGCCCTTTCGAAAAAAAGCTCCATACCGCTTTTCTTGCCCAGGACAGGCTCCCTCTTCTTCTTTCCCCACACGCTCTCGGGACGGGCCTGCACGAGAAAGATGCTTTCCGGGAAGGGGAGGCTCCTCGAGATGGACCACTCTATATCCTGGGGGCACCCGAAGTGCGCTTCGACCTTTTTCGCGAGCCTCGTGAGCTCAAGTACCTCTTTATCTTCAAGACACTGTCTTTTCCTTTGGTCCGGGGGCAGCTCTACATATTCCATCTCTTTTGTCTCAGGGTTGTAGACAAACTCATTCCCTTTGTCGGAGATGACCTTCTCGTCTATCTCAAAAGTGATCTTATCGACGAGATACCTGTCGGGCGTCACATTTCCGGAAACGACCGCCTCGCCATAGCCAAAGCTTCCTTCGATGGCCACCTTTGACTCGTCACCGTTCACAGGGTTGACGGTAAACATCACCCCCGCCGCCTTCGCGTCTACCATGGTCAGCACCGCCACCCCTATGGGGTCATAGTGAAGCGGCAGGTTGAGCCGCGCCCTGGCGATGACGGAACGGGTGTTGAACGTGCTCGACCATACCCTTATCACGTTGAATACCACATCACCCTCACCGCACACGTTCAGGTACGTCTCATACTGGCCCGGGTGGCTCATCGGCCCGGCCGAGCGCGTCGCCACATATATATTTTCACAGCCTGCGATCCTGCACATCTCTGTGTAGTATTCTTTTATGGTCTTTTCCATGTCTGGCGGCATCTTGACCGATTCGATCAGAGCCCTCATCCTGTTCGACGCCTCTTCGTATTTCAAAGTGTCGGCGACGTTGTTCGGGTCTGCGTGGAAGTCGTCCAGAAATTTTAATAAAAGGTCTGTGGCCTCTGTCTCTTTCATGAATCGCGAGTACGCCTCCACGCCGAGGGCAAAACCAGGCGGTACGTGAAACCCTGCCTTTGTTAGTTCTCCAAGGTTGGCGCACTTCTTTCCGACAACATTGTTATCCTCCTGCCCAACCTCTTTTAGCCAGTAGATCCATTTCTCTGCCATTTTGATTCCCCCTTTTTGCTTCACCCCTCTTTGCTTCGAAAGAGGTTGGGCGTGCTCCAGCGGCGCGCCCAACCCGCTTCTATTTTCTAAGCCTATACCCTCTTGACGATCGTGACAACACCCGTGCTACCGTCGACCTTGATAATATCGCCCGTTTTTATCACCGATGTAGCGATCCCCGTACCGGTCACGGATGGCAGTCCATACTCCCTGGAGACAATGGCGGCATGGGAGGTAAGCCCCCCGATGTCCGTCACGGCCGCCTTTATCTTTGTAAAGACCGGGGCCCATGAAGGGTTTGTGCAGGGGGCAACCATGATCTCCCCTGCCTGAAGCTTCACAACATCTTCAAGGAGCTTGAGCACCCTTGCAGGGCCTTCGGCAACCCCTGCTGAGGACGCAAAACCCTTGATCTCGGTAACGTCCTTGGACTCCACTTCAGAGCCCTTTAGCCAGTCGGCCACTTTATCTGTGGTGACGCCCCAGAGCATGACGGTGAACGGCTCGGATACCTCTTCCGGAGGCACGCCAAGCCCCGGCACCGCCATCCATTTCCTGGCCGCTTCGAGTATCTTCTCCCTCTTTGCGGCCTTTTCCATCCAGAACTTACCCCTTGTGGGGGCCCCTACTCCCAAAGCCCATGCAGTTGCAAGATCTTCGAGGAGCATGGGCACTTCAAACCTGTTGAAGAGGAATATATCGTCCGTTTTCTTCAGCACGTTGTTTTTAACAAGGATATCACCGAATTCCCTGATCTTTTCAAACCAGATCGTATGGAGCCAGTGCTCTACCCAGAAAAGGTGGTCTTCCGCGTACCGGTAGATCGTCCTCACGACCTTGTAGGCGTCCTCAAAGGATTTCCGGTCCTCGTCGGTCTTTATGAGGGCCTTGTACTCGCTGACAATCCTGTCCCTCTCTTCGCTGATCGCCGTTAGGGACCTCTCGATCTTCTCTCCCTTTTCGAGCCTCTGGACATAGCTCTGCATATAGCTGAAAGGCACATCCATCTTGTTCGTCCAGCTTCCCTCGAAGTGATACCAGCCGCTTCCGCAGGACACGAAGAACCAGGGGTTCTTGATCCGATCAATCTCTTCAAGCCATACCCTGCCGGCATCGATGGCCCGTAATTCCTCCATCTTCTTCTCGGCAGAAATGTTCTTCTTCAGGATCTCGGCCACAGGCGGCTGTCCCATCGCCAGCCTGCTCAATCTGCACAGCTCCTCCTCAGGCCGGAACATGGATACCTCAGCGCCGGCTACCATCTTCCCGATGGTGCTCTCTTTTATGCCGGGGAACAGCTTTCGCGCCGTATCCACGAACATGAGGTAGCCAAGATAGGCGAGGTTCAGGTATTCGAAGTGGTACTGCCAGGCCTTGAATATCTGGCTTATGATGGTGTTGAAGGCCTCTATGATCTCGTATGCCTGGGTATAGCCCCTCGGCGCGGGGAAGATCTCTGAATCGGGCACGTATTTGTCAAATTCCTTTGGTATTTTGAGCGCCTCCATCTCCCTTCCCAGGGCCTGGAACTTGTTAAGCCACTTGTCCCACAGGTCATCGTAGTTCTCAAAGACATAAAACACCCGTTTCTGAAAGTGCTCCGCCTTCTCCCCGATCACCTCGGGGGGAGGCGGCTCCACCGCCGTGATATACATGTAGCACCCCAGCATCCTCTGGGCAACGCCCTGTGCCGGCGGGATACAGAACACCCGTGTGGTGAACTGGGAAAGCGATATCTGCCATGCCTCCTGGAAGATATCGTCAAGCGGATACATGGGCTCAGGGGCATGGATCTTGTCCTGATACCAGAAATGCTTGTTCTCCCATGCTTCTCTGTCCTTGCTGAATAGGCGCTGGGGCGGGTACATCTCTTCCCAGCCTTCGAGCTCCGGTGGCAGTACTACCTCTGACGCGTACGGAAACTTTTTTGCTTCTCCCATAATAACCCCCTTTTTTTTTGATTGTATCGTAAAAGAATTCACCTCCCTTCAATTACGAGTCATTCTGTTACGATCAGGTCATGTTATAATTCCCCCTTTTAAACCTTAAACCATCGCGGTTCATCAAACCGCTCGGTACAGCGGATGATCCTGCTCATATAGCTGGTCACATATTCGTTTTTGAGCTTCAGCGATATTGTTCTGAAATTCTCATTCGCGAGGAGCCTCCCGATGTCTATGGGGTTGGAGAAGGTAAACTCTGCGATGATCTCGCTGAACCCCCCGAGGACAACGTTCCAGCCGCCCGTTAATTTGACGTAATCGATCTTTTCCATCGTCGGGATATATTCGTTGATAATAAATTCCGCATAGGCCTTTTTTACCCCTGGCCTGAGATCGTAATACTGGTTGAACTTCCACACGCCCTTCTGGATCGCGTACTTCCCCTTCTGGGCAGCACCCGTTGGTTCCAGGACATATCTCCGCAAATTGTAGACGTATTTTCTCAACTCCTTCGCAAGGTTCTTGAACGTCTTATCGGTAAGGGCCTTCAGAAGCTCGCCCATCTCGTTGACGCTATGGACCGCGATGACCCGCGGTCCAAAGCCAACCTCTACATAAAAACCACCTACGGAAATGATCCCGATGCCCGTAGTCTCCGGTATATACACGTCGGTGATAAACTTCGCGTATTCCTCTTCCTTTCCGTGAATAATATCCCAGTTCTGAATAAGCAGTATGGACATGGGTCTTCCTACTTTTTATCCTTCTCCTGCAGCCCTGTATACAGCCGCTCCGCCGTCACGGGGAGCTCGGTGATGCGCACGCCCACGGCATCGTAGATGGCGTTCAGGATAGCGGGGATCGTGGGCATGATGGCGCCCTCCCCTACCTCCTTGGCGCCGAAGGG
>Ga0116148_1002205_pt1 | contig 19529 bp, 20 predicted proteins | sample AD_UKC055_MetaG_FD_89786 | JGI IMG/M metagenome (GOLD analysis project Ga0116148, IMG submission 89786) | Active sludge microbial communities of municipal wastewater-treating anaerobic digesters from USA - AD_UKC055_MetaG | ecosystem: Engineered > Bioreactor > Anaerobic > Digestate | place: USA... | reverse complement strand
CATCCTCTACCATTTTTTTCAGCTCTAATATTTGAGGCGAGTATTTGCAGCCTGATCCGCCTGTAATAGGGACATGTTTTTCTTTTGCTGTCCTTAATATATTTCTTGCTTCTGCAGGATCAATAGTAAATGGTTTATCAATGAATGCAGGCTTACCTTTTTCAATAAAAGGAAGAGCACAGGATTCATGATATTTCCCATGCCTATTTGTAACTATCACACAGTCGACCATATCTATCATGTCAAGCGGGTCATCTACAATAACCGCTCCGGATATGTCGCATTTTTCTATGATTGCTTCTGAAGGCGCTTTTTCCAACGCATAAAAAGCAGTAATCCTGAAGTCTTTGTATTCCTCTTTAAAACAGATCTCTTTTGCAAAAGCAAGCGCATGAGAGTTTTCTGTTCCTAGCATCCCAACTCTAAACATTTTCAACCTCCTCTAATCTTTCTTGAAATATTCTGCTACTTTAACTATCGAATCTACCATATCCTGAATGTCCTGTTCGGTGTAGAATTCGTTTAGATTCATGCGTACAGCTGTATCTAGTATCTCTTCTGCAACTGGGCATAATCCTTTAGGATAGGATATGTCTTTTCCATAATACTTGGAATCGAACGGTGCATGTGTTCCTTGGTAACCTTCTTTATTCTGGAACATATCATAAAGATATACAACAGATGGGATATATCCTTGCTGACAACCTATGCCCTCAGCTTTTAAAGCTTCAGCAAATGTTTTTGTGTCTGTACCAACAATTTTTGGGTCTATCCTGAACATGTAAAACCAAAAACTGGATTCGTTTCCATTTTTAACTTCGTGCGGATATACTCCTTTAAGATGTTTTATTCCATTTGTTATCATCTGGCCATATCTTTTTCTTGTAGCGCATATTGCTTCAAGCTTATCTAGCTGTGCGATTCCGACAGCAGCTGTGAGCTCGTTCATTCTATAATTAGGGGCAAGATACTCAATCACTCTAAGAGCGCTTGGCCCTTTTGCAAATCTATTGTAGTTTTTGTCTGCAAACATAAAAGTTTTTACATACAGTTCAGGACGGTTAACTAGTACCATACCGCCATCTCCTGCGGATATGTGCTTGAAATCGTTAAGGCTGAAGCATCCCATATCTCCGATAGTACCCGCAAGACGTCCCTTGTATCTGCACATATAACTTTGTGCGCAGTCTTCAACTACATATACATTATGCTTTTTAGCTATAGCCATTATTTCGTCCATTTCAGCAGGATTTCCTGCAAGATGGACTACAACTATTGCTTTTGTTTTTTCTGTAATGCATTTTTCTATGCTTTTTGGATCCATATTGTACGTATGGGGATCAAGATCCGCAAATACCGGGATAGCATTCTGATACATAATCCCTATTATGCTTCCCATATCCGTGATAGGGGATGTGATTACCTCATCTCCTTCTGTCACTCCTAGAGCGCCTAAAGCCACATGAATAGCGGCAGTACCTGATGAAGCGGCAACACAGTTTTCCACACCGTACATTTTTGCGAATTTGGCGCATAGCGTCTTCACCTTGTTTCCTGACCAGTAGAATAAAGTATTCTGATCTAATGCTTCCTTAAGCTGAGCAAGTTCCTCTTCTCCAAATCTTTTTCCTGTACCATAAGGTATTTTTTTAACTTTCTCACCACCGTATAAGGCAAGTTCCTTCTTCATGTATTCCTCCTATAATAGTATCGATAAATAGTCCGTGATTTTCGGTATCTTTTTAATAACTGTCCTTGAGCCTATTCTTTCTGCTCCAGGCCTCTCGCTTGCATTGTCACAGTAATCGGTCCTGGTAAAGTCTACCTGTATTTCTATGGGTTCAGTAACTTTGTATGGCTTAATTTTCCCGATTAGTGATATAGCTTTTTCAGCATTTTGTTCTATTTCTTTTTCGCATACATCAAGGTCATAGGATTCCGCTTTATTTCTGCACAACGCCTTTTTTACAGCAGTTGTCTGAATATTTCCAAAGAAATATCTAGCTTCGGCACATGCTGCTTCATCGCCTGATGCAAAAATAACAGGAATCCCATATGCTCCAAAGAATGCTCCTCCTTGCACAAGCTCCCCGCATCTGACAGAGTTTATATAATAGTTATACCAGCTTACAGAGGACTGGACATGGTCTAAAAAAGCATTCATAGTTCCGCTCATTGCATGAGTACCGACAAACATTAGAGCGTTGACTTTTTTATGCATATCCTGATTATATAGATCAATCAGGTTTATATTAACCGCTCTTTTATCCAGCATTCCTTCTATGAAATTTTTACCTTTTGCATGGCCGTCTGTAACAGTGACCGTATCTGCACCGCCATTAAAAGCGCCTTTGACCGCGGCATTGGTATCAATCATCAGTCTTTTTCTGGCATACTCATAACCTTCGGTGTTAAATTCCATCTGGTTTATATCTGTTACTCCGCTTATGCCTTCTAAATCTGTAATGATGTGTATATGCATAGTTTACTTCATACCTCTACTTTTTACATTATACCATAGGGATTATGTACATGAATACAAAACATATCTTGTATAATATATACATGGGCAAGAAAATGCATGCAAAAAAATTCATAAAGTTGCTTTCAATATGTATATGCCTATTCATATGTATGAATTATTCAGGCATATACGGATATCTAGCTATAAGAGCTGAGAAAGCTAGCGTGTCTGATTCAGATCATGTTAAAGGGATTTATGTAAAAGCAGATACCGCATCACAACAGCTGGATGAAGAAAATATAAAAAAGTACTCAGACTACATACAGGCTTTAAAAGAAGATAATGGTCTGCAGTTATCAACTGATGGTATTAATTCCTTTGAAAAAATTATAGGGCTTATAGATGCTACAAGATTGAATGCGGTAATAATAAATGTTAAGGATGATGGCGGAAATGTAACTATTCCTGCTGATTCGGAATATGTGACGCAGGCAGGCAGCTATAATTATCAGCTTACTAACATAAGCAAAACTATGGAGCAGCTTAAAAAGCATGGAATATATGTTATAGCGAGAATTGTGGTATTCAAAGATGATGTTTTAGCAAAAAACATTACCCACTCAATAAAATATGACGATGGAACTGTATGGAAGGATTATTCCGGTTCTGCTTGGGTGGATCCATATGATGAATGGGTACGCCAGTATAACATAGAGGTTGCTAAACAGGCAGCGATACTTGGTTTTGATGAGATACAGTTCGATTATATAAGATTTCCTGAAAAATTCTCGCAATATGACATTTCAAAAAAATACCTAGAAAACAAAATACGGCAGGATCAACTGATAAGGCAGTTTTTGAAGGATGCAAAGAACCAGTTAAAGCCATATGACGTGAAGATATCTGCTGATGTGTTCGGCTGTGTAGCATATCTTTGGGATGACCCTTTGAATGTAGACATAGGACAGGTATGGTACAACCTTACACAGCAAGTGGATTACATCAGCCCTATGGTATATCCAAGCCATTACAGAGGAACCACCTGGTATACCCAGAAAGACCCTAACAAGCATCCATATGAAGTAGTTAAAGGAGCGATAGAAGATTCATTAAGAATAAATTCTGCTTTTTCGGATAAGGCAGGCATAAGATTCTGGTTACAGGACTTTTCCATGTATGGGTATGAATACGGACCTCTTCAGATACTTGACCAGGTACAGGCATTACATGAAAAGGGAATAGACACATATATGTTTTGGAATAATAGGAACATATATGATCCTCTTAATTACCTGATCCTTGAAGATAAAAATCCAGCAGATACATCAATAAGCTATTATGTTTATGATATATATAAGAATACCCCACATGAAGCTGCAGAAAAATTTCTTTCTTCAGAAATTAACAAGGATATGTATCAAAATTTCATATTAAAATCGATAAAGACAAGACCGCAGGAGTATATGGATTATGCAAAAACTGTGCAATGGACAAATATAACAGATTATGAGCTTACCGGTTACAGAAGCAGTTTCAATACATCTCAAGTATTTTTTAATATAATTAATAAAGATAATCAGCAAAAGTGGGTATTGTTTATGGTTCTAGAACAAGGCTTATGGAAAGTGAATGGTTACTACTGTATTAAATAAGTATATTAAATATTTGTAACAATTAACATTTAATTCATAAGTATATGGTATAATCACTTTCCAAAGGAGAGTTGGGTTGGCTAAAGAAGAAAGAAAAGTCATTTCGAATAACAGAAAAGCCGGTTTTGACTATGAGCTCATAGAGTTTTACGAAGCCGGAATCGTGCTAACAGGTACTGAAGTGAAGTCTTTAAGAGCCGGCGCGGTGAATATGCGTGATTCTTATGGGTACATCAAGGATTACGAAGCATATGTATCGGGCATGCACATCTCTCACTACGAGAAGGGGAACATTAACAATGTTGATCCTGATCGTGAAAGGAAGCTTCTTATGCATAAGAGCGAGATTAGAAAACTGGTCTTGCTGATGCAACAGAAGGGATATACCCTGGTTCCAACAAAAATGTATTTTGTGAAGAACAAGGTAAAACTGGAACTGGCTTTGGCTAAAGGAAAGAAGAAATTCGATAAGAGGGATTCTATCAAGAAGAACGAAGCAGACAGGGAAATACAAAAGAGGATGAAGGAAAGCAATCATATGGGGGCGTAAAGGTTTCGACGGGATGATTGAATTACTGACGGCGTGCAGAGGATCCTCGTGGGCCTCTATAAAAAACGAGGGACTTAAATATAAACGCAAAAACAAATTTTGCACCTTTAGCAGCGTAAGCTAGCTAAACATCCCACCGGACATCACGGGGTCCGGACCGGGGTGTAATCTACCGTGAAAACCCGATAATCAAAGCTTTGAGATTAAAGGGTAACTATGAAGCTACCAATATCGGACCCGGCTTACAGGGGACTTTAGAGGGAATTTAAACAGTGAGCTACGCACGTAGAAGCCGGTATGGATATTGTTTCGGACGAGGGTTCGATTCCCTCCGCCTCCACCAAAAACAAACGTCAATATTGATACAATGTTGACTGACGGAAAAGTCCAGTATTACTGGGCTTTTCCGCATTTTAAGGGCAAAAACATGCCGCCTATCGAGGCGGCTTTTTTGCTTTTTTGAACCTATATCGTGAAAAGATGCACCCGCCGGTGCTTCACTTCCCTACCTTTCGTGAAAAGGTAAAGGAAACGTGAAAAGGTTTAGGGGTTCGTGAAAAGGTTCGGAGGTATCGTGAAAAGGTGCACACCCACACTGTACGAAAAATTCTTTTAAGTTTTTTTCAAAAGGCTTTGTGGAAAAAGCCGTTGCAGAATAGCCTTCGATGAAAGCAGAATTTGATAATGGATGAGAAACCCGCAGGATGGCGCTTTAAAAGCTCATCTTGCGGGTTTTTTATTATATGGGAGTATTGAGGGCTTCGACCCTTCACGGCTCTGGATTGGATTTTGTATGGCGCTCAAATATTCAATTTCTTTTATTTCGCGGCTTTAGGGCACACTGAGGGCACAAACTAATTATATAATGACCTCATAAAAAATAAAAGGAGGTCTTGATATGAAGTACACTACTCCACCTAAAGGTTTGCCCCAAAAATGTTTAAACCGTAAATCTCCTTACATGGCTGGAACCCGGATATGGTGCTCATTTTGCAAATATACAGGCGGTAATATATGTTCACCGGTATGTAAGCTTATTGGCAATAAAGATACGTAGAGTAGAAACATTGGAATATAATAGCCGTCTGCACACAGTTTACTATATTCCTTGTTTTTTCGGCATAATGCGTTCGGGTCTCTCAAGCGTATTATGTTATAGATTGACATTCATTGCAAAAAGTTTTACTGTCCGAATTTTCTTGCACTTAATAAGTGCCCCATTCGGCTAATTGAAGCAGGATAGGCACAATGATGCTACTCCCTTTCATCGTTAAAGTATACACCACTATATTGTTCACGATGCACAATTCCGGCTGCTGAATAGTCCCGCCTCCTTTGCGATTGGACATTTCGGCAGCCGGTCTTTTTATTTCCGTACTTTTCATGGGTTGCCTTAAATTAAAAAATTTAAGAATAGGTGACCATTATGATCTGCGCTATTTCCGTGGTGGACTGGTTCAACCCGTTTTTCAACCAGTGTTGTATGAGGCCGACGCTTCCATTTACAGCAAATATAAAATAAAACTCTTTTATATCGGCGTCCCCATTCTACTCGACTGATGGCTGTACCCCACATGGCTGGCATAAGGCTCGACGGGAACAATCAATGATTTATTGCCCTTTCTGAATTGCACCCCTACAAATGGGAAAGGCGTACTATATAGAAGCATCCGCAGTTGACTACTTAGCTATCACTGCGGATGTTTTTGTAAGCAATGAATCCGATGGGGTTGACAAAGGCAGCAAGTTCTGTTATAGTTTAGTACGTACGAACTAAAAAATGCGGAGGTGCATCATGCAGCGAAAGACCGACAAAACAGGGCCATCCGAAAAAATTTTAAATACGGCATTCGAATGCCTTTCCACAAGGGGTTATGCCGCTGTGACAATGCGGAACATAGCTGATGAAGCCGGGGTCGCGCTGGGCCAGGTAACCTACTACTACAAAAGCAAAGAAAATCTGTTTCTTGAGGTCATCAATATGATGATTTACCAGTATTTAAGTGAAATTGAGCGGAAGCTGGAATCAGCTACGGGTAGGAAGCAAAAATTCGCTGCGCTTATGGCTTTTTTCAAAGAATTACTCAAAGACAATCCCAATCTATTCAAGCTGTTTATCGATTTTACTGCACAGGCGCTATGGGTACCGTCCTTCCGAGAAAAAGTAAACAGCCTGTTTGAGAGGCTGGCGGAGATTATTGAGAAAAACCTGACCTTGAATACGGATAATGACAATCGGAAGTCGGATTATTCTCCTCGAAACGTTGCGAAGCTGATCCTTGGTGCTTTTTATGGAACTTCAATTCAACTCATGCTGAGCTCCGACAATGATGTTTCCTTCGAATCCTTAAATCTGGCGGAAAGCTTAATAAATTAAAAAGGAGTGTGTATCATGTCAAACGCATTTGAAAAGTCAATCAACCTGGGGCTGGGACTTCTGCTGTATTCACGGGAAAAAGTAGAAGAGTTTGTGGAGGAACTGGTCGGCAAAGGCGAGGTATCGAAAAAAGACGCCCGTCAATTTGCGTCCGAACTTGTACAGCGAGGCGAAGAGCAACGGGAGGAATTGAAAAAGTTGATCCAAAACGAGGTCGCAAAGGCTTTGGACTTTGCGAATGTAGCAAAAAAGGAAGATATTGTGACAAAGGATGAAATCGCGGAAATCGTAAGGGAACAGGTTCAGCAGACCCTCCGGGAACATGGATATCTTAAAAACGAGGATACAGAGTAAGCGATTATATTGCCGCAAAACCCACAGGCTTGAGAAAGGATGCGGATCAATGAAAGGCGCTTTAACTATATGATGCGATGTTCTTGACGCATCCTTCTCCCTCTGGGGTTGACCAAAAAGGTCCTGCTTCATCCATTCCTACGGATTAAACAGATGGTTTGGCGATGTTGCAGGATTGCAGGATAGGATTGATAGGATGGATTACAAGCATAATCGTGTCAGAAGATACAGGGAGATCATTACCGTTTTTGCAAAGTACGGTTTTGGCCTGTTGCTGGGGCAGCTTGGGCTTCGTTATGCTTTGCGGCGAAAAGATAAGATTTCGGATGCAGATACCGCGCCTGACAATGCTGGCGGTTCAACAGGAAAACGGCTGAGACTGGCTTTTGAAGAATTGGGACCGACATTTGTTAAACTGGGACAGCTATTAAGTATAAGACAGGACATGTTGCCGCCAGATGTAATTGAAGAGCTTAAAAAACTGCAGGATTCGGTGCAGCCCTTCCCCTTTGCCGACGTAAAGGCGCTCATTGAAGTTGAATTCAATGACAGTCTGGAAAATATCTATCAAGAATTTGACGAAGAACCTTTGGCCGCGGCGTCCATAGCCCAAGTCCATCATGCAAGACTGATCTCGGGGAAAGAAGTCGCCGTAAAAGTCCAAAGGCCAGGTATTGAAAAAGTCATTGGTCTGGATCTCGATATTCTAAGTGAGATGGCACATTTTTTCGACCATCACACAAAATACGGGGAACTCTATGATTTTAGCGGCATGGTGGATGATTTTCAAAAGACGATCCAAAATGAAATGGATTTTATGAAAGAGGGAGAAAACGCGGATACCTTCTTGCGCAATTTCCGCGAAGACGAAGGCGTCACGGTCCCAAAGATAAAATGGATTTACACGACAAAACGCGTTCTTACCATGGAGTATTTTAGAGGCATTAAGATCAGCGATTTGGAAGCCTTGGATCTGGCGGGTATTGACCGAAGAAAGGCCGCTGAAAGGCTTGCTACGTCCATATGCAATCAGGTGCTCCGAGACGGTTTTTTTCATGCGGATCCGCATCCGGGCAATATTCAGGTTCTGCCAGACGGCACGATCCTGTTTCTTGATTTTGGGATGGTAGGATACTTGAACGAATCCCGTAAAAATATGATCTCTGATTTTTTTATAGGGGTTGCCACCAAAGACAGCGGCATGGTGGTCAGTTCCATTCTTGACATGGACGCCATGGCTCCCCGGGGTAATGTTAAAAGATTTGAAAAAGATATAGATGTAATCATCGAAAAATACCTGACCATGCCTATGAACGAGATAAAGCTTGACGAATTGCTTCATGAGACACTTCATACCGCATATTTGAACCATGTGAGAATACCCCGTGAATTCACTTTGTTAGCCAAAACGCTGGGAACTCTCCAATCGCTATTGGAAAAACTGGCACCGGAGTTAAACGCTCTTGTCGTCGCGGAGCCAATCGCTAAAAAGCTGATTTATCAGTCGTTTTCGATTGACAAGGCCCGGCACCGGATAAAAAAGAGCCTGTTAAATTACCGGGAGCTGCTCACTGAATTCCCATCCGCCATGCGCAATCTTTTACGCAAAGCGGAAGATGAGGACTTTGCCGTTAAATTTGAAATGAAAGAACTGGACACATTTCAAAAACGATTGGAACGGATTTTCAACAGGATGTCTTTCAGCGTGATATTGCTTGCCGTAAGCATTATCGTCGCCGGAGTCCTGATAAGTTCTGGCCTTAGCGCGGATACAAGCGGTGAGATGTACCTTTTTAATATTGTCGTATTGAAAGTGGGCTTGGCATTGGCCGTCGTGATTGTTCTGGGGCTTATACTCTCCATGTTTCGGTCGCGCCACTAAAAATACAGGGAACGAGGTAAGAACTATGATTGATAGAATCAACTCCATGCTAAGACGACAGCCGGACTCCTCCGCTGACATAGACTTTCTGGATAGCATAAGCGATCTGATAAATCACCCATCGGTCAGATCCATGAAAAACTATATTCAACACTGCGACGTTGATTGTCTGGAACACAGCCTTTATGTGTCGTACTGCAGTTATTTGGTTTGCAAACAGATAAACCTTAATTATCGTTGTGCGGCCAGAGGCGGGCTTCTTCACGATTTTTTCCTGTATGACTGGCACATAAAAGGATCACATAAAGGCCTACACGGGCTAAATCATCCACGCAGCGCTCTACAAAACGCGAAGAAGGCATTTTGCCTAAATGCGTTGGAGCGGGATATCATTTTGAAACATATGTGGCCGCTAACAATTACGTTGCCTAAGTATAAAGAGGCTTACATTGTAGCGGTTATAGATAAGTATTGCGCTTTTATAGAAATCTGTCGTTTGGGAGAAAGAAAAAGCGTGCGCAGGCTTCAAAGTCTATTGTGCTTTTAATATACCCTTTTGAGGGAGGATTGTAAGAATATGCTTGATTTCATCGCTATCCCCATGGGAGCCGTCTTGAAATTTATATATGACAACATCGCGTTTCAAAACTATGGGATCGCAATCATTCTTTTTACAGTGGGAATGAAGACTCTGCTGCTTCCTCTGACTATAAAACAGGCACAATCGACCTCAAAAATGAGCGATCTTCAGCCTCGGATGCAGGAAATCCAGAAAAAATATAAAGACGACAAGGAAAAGCAAAGTGCGGAGATCATGAAGTTCTATCAGGAAAACAAGGTAAATCCGACCGGCGGCTGCCTTCCCCTATTGGTACAGATGCCGATTTTATTTTCACTATACTATGCTATTTCTCAACCTTTGAAATACATGGTTGGGAAATCCACCGAAGTTATCACTCAGCTTTATACTTTGATACCAGAGGGAACTGAAAAGCTTGCGAATATGAAAGACCTGAGTATTATTACCTATTTTAGCAACCATTCAGAACAGCTTCAGGCAGTATCTGATTTACTAAAACCGGCGGATTTGCTAAATATGAATTTTTTGGGAATCAATCTTGGAACAGTGCCTACATGGAACCCCAGTCATTATCTCAATGGTGGTGCGGACGTAAGTACATATCTTCTGCTATTGATTCCTGTGCTTTCTGCACTTACCTCTTACTTTTCAGTAAGATATTCCATGAAAGGCGCATCAAAAACAGATGAAACCCAAGCTCAGGCATCCATGCAAAACAACATGGCCATGATTTCACCCATCATGAGCGGAGTCATTGCTTTCACGGTTCCCGCCGGATTGGGTCTTTACTGGATTATCGGGAATGTTTATCAAATCGCGCAGCAGATGTTTATTAACATCTTTGTTTTGAAAAAACAAAAACTAAAAGTCGCCGCCGCGGATCATCCCGAAACGATATTATAGATTCAATCTACGACCATGTTGGGATAGGGTGTTGACGGGAGCAACAGCTCCGCTTCATGAAAAATAAGCAGTGGAAGGAGGTCGATGTCGGGTGTTGGTAGGTCAGTTTACTGATACTTTGTTGCCGGTGGTGGATGGCGTCGGGCGAGTGGTTAGCAACTATGCTCAGGCAATGGGACAATTATGTGATGCGTGTTATGTGATTACACCGCAGCAGACCGGCTTATACCGGGGCGGGCTGCCCTACGAAATTATAGACTTCGGCGGCAGACCGTTACCGGCATCACCGCAATACAACATAGGCATGCCTGTGCTGGACAGTCATTACCTGCGCCGCATGGCCAATGTTAAGCTGGACATCGCGCATATGCATAGCCCATTTATTACTGGGCGTGAAGCGTATCGCATATCACGGCATCAAGATATACCGTTAGTAGGTACATTTCATTCGAAATACTACGATGATTTTTATCAGGTTACACGCAGTCACGCGCTATCTAAAATCGGAAACCGGTTTGTAATCGATTCCTTGACAAAATGTGATCAAGTGTGGGCGGTCAGCAATTCAACCGCCGAAGTTCTGCGAGGGTATGGTTTCAAGGGAATTGTAGAAGTCGTTGAGAACGGCACCGATCGTAAAGAGCCGGATATTCAGGCAGCACAGATGGTGGAAGACCGCTTTGGCCTCGGCCAGAAACCGCTCTTGCTTTATGTCGGCCAGATGAACTGGAAAAAGAACGTGCGCCGGATACTGGACACTGTCAAAACACTTGTCCTTCAAAATAGGGATATCCGATTGATTATGGCGGGACAGGGTCCACATGAGGCGGAGATACTTGCGCTTTCGACATCAATGGGGTTGGATGGCGTCATAACCTACACTGGACATATAGACGACACAAGATTATTGGATGGTCTATATACGCGTGCAGACCTTTTTGTTTTTCCATCGCTATATGACAACGCGCCGATGGTAGTACGCGAAGCGGCGGCGTTGGGAACCCCTTCCCTGCTGGTGCGCGGTTCCAGTGCCGCCGAAGTGGTGCGGGATGGTGAGAACGGCCTTCTGGCTGACGATACCACCTTTGATCTGGCGGCGCGGATCGCCTGGGCACTGGATCATCCTGAGAGACTTAGTGAGATCGGCATGGCAGCGCGGGCAACAATACCAAAACCTTGGGAGGAGGTCATCGCTGAGGTGTTGGCACGATATGAAGACTTGATACACACCAAGCAGCGTATCAGGAATTGTGGAACACACCTCCGATTATCACCCTGACAAATTATATAGGAAGGGTATACATTTTGAAAAGGAGGGGATATCATGCCGGATTCGAATATTACGAAACAAGCGTTGGCCGATTGCCTAAAAAAGCTGATGGTGGAAAAGGCCTTCAATAAAATCCGGGTAGATGATATTGTGAGCGGTTGCGGATTGACAAGGCAATCCTTTTACTACCATTTTAAGGACAAGTATGACCTGATGAATTGGGTTTATTATACAGAAACCGCTCGGTTCATGGCTCCTTATGAAACACTAGAACACTGGACAGACGGATTAATAGATTTGTGCTATTATATGCGGCAGAATAAAGCGTTCTATAAAAACGCGCTCAACACGGCAGGACAGAATTCCTTTCCCGAATATCTCAACCACTATATCAGCGCGGTTACGATATCGGTCATTGAAAACATGCTTGATGCGGAATACGATCAGGAGAAGTGGGATTTTATTGTTTCCTTTTTTGCCACAGCTTTCGTCGCATTTATTGTCCGCTGGTCAAATAATGGCATGAAGGAGGATCCCGCTGAGTATATCGCGAGAATCCGCGGCTTATTTGACGGAAGTGTGCTTAGCGAACTGGAAAGCCACGGTCGAGAAAAAGACGAGCCTACAAAATGAACTTGAATAAAGTGCATAGATAACTCGTTACAGAAGGCAGGGCATAACGATGAAGAATATGATTGATTATGTTATGGATGAAGAGCGTTCCTTTAAAACTAGGAAATTCGGTCCGGTGGATAGTCTGGTGTCATCCCAATTGGCGTACTTAAAATATGATGGCATCGTACCAAGTCTATCGGATACGACGTCGGCGACGCCCATCCGGGAGATTGCCGCGATGGAGAGTCTGGATATGCTATTTCAGGATGTTCGTGAAAGTAAAAGCAATCAGCAGTTGTTTTTTGCGTTTGTAAATAGCCCAAGATTTTGCGACGTAAAGCTGGCTTTTTATATAAATCAGTTGGATGACAAGACGGAGAAGCAGTTTTCCGCCATTACGTTTTTGCTAAATGATGATACCGCATACATCGCTTTTCGTGGGACTGATTCAACCTTTATCGGGTGGAAAGAGGATTTCAACATGGCGTTTATCAGCCCGGTTCCATCGCAAAAAGAAGGCGTCGATTACTTGAACACCGTTGCCAAAAGAGTTTCTGGGAGGTTAAGAGTTGGAGGGCATTCCAAGGGAGGAAATATTGCGGTTTATTCTTCGATTCATTGCCAGTTATCCGTTCAACACAGAATTGAGCGGATATACAGCCATGATGGCCCCGGGTTCAGAGACGAAGTTTTTCAAAGCAATGACTATTTGATGATAAAAGATTTGATCGAAAAAACACTGCCGCAGTCATCAATAATCGGAATGCTTTTACACCACCAAGAACAGTATTCCGTGGTGAGAAGCAACCGTATCTGGTTTATGCAACATGATCCTTTCTCATGGTTGCTTGACGGTGGTGATTTTCAGTATTTGCCATCCATTACAAAAAGCGCAACATATATGAACGGTACCCTGAATCAGTGGGTGAATCTGTATGATGACCCCAAAAGGGAATTGTTCATAAACACCCTTTTTCATGTTCTTCAGGCGACCGAGGCGACCACATTTTATGATCTAACCGGAGATTGGCCGAAAAGGGCTGTCGCCGCGCTTGGTGCGATACGGGGAATTGATGATGAAACGAGAGCTTTTTTACTTCGGACCATTCGGTCGCTCTTTGTCTTGGCAATAAAAAACATGCGTGAAATTAATCTGGGAAAATGAAAAGAAAGTATTGTTTATCTTTCCTTGCTTTTTTGTTCCGAAGTGCGTTCTATCTATAAAATAAAGAACGCCTTACTCCTTTTTAGCCCATGGCAGTTCTTTTATAAAGAACATTGCCGCACCAATCGCCAAGATAATTAGAGAGATAAACTGGGATGTTGACAAGACCCCGACATTGCCTCTGTAATCGCTCCTGAAGAATTCTATGATGAATCTCCCCATGCTATAAAAAACGAGATATAAAGCGCCGACCTTACCCGTTTTTGGGTCTTTCCGCGCATATAATAGCAACACGATAGCAATTAAGAAATCCCCCGCGCTTGAGAACAATTGAGTGGGGATAAGCTTTACTCCATTGGGCGCAATAGATGAATTGTGAAACATAACGCCAATGGCCGAATCTGTCTCTCGTCCATAACAGCAGCCAGCAAGAAAGCACCCAATTCGCCCAAACCCCTGTGCGAGTGCTACGGAAGGCGCAGCCAAATCAAAATATGCAAAAAAGTCAACTTTTTTATGTTTGCAATATATCATTGCCGTCAATATACCGCCAATTATACCACCGTATAGCACAAAACCACTTCCGGACAGAACACGCATCGGCTCGTTAAGAAAAGGCTCTATCTCCACTATACAATATAATAATTTTGCGCCAATAAATCCGGACACAAGCGTTACAAGTCCTAGACCATACACGATATCTGTATCTAGGCCACTTTTTTTTGCTCGTTTAGCTGCTACTACTAAGGCTACTATGACTCCTATCCCGATCATTAACCCATAGCCGTGTATTGATAAGGAACCGATTTTCAATATATCATTATACATATAGCTATAACCTCCTTGAAGCACCTATTGCCTGAAAAAATGTATTTTATCGTTATCGTATAGATACTTCATGATTGCTGCAATGATAGGCAAGATAAAGAGGCCGATAAACCCAAAGACTTTTACTCCAACATACATGCAAATTAGCATGATCAGCGGGTGCAATCCAATTTGTTTTCCCACCAGTTTTGGCTCTAATATATTGCGGACAACAGTTATGATAATATAGAGTATCGCAAGCCCAATGGCAAACAGCGTATTCCCTTTTACAAGTTCAATGATGCTCCAAGGAATGACAACAGTACCTGTACCGAACACAGGCATTATATCTATAACGGCAATCAGGGCAGCAATGTGGATGGCCTTGTCCACTCTTAAAATTGAAAGGCCAACGGCAATCTCAATAAATGTGACGAAAATCAAGGTGGCATAAGCCTTTATATACTTAAAACCGATGCCCGTGGAAAAACCTTTGATCTCAATCAGGAGATTCCTTACTTTGGGCGGAAATAAACTTAAAACAGCGCTGGTAATCCAGTTATAGTCCAGAGCAATAAACACCGATGATATGATCGTTAAGATGATCGAAAGGATTAGTCCGGGCACAAAGGAAACCGCGGATGTTATAACCCCGATCACATTCGAGGAAATGCCAGAAATAACTGAGCTCAAAGATTGGGTTAAGGAAGCGGACATCTTTTCAATGGGCTCAACCAATAAGGGATCAAATCCAGCGATGACTCCCTGTATATTATCAAAGAGTCTAATGATTATGGGTTCAATATCGGTCGAATACATTTGGGGAAGCTTGACGACCATATCCTTTAGCTCGGTAAAAACCCTAGCCCCAAAATAAGATAACAAAAGCCCGGCCGCAGTATAAAACAACACAACAAAGAAAACTGCAACGACTTTCCTGGGTACGCGCAGTTTTACAGAGATGAAATTGATGATCCCCTTTAACAGAAAAGCCACGAAAAACCCGATTAAAAACGGTGCTATCAAGCCGAGCGCGTATTTTATAACGACATAGACCATGGCAAATATCAGCACGAAAAAGATACTATTAACTATAAATTTCTTTTTGTTTTCTATTTCCATGATTCCTCTCTTCCCATTACAAACCGCCTGCCCATTGAAGAACGGCCAACCACAACCAACAGAATATTATTCCCTCAAAAATTCGAGGATTGCAAACGGAGTATCCTGCGTATCGAGTAAAAGAATGTACCAATATGTTGGAGATACTTCAATAATTTGAGGATACAGCAGGTCTCCCAACTTTGCGGACTTCTTATATTCGATTCTTAATCTTTTAATGTCAAAGCCTTCTGGCAAAAGATTCAGAGCAGTTTCGATATATTTCACATTGTTCATATGGAGATATAGATCAATATCGCTACGTTTGACCTCAACAACCCCTGCGCGGCGACCTATGATATCTGGAACAATGATCTTTTTATCTAGATACTCCATCTCAACTCTTTGATCTATATTGACTTTGTCAATTTCGCTCTGAGGCATCCGCATTATTTTTTTTGTAGCCATGTTGACAAAAGTGCCAAGCCCCCATGTTAGCAGGCAAGGTAAGCCGTCTTCACCATACAAAGCAGTGTTCCGGTATCCAAAAAAACTATTACAATCAAAGATGCTTGTCTGCACGGTTATTTCTTCGCCATATATAGGCAACCGCACAATATTCACCTGCCTTGACAATATAACCATCCCAAGATTATTGTTGGCAAAATAATCGCGTAATGAAGACTCCGTCTCTAACCATAACAGTGAGCAGTCCTGAATAATATCCAAAGCTCCTGTCACTTTCATTTTCCCGTTACTTGCTGTTTGGCTTGCGCAAACACGGTTCTTGATTTCATACAACACAACTCACTCCCCGGCTTGTCAATCGTTCATCAATCGGACCTGATGAGCTCCTCATTTATGGTTATAGGTAATTCTGTAAAGTCCCTACAGCGTCGAGAGCTTCCCAAGGGAGATTGAGCTCCGATCTCCCGAAATGTCCGTATACCGAAACAGGGGCATAGATCGGCCTTAACAGATTCAGCTTTTCGATCATCGCACCTACCCGCAGATCAAAATGACTTAACAGGATTTTCACCAGCTTTTCGTCATCCAACGCTCCCGTACCAAATGTATCCACGGACACGGAAACCGGATGCGCAACACCAATCACATAAGCAAGGCTGATTTCACATTTCCTCGCAAGCCCCGCAGCCACGATATTCTTGGCCATATACCGGGCCATATAAGCCGCTGTGCGGTCCACCTTTGTGGGGTCCTTCCCGGAAAATGCTCCGCCGCCATGACGGGCACATCCCCCGTATGTATCCACTATGATTTTTCGGCCGGTTAAGCCCGTATCAGCAACGGGGCCGCCTAAAACAAACCGCCCGGTGGGGTTGATATACACTCTCGTTTCTTGATCCATCCATTCCAAGGGAAGGCTCTCACGAATCACTAGTTTTTTTACCTGATCACGAAGTTCTTTTATCGAGAGCTCCTCATCGTGTTGTGCGCTGACAACCACGGAATCAATCCGTTTAGGGTGTCCGTCCTGATACTCCATGGTAACCTGCGCCTTCCCATCGGGTCTCAAACCGGGGAGCCCTCCGTTCTTCCGCAGTTCGGTTAGACGCTTAGTAAGTATATGAGCCATCATAATCGGCGCAGGCATCAGTTCCGGCGTTTCATCGCAAGCATATCCAAACATAAGCCCCTGATCTCCCGCGCCAAGCTCATTAGAGGACAGGCCTTCTTCCCCGCACTGGCTAACACCCATCGCAATATCCGGGGATTGTTGGTGAACCGCGCATTGAATGTTGCAACTTGCAGCATCAAAGCCAAATTTCGTATTATTATACCCGATGTCTTCAATACACGAACGCGCAATTGTATTGTAATCAACAACAACCTTGCTTGTTATTTCGCCCATAATCTGGACGCCAGCAGGCTGTACGGTAACTTCACAGGCACAACGTGCATGAGCATCCTGCGCTAGCAACGCATCCAAAATTGAGTCGGCAATTTGATCGCATATCTTATCCGGATGCCCCTGTGCAACTGATTCTGAAGTGAATTTTTTCATTTTAACATGTTCCCCCTAAATTATGATCTGTAGAGCACATTCTGCGGTTATGTTTCTTGGTGTTTTATCGTTTTGTCCTTCTTTATCTTGGCAATACCGCCAATATAAAAAATTAGTGCAGCCAACGTTACGATTACAGCAATCCAGAGCAGTATTGCATCCAAAGGTATAATCCAATTTTCGAATGAATTATGGAAGAAACCCAGGCTTATCGCAATAATCATTAGCCACTGGGCAATCTTGCCAATCATCTGACTTTGAAGCACAACTCCCCTTTTTATTAACCCGGTGCTACCTATCATTAATAAGACTTCCTTTATAGTAATAAAGGTAACAGGCAGCCAATTTGCATTTCCCGACGACGCGAGACAGGCAAGTGCCGATATACAAAGAAGTTTATCTGCAAGAGGGTCCATTATTATCCCAAACTTGGTAATCGTATTATGTTTTCTCGCAATTCGTCCATCCAGCCAGTCTGTCAGGCTGGCTATAAGAAATACCGCAAGGGCGACTATGTAATATCCGCTCTTATAGACCATGACAAATACAGGGACTAATGCAACCCGAAAAAGCGTTAGAATATTTGCCATGTTCCAAATATTTTCAGTGGGTTTTCCACACGTATTCTGATCCTTCAAAACATCCTTTGTTTTCAACATTTTGCGAAACTCCCTTTTCAAAGTTGGGTGCTCGTACAGGGCCGTAAACGCTCCAGCGCTTTCAATGTTTCCAGAAGTGAATTTGTGAGTGCATCTTTTGCTTTTTTATATTCGTCATAAGCAATTTCAGTTAAATTAACCTTCAGGTATCCATCACCGGTTAAGATTTTTTCACTGATATATCGCATATCACGCAACCATTCAAACGCAATAAGAGGTTGTCCATTTGTTCCCCGCACATCACACGCGAATTGATACACTTTTTCCTTGCATCTATCGGAAACACCATCTTCAGGGAGGTAAATGCCAAATATGTTTCCATGACGAATTGCGGTGCGGATATAGTCCAATGTGGTTACTTGCTCCATATTCGCGTCATTGTACCCAGTATGGAAACCGAAAAGACAGCGGTTTTGCTTTAACAGAAGAAAGGCTTTCTCGTTGTTTTTGCTGTATAAATTTGAACCAGACACCTTTACAGAAACCATCATATTGTGTGTATCGCCAATAACCTCGGCAGAGTGCTCTGAGATTAACTCTGAGGATGCAGCCAGTACAAACAGGCACTCGTCAAAACATTTTGCGATCTCACATATTGTGATGATATCTTTTATTTTGTGTGGGCACACGATGTAGCTATAAATGCCCAATTCCCTTCCTTCTGCTATGAAACGGCGCATCTGGTTAGAAGACTCGGCACTGAAATCGGAGATATCGAAGATCAGAAGCCATGGAAGAAGATCATCGAATAATTCTTGCCGTTTCCGCAATTTATTCGCTCCGTAAATGAGTGAACTGTATCCCAAATTTAATCCGACTTTTTTGATGGTATCGTTATTCACATCAGCGATTACCCTAGCGGTCAAAGAATGATAGGCGTTCTTTGGATTGGAGATCACCTCTTGGGCAATACCAAAAAACTGCTTTTGATTTTCACTTTTTGAAAAAAGCAGACCCAAGTCAATTAAATTCCTAATGCTGCGCTTTGCGTCGCTTTTCATATCATCCATCGCTTTGCTGACAGCAATATTGATGGCTTGCCTGACCAATCGATGCTGTAAGTCCACGGCCATTCAACTCCTTACTCAGAATTCGTTAGGTGTTGTCTATTCTTTTTCATATTT
>Ga0116148_1002197_pt1 | contig 19577 bp, 19 predicted proteins | sample AD_UKC055_MetaG_FD_89786 | JGI IMG/M metagenome (GOLD analysis project Ga0116148, IMG submission 89786) | Active sludge microbial communities of municipal wastewater-treating anaerobic digesters from USA - AD_UKC055_MetaG | ecosystem: Engineered > Bioreactor > Anaerobic > Digestate | place: USA... | reverse complement strand
CCTGGTAGTAGGCCAGGCGTCTCTGCCTGGTAGTAGGCCAGGCGTCTCTGCCTGGTAGTAGGCCAGGCGTCTCTGCCTGGTAGTAGGCCAGGCGTCCCTGCCTGGTAGGTAAAGAAGGGCTGGAATCATTCGACAAACCGGTCATCGGGTCGAGTGAGGCTGATTCGACCGGCGTTTTCGAGGTCTCGGAGGACTTTCATGATCTCCTGTTGCGCCTCGCCGACTTTGGATCGTGGCTGCGGGCCGAGACGTTCGATCTCATCGGTCAGCATTTCTCCCGCGCGCTCGGACATGTTGCGCAGGATTTTCTGCATAAGGTCGGCGGGCGCTCCTCTCAGCGCCATAGCGAGCAGACTGCGGTCGATGTGGCGCATCGCCGCCTGGATGGTGCGATCGTCCATGACAGCCAGGTCATCAAACGTAACCAGTTTCTCCCGAATCTTCCCGGCCACTTTCGGCGCGCGTCCCTGGAGGGTTTCGAGAACTTTCTGCTCGGTTTTGCGATCCACGTGGCCTAGAATACCCGCCAGCTTTTCCACGCCACCCGGTCCTTTTTTCTTCGTGTCCATGTTGTTTTTCCTCCAGGAAATTGTCAGCCCGGTAGGACACGCGTCCCCGCCTGTCGAATACAACGACTATGCCAGTCTATCTGTCATGGCAGGCACACGGGCTTGTCTCTATGGAATGGTGGTATAGAGGGCCGTTACACCTCCAGTTTCCATGGTTCACGGTACTCCTTTGACAGCAGGCGGTTGGCCTCTTCTACATTGATGACCCGCTCCTTCTCGCGATCCCAGACAACCCGCTGGCGGGTATGGTATGAAAGATTGCCGATTTGCGGCGCGGAGGTTGCCCGATGACCTCGTTCAATGTCGCAAACCGGTTGAGCGCCGGTTTTAATGCAATCGAGGAAATGACGCAGGTGGGGTTCCTCGATGGTTTTTCCGATCACTTTCTGCGCCTCCATGCGGTATTCGGTCTTGCTGCCTTTTTTGCGTTCCGGAAGAATCTCGAATCCGTCCATGTTGACGATCAGGGTTCCGTTGATTCCGTTGAACTCAATCCCATGTTCTCTCCCGTTGGGGGAATGACCGTTGCAAAGACGATACGAGTATTTCACAAGGACTCCGCCCGGATATTCCCATACCGCCTCGATGGTGTCGGGCGTTTCCCTGTTGTCGCTAACACCGTACTTGCCGCCGTACACATTCGCCGATAGGGGGGCATCGCAGTCCAATGCCGCATGAATGATACCGAAATAATGGACCCCCCAATCGGTCAGTTGTCCGCCGGAATAGTCCCAGAAATAGCGGAAGTTATAGATGCAGCGGTTGGGATTGTAAGGCACTTTGGGGGCCGGTCCGAGCCACAGATCCCAATCGAGTTCTTCCGGCGGATCGGTATCCGGCGGGTTGCCGATTCCTTCCGGGGCGATATTGTCGAAATTCCAGCAATGGACTTCGGTGATTTTCCCGATATCGCCCCGACGGATGATCTCAATCGCTTGTTTGAAATGAGGCGCAGACAGGAACTCCGCGCCGACCAGCACAACCCGATCGTATTTCTGTGCCGCCTTCACCATCATCCGGCCCTCCCGGATGGTCAGTGAAATCGGCTTCTCGACATGGACATGTTTTCCGGCCTGGCAGGAGTGAATCATAGTCAATGCGTGCCAATGATCCGGGGTTCCGATGGAAACGGCATCCAGATCTTTTTGTTCCAGCAACTTGCGATAATCGAGATAGGACCTGGCTTTCCCTCCGGTGGCATCGAGCGCGCGATCCAGGTGGGGCCGATAGACATCGCAGACCGCGCCGATCTCGGCATCCTCGAATCCCCGAAGAACACGCATATCCAGGAGTCCCCGGCCTCCGACTCCGATACAACCGATCACGATCTTGTCGTTGGCTCCCCGAACATTGATAGCGGGACCTGCGGCGAGCATGGCGGAAAGACTCATTGCGCAACCGGTCCCATTCTTGATAAACGATCGGCGTGTTATTTTGCGGGTCATGGCTGGTCTCCTGACTGGAACGGAATGATAATCCTTACAGGGATGCACTGTAGCGCATCACCGGGCAGGGAATCAATCACAAAACTCTCAGAAAAGGAAGGTTCTCTCATGGATCGCAGGACTTTTCTTGGAACCGTCGCAGCCGCAGGATTCGGAGCGGCATTCGAGGCGCATTCCGCCGGGGAACCCGGGCAGTTTGCCGGAGTTGCCGCGGGAACATTCGTCTGGACTCAGGTACTGGGCAAACAGGGCAAAGACCCCAGGGAAAATCTCGACCTGATATTCGAGGAAGTTCATTCCGCCGGATACGAAGGTGTGGAGACATTTGCGGATTATGTGGCGAACCCGGTCCAGGCCACCCGTATGACTGGACTCCTGGACGAACATCAACTCAAATTGACCGGCCTGTATCGGGGTGGCGTTTTTCACGAAGAGGAAAAGGCGAAGAAGACAGTAGATGAAATCGGACAACTGGCCGAGATCGCACTTGCGTTGGATTGCCTTCATATCATTGTCAACCCGGACCCGCTTCCGGATCGGGAGAAAACAGACCAGGAATTGGACATTCAGGCACAGAATCTCAACAAGGCCGGTGAGCTCGCCAAGAAGGCAGGTGTATGCCTTGACGTTCACTTTCATGCACCGGAGTTGCGAAACGATGCGCGGGAGCTGCGTTGGGACATGGACAAGACGGACCCGGCCCTGGTTTTTCTCTGCGATGATGTCCACTGGATGTACCGGGGCGGGGTCGATCCTTATGCCCTGCTGGAGAAGTATGGTCCACGAGTGCGCGGAACACATCTGAGGAACTCGGTAGGCGGTGTCTGGTCCGAAGAACTCGGCCCGGGGGATATCGATTATGCACGAATTGCCGAGCGGCTGAAAAAAATCGGCTACACCGAGTGGCTGACAGTTGAGCTGGCGATAGAGGACAAGACCCCCCAGACTCGCCCCCTGGTGGAAAGCATGAAGATGAGCCGGGAATTCGTTCGGCAGACCTTTGGAGCTTGAAATCCCAATGGAGCAGCCGGTGCGTACGCTCGCCGTGGATATCGGAAACACCCGGATCAAGATCGGTCTGTTTGTCGGGGAAAACCTGGCGATCGCGGAGGATTTCCCTTCAAACGAGGAAATCTCGAATGAGATCCTCGCTTTTTTGGATCAAACCGAACCACCGGATCAGTGCATCATGTCATCAGTCGTGCCGAGTCTGCGTTCCATTGTGCGGGATACCATCGAGGAACGTTGCCGAATTGAGGTAAAACGTGCCAAGTGGCGTGTGAGAGAGTTGGTGCCAATGCAGGTGGATCAACCGGATCAAGTGGGCACGGATCGGCTGGTCAATTCCCTGGCGGCGATCCGCCTGTATGGTCCGCCGTGTATTGTTGTAAGTCTTGGAACTGCAACCACTTTTGAGATCATTTCCGGGGAAGGGGTGTACCTGGGAGGGTGTATTGTCCCCGGGGTCGGAATTGCCAAGGAAGCGTTAAGCCAACGGGCCGCGCTTTTGCCTCCCTACCACTGGAAAAAAACATCGGAACTCCTTGGAAAAACAACACTTCAACAGATGGAAATTGGGCTGTATCAAGGAACGAAATGCCTCGTTCAGGGGATGATCGCCTCCTATCGATATGAATTGGGGAAGGAATATAAGAGTATCGGAACCGGCGGATACAGCCAATTCCTGGCGGAAGATGGCCTGTTTGATGTTCACGATCCGCATCTCGCTCTCAAAGGGCTTTATTTCACCATCCATTTAACCGGTTCAGATTGATATCCCCCCAAATGCCAAAAATCCTTTCTGGAATCGGGAATAATTGTAACAGGATATAAAATAATTACCATTTCTGGTAAGCAACTATTGATACAAAATCAACAGAGTGCTATAATCTATTCAAGGAATTCGGTCGATAGTAATACTATGTATCATTATGTTATGCTATGAAAGAACAGGATTCCGATGAGCCGATTGCTGGTAAACGCACGATTTCGAGAGGCACGGTTCAAGAACTGTGTCGATTGCGGGAATTACCAGCCAGTGGATCAGGATGGGCGATGTCAGGATTGTTTCGAGATCGATCGAGAGCTTCTTGACCGGGCACGTGAATGCCTGAAAGAGAATCCTAAATTGACCATTGAGGAAATCGCGGAGAAGCTGGCTATCGAAGAGGGCCGTGTGGCGGAGTGGCTGAGGAAACATCGGATTAGATGCACAGCAATTCGGAAATGCAAATGCCCCAGTTGCGGGCGGGTTATGGAAAACCGATTCTTCTGCGATTCATGCGGTTACAACAAGCCAAGCCCGCCGCCGGTGCCGCTGCCGAAGGCGACCGTGGCGCTGGAGGAAGAATGGGAGCGTGCGCCGCGCCGTGTGAAATTGCTTCGTGAGGCGTATTGGGAGAGACATTCGCAAATCAAGCGGCCTTATCAGATGCGACGGCTCTGGCTGGTTCCGAAGAAGGGGGTGCTGCTGGAGAGGCCGTGAGGGGTCTGTTTCGGCGTTGTTCTGTACACCCGACCGCGCCACCTGGATTATCTGATCGTGTGTGCGACTACGCCTCTCGATTCTGGTTCGAGGCAACCAAGCGCCAAACGGTACCGGCTACAATCGCTTGATCAGATTGTCATATTCCGCGTGTGAACCGATCCAGAACCACCAGACATGATCACCCTCCCACAGCCCCAAGGCCCTATAGTCGGAGCCAATGCGTACTGAGTAGACCGGCTGTCGTTGGCTTACTCGTTTGAACTGGAGGCTCGGATGGAAGGCATCCGCACACCAAAGAAAGTACGCACGTTCCGCTTGTTCCTGAATCGCTGTCGGGAGATCTGCGGGTTGCTTCCGAAACCTCTTGGTAACACTTCCTTTCACGGCTCGATGCCCCCGGTTGGGAACACCGCATCAAGGGGTATCGTATCCCCAGCGGCGATTTCCTGTCGAACAATTTCTGTCATGCGATCCCATTGCCCGTCAGTGGTCGCAGCAAAACGTGCCGCCCAGCTTTGTTCATCCGCCAAATCGGCTGGAAGACTGGCCGCGATGGCGTCCTGTGCGTCCTCGGGCAGTTTACCGATTTCGGCAATCGCTTGCTCAAGTAGCTTGGTCATACGCTTGTCCTCTTGTCTCCCCAGCCTTCTGAAAGCGGTGTTCAAGTGTCCTTCTCATCGGCTTGGGAGTATTGTTGCCTTCTCCACATTCATTCGAATACCCCAGTGCAGGGGGAAAGGAGTCAAATCTCCGACATCAGCCTCATTCGGATGGCGGTATGCCGTGAACCGCCCTGTGACCCGCACATGGCTGCCGTCTGCCACGGTGTCCAGGACACCACCGGAAAGATAACACTCCGGTGTTCCGTTCCCATCGATCTTCAGGGTGTATGCCGATGTCCACTTGACATTCCGACGAATGACTCCTTCCAGCACACTCCGCTCACCTGGTTCACCCGAGATATCCTGTTTCTTGGTCTGTTCGGTCAGGCGGTTGACAGCGATTGTCAGGTAAATCAGATCGGTAATCACAAAGCAGCATACAACAACAAAGGACATTTTCACTGCTGTTCTCATCGGCCAATTCACCTCCTCAATGCCGCTACAACCTCAAATAGAGAATATCACATTCACAGATTTCCCACCAATGGATTTCTCATTCCCTAGCCCTCCCCAGCCCATTCATCCGATCCGTCCAACGCTTCAATTCGTAAAACTCTTCGGCGGTGTAAAGGCGCGAACGCCAGGGGGTTAACGAGTCATTTTGCAGAAGAGGGTCTGCCGCCGGGTCAAACCGAAAGTCTTCCCGTGCCCCAAACAGCGCGGTCCTTGGAGTGGGTGAATACATGGCGAGACGGATTTGCGATCCAAGCCGGCGCACAAAAGTCGCGGTTCTTCGGAGCGATTTCAGGTCCTGCCCCGGTAGGCCCGCCAAAATGTAGGTTCCGATTTCCTCGGGTGTGAATCCCGCTTGTTTCAGGTTTTCCATTGCGGTGGCATATTCGTCGTTGGTGACTTTGCCGCCGGAAGCGGTCTGAAATCCGGCATCATCAGACTCCAGTCCAAGGCGCACCGTGCATACACCCGCGCGGTGCATCAGGTCGGCCATTTCGCGGTCGATATACCGCGCATGAAGCGCATTGGGCGTATGAAACCGGACCGGCAGTTTTGCACGGATGACTTGTTCGAAAAACGGTTTCGCATACCGCTCAGGATCGAACAGAAGCGCGTCATCCAAGAAGGCGATATCGGTAAGTCCCTCATTTGAAATGCCTTCCTGAATTTGGCCGATTACCCACTCCGGCGGGAATGGAACGGATTTGGGTGCCAGATGCTCGGCGGCGCAATAGGTGCAGCGGAAAGGACAGCCGGTACGTGTCAGAATCGGAATCGAACGGCGGTCCGGCAGCAGATCGAAGGCCGGTTCAATCGGTTCAGCGGCGGCATTGCGGGTATCCTCCGAACCGGGATTTCCCAACGCATCGGCGGCGGTATGAAGGACGGATTCCCAACCCGGCTCTGTTACAACCTGGTCCGCTCCGCTGTTTGCGCAGGCATGTTCCGGGCACAGCAAGGGATACACCCCGCCCAGAAACACAGGAACAGAGGGCCATATCTCCTTGCAGAGTTTCACCATTCGTTGCGCGCCGGTATACCAGTAGGTCGCCATACAGGCAACGAAGACAATATCCGGCGGGTGTTGTGCCTGAAGCCATTGCCTCACACGCTCCAGCGGTACGCCATGTCGTTTGAACCGACGAGGAATGTTCTTCAGAATTTCCGGGTGGGGGATTTCCTCCCGGTACAGGTGTCCGCAGTCGTATCGGTTGAGACGATGCCGTTGAGGTAAAGGAAGCCCCTTCAGGAGCGGGCTGCGACGATTCAGGCAGTCCAGCAAGTCAACATGGACTTCGAGCCGTCGCAGAACTGTTGCCAGGCGCAGCAGTCCCAGCGGGCGCATCCAAAGGTCGAACGCGCTGAAATCTTCAATCCATGGGCGAATCAGCAGTGCATGAATCGGCATGAATAATTCCGCTCCGTCCTCAAAATCGCTATCATCATCCGATTGACGATATGAATGCCTTCATCAGGATAGTCCAATGAACAGAGTTTCCATAAGTCTCTGGCTGTGTATCGCGTTGCTGCCGGCGGCAGGCTGCGGGAACTCTCAGCCGGACGAGCCATCGCAAGTCCTGGAGGAGGATGTCAAGGCGCGCCTTGGCATCCCGCCGTACGCTTTGGGACCACTTCACACGGCGATCCTTCGGATCGGCGATGTCACAGCGGAAGTGGAATTGGCGTTCGGCGAAAGCGAACAGACCCAGGGCCTGATGTACCGCACAGCTATGGAAGAGAACCACGGGATGCTTTTCGTCTATAGGGAGCCGGAGTTTCTCTCGTTCTGGATGATGAATACGCGCCTGCCGCTTTCTATTGCGTTCATCAAACCCGATGGGACCATTGATGTAATCCGGGATATGAAACCGCTGGATACCTCAGTGCGGTATCGTTCCAGACATCGGTGCCAATTTGCCCTGGAGATGAACCAGGGCTGGTTTGACCGGAATGGAATCAAGCCCGGAGATCGTGTGGAACTGCCTGAAGAAGTGAAGAATTATTTAAAAGCAGGCTCGGACTGAATTCCGGGATCTTTGTCTACTCTGTTCAGAACTTCTTGACGGAGACACGGGTCGAGTCGTATGATGCTTACGTGGGAGGGAGCATTTCACGCTGAGGATGAAACGTGGCGCCGGCATACATCTCCAACGTTTCGTGCGGAATCCATAGCGAGGAACGTGGCGCGGTGGCTTGGTATTTGAAAAGCAATGGTGTCCGGAGGCGATTTCGAGTTTATCACGGTCGAAGCACAACGTTGAACGATTTTCTGGGGGCGCTGAGGACAATCCGCCCTGTCCCGCCAGGGTCCGAGGGACCTGCTGTAAATGGGATGGAATCAGGTAGAATAAGTGAGGTCACCAGCCGGGTGAATCATTCGGGAATTGTCTCGACAAACAGTTACCTCCCGGCGACCTTGATCGCTGTTCTCCATGAGAGGAATATCCTTTCGCAAGAAGAAGTAAGGCTTCTTCTCGAAAGTGGCGCAGACTCAGTCGCGGAGGGACATGCATGATACCTATCGAACGGGAAGATGTCGGTGACGTGAGCATTCTGAAATTGTCCGGTGAGCTGGATTTCGAGAATACGGTCTGGCTGCGGGGGGAGCTCCACGGTCTTTTGAAGGAAGGGCGGGTCCGCATTCTGCTGAATATGAAAGAAGTGGACCTGATCTCCTCTTATACCGTGGGGGTGTTTGTGGCATTTGCCCGGGATTTGCGTGAGCGGGGCGGCGACATCAAATTTCTCCATTTGCTGCGCCGTGTGCGGGATACGTTCGCGGCAACGAGGATCGACCATATTCTGGATATTTTCGAGGATCGCTCCGAAGCAATTGCCGCCTTCAGCAAATCGTGATGAGATTGTGGTGTGGATGGGTTCGAAGGAGGTGAGCAGATTCCAAATCGGATTCTCAGGAGGACATTATGGGGGAAGTACGTTGTTGCTTTTGCGGAGCGCCGGTTAAGAAGAAAACCTGCTCCGAAACTTTGTGCCCTTCCTGTGAGCCGGAGGACGACCAGGTCCTCGTAGAAGTGCTCATGTATCTCAAGAGCGCAAAGGGGCGGCTTCGGCATATCTATGAGATCTGTGCGGAAGTGGAGGGGGTTACGGAGAAGCGAATTGGGCGCTGGAAACGTCTGGGGTGGATCAAAACACGGGCGGACGGCATGATCCAGATTGACGACGGACAGACCCCGGAACTCGACAGTCACCTGCGAAAATACATTCTCAATAAAATGGGCATGGAAGAAGAGATCGAGACCGGCACGGAGGATCCCGACCGGGGAACCAGCCGTATGGTCGTAGTCGAAAGGCTTGGGCTGGAGGAGGAGGACGACAAACTCTCTACACCGGATTTCCTGCGGAAATTGCGCGGAATAAAAAGTCCCTCACCCAAAGAACAGAAGGAGCCGGATAGGTTGATCGATTAAAAGGCTGCGGGGCGCTGGGATAAATAGGAAGAAGGAGGCCAGGGGAGGGAGAAAAGAAAGACGAGCGGTTTGAATGTCTTGCGGAGGATTACGAACCGCCCCATGAGGTGTGCCGCGCTCCAGTCGGCGCCCGGTTTAGTTGCCGATAATTACCAGATCCAACCACTCGGCCTTTTCGGGAATCCAGACGCGTTTTTCCCAGAGAACCTCGTATGGAACGGAAAGACCTTCACCGACAGATCGTTCCAGGTATTTCTCCGGCAGGACGACAGAGGCGGGACCCTCTTGGCGAAGGAATTGCTCCATTTCCTGTGTGTCTGAGAGTTTCGTTACGTGCTGCCCCAAGTAAAACGGGAAAGACACTTCCTGATATCTTCTCATGCCGATTCGTGCCTGGGACAGAGACTTTTCCCCATAGTACTCTTTGAGAAAGGCCGCGACCTGCCGGGCGGATTTCGCTTTATCCAGTCGGGGCAAAGCAACACTACAAAGCAACGCGAAACACAAAACGGTTACAGCAGCAAGTTCCCCCATTGCGCGGTGATCCCGGTTGCCTCTCAACAACCGTATTCCCCGGATTGTTCCGAGTGCGACAACCAGAGCGGCCGGAAGAAACCAGGGGGTCTCGTGAAGGAAACCAAGCCCCGCCGGCGCTCCAAGAATAACTGCCGCCAATATAGCCCCCCCCACAATAAATGAGGTCTGCGATTTGGAGCCTAAGCGCCGGATGAGCGCATCCCCATTGCGGATTGACTCACCCAGAAACGCCCCTAGAACAATCGCCAGGGCCGGAAAGAGGGGAAGCATATAGTGCGGCAGCTTTGTGCTGACCAGGCTGAACGCCAGGAATTGCGGAATAATCCACCCGCCCAGGAATGCCGCACGGTTTTCAGACCGGTCTTTCAAGATTCCGTTGCGCAGGGCCGGAACGAAGAAGATGCTCCAGGGAATCATTCCAACAAAAAGCGCCGGGATATAGACCGGAAGGAGCAGAAAATAGGCGATCCAATTTCCGCCGCCATGCCCCTGCAAGGGCGAAAGAATCGGTTCCAGCGTGCGGACCCAGACGAGTTCGTGAAAGTAGGCGCCATGGGTGATCCACAGGGCCGGACCGGCCCAGATACCCACAACGGCGGCTGTAATCAGAAAACCGGAGACCGGGCGCAGTTCCTTCAGGATCTGCCACTGACGGGAAAGCAAAACAAAACCGCACGCCGAGATCACAGGAAGAACAAACCCCAGCGGACCTTTCGCCAAGACCCCCAAACCGCACCCGATGTAAAACAGAAGCCGGCCCTTACGGCTCCGAGTTTCCAGGAAATCCCAGAATCCGATCATGGCAAGAAGCAAGGTGCAAACCAGAGTTGTATCCAAAAGCGCGAGACGCATGGCCCCGGCGAATAACAGGCTGGTTCCCAGGATCACGCCGGCCAGAACGCCCGCAGTCAACGTGTACATCCGCCTGGCCAGAGAGTATGTCATCCAGACTGCCAGCAATCCGGCCAGCGCGGACGGCAACCGGGCAGCGAATTCGTTTTGCCCGAAAACTTTCATGGAAAGGGCCATCATCCAGATGGTCAGGGGCGGTTTCTCCAGCCAGGGTTCTCCGTTGAAATGGGGCACAAATGGATCACCGCGCAAAATCATCTCTCGCGCGCAGCCTGCATAGTATCCCTCGTCCCGGTCGTAGAATGTCGTCCATGGAAGATTGGGCAATACAGAGAGAGCGCACAGGAGCAGCGCAACCAGGCAGATTCGTTTCCCCTGTTGGAATCCCGTTTGGTCTTCGGAAGCAAGCCGGTGCAGCCAGAAGTCACTTTTGGCGATCAGAAGAATGGCGACCAGGATGGGTCCAAAACAAACGAAGAAACTGAAAAATGGCCCCTCACCGTGATCTGAAAAAAGATCCGTCAGAGGGAAAAGCAGAAGGATCGCAAGGTACAAGCGAGGGCGATACCACAGGGACATGGGAATGCGCCGGAGATACCGTTCGACAAGACGCAATGCCGATACTCCGCAGCCGACACCCAGGAACATGCCTGCCACGATATCTGTGGGGTAATGATGGACGCTCAATACGCGGAGAACGGCCACCACAGCGGCAATTGTATAGGGGATCCATTTCCAGGCTTTCGGCAACACAACCGCGAATACCACGGCTGCCGCAAAGGCGCAGGTGGTGTCACCGGATGGAAAGGAGTACTGTCCGAAATCCCAAGCGCGGATTTCCGAGACATGCCGGGTTCCGAGTTCGTAGGCGGGGCGAAGCCTCCCAAAAATAAACTTAAAGACAATAACCGAGATTCCCATGAAGGCTAACGCCGCAAATCCCTCTATCGCAATCCGTTTCCGGCTGCCCACTCCAGCCATCAGGAAAAAAAGCCACAATGGAACCTGAATCTGCCCCAGCTCCTTAACCGCCTCATACCAGGGACCACCAATCGAACTGCGCAAATGTGTGTAAGCCCAGACCGGAATTGTGGAATCGAGGAAAATGTGGGTCAGCCACAAGCAAAGCCCCATGAGGACGAGCGCCGGAACCGCCCACTTGAGGTAACTCTTTCCGCCTTGAATCTGTGCCTGTGCCATGGAAGAAAGAAAAACCTCTGTAGACCGGGGCGCTTCGGAGCGAGCAGACGGATTCGTTTCGGGAACACCCGGTTTGGAATTGAGTTCATAGTGTAGGAGGGATCGACGATTATGGGCAAGACATCAAGGCGTTGTCACTCCTGAATACAGGGGTTTAAAAACAACGGTCTGTTTTTCCTCGGAATCGGACAAATCCAAAACCAATCGGTCGATTTCGATCCCGCTCAGGCTGAGAGCGCGCACGGTCAGCCGGTCATCCTCCACGACAGCTTCGACCAGTCCGTGAGATTCCGAGGGAAAAGGCTCTTCGGTGTTCTGCCCGATCTTGCGCCAAACCAGTTGCTCGCTTTGCAGTTTCCGTCCCAGGTAAACGTCTCCTTCAATGGTCTTGCCGACTCCGTAGAGGGGATGCAGTCGGTTTCCACCCATGCCCGAAGTGATATAGGTGACCCCATCCCGGCAGGTTCGATAATATACGTGGTCATGTCCGCCAAACACGAGCCTTACACCATACTGCCTGCACAGATTTTCGAGTTCCCGGACGGGTGGGATATTTCTTCCCACGGTGTGGATGCTTCGATGCAGACACAGGATGACTTCCATTCCCATTGCCGAATCGAGCGAATTGAGGAGCCAATCCATCTCCGTTGAGTGGGAGACTCCCCCGTTCATGATCTGCTCGGTGAACGACCAGGAGAGAATAATGAAGCGAAACCGCCCGCAATCGAAACTGTAGTAGTCCTTATCCAGACCAAAAAACTGTTTGAAACGGGAACCGTTCGCCCACTTGAGATTCCCCCGGATCTCGTGGTTGCCGATAACAGGCCAGAATGGGATCCGCCGGAACAGCCTGCCATGTTGTCTTGCCAAGCGGTCCCAATCCATGGTCAGGACATCCGCACCCCGGTCTACAATATCTCCGAGATGCACAATGAAATCGGGGTGCAATTGTTCCGCGAAATCGAAAAGCGGCTGGGACTCCGGCTCAAGTTCCGTGTCGCCAAACACAACAAAGCTGAACTGATCCTTGTCCAACAGGAATCGTTTCTTGACACCTGCCATCAATGGGCGAGGATCGAAAGGTTCTTCTTTCCAAGCCTTCTTTAGAATCCGTGACAACGCGTTTGCGCCTGCGGCACAAATCCGTGATGCGATGAGGAAAGCCAAAGTCATCCAATGTCGAAACATAATTTGCTATTTTCGCGCCGGATGATAACGGAGTAATGATGGAAACATTACCGTTCTGCAATCTTTTGCGCAAAAGGGTCTCACGGAAAAAGCTTGCAAACCGGTATGGAGGAGGTGCTATTGTTCGGATTTCTTTCGGGGCAGAATGAGAGAAAAACTGCTTCCGTGCCCGAGAGAGGAATGGAAGGTGATCTCGCCGCCGTGGGCGTGGGCGATTGCACATGCAAGGCTTAATCCCAAGCCGCTCCCCGGATGCGTTCGACTGGAATCTCCCCGATAGAAGCGCTCGAAGATTTTATTCTTATCTTTATCGGGAATCCCCATTCCGGTGTCCTGAACGGTGATTTTCAGGAAGCGACCGCATTCCTCTGCCAGAAGAGTCACCTGGCCTCCTGAATCGGTGTATTTCAAAGCATTGTCGATCAGGTTGGCCAAGGCACGTTGGATTTTACGCAGATCCCCCCGGATTGGTGGGAGGCTATTGACTTCCGCTCGCAGGAAAATGTTCTTTTCCTCTGCAACCGGCTGGAACAAATCTACCGCTTGGCGGATAACGGTCCCCAAATCGATGTCCACCAATTCCAGCCGACCGATCCCGGCTTCTGCCTCTGAAATATCCAACATGGTATTGATGATATGAAGAAGTCGGTCGCATTCTTCGACGACGTTTCCCAGAGTCTGTTCAATATCGGTGGGTGGCGTTCTCAAGGCGATGGCTGTTTCCGAAATGCCCCGGATGCGGGCAATGGGGCTTCGGAGATCGTGAGCGATATTGTCGTTCATTTCGCGCATTTCGATCAACAGTTTTTGAACGCGATCCGCCATTCGATTGAATGCATCTCCCAGTTTGGCGATTTCGTCGCCGTATTGGGCTACACGGACTCGCTCGTCAAGGTGTCCCTGGGTGATCCGCTCGGCGGTGTGAGTGACATCCTCCACGCCTTCCATGGCTTTCCTCGCCATTTTCCACCCGATCAGTGTTCCGAGGGCCAGCATAGCCGTGATGATCATGGCGGCGTTTTGTCGAAACTGGGCCAGAAGTCGTTCGTGCTGGTCCAGAGCAAACCCGATCTGCAGAACTTTGTTCGGACCTATTTCCGACGAAAACACCCGCACTTTCCGGCCCTCCGGTTGTACCACAACGGTTTCCAACACAGCGCCTTCTTCGTAGTTTTCTGTAAACCAATCCGATGGGAAAACCTGCTCTGCCCAGCGAGACATGCCGCAGGAAACCCGCACGTCTCCCGAAGAGGAGGTAAGCCGAAAGAACACGTTATTCAATCCTTCGTCCTTTGTTTCCAGAAGGAACATTTCCCGAATTTGATCGATGTCCTGAGTGGAAACCAGATAGGCCAGTTCATCTTTTTCGTCGAGGATTTCCTCATCAATCTCTCTGCGCAAATATGTGGCAATCATAAAATAAATCCCGTACACACCCGCACAGGAAACCAGCGCGAATAAAACCGCGTAGACCAAGGTCAGGCGGAATGCAACGGAACGGAAGAGACGGTCAGGCAGTGTGTTCCAGGACATATCCCACCCCACGCACGGTTCGGATGATTTCCGTCTCGAATCCCTCGTTCAGTTTTGTGCGCAACCGACAGACACAGGCCTCCACGACATTGGTCTGAGGATCGAAATCGTAGTTCCATACATGCTCCATAATCATCGTTTTGGAGACGACCCGTCCGGCATTGCGCATAAGGTACTCCAGGAGGCTGAACTCACGCGGCTGAATGTCAATGGGACGGGACCGGCGCCAGACACGGTGCTTGAGCAGGTCCATCTCCAGGTCCCCGACCGTGAGCCGGGTCGTTTCGGTGGCTCCGCCGGCGCGACGGATCAGCGCCTGCAAGCGCGCCAGAAGCTCGCTGAACGCGAACGGTTTGACAAGATAATCGTCCGCTCCGCTCTGCAATCCTCGGACCCGGTCGTCCACCTCGCGCCTGGCGCTGAGGAAAATGACCGGCGTGTTGACCGATTCATTACGGGCCTGGCTCACCAGAACCAGGCCGTTCATTTTCGGAAGCATGATATCCACCACCGCTGCATCATACGGTTCATTGCACAACAAATGGAAGCCGGTTTCACCATCGGACGCATGGTCTACGGCATAGCCGGCCTCCTTGAGACCCCTGAGGATAAAGGTGGCGATAGTCAAGTCGTCTTCAATCAGGAGAATACGCATCGAACAACCTGTGACAATATGGAAATGCTTTGCAGATCCTCTCTCAGTTTACGTATACCGATTGAAAAGTGAACCGATCTGAAACGGACTCCGAAACCGTCGCTGAGTCAACAGACACGATGCAGCCTGAATCGCCCCGTTTGTGATAGTATAATTTAGTTACTGAAGCCGTGTTGGGTCGTTTTTGCCTGGAAAGGTTCCCATGGCTGTTCCATCTCGACGTCGTTTGCTGATTACCGCACCCCTGGCGATCATTTTACCTGCCGGGCTGATTACTTATCTCGGTCTCTCCGGGATCAATCTGCTCCAGCAGGCTGTCGAGCCGTACCTGAACGCCGACCTTCAGAGCTACACCCAATCCCTTGACGATTTTCTAAGCATGGAGTTGATGAAGCTGGAGACCGAATTCGACACCGCGATGCGTTTATGGATCAATGCCCGCTTGAAAGAACCCACCGGCATTCAATTCGACAGCCGGATCGAGTTTGAAATGCCGCTTCCATTCACAAAGTTGCTCTTTTTCCGCCTGGGAGATGGCCCATTTCTGTTTTATTGCAGGGAAACATTGCCTGAGAAGGATGCCGGAATCGGGCGATCTCCGGTGTTCAAATCGACCACGTGGAAAAGGTGTGACCCTCCCTCAGACTCTTTAGTGAATGATTTGCGGGAACAGCTGGAAAAGATCGAGCCGGGAGCGACACTTCACGCCGGGGCCTTTTTTAAGGTATCCACGCTGGACGAGACAAAGGAGCGTTACCACGGAACCTGCACCTATTACCGTCCGGATGAGAAACAGGAAACCATCCTTTGCGCAGGATACATCTATGACCTTGATAATTATGTTATCCAGAACGTCCTTCAGCCGGTCCTCTATGATATGTGGCAACGTCATTACACGGTTGCCTCTTATCCCCTGGAGATCCGGGATGGGGATCGTGTCATCGCCAAATCCGGCGAATTTGCTTCCGAAGAAACCGATGCGCAGGGACTGGTTTTGAGGGATACTTTCCCGTTCTGGGAGGTTCGGTATCTGAAGAACGCAGGAATACGCCGATCGCTCAATATCGATGATTTTCGGAACATTTGGATTCCACAGACGATTTGCGCGGCGGCGATTATGATCCTGGCCATCATCGGCTCGATCCGCAACATAGCACGGGAGCTGAATCTGGCAAAAATGCGTTCCGATTTTGTAGCTCGAGTCTCTCATGAACTTCGGACTCCCCTCGGACTGATCCGTCTGTTCGCGGAGACTCTGGAAATGGAGCGAATCGGCGACCAGGAACGTCGCAGCCAATACCTTCATACAATCACTCGTGAAAGCGAGCGTCTTTCCAAGATCATTGACAATGTGCTCAATTTTTCGAAAATCGAAGCCGGGCAGAAACAGTATCAGCTGAACTGGGGTTCCGTGAAAGACATCGTGGAAAGCGTTGTGGATTCGATGCAGTTTCATATTTCCCGAAACAACCTGGAACTGAGCGTCGAGATCGAACCGGATCTGCCCATGGTTCGTATTGACCGCGAGGCGATGGCTCAGGCCCTGTGGAATCTGTTGTCCAATGCGGCGAAGTATTCGGGGGACGGCCGACTGGTGCAGGTACGGGTGTTCAGGAACAATGGGGAGGTGGTTGTGAGTGTGCGCGATGAAGGCATCGGGATTGCGCCTCAAAACTTGAAGCGGATATGCGAGAAATTCTACCGGGTGAACGACCCGCGTGTACAGGAACAAGGCGGAAGCGGGCTGGGGCTTTCGGTAGTTAAGCATATCATCGAGGGACACAATGGACGTCTGGATATTCAAAGTACACTCGGCAAAGGCAGCGTGTTTTCCCTGTGTTTGCCGATTCCGGACGGAGCGCCTGCGCTGACCGGACAAAACGAGGAGAGAGAGCAAGTGCGATGACCAGGATACTTATAGTGGAAGATGAGCCGGATATGCGTCGCGGCCTGGAAGACAATCTTCAGTTTGAAGGTTACGCCACGGTCAGCACCAGCAACGGTTTGGAGGGGCTGCGATTGGCTCGGCAGGACAAGTTCGACCTGATTATTCTGGATTTGATGCTGCCCGGCATGGATGGCCTGGATTTGTGCCGGCAGCTTAAGCGCGAGGGAAGTTCCACGCCGATCATTATGCTGACCGCGAAAGGTTCCGAAAGTGACCGGGTGATGGGGCTGGAAGTCGGCGCGGACGATTACATCACAAAGCCGTTCAGTCTGCGGGAATTGCTGGCCCGGGTCAAAGCGATTCTTCGTCGCTCCGGGGCGCTTTCGAGTCTGTCGGAGTTTCAGTTCGACGATATCTATCTGCATTTCGGCCGGTACGAGGCCACCAAAGGCGGCCGGCCGCTGCAATTGTCGCCCCGGGAGTTTGAGATTCTGCGGCTTCTCGCCGAACATCGCGGCGAGATTGTGACTCGCGAACGATTTCTCGAAGAGGTTTGGGGCTACGAATCCGCACCCTCCACGCGAACGGTCGATAATCATATTGCCAAACTGCGGCAGAAGATCGAGGCCGATCCGGACAATCCCAAGTATATCATCACGGTGCATCGGATGGGGTATAAGTTTGCGCTGTGAGGCAGGGGCGGATTTGGTCCCCCTCAATTCCCCCGTAAACGGGGGGGGGGGAAGAAAAAGATCCTGGATTCCGGCATTTGACGGAATGACGGAACATGGTTATACCGACTATTCCCTGAGCGAATAAACTGTCTCGATTACATATCCCCGCTCGAAGAGGCTCGTGCAGGCGACAACCTCTCCACGCGGATCAATGATAGCCGAGAATCCGGTGTTGGCGGCGCGAACCACCCAGCAGCGATTCTCCACTGCACGAAAAACGCAATGTTGCAAGTGCTGGTAAGGCGCCGTGCTTTTTTTGAACCAGGCATCGTTGGTGATATTGACCAGGAAATCCGCGCCGAGTTCTCGTTGCTGATGGGCCAGGCCGGACAGGGTGGATTCAAAGCAGATCGATACACCGAACTTCACGCCATGGGGTCCCTCAAAAATGGTGATTTCTTTCCCCGGCTCGAAAATTCCGCCGCCTGCCGATTCGATCACCGATTCAATCATTGAAAACGGCCACCATCTCCCCAGCGGGACCATCTCGCCCCACGGTACCAGGTGGATTTTGTCATAGCGTTGAATGGGACTGAGATCGCAGGGGTACTCCTCCGCCTCTTTCATCGCGCCGGGTCGGAATAAAAATGCGGAATTGTAAAGTGTCCAGCGTTCCCTGTTTTCGCCCAAGTCGATTTGATTCCCATCCACACTGCCCACAAGCAGGTACATACCGGTTTCATCACAGAAAGCCTGCAAGCGGTTCACCACTCCCGGCCAGTACCGCAAGGGGTAGGTCAACGCGCTTTCCGGCCACACGGCGAGTTCGGCGCCCTCCTCTCGTGCCGAGCGGGATAAATCAAGGTATCGATTCAGCGTAGCGTCAATGTCTTCTTCAAGTTTCTCATCTAGCGGGTAATTCCCCTGGATGGCTGCGACACGCAGCGGTTGGCCTTTTCGGGTGTCCTCCGGGGCAACGGTCCATGTCAGCCCGCAGACAGTCGCAACTCCCAGTATCAGGATCGCCAGAAAGCAGATCGCCGGTCCATGGACCGGAGGACTCACACGCGACGATGTTTTCAGGAAGAACACGAGTTTCTTAAAGCGATTCGAAATCGGAACACTTTCAAGGAACTCGGAAATGCCCAGATTGACCAGAATCGCCAGGCCGGAAAGGGGAAGAATCCCGGTGACTGAGGTCACGTTTAACAACAGGCTGAACGATCCGAGCGACTGCCCCACCAGGCCCCAGGCAAATGCCAGGTAGCCCACAGAACGAGCCGCTTCCAGAATCATCCAGACCAATGGGAGAAAAATCCATCGAAACGGGGTTGTACGGAACCGCCCGGCAATCGCAAAGAACACCCCCCAATACAGGGCAAGAACACAGACCAGAAGGCTCATCCCCACCCCGGTGGCATGACACAGCCAATAGATCAGCCCGCACCATCCGACCAACCCCGCAAAAAAACCTGTCCAGAACGATTGCCGAAAACTGCCATGGCGTGTGCAGCGGGCAAAAATCGGAACAAGAAAAAACAGGGAGACAAACCAGAGTTCGAAAGGCGGAAAGGCCAAAATGTACAAAGCGCCGGAGACCACTCCAGCGGCCAGATCAGACCGGCTCAGGTTCGGGCGGAGATTCCTTATCATGCGGCGATTGTTCCAGCGGTTCGCTGATGGTGTAATCTTCATCGAGCCAGCGGCCCAGATCGACCATCTTACACCGCTGTGAGCAGAACGGAAATGTCCGTGTTTCCAGCCCTTCCGGAAGCACTTTTTTGCAGGTCGGACAGCGGATCTCCAACATGGTGTAACCTCTGAAACGCAGGTATTTCTTTGATGCTATTTTAACCGCTTTGGCCAATTGTTGACAGGCAGTAGGCCAGGCGTCTCTGCCTGGTAGTAGGCCAGGCGTCTCTGCCTGGTAGTAGGCCAGGCGTCTCTGCCTGGTAGTAGGCCAGGCGTCTCTGCCTGGTAGTAGGCCAGGCGTCTCTGCCTG
>Ga0116148_1002192_pt1 | contig 19609 bp, 12 predicted proteins | sample AD_UKC055_MetaG_FD_89786 | JGI IMG/M metagenome (GOLD analysis project Ga0116148, IMG submission 89786) | Active sludge microbial communities of municipal wastewater-treating anaerobic digesters from USA - AD_UKC055_MetaG | ecosystem: Engineered > Bioreactor > Anaerobic > Digestate | place: USA... | reverse complement strand
TTGTCGCCGAACTCGAGGCTGACGCAGGCGGTGTGCCCGTTGATCACCGGCACGCGGTTGCAGTGCGCCGCGATGAGCGGACCGGACGCGTTGACGATCTTCCCGCCTTCAAGCGTTCCGAAAATCTTCAGGGGTTCCTTTTCGGTCTTCTCTTCCTCGCCGCCGATATAGGGCACGATGTTGTCTATCATGTCGAGGCTCGGAACGCCGGGATAGCCCGCGCCCGAAACTGCCTGCATGGTCGAGACGAACATGCGCTTCACCTCGTAGCCGGCCTTTATCAGTGCGTAGACGGGAATCATGTAGCTCTGGATGGAGCAGTTCGGCTTGACTGCGACGAAGCCCTTGTCCCAGCCGTGGGCTGCTCGCTGAGATTTGATCACGTCGACGTGGTTGGCATTGATTTCGGGGATGATCATCGGCACGTTGTCGGTCCAGCGGTGGGCCGACGCGTTCGAGACGACGGGAATGCCGAGGCCGGCATACGCGTTCTCCAGCGCCTTGATCTCGTCCTTGGAGTCGAGCTCGAGAGCGCTGAACACGAAGCGGCACTTGCCGACCGCGTTCTGCGGAATGTTCGCATCCTGAACCACAAGGTCGCCGATGCCTTCCGGGATGTTTGCGCCCAAAAGCCACTTGCTCGCGACGCATTCGCTGTACTTCTTGCCGGCCGAGCGGGGGCTCGCGGCAACATACGTGACTTCGAACCAGGGATGGTTCTGCAACAAATAAATGTAATTCTGGCCGACCGCTCCGGTCGCACCGAGTATTCCGACTGGTATCTTTCCTGACATACGTACTCCTTCTAGCAGAATGTTCCGCCCTGCAAGTCTTCCGGACCGAGAATGCCGGCCTGGCGGAAGGCTTCATAGACTTTTGCTTCGTTCTCTTTTGCGAGCGGTGCGAGCGGCAGCCTGAGCGAGCCGGCAGGGAGCCGCTTCATGTTCATTGCAGCCTTTATAGGCACGGGGTTCGTTTCGATGAACGCTGCCTTGAACGCAGGGAGCAGCCGGTAGTGCAGCTCCCGGGCGCGGACAAAGTTGCCCGACAGGGCGGCCGTCGCAAGTTCGGTCACTTCGCGCGGGGCAATATTGGATATCACGGAGATAACCCCGTCGCCTCCCAATGCAGAGAGCGCCAACGTCAAAGCGTCATCCCCCGAGAGAACCGCAAAGTCCGGATTGATTGCCCGTATCGTTGTAATGACTTCCATCATCTGGTTGATGTCCCCGGAAGCTTCCTTGACCCCTGCGATGTTCGGCAAAGCCGCGATACGAGCGAGCAATGGCGTGCTGATATTTTTCCCCGTGCGGCCGGCGATGTTGTACACGATTATCGGAATGCCGACTTCGGAACAGGCCTTGAAGTGCCTGAAGAGGCCTTCATCGTTCGGTTTGTTGTAGTAAGGAGTCACGACGAGGGCATAGTCGGCGCCCTTCTGTTTGGCCCGTTTGACGTATTTGACCGCATCCCGCGTGCAGTTGCTGCCCGCTCCGAGAATGACCGGCACTTTTCCTTTTGCCTCGGCCATCGCGATGTCAATCAGTTTGTCTTCTTCGGCTTCGTCCAGGGTCGGCGTCTCGCCGGTGGTCCCGAGGGGAACGATACCCGAAATACCGCTTTCGAGCTGGAACCGCACCAGCTTCCGGTAACCTTCGTAGTCCACGGACTCGTCGGCATGCATCGGAGTGATGAGGGCGGTGAACGCTCCACGCAGTTTCGTCATAAGGCTGCTCCTTTTCGTGCAAATATATACCAGTTTATTACATATTTATGCAGTGATGCAAGAGGGAGGAAAAATCATGACGGCCTCACGGCCGATGGAGTATACTCTACGCTATGCGAAAACTGTGGAACAATTCACGCGAACGATTACAGAAAGCCTGGCTCACCGGCGCTGCATTTACCGCTAACGATCTTTTCATGCATGCCGCAGCCGGTGCGTACAGTTTTTTTCTGTCGGTACTGCCTATCGTGCTGATGGTACTGCTGGTGTTGCTGCGCATTCTCAACGAATCCCCCGATACGGTCAGGGAGCTTATCGGCCTGTTTCCGTTCTTCAGGAACAGTTTCAATCTGGATGTGTTTGTCGAGTCTGTGCTGTCGCTCAAATCGGTCGGACTGTTTGAGATTATCGTCGGTGCGTCGATTTTCTGGATGGCCCGGCGATTTTTTGCATCAATCCAGCAAAGTATGAGCCGAATATACAAAAAAAGAGGAAAGGCAAAACCGGTCAAGGAAAACCTGGTGATCATCGCCGGCGAGGTTGTGCTGATCGTGGTGGTAACGGTGACGGTTGCAACGGTTATTGCCGGAAAGGCGTTTTTTGCCGCAGGAATTTCCCGGACGCTGCTGGAGCCGGTAGTGCGCACGATTGGTATCAATCTGTTCCGCTTTGTACCGTCAGCAATTCTCTTCCTTTTTCTGATTCTGGTCTATTTTGTGACTCCAAGAACAAGGCCGCCGCTGCGGCTCAGTCTGTTTACTGCGGCTGCCTGCACCGGAGTATTTGCGGTTGTACAGTTCGTTTTTGCATCGTTCATTAATATGTCCCGCTATAATCTGGTGTACGGCATCCTGAGCAATGTGATTGTTATGCTCCTCGAAGTCTACCTCTTTTTTGTGCTTATGCTTTTTTTTGCGCAGTATCAGTATGTGTGCCAGTTTTTCGACAGTTTTTTGCTGGCGGAATTGTATCTCTTGCCGCCTAAAGACGATCCGAATCCGGTGCGCAAAGTTGAACGCGCTCTTTTTATGGATGCACCGTCGCTCCGCAGGCGCTATGCGCTCAGGATGGATGTTGGCGAAGTGGTATTCAATAAGGGCGAGGATTCGCGCGAAATCTACTATATAGTTGCCGGGCGGGTTGCGCTGTACCAGAAAGACCGGATTGTAGAAATAGGGGATGGTAGCGTGTTCGGCGAGTATTCCTGCGTGCTGAACAGCGCACGTCCGTTCACGGCGGTGTGCAGGACGGAATGCGAACTGCTGAAGCTTCCTGAGTCGATTTTCCGGGAAACAATCGAAGTCGACGGTGAATTCTCCCGCAGGACGCTTCGGGTGATTGCAGACTATGTGCGAAACAGGCACGAGATCCCCCTTTTCACGGATATTTGAAGTGTGCTAGTTTTTTTTCAGGGCACCTCTAAAAACTTCAGTTTTTAGAGGTGTACCATAATGTAGATGTAAATCCTGTAAGGATTTACAAAGGCTCCGAGAAAAACTGACCGAGTTTTTCGAGGTGCCCTTCATTCGATACGCAGCAGAATCCGGGTTGTTCATCTGGAATGATCATCCATTTCTGACTGTCCAAAAAAGGTGAAACTATGTGCGGAATCGTTGGATACATCGGTGATGAAGATGCCACCCCGGTCCTGATCAATGCGCTGAAAAAACTGGAATACCGCGGATACGATTCCGCTGGTGTCGCTGTGCTCGGCGGCGGCACCCTGACCGTCCGAAAGGCAAAGGGTGCCCTCAAATTCCTGGAACAAAAAATTGCGACAGAAATAATCAAGGGAAGCATGGGCATCGGGCACACCCGGTGGGCGACGCACGGCGAGCCCAGCGACATTAACAGCCATCCGCATACCGACGTGTCGGGCAAGATCGCCGTCGTGCACAACGGCATTATCGAAAACCACGCGAAGCTCAAAGCCTGGCTCGAAGGCCAGGGCGTCGCCTTCAAGAGCCAGACCGACACGGAAGTAATCGCGCACCTCATCGATTTTCATTACAACGGGGATCTCCTGCTTGCCGTGCAGGAGACGCTCAAACGCCTCGAAGGCTCGTACGCGCTCGGCGTCATCTGCGAAAACAATCCCGACCAGATCATCGCAGTCCGCAAGGACAGTCCGCTCGTAGTCGGCGCAGGCAAGGGAGAAAACCTCATTGCGAGCGACGTGCCGGCTCTGCTTGAATACACCCGCGACGTGTACTACCTCGCCGACCGGGAAATCGCCGTACTGTACCGGGACCGGGTCGATTTCTACAACGAGGACGGCAACCGCATCGAGAAGGAGCTGAAGCATGTCGAATGGGACGTCGCCGCTGCCGAAAAAGGCGGCTACGAACACTTCATGCTCAAGGAGATCCACGAGCAGCCGAAAGCCCTCACCGACACGCTCCGCGCGCGCATCAAGACGTACTCCAGCAAGAGCATCAATCTTGAGGAAATCGGCTTCGACGCGACCTGGACCGAGGCGAACCGGGTTGTGATCACTGCGTGCGGCACTGCCTGGCACGCAGGCGTCGTCGGAAAGTATGCGTTCGAACATTTTGCGCGCATCCCTGTCGATGTCGACATCGCGAGCGAGTTCCGCTACCGCGATCCGATCTTCAATCCGAAGGATATTTTCATCATCATCAGCCAGTCGGGCGAAACCGCCGACACGCTCGCCGCGATGCGCATGGCCCGGAAGGGCGGCGCCCGCATCATCGCGATAACCAACGTTGTTGGCTCAACACTTGCCCGGGAAGCGGACCTGGTGATGTACACCTGGGCAGGGCCCGAAATTGCGGTTGCGTCCACCAAAGCGTTCACTACGCAGCTCATGTGCGTGTATCTGATTGCGCTCCAGTTCGGGCTCCTGCGCGGTGTCATTTCCGAAGCGGAGCTCGCCGTGCACATCGAAGCCCTGGAGAAAATTCCCGCCCAGGCCGAAACAATTCTGGGTCACAAGGAAGCGATTCAGCGGTTTGCAAGCCAGCAATTCAACAAGACCAAGGCATTTTTTATGGGACGGCTCTTTGACTATGCGATCAGCCTTGAAAGCGCACTCAAGCTGAAGGAAATCAGCTACACGCACTCCGAGGCCTTCGCAGCCGGAGAACTCAAGCACGGACCGATCGCGCTCGTCGACGATACAACGCTGGTCGTCGCGATCTGCACCCAGAGCGCCCTTTTCGACAAGATGGACTCGAACATTAAAGAAGTGAAAGCGCGCGGCGCAACCGTACTCGTCATCACCTACGAAGACGAGCCCTATTTCGACAAAACCGCGGATGAAATTTTCCGCATCCCGAAAACCCTCGACGAGCTGACGCCGATCCTCTCGGCAATTCCGAGCCAGCTCTATGCCTACTACGCCTCGCTCCAGCGCGGCCTCGATCCTGACAAACCGCGGAACCTCGCAAAAAGCGTGACAGTGGAATAAGGCTGAAGCCGGAGCAGCGGCTACTGTTCCGGCTTCAGCTGGAAGATCCCCATCGGGGATCTTCGTATCGGCGGAAGGGGACTCTTTTCTTGCGATGAAAAGGTTCAGTTCGCTGCGGTCAGCGCAGGAATGATCTGCAGGCTATGCTGAAAAGCTCCTGGCTGTACTGGTATTTCTTCTCTTTCGGCGGAAAGGTTGAATCGAAGCCGGCAGCGGCGCTCTGGTCGAACATGAACACATCGCTTTGCAGGGCTTTCCAGTTTTTACGGCCGAAAAAGCCGCTCTCGAGCTCAAGGACGAGAAGGCCGGCGGGATGCTCTCCGTTCATATCGCTCACCCTGTAGTCGATTCCGTTTTTGAATCCGTGCTTGCAGTAGTTGTGGGGATCGCCGTAGATGACGATCGCCGGGATGTTCATTTCCCTGGCGAGGGTCCTTGTTTTTTCAATCAATGCGGTTCCGATTCCCCTGCGCTGATAGCCGGGACGAACGCACAGGGGTCCGAATGCGAGAATTTCGACTCGTTCCTGATCCTCTCCGATCAACCAGGCTTTGGTGTACATAATCGAGCCGACGATGACACCGTCCAGTTCGGCGACAAAGTCGAGTTCGGGAACAAAGTCCGGATGATCGCGGATGATGTGACAGAGGTAATGCTCGTCGCAGCCGGGTACGTACAGATTCCAGAACGCGTCCCGGGTCATTTCCTCGACTGCCCGGTAGTCTTCTTGTGTTTCAAGTCTGATCGTTATTTCCATTTTCAATTCTCCGTGTATGTTCCGGCGGCGAGCCGGGACGAATCAGAATCGCCAGGGTTATTTTTTCAGATACCCTTTTTCAACGGCCTTATGCAACAGAGTATCGACGAAGGTCCAGATCTCTTCTGAACCCTCTTTGATGAGGCGGTTTTTCTCGTAGACCATTTCGTAGGTGATGCCGTTTGCTTTCCAGGTGGATCCTTCCGTCAGATAATTCTGGAGCAGGGGTTCAAGCCGGTCGAAGACGCCGGCAAACTTGGCTTCGTTCGTTTTCTTGTCTTCGAACTCTTTCCACAGACTGATGAAGCGATCCCGCTGGTCGGCGTCGAGCATGCCGAATATGCGTTCGGCGGCCTTTTCTTCTTTCTGAGCCGCATCCGCTCGTTCTGCCGCATAGAGAAATGTGTCCCCCGCATCGATTTCGACAATGTCATGGATGAGGAGCATCAACACCACCTTTTCCAGATCGATTTTGAAGTTTGAAAATTCGTTCAGGAGGACGGCCATGATTGCTATCGTCCAGGAATGTTCGGCATCGTTCTCGAATCTGGATCCGTCGAAGAGTTTCGATTTACGGTAAATGTTTTTTACCTTGTCAATTTCAATCAGAAAAGCCAGCTGCTTTTCAAGGCGGCTGTTTTGCGCGAAGTCGATTTTTTCCATATTGAAAACTCCTTATTATTGAAGAAGAAAGCGCGTTGTGCCGATTTATCCCGGAAGCATCTCTTTTGTCACGGTGAAACCGGTCCACTCGACGTCGGTCAATTCCATCATGCTTCCCGATTTTTGCAATCCTTTTTTTTCGTAGAAGGGAACGGCTGCTTCGTTCGCATAAATGAACACAATGATGTTTTCCCTGCCCCCCGCTTCCGAGCGCGTGAGCGTAATCAGTTCCGAACCGATTCCGCATGTGACGTATTCACGGTCGATGCCGAGGTCGGTAACCATCAGCCAGTAGGCGAAGTCGGTCAGACCGAAGCAGACGCCGACGATTCTGCCGTCGCCGGCGACGGCCAGAAGACGGATCGGAACGGAGGAGACAAGTTTTGCGATACGTTCATGAAACCGTTCGCGGGGATACTGCGATCCGAGATCTGTTCTGGTCAGAAACTCGATGTAGTCATGGGCGGAAATACGGCGGTTGACGATTCGGACATCGCCGTTCCGGGTGTGAAGCGTGGACAGTATGGTTTCTTTCATTAGTATTTACTCCCTGAAATGGTTTTGGAGGCGGGGGGATAGTGAGATTCCAGTATTCGCGCGAATAAACTGAGTGTCAAGTTCATACCTGCTTCTATACCTACCGGTAGGTATATTGTCTTTCTCTATACGTACCGGTCGGTATACTCAAAAGCATCCATCCGCTATCGCCCGCATCTTCACTTTTTCTTTTCTCCTTGCTACACTGCGTCATGGAAACCGACAAAATCATCGTTCTTGACTTCGGAAGCCAGTATGCGCACCTTATTGCAAAACGCTTCCGTCTAATGGGCTATTACTCCGAAATCGCTCTCCCCTCGGCAGATACCGCTACTCTCGCTGGAGCCAAGGGCATTGTTTTTTCAGGCGGACCGTCTTCCGTCTACGAAGAACATATTCCCGAATTCAATCCGGCAATTCTCGAGCTCGACATTCCGATACTGGGCCTGTGTTACGGGCATCAGCTGATGGCACGCTCGCTCGGGGGCATCGTCGAAAAGGCGCCCGTCGGAGAGTTCGGCATCGCGCATCTTTCGTCGCGAGCAGCCGACGGCACGCCATATCCTGAATCGCCGCTCCTTGCGGGCGTCAAGCTTCCGGCACAAGTCTGGATGAGCCACCAGGACGCCGTAGTTTCCCTGGCACCCGGTTTTGAAGTTATCGGGTCCACACGCGACTGCCTGTATGCAGCGCTCCAGAATACTGCAAGCAAAAGATACAGCCTTCAGTGCCATGTCGAGGTGAAGGACACCCCGGACGGCGATCGAATCCTGGAAAACTTTGCTGCTGCTATCTGCGGTATGCAGAAAAACTGGAATCAGGACCGGGTACTCGACGTGATCATGCAGGAAATTCGCGAATGCGCCGACGGCGAAGGAATCGGTGCGAACGGAAAAACCCGCGACAGCAGAAAGCGCAAGGTGCTGCTGTTTCTCTCTGGAGGCGTCGATTCGACGGTCGCCTTTGCGCTGCTCAACAAGGCACTCGGCCAGGAGCGGGTGCTCGGCCTTCATATCGACAACGGGTTTATGCGAAAGGATGAAAGCAGAACTATCGCCGAACGATACCGTTCTTTCGGGTTTACCAATTTTATCGTTGAAGATGCGAGCGAAACGTTTCTGAAGGCGGTTTTCGAGGAAACCGATCCGCAGAAAAAACGGATGGCTGTCGGCGAAACATTTATCACCGTCCGGAACAACGTAGTGGCGCGTCTCGGCCTGTGCGAAGACGACTGGCTGCTCGGACAGGGCACCCTGTATCCGGATATTATTGAATCCGGCGGCAGCAAAAATGCGCATGTGATCAAGACGCACCACAATCGTGTCGAGGGAATTCAGGCACTGATTGAAAAAGGCTTGATTATCGAGCCGCTCAAGGATTTGTACAAGGATGAAGTCCGCCTGATAGGCAAGAAAATCGGTCTGACCGACGAACTGGTATACCGTCATCCCTTCCCGGGTCCGGGTCTGTCGATAAACGTCTTGTGCTCGGCTGGACCGGCTTTTCGTACGGCAGAAGATGTGGCCGAAGCGCAGCGGGCAGAAGAAAACCTTGCGGAGTACGACTTTTCGATGCTTTTCAGCGCAGCTCCTCCTGCGACTTCGGTTCTTCCGGTACGGTCGGTCGGCGTGCAGGGCGATTTCCGCACCTACCGATTCCCTGCAGTGCTCGACTTCGGCTCCTTCCCCGCAAAGGTCCCGGGCTGGGATATCCTGGAAGCGGCATCCTCCGGAATTACGAATACGATAAAGGAAGTAAACCGTACCGTGCTCAAACTCTGGTCTGCTCCGGAAGCGCGTAACCTGGAATTGCGCCGGGCCTGGTGCGACAAGAACCGGCTCGATCAGACACGGGAAGTCGACCAGATTGTACTGGACGAGCTTAAAAATTCCGGCTGGTACGCCAAGATATTCCAGCATCTGACAATAAACCTTCCCTGTTCCGCACACGAAGGACACTGTTCGATCGTCCTCCGCCCGGTTGTTTCCGAGGATGTGATGACCGCACGGTTTGCGCATTTGGATATCGTCGTGCTCGACGCGATAATCAAGCGGATCGCGGCACTCGGCTTTGTCGACGCGATATACTACGATATTACCAATAAGCCGCCGGCGACCTTCGGCTGGGAATAAATAGCAGCAGTCCGGAAAAATGCGTCGTACCGATGCACGCAATCCGGCCGACGTACCGGAAGCTGCAATTCCTTCCCCGTTTTGGCTGTCATTCCCCGCTCCTTGTAGTATATTCTTGACATGCGCAACAAAATTCGAAGCCGCTTCTTCGTTCGCGGCGTATTGCTTCCGGGTCAGCTGCTCCCGATCATCGTGGGCACCCCGCTTTCGGTAATTTTTATCAGCGAAATGCAGGGCGAAAATATCCATGCGGCCATCAAGCGCGCAACCATGCCCTTTCATTCGCTGCCGTTCTGGCTGTCGATTCTGCTCTGCTCGATTGCGATTCTGCTGTGGCTTGCGCCCCTTCTGAAATTTTACAGCCGCTGCGCAGTGTCGGGAGACTGCGGCGAACTCGATCCTGATCTCGTTATCAGGCGGCTCAATTCGCTCCACCTGTTTATAATTACCGTATCGGTTGCAGGCTTTACCGCGGGAGAAGTATTTTCGCAATTCGCGCAAGGGGTTACCTCCATAAACCCGCTCGCTCAACGCTTTCTGTTCATGAACGCAATTTCAAAAGGGCTTCTTTCCGGCGTGATTGTCTCGTTCAATCTGGACACAGCCCTGTTCCTGGCAAAACGTACTGCACTCCAGATGAATCCGACCGTGCAAATCCGCCGCACAAGCCTCTACCGGAAAATATTCCTGATTATTCTTACGCTGACGGTGTACCTGCTGTTCCAGCTGTTCAACACATCGACCCATTTTTTCGACGCAGGAGCGGGATTCCTGGGCAGAATGGGCGATGCCCGCGGAATCGAACAGTTTTTTTCCGATGCGGAAAAATCGGGAATTGTGAAGGATGCGATCAAGGTCTTTATTCTCAAAGCCCTCGGATACTTTTTTTTCGTCGGACAGCTGGTGTTTCAGATCAGGATGATGATCACGCAACCGATCCACACTATTCAAAGCCGATTGAAGCAGCTAAACACACAGAGTGCGGAAAACATCAGGGCGGTTGATATTCTGTCGAACGACGAATTCGCGGATGCGCTTGTCGAAATCAATACGCTGATTCGCCGCCAGCAGGAAGAGCTGGCCTGTTCGAGCAGCCGGCTGGAGAATATCGTTGAACAAGCTGCCGATCCGATACTGTCGTTCAACTCCAGCGGAAAGATTTTAGTATGCAATCCCGCAGCCCGGCAGTTTTTCGGCTACACGGAGGAAGAAAGGGAACAGATAACGATTCTCGATCTGATTGAGCTTCCGCCGGAAGAAAAGCGGAAGTGCACGGATTGTTCTCCCATGACTGCACTTGTCGACCACCTGTACGGCCACGGATCGGGAATCAAGCGGTTTACCGGTATTCACAAAAATGGTACCAGGATCCAGTTCGAAAGCAATGCCAGTGTAACCGCATCCTCCGGAGGGGAAATCTATACAACCATTCTTCGCGACATTGCATCGCAGCTGGAAATCGAACAGAACCTGACCAGGGCGAAGATCGCCGCAGAAAACGCAAACCGGCTCAAGACCGAATTCCTTGCGAACATGAGCCACGAACTGCGCACCCCGCTCAATGCTGTGCTCGGCTATACCCAGCTTCTGGACAGCGACCGGAACCTGACTCCCGGCCAGCATGAAAAAATTTCAATTATTTCGCGCAGCGGCGAGCACCTCCTTTCGCTGATCAACGATATCCTCGACATTTCAAAAATCGAAGCAGGGAAAATCGAACTGCACGAGAGCGTCTTCAGCCCGGAGCGGTTTGTCGAAGACCTGAGGGAAATGTTCACTCTCCGGTGCCAGAAAAAAAACCTCGGCCTGTATATCGACCACACCGGCCCGCTGCCCGCCTTTGTGCGCGGCGACCTGGGCAAGCTCAGGCAGGTACTGATCAATCTGATCGGCAACGCCGTAAAATTTACCCGGGAAGGCGGCATCGCGATTATCGTGGGGATGGACTCGGGCAAACTCCGGTTTTCGGTTACCGACTCGGGAAAAGGAATTCCGCCTGAGGAGCTCGAGATCATCATGCAGCCGTTCACCCAGTCTTCGATCACAGACAACGAAGGCGGTACCGGGCTTGGGCTTGCGATCTCGTCGCGCTACATCCAGATGATGGGAGGCGTTCTTGAAGTACAGAGCGAAGTCGGCAAGGGCAGCACCTTCACTTTTGCGGTCGAGCTTCCCGAAACCGACGAAGTGCCCGGAGAAACAGTGCAAGAGGCGGTTCCCGTCGCAGTCAAGAAAGGCAGCGAAGTTGCCGTGCTGATCGTGGACGACAAGGAGCTTAACCGCATGGTGCTTAAGGAAATGCTGGAATCCGCGGGCTTTTCGACGCTGGAGGCAGTAAACGGCGCAGAGTCGGTGGAGCGAGCCCGGGAATTCCGGCCGCGTATTATTTTTATGGACATCAAGATGCCGGTGATGGACGGCTACCAAGCGGTACACCTTCTTAAGGCTGACGCGAATACGAACGCTATACCGGTATTTGCACTCACTGCGAGCGCTTTCGTGAACGACGAACAAAAGATTCTCGATTCCGGTTTCGACGGGTTCCTGGCAAAGCCCTTCAAGAAGTCGGCGCTTTTTCGCCTGATCGCAGAAAAGGCTGGCGTCGAGATGGAATACGAAGCGGCTCCCTCCCGGAACGCGGAGAAAGCGCCTTCGTTCGACGATGCAGATTTCGCCCGGGCTGCAGGGATTCTCGGAACATCAAAGATAGAACGGCTCGGCGAAGCCGTTCTGATTAACGACTTTACGGCGGTCAGGGCTCTGGCGGACTCGTTTCCTGCGGAGCTCGATTCTCTTGCGGCGCTGATCAGATGGTATGCGGACAGTTTCGACGAAGACGGACTTGGCACGGTTGTCGGGAAACTCGAAAAACAGGGGGAATAGGATGGACGCTCGCGCGCAGCACAGGATTTTGATTGTCGACGATATTGAAGAAAATCTGAAAGTCCTTACCGAGACGCTGATCGAGGAAGGTTTTTACCCGTTGCAGGCGAAAAACGGGGAACGCGCACTCCAGATTGCGAAAAAAGCGCAGCCTGATCTGATTCTGCTCGATATCAAGATGCCGGACATGGACGGGTTCGAGACTATTGCGGTGCTGAAAAGCGATCCGGAAACTGCGGAAATTCCCGTGATTTTTATTTCGGCGCTGAACCAGATCGAAGACAAGGTAAAAGGATTTCGCGCAGGGGCAGTAGACTATGTGTCCAAACCTTTCCAAAAAGAAGAAGTGATTGCGCGGGTGGGCACCCATCTGAAGCTCCGTTCGGCCCAACAGGCTGTGGAAGCCGAACGGGAAAAATCGGAGCGCCTGCTGTTGAGCATTCTGCCGGCTAGCGTCGCCGGGGAGCTGAAGAATACCGGAAAAAGCGCACCGCAGTTTTTTTCCGACGTCACCATCCTGTTTTCGGATCTGGTGGATTTTACGGAACAGACGGTGAAACTGGCCCCCGAGACGCTGATTTCGGAACTCAACGACCTGTTTTCCGGCTTTGATCGGATCATGGCCGAGCACGGCTGCGAGCGGATCAAGACGATCGGAGATGCATATTTCGCCGCATGCGGCATTCCGGAACCCAAGAGCGGGCATGCGCTGAGCATGGTGCACGCAGCCTTGGCTATGAGCGATTTTCTTGCCGAACGGAACAGAAAATCGCCGATACGGTGGGAGATGCGGATCGGTATCCATTCAGGCTGTGCCGTGGCAGGTATTGTCGGAACCAAGAAATACATCTACGATGTCTTCGGCGATACGGTGAATACGGCGTCCCGTCTTGAGTGCGCCTCGCTGCCCGGAAGAATCAATATATCCGGAGAAACCGCAGCATTGCTCGGCAGCGCAATTCCGCTGGAAAATCGGGGAGAGATCGGAGCAAAAGGAAAAGGCCCCATCCCCATGTACTTTGTAGCCGAAAACTACAGACCCGAGTGACAGATCCCGGCTTCGCCGGTGTTTATATTTTGTGCACAGGAAAGCGATAGTACTATGACCTCGACGACTAGATTGACAACGGACGACTTCGGCCAGCTGTACGAACGGTTCGGTCCGATGGTGCTCCGCCGCTGCCGCTATTTGATGAAGGACGAGGAAAAAGCGCTCGATTGCATGCAAGACACGTTCGTCAGGCTGTACGAGCGCCGGGAACGGCTTTCGGGCGTTTGCTCGAGCCTGTTCTACACCGTCGCCACGTCGGTTTGCCTGAACCGTATCCGCTCCGACAAGCTCAGGAGCGGGCCGCAGATCGACGACCTTCTGGACCGGATAACCGACACGGCAGGAGCCCATCACGAAGACGTTACCGATGCGTCCATGCTGCTGGATGCCATCTTCGCAGATGCGAAGGAAGACACCAGAACTATGGCGGTACTGCACTACGTCGACGGTCTGACGCTGGAAGAAACCGCATCCGAAATGAAGATGTCGGTTTCAGGCATACGGAAACGTCTTTCGACGCTGCGCAAAAAAGCACTGACCAAGAACGGAGAATAATATGAGCATACCGGATCTGTTGTACGAACAGGTGTATCTCGGCGAAAAAACGATGGACGATATTCTCGCGTCTGCGAACGTCAACGCGAACAGCGCCGTACACGGCGCCGCACACAGTGCCGAGGCCTCGCATGACGCAGCCCGGAAAATGGAAGAGATTGCCGCGTCGAACCGGGCGATACTGGACGCCTATCCCGCCGATCAGATGAAAGCGGCGGTACTGCGGAAACTGGCCGCCGGGAGTGCCGAAGAGCGAAGCGGCCGCAGCGAGCGATCCGAATCCAACGATTCGCGCATTCTGGCCTTCCCGCACACAGGACGGATAAAAACCCTGCGCTTCGCGGCTTTTGCAGCCGCAGCCTGCGCGGTCATCGCCGTGTCGGTGGCAACCGTCAACCGGCGCGCCGAAACCGGCGAATTCACAGGCACGGGAGTTCTTGAGTCCGCAACAAGGGTCAAAGGGTCTGGTGCCAAACTGTACGTCTACCGCAAGGAAGGCGACAAGGCAACGCTCCTTTCGGCGCGGGCCAAAGTAAAACAGAATGACATTCTCCAGCTCAGCTATGTGGCGGGCGGAGACCTGTACGGGGCGATTATTTCCGTAGATGGAAACGGAACGGTAACCCGCCATTTTCCTGATTCCGGCGATACCGCTGCAAAACTTGAGCAGTCGGGCGAAATACCGCTCGGATTTTCCTACCAGCTGGACAATGCCCCGCGCTTCGAACGCTTTATCCTGATAACCGGACCAAAACCCTTTCCGATCGACGACGCCGCTTCCGAAATTGGCAGATCGGTCAGAAACGGTTTTTCGCCGTCATTCGATCTTTCGGTGTTTTTGCCTTCCAGGACGAAAGCCACCGATATCCTCCTGATAAAATAAAAGGACGCCAGCATGAACATTCATACTTTCGCCGGCTTGATGGCAGCTGCGGTCATGACCCTGGTTCCACTCACAGCCGCTGCACAGGATAAAGTTCCCGTCGAACGGTTTGCACTCTACGTCGCATCGAACAAGGGCGGCGCCGGAAGAGAAACGCTTCGATACGCCGGCAGCGATGCCAGCAAGCTCGCACAAACCATGTCTGAAATCGGGGGCGTCAGCGCTTCCAACAGCATGATATTGGTCGATCCGGCCAAGTCCGACATCGACAAGGCATTTGCCTCCTTTTCCGACAGCATCAAAAAGGGCGGATTGAGAGCGCGCAGAACCGAATTCGTCTTTTATTACTCGGGTCATTCCGACGAAACCTCGCTGCTGCTCGGCGACGACCGCTACGATTACTCGCTGCTCAAGGCAGAACTCGGCAAGGTGCCGAGCGACGTTCATGTCGTTATGCTCGACTCCTGCTTTTCGGGCAACTTCGTACGCGCAAAGGGCGGCACCAGACAAAAACCCTTCCTGATGGACGATTCAACTGTCGTGCAGGGCCATGCGTATTTATCGTCGAGTTCGGCGCACGAAGCGTCCCAGGAATCCGACGACATCCAGGCTTCGTTCTTTACCCATGCCCTCATTACCGGCCTTCGCGGCGCCGCAGACTCCTCCGGCGACAAAAAAGTATCGCTGAACGAACTCTACTATTATGCGTTCAACCAGACGCTCTCGAAAACCGAATCGACCACAGTGGGGCCGCAGCATCCGTCCTACAACATCACGCTTGTCGGCTCTGGCGACCTGGTACTGACCGACATCGAAGACGCCGAATCCCTGCTGATAATTCCTTCTGAACTCGAAGGCAACTGCTTTATCAGAAATACCACCGGAGTCCTCGTTTCGGAAGTGCGAAAAATCCGCGGCACCGAAGTTGCCCTCGCCCTTCCCGCCGGTTTTTACACCGTAGCGATTGTAACATCCAAAGCTACAACACAAACAAGCGTCCAGCTTGTCAAAAACCAGAAAGCGGTGCTCGAAAACGAATCGTTTACCATTGTCCCCAAAATCTACGGAAGGCCGCGGGGCGACAGCGCACAAGCATACGACGAGGCACAGCAAGCCTCGCAAAACGCCCTGACCAACATGGACGACGACTGGAGCACCTATGATCTCGAATATGACGATTTCGACGACTTTTCGCAGTTCGAACGCGAAACGGACTCCCGGGATGCGTCTGCAGAGTTGAATTCCGATCAGCGAACCAATGCGGCGTTTCCGCCTGCAAGCACCACCTGGACACCGATATCGGTGACGATTTTCCCCGGATGGCGGATGCCGGATCCTTCGGCCGACCATGTCAATATTTCTGCCAGCGCTTTCATGGCGATCGACAAACATGTCAACGGGATGCAACTCAGCCCATTCATGAACAGTACTTCCGGATCGCTCCGCGGTTTGCAGGCTGCCGGTTTTATGAACATTTCAACCGGACCGCTCAATGCGGTCCAGGCAGCCGGCTTCATGAACATCGCAAACGGAGCCGGTCCGCTGGATGGGGTACAGGCCGCAGGTTTTATGAATGTTACCAACCGGGACATGAGAGGCGTACAGGCTGCAGGCTTTATGAACCGTGCCGGCGGGAGTTTCGAGGGCATTCAGGCTGCAAGCTTTATGAATGTGGCAAAAGACCGGTTTGAAGGCGAACAGGCGTCCAATTTTCTCAATGTAGTCGGACAGGACAGCGATCTGTTTCAAATATCCGGTTTCCTGAACATTGCGAAATCAATGAAAGGAATGCAAATCGGCATCATCAATATCGCAGAAGAAAACACCGGCGTCTCGTTGGGTATTCTCAATTTTATCGAATCGGGACTGATGTCTCCTGCGTACTTCCAGGATTCCGAAGGAAATGCCTTTATCCAGTATCAGGGAGGAACTCCCTCCTTCTTTACCACCTTCCTTGTGGGAACAAAGGCTAACTGGGGCAATGAATGGGATTGGGACTACGGCTTTGCAGGATTCGGAATTGGCACTCGGTTGGGGCACGGTAATTTCCTGTGCTTCGATGTAGAGCTCCTGAATACGCTTGTTATCGACACCGGCAGGTACGACGAAGCCTACAAGCGCATCCCGATGATCGATACTTCGGCCCCCATCAGCGAAGAAGACATGGAAAATCATGTGGACGCTATAGCGGCGGTCTTCAAGGGAATGAATATCCCTTCGCTCAGGATTACGGCGAATGCCTACTTCTCGAAGCATTTGAGCGTTTTCGCTTCGTACAATATGAATATGAAAATACAGGGATACAACAATGAAGCCTTCGAATATGGTACGCACAGCAATCCCTACACGCTAAGCGACAAGGCAAAACTCTATTTCTCCTGGTCTTTCGGGATCAGGTTCTAACAACACGGACAGAGCCGGTTTTGTTCAGTCAGGGAATTGCGGATTTTCTGGGCGGACGAACCGGCAGGGAGAAACGACTACATGAAGAAAGTACTCACCATGACGCTGGCTGCAGCGCTGTGCTCGGCCGGCCTGGCTGCGGCGTCGCTCGACGTTACGGTAACCGACCGGGATCTGGAATTTCCGCTGGAAGGAGTAATCCTTGAGCTGGCAGGCACCTCGGCACAGGAAACAGATCCGGAAGGTAAGGCACGAATCGAACTTCCCGAAGGTTTTACCCGCGGAATACTCTCGGCCCGCCTTCCGGGCTATGCCGATACAAAGGTGCCGGTTACTGCAAGCCAGAAAAGCATTGCCGTAACGCTCGGCATATCCGAAGTCATCGAAGGGCAGGAACTCGTCGTCGAGCGGTCGGCGCCCGGCAAAACGGATGCCGCTCCCGGCGTGTCGGTCGCGATGACCATGCAGGAAATGGATACTACGGCAAACTTCGGCCTTGTTGAGGACGTCATGTCCTCCATCATGACGCTTCCCGGCATCGGCTTCTCGGGCGGATTCAACGCAATGCCGTCGATCCGTGGCGGCTACCCGAACGAAATGGGAACCGTCATGGACGACATCTACGTGCTCCAGCCCTGGCATTGGGGCGGCGCATACTCCATCTTCAATCCGAACATGACCAGCTCGGCAAAGATGAGCCACGGTATTTTCTCCGCCCGCTACGGCCGCGCCATGTCGGGCCTTCTGGAAGTAACGACCAAAACGCCCGAATCCTCACGGGTGCGCATCGACGCAGGCATTTCGACAAATGCTATCGATCTGTTCGCCCAGGTGCCTCTGGGCCCGAAAGCCGGGTTTTTCGCCGGCGGCAAGGTCTCGTACATGGAACCAGCTGTCTATCTTAACGATGAAATCCTCGACATGGAGCCGAAAGTCGGCGAAAACCTTCCCACTCCTCCGTTCATCCGCGACGCGTATGCAAAGGCGTACTTCATCCCCGACCCGTCGCTCGACATCACCGTCAACGGCTTCTTCGGCAGCGACGGCATCGGTACGAAAGGAGACACCACGAACGACGGAGTGCGAACGGTTTCCGGCTTCAACTGGCTGTACCTGCAGGGTTTTGCCGGCACGAATATCAAATGGCTTCCTAACGACAAAAGCCGCGTGCACTTTGTCGGGAGTTATAACCAGATCATGGCCGACCTCGACATGAAATTCGAGACGAACGGCACCTGGACGTATTCGGACGCATTTCTTGCAGCATTTGACACGATCCCTTTTCCGGGAATCATGAACGCCGACCCTGACGGCAAGATAGACGGCGAAACCGGCTACACGCTCAAGGATTTCGGCATGAACGGTTTTTCCCGGCAGATCGTGCGTCAGTTCCAGGGCAAGCTCGAAGCCGAGCGCCTGTTCGGGAGCAATGTGCTAAGCCTCGGCGGCGAAGCGGTGGTGCAAATGTTCCGCTCGGAGCAGGAATTCGGCGGCTGGCAGATCGTCAACGCGCTCGATCCGGCAGAATACCGCAACTTCAAGGTGACGAACAATCTCGAAGGCAACAGGATAATCAACTCGTCCGCCTTCGCGCTGTGGAACTACGGAACCGCGGACGGCAGGCTGACTGGCGAGGCGGGCATCCGCGGCGAGCATTTCTACCTGTGGAACGACACCTTCACGCTGAATACCTGGCCGGTTGCAGACCCGCGGGTGAACGCAAGCTGGAAAGCCATGCAGAACCGTGGCGTTCTGGATGTTCTGACCCTTTCAGCCGGAACCGGCGTGTTTTCCATGTTCCCGCCGGATTCGATCGCAGCCAGCCAGGACTACGGAATAAAGAGCTTCGAGATCAGTCCGGACCGCGCCTGGTTCCAGGTGCTCGGCGCAGAAGCAGACCTTGCAGACGGATGGCTGTTCAGGATCGAATCCTACTACAAGCATTATTTCAGCCGCCTGTATCTGACCGGCTTCTACGATACGGATACCAACGGCATCAAGGTAACCGCCCACACGAACGGAAAGGGCTATTCGGCCGGCGCCGATTTCTTCATACAGAAGAAGGACGGACGATATTTCGACGGATACCTTTCCTATTCGTTCAACATTGCCAAGTTTAACAATCCCGACGCGCTCGATTCTGAAGGCAACTACTCGTTTGCCGGAGAACCGCTTAAAAAGTGGTTCTACCCGTCCTTCCACCGCTTCCATAATCTCAACCTCGTGCTCAACTGGAAGCCGGCGCGCGGTATCACCTTCACGACCAAGGCGAGCCTCGCAAGCGGCGCGCCGAAGGCCGAAGCAGGAGAAACCTACATGTACCCCGTGTTGCTGGTCCAGGACGGTACGACACGCGTCATTGAACGGTACAAGCGAACCGAAAACTACAGCGATACGCTCAGAACGGACCTGTCCTGCCCCGTCGACTTCCGCCTTGCATTCTCGGACTACTATCCCGGAACGAAAGTCCGCTGGGAAATGTATTTTGGACTCGAGGACGCTTTCGTAAATATCTACTCGCCGAAAACCAATCCGGGCTTCGACGAGTTTACCGGAAAGGAACTGGAAAACAGCGACCAGGCCGATTTC
>Ga0116148_1002190_pt1 | contig 19613 bp, 13 predicted proteins | sample AD_UKC055_MetaG_FD_89786 | JGI IMG/M metagenome (GOLD analysis project Ga0116148, IMG submission 89786) | Active sludge microbial communities of municipal wastewater-treating anaerobic digesters from USA - AD_UKC055_MetaG | ecosystem: Engineered > Bioreactor > Anaerobic > Digestate | place: USA... | reverse complement strand
TCTCGCCCATGTGTCCCACGGGCGTCTCGCCCGTGGCCCGGCAGGGCCGGGACGGCCCTGCGACGCACGGGCAAGCTGCCCGTGCCACGATAGAGGAGGCAGACCGTGGCTGAGTTCAAGCGAGTCGTCGTCACCGGGGCCATGGGCTTCATCGGCTCCAACTACGTTCGCCTGGCTCTGCGGGAGCACCCCGACTGGCAGATCGTCGTGCTGGACAAGCTCACCTACGCGGGCAACCGCGACAACCTGGCCGACGTGATGGACCGCATCACCTTCGTCCACGGCGACATCGCCGAGACCGCCGATGCCGCCAAGGCCATGGACGGCGCCGACGCGGTGATCAACTTCGCCGCCGAGAGCCACGTCGACCGCAGCCTCATCGACAGCCGCCCGTTCGTGCGGACCAACGTCGAGGGCACGCTGGTCCTGCTGGACACCGCCCGCAAGGTCGGCCTGAAGCGATTCCTGCACGTCTCGACCGACGAGGTCTACGGCGACCTCCACGGCAGCGATCACCATAGCCTCGAAGGCGACCTGCTCAAGCCCCGCAGCCCCTACGCGGCCACCAAGGCCGCCGCCGAGCACGTGGTCTTCAGCTACGGCATCAGCTTCGGGCTGGACGTCGTCATCACCCGCGGCTCGAACACCTACGGGCCCTACCAGTATCCCGAGAAGATCATCCCGCTGTTCATCACCAACGCGATGGAGGACAAGCCCCTGCCGCTCTACGGCGACGGCAGCGCGGTCCGCGATTACCTGCACGCCGAGGACCACGCCGCCGGCGTGGACCTCGTGCTCCACCGCGGGCAGAGCGGCCAGGCGTACAACCTGGGCGCCCGCATGGAAGTCAACGGCGTGGAAGTCGCCGACCGCATCCTCCGCTGCCTGGACAAGCCCGCCGGCCTGAAGGCGTTCGTCACCGACCGCCCCGGGCACGACTACCGCTACAGCGTCGATCCGTCCAAGGCCGAGTCGCTCGGCTGGCACCGTAGGTGGGACTGGGCGAGCGGCCTGGAGCGGACCGTCCAGTGGTACGTCGATAACCGCGCCTGGTGGCAGGCCGTCAAGCAACGCATGGAGTTCCGGCAGCACGAGAAGACGTGGTACTCGCGATAGAATCGAAGCGGCGCTTGTAGTCCCGCCTGCCTGCCGGCAGGCCGTAAGGCGGTCTTCGGATTCTCCTCAGACATTCGGCGTCCGCCTAATGCCCTTACGGGCACGCTACGAACGCTACTCGGCGATCACCTCGATGCCGCAAAGAAGCGTCTGTCCTCGCAGCGGCGTCAGCTCCACCTTCAAGTCGGCAACTGCGCGGACGTTGGAAATCTCCCGCATCACGGTCTTCCCAGGCCCGCCGGCTTCGCGGGCCGGGTCGAAGCCGCGCAGGACCGTCTGACCCTGGACGGCGACATCGAACACCCGCCGGCCGGGCTCCAGGTCGCTCAATTCCGCGAAGTAGAGACGAACCGTGTAGCTCCGCTCCTGGGGCTGTGCCTCGGCGGGATTCGGATCCTGGCTTTTGTCCGCGTTCTTGTCGGCGGCCTTGTCGATGGCCTTGCCCTTGTCCGCAAACGCGTCGTCGTCATCCTCGTCGTCGTCATCCTCATCCCGGACCCTGTACTTGTCCTCCTCCTTCTCCGTGTACTTGTCCTTCTTCTCGTCCTTGGCGGTGGGATAGAGGGCGATCCGGACCGACCGGGCGTTCTCGATGCCGCAGGCGGCTACCTGGCGGGCGGGGCCCGCGATGTCCAGCGCGTGACGGCGAAGGTAGGCCGGCTTCCCCTCGACTTGCACGCCCAGGGCGGGGCTCTTGCCGCCAACGCTGGGCCAGTCCAGCCAGAGCGTCCCCTCCTGCGACCGCCAGTCCCCCGGAGCGCCGAAGTTGACGCCCACGCGCCTCACAGGCCCGGCCAGCTTCGTCCAACTCTGGAACGTCCACTCCTCCACGTCCGGCATGGTCGTCAGGGCCAGCGAGCACTGGTTCTGGTAGCTGCACGTGCACGTCCGCGTGTAGTCCAGGGCCGTCAGCACCCCGTCGGCCGGGATCAGGTTCGACGTGCAGCTGGACTTGAACCCGCCCCAGTTTCCCGTGCCGCTGTCATGCAGCAGGTCGTAGAACCCGGCCGCCGCCGAGCGGAACAGCAGCAGATGCTGCCCGGCGATCGGGGTGTTGCAGCCGTAGTTTCTCGTGAAGGTCCAGGGCACGGTCTTGCCGGTGATGGGGCAGAGGCGGGTGCGGGGCTTGCCGGTCAGCAGGTCCAGGGCCAGGCCGTCGGTGTAGATGGTCTTGCCGTGGAGCATGGGCCGGCCGACGTACTTGATTTGCTCCTGCCAAAGCCTCCCACCGTCGCTGCCGCGATAGGCGGCCAGGTGGGACGTTGTCTCGTCCTTGGCCCGGTCCTTTCCGGGGCTGCCGCCCTCCAGCAGCACGTCGTGCTCGGCCGAGTATCCCAGCCACGTGCCGGACACCTTCTCGGACGTTTCCCAGACGACCCGGCCGGTTCGCACGTTCAGGGCGCGCAGGGTGACCGGCTCTTCGGGCGCTTTCTTGATGCGCTTGAGCAGGCCCAGAGCGACGGGTGAGAATCCGTCGATGCAGAACACCCGCCCCGCCCCGGCGGCGATGGCATTGTGGCGGAAGGCCTGGTCGGCCCGGCGGGTCCACAACACGCGCCCGTCGTGGCGGTCCATGGCCACCAGGCACCTGGACGACGAGGCGTAAGGGGCGTTGTCGAACAGGTTCAGCGGGGTCTTTCTGCCGTCGCCCCGAATAGCCACCGGCGTCGAGCCGGCGAGCAGGACGTTTTCGTAGACGCCCAGGTAGCCCCAGTGGGGCGCTTCCTCGCCGGCCCCACAAGGCAGCTTGAACTCCCGCAGCGTCTTTCCCGTGGACGGGTCCAGACGCAGGCAGTCGCGCCCGAAGACGATGTAGACGCCGTCGGCGAGCGAAACGAAATTGGAGCCGATCTCGTTGGCCCCCGGCTGATGCCTGGTGCTGTTGTAGAACTTCCCCACGTCCTTGAACTCTCGCTGCCAGAGCAGCCGGCCCGTGTAGACGTCCACGCAGCGCAGAACGTGTGGCCCCTGGATGAACGCCCGCCCGCCGATGATCTGGGGCGAGGGCCCGTGCCCGTGGCGCGGGAGGATGTCGTCGTGCGAGGGGCCGCCGAACCACAACAGGCCCAGCGGCGGCTTGACCAGGCGGTCTCGCGAGACGACCGTGTTGGCCACGTCGGCATTCTCGTGTGTCCACGGCGCCGAGCCTGCCAACGGCCCGTCGCGGACGACCTCCAGGGCGCCGGCGGCTGACTCGACGCCGGCGCCGGGCAGGTCCGCCGACGCGACCGCCCGGCTCAGGGCCGCCAGGTCGCCCGCCTCGGCGGCCGCCGACGCCTTCCCGCCGTACGGGCGCAGGCAGTGGAACAGGCCCTGGGCGAACTGGGCTCCGCGGCCCAGCCCAGCCGCCTGCAGGTCGCCTAGCTCGATCCGGCTGGCCAGGTACGGCGGCAGGCGCATCGCCAGCGGGTCGCCGGCCAGCAGGTGCACCCTCCGCCCGTACACGCCCGCGCGGTCCAGCCGGTGACGCAGCGAGGCGACCAAGGCCGCGTCCGGATCGATGCCGATGACGTGATAGTCCGCCGCCAGTTCCATCAGGCGATCGAAGGCACGCTCTCCAAGCCCCCACACCATGGCGTAGCCGCCGTCGCCCGGCATGGGCTGGTCGCGGTCGACAGCCCCGGCGGGCAGGGAATGCGTGAGCACCCGTCCGGCTGGCTCCTCGCCGAAGCAGTACACCTTGCCTGTCGTCGTCGTCACCAGCAGCTTGCCGTCGGCCGGCACCATCGACCAGGCCTCGCCCTCCACGCGGGCCGACCACGACAGGCCCGGGCGATCCAGTGGGGGCAGGTCGATCGCCGCGATCAGCCCCTTCTCGCCGCCGGCGTAGGCCCGGGCGCCGGCCAGGCAGTAGAACCGCTTCACCGGCGTCGCCAACTCGATCTGGTGCGTCCGCGGGAAGCGGTAGCGGGGCACCTTGTGTGTCTTGCCGTACTTGTCCTTCACCGTCTCGTCCCGCCCGAACGGCTGCAGTTCGTACAGATCCACGCCCTTCTTGGTTGCCGCCAGCACCCGCTCGCCTAGTATCTGGGCCGGGGTCTTCAGGATCGGCTTGCCGTCCGCCAGGGTGTAGAGGCATCCCTGGTTGAAGAAGTACTCGCCCGCGACGGTGACCTCGTAGCCGCCGGCGTCCTTCCCCAGTGCCCGGCTGCTCGGATTGTAGTAGAGGAGCTTGCCCGTCTTTCGGTCGTAGGCGGCCGGCACGGTCCGTCCGCCGGAAACCAGCAGGAGGTCGGGCGTGGCCGCCAGGTAGCCCTGGGGAGCCACGCCGGCAAAGGCGGGGCTGTAGTGCTGCTGGGCCAGGTAGGTCGAGCCGCTGCCGCTGTTGGTCCAGACCGTCTTGCCGCTCTCGGCGTCGACGGCGTGCAGGAACGTGCCCATGAACGGCCAGACGCCGGCCGCGAAGTAGATCGTGGCCTTCCGCCCGTCGTCCTCCTCCCACAGGACCGGCCCGCCTCGGGCCGGCCAGGCGGAGGTCAGGCGCTGGTTGCCCAGCAGGCGGCGGCAGTCCGGCCCGCCCCGCACCGACCACCGCCGCTGGCCGCTGGCGGCGTCCAGGCAGTGGAGATGCCCGTCGTCGCTGACGACGTAGACGTTGTCTTTCCAGGCCAGCGGGGCCAGCCGGATCGGCCCGTCGGCATAGAATCGCCACAGCTCGTTGCCGGTCTCGGTGTCGTAGGCGGAGAGACGGTCGCAGACCATCGAAGCGATAAACAGGCGCTTGCCCGCGACGACCGGCTCATAGCCGGCATCGAAGCGGATCTTGGACTGGCTGGCCGGCCAGGCGGGCGCGGGCGGCTCCAACTGCCGCACCCATCGCAGATGAAGACGCGCGGGCAGGGCCGCGCCCGACCGCCCGCTGCGCGACGCGTCGCCGCGCCACGTGGGCCAGTCCGACCTCGCTGAGGCGTCCGGCACGCCGGCGGAGCGAGCCACGGACGGAGCCCACCCCGCCCGCCACAACAACCCAGCCGCCGTCAGCAGGGTCGCCGCCGCCAGGGCCAACACATACGAGTTTCTCGGACGCCACGCTCCCATGCCGTGTCTGCCTTCTTTGATCAACCTCACCGGATCATACCATGATTGGCCGGTAATGGGGCTTCGGTCTTATCGCCCTCCGTTTGTAGTGTCGTCCCCCAGGGGCAGGCCGTAAGGCGGTCTTCGGGATTCCCTCATGCGCACGGCGTTAGTCCGATGCCCTTACGGGCACCTGCCTCCGGCAGGCAGGCACTACGAGCGCCGCGACGACAACGATTCCTCCCTCCGCCTACGGCGTCTGGCAGACGCCGAACCAGCGGCGGCTGCGGGAGTCGCTGCCGACGACCTTCAGGCGGAGGGGCTTGAGCGGCGCGACCTTGGCCGACGGGAGCGTCAACGTCAGCAGGCCCATCTCCGGTCGCGACTCGTCGCGATCGTACTTCAGGGTGACCGTCTTGTCCGGGCTGGTCCACGTCGCGTTCTGCTCGCTGATGGCCGGGATGTCGAGCATCTTCTCGTCGTTGACGTAGAGGGCGAACGTGCCCGGCGGCTGAGCGAAGTAGCCCATGCCGCCCTCCCACGTGATTGCGTAGTCCTTCTTGTCGCGGACGTTGGCGGAGGCGGGGCGGGTCTCCCAGATCAGCTCGTTCATGCCTTGGGTCGCGCGGGCCACGTCGAGCTGGAGGGCGCCGGGCGGCAGGTAGTCGGTCCCCGACTCGCCCGCCTTGATCGTTCGCTGCCAGCCGTTGGGCGCGTCGGTCGCGGCCAGCTTCTTCACGTCGATCTTGCCCGCGGGCTTGAACGCGTCGCTGCGGGCGTAGCGGACCAGGCCGTCCAGGATGCACGTGCCCTCGGGCGTGCCGGAGAGCACGTCCAGGCCGAAGGTCATCAGCACTCGGCCGTTGTCGGCGGCGGCCTGGGCGGCGTAGAGGTAGTAGCTGTTGAGGCCCTCGCCGACGACGATCATGTCGTCGGGGCTGAGGCCGGCGAAGGCGGGCAGCTTCTGGCCCATCTTGAGGATGCGGAAGGCCAGCGGCGAGAGGCACCCATCATGCGGGAAGTCGCCCAGGGCGGGGTGGCGTGCGAAGGCGGTGCCCACCTGCTCGCCCATGGACCACCAGCCCAGGCGGACGTTGGGCTTGCCCGTCGTCCGGTTCAGCAGGATGACCCGCTTGCCCGCGACCAGTGCAGGCGCCACGTCGCTCGAACCGACGAACGACACCAGCAGGTCGGCCTTCTCCGCGGCGACCTCGCCGGCCGGCGCCAGGCCGGAGTACAGTTTCTCCATCGCCCCCAGCAGCGGCTTGGAGACCGCGATGCCCTTACCGTCCTGGAGGGCCCGCTTAGGGAACAGCCAGAAGTCCCACTGGTTGCGAACAGGCGTGGCATGGGCGTCTCGCCCATGCGTTGCAGGGCCGTCCCGGCCCTGCCCCACGGGCGAGACGCCCGTGCCACGGTCTCTGCGGCCTGGTCCGCTGTCGACTGCGACCTCCAGCATCGCGTGGACGGGCTTGGATAAATCGCCCACCGCGATCTCCGCCTGCGCCAGCGAGACGACCGAGCCCAGCTCGACGTCGGCGCACTCGGAGGTCCCCTTGGCCAGCACCGTCTCGCCCGCCCGCAGGGTCCAGGCGAGTTTCGGTCTGCTCAGCGGCTGCTCCCCGTAGTGCGAGATCCAGAAGTCGGCCTGGATCTTGTCGCCGCTGACGGCGATGGGGGAGTCGCCCGCCGTCTTCAGCAGCAGCACGGTCTGGTCGTTGAACGCTCGGAACTGCTCCGGCGTCCAGCCGCCCCGCTTGGGCTCCCAGAACGCGTTCAGGAAGCCCTGGGCAGAGTAGGTGTTGCCCTGCCGCACGATCACGTCCACGATCGTCCAGTAGTCGTAGCCGTCGCAGGCGGGGTCCATGCGGGCGGCCTCCAGCCCGCGCTTCTGGTAGACCCTCTGAAGGGCGTGCGACGCGTCCTGGCAGGCGTCGCCCCAGCGGCGGTCCAGCCCGGCGGCCGCCAGGTCCTTGTCGCGGGCCGCCAGCGTCACCGGCGGGAGCATCAGGCCCGAGAACTTCGGCTCCAGCCTCGGGTCCTGCTTGACCGACAGGTTCAGGTACTCGTGCGCGACGAACGGGGCGTCGCACTTGAAGCTGCCCGGGGCCCACACGTTGATCGGGCCGTTGCGGAAGTCGGAGTTCTCGGGCGTGTTGAACGTCCCGTCCTGGTGCAGCGTCAGGCGGTCCGGGTCGGTCCGTTTGATGAGCTTGTAGATCTCGATGCCGATGGGCCTGCCCAGCAGCCCCTCGTTGCCCATGCAGTAGGTCGCCAGCGAGACGTGCCGGCGGAAATGCGCGATCAGCTCCTTCAGGTCGCGGATCGGGTCCCAGGTGAAGGCCTCGCACGGGTAGTCGCCGTAGTAGGGCAGTTCCGGCTGGATGAGCACGCCGGCTTCGTCGGCGGCCTCGAAGTACTCCGGCAATTCGCAGTGGGTGTGCAGGCGGACGTAGACGAACCCCGCGGCCCGGGCTGCGCGGAAGTGCTTGAGATGCTCCTCGCGAGAGGCCGGCGAGACGAGCGTCAGCGGATAGACGAAGTCGTCGCCGCAGCCGCGGACGAAGAACGGCTTGTTGTTGAAGAAGAACTGTTGCCCGCGGACCTCGAACTTGCGCACGCCGAACCGCTCCGCCCAGCCGTGCACCGGCTGGTCGCCGTCGCACAGGACCGCCTCGGCCACGTACAGCGATGGCGACTCGGGCGACCACGCCCGGAAGGGCGCCAGCTTGACGCGGCAGACGACGTCGGCGGTTTCCTGCCCGGCGTGCAGGGCGAACTCCTGGCTGGCCGACCCGGCCGGTTGGCCGTCGGCGGTCTTGACGGTGACCCGCAGGACGGGCTTCTTCAGGGGGGCTGCGGCATCGGCGCGGGCGATGGTCGCGCGGACCTCGGCTGCCTGGTTGTCGAAGTCGCCGCGGACGTAGGCGTAGTCGATCCGCGTGGCGGGCGTGGCCTCCAGTTCGACGTCGCGATACAGCCCGCCGAAGCGATGGGTGCTGCTGAAGAGCCCCTTGCGGCTGGGCAGGAGGTTGTTGACCTCGGCGACAATCGTCGCGTCCTTGCCCGGCTCGACCAGGTCGGTGATGTCGTACTTGTAGGTTCCGCAGTAGTTGTCGACCCAGGCGACGGGCGTCTTGTTGACCCAGAACCAGCCCTGCGACCGCACGCCGCCCACCTTCAGCCACACTCGCTGCCCGGTCCAGGCCCGCGGAATGGCAACGGTCTTTCGGTACCACGCGTCGCCCTGGTAGATGTGCCGCAGCGGCTTGGCGCAGTGATCCCACTTGGGGTCCCACGAGTCGCCCATTCCCGGCTGGCCCACGCCCTGGGCCTCCCAGCAGCCGGGAACCTGGATCTTGCGGGAACCCGGCCAGGGCCTGGCGTAGAAGGCCCGCCAGCCGGGGTGCCGCAGCGGGGCCACGCCCTGGGTGGTGAATTCCCACTCGCCCCGAAGCGAGAGCACCTTCTGCATCTCCGAGCCGACCACCGGGTTCACCACCGCCGGCCAGGCCGGCCGGCATGCCCAGCTCTCCACGCCGGTCGGCGGTTCGGTCGGTTCGGCGCCGGCGCCCGGGCCGGCAGCGAAGAGGACGAGCAGGACGGCGACGCGGAGGGTTATGCGGGTCAACGTTGTCTGCTTCATGCGCGGTCTCCCAACCCTCCGGGTGCGGATTGTACCATCGGCGGGGTTTGCCCGGCCACCGCGAATCGGCGACTGGCCTGCACGGTCAGGTTCAGACCGTGCCGAGAGAGGCAAGATCGAGGGCGATCGTGCTTGCGTCGCCTCGTTGGAGGGCGGTGAATCCGGCTTCGTACAGCATCTTGCGGCACGCGGCCATGTCCAGGCCGCGGTTCAGCGACGTGTCGGCCTGCGTGTCGCGGGGATTGGCGCCGCTCTCGGCGTAGACGACGTTGGCGCCGGCGGCCAGCCCCAGCAGGTTGGGCTCGTGGACGGCGATGTTGCGGGTCTCGGGGCAGGCCAGGGTGGCCAGCGCCACCACGGCCACGACCTGTGCCAGGCGGCGCTCGGTGATCTGCCCGTTTCGGGTAAGCGGCACGCCCGAGACGGCCACCCGGCGCATCGCGGCATGTTGAAAACACCCGTATTCGACCCCCAGGAACATCTGCTCGACCAGTTCGCCGGAGGAGTGCTCGGGCCCGACGGGCTCGCAGCAGTAGTAGAAATCCAGGCCGGCGTCCTTGATGACGCGGAAGGTCTTCTTCCTCCGGTCGGGGTCCAATGCGGTGTCCAGCCCCTCGCGAAGGCGGCAGACGTGATAGGCCCCGTTCACGCCACACGCCCGCATCTCCAGGGCCTGGGAGAGGTCGAAGTCGCCCACGTTGACCACGATCTGGGTGTGAGAGGGAAGTTCCCCGCGGACGGCGGACACGGTCTCCAGCAGCCGGTCCAGGTCGAACTCATGCATCGTCATCAGGAACAGGGCGTACAGGTCGCCCTTGTCGGCAAACGCGCGAGCCCGCCGGCGAATCTCGTCCAGGCCCAGCCGGGCCGACTGGAAGGTGGTGTGGTCCTGCCCGAATACGCAGAAGCGGCAATTGCCGGGGCAAGGCGCGGTGTCGATGCCGATCTGTCCCAGAAGCATCGCCTGGTTGCCAAACCGTCGGCGTGAGACGAAGTCGGCCACGCCCGTCAGGGCCGCCGCTTCCATCGAGCATTCGGGCAGGTCCAGGAGATAGGCGCAGTCCTCTCGACTGGGCGCCTTATTCTCGACGGCGTCGCGGAGGACCTGGTCCAGGCGTGCTGGCAGCTTCATGGGTCTTCCTTTCGGGGTTCACGCCGGCGCGTCGAAGCGGTGGACGGGCGTGGGGCGGGCCGGGCTGAAGTTCGCCAGGCTCAGCATCCGCGCCGCCAGCGGCGGCTGGACCGTTTCGGCCAGCGCCTGTTCCACCGCCGTTCGCAGGGTCTGCGGGTCGCTCTGTACGCGGGCGTTGATCAGCAGCGTAGCCTGGCGCCCGCGGCCGGCCCGCCCGCGGAAGTCCGGGGCGGTCGAGGAGGAGGTCAGGTTCGCAGCCGACTTGCCCTCCCGCGTGGTCAGCAGGAGCTTGAGGTGGGCCACTTCGGCGCCCAGTGCCGCCAGGCCCTCGCGGAGTCGCCTCGTCAGGGCCTGTCCCACGTCGTCCCAGTCGGCCGGGTCACGACTGGACAGTTCCACCGTCGCGTTGAGCCAGCCCAGGGCGGCCTCGCCGCGGGCGTACACGTCGTAGTCGACCTCCACCACCCGCTCGCCGGCCAGCGAGCCCTCCAGCACGTGCGACAACCACTGTTCGACCTGCTGCTCGTCTCGGGCCGACAGGCACAGCACGGGCGTGTCCGGGAACACGCGGTCCAGCAGGGCTGCCAGCTCTTCGCGATGGGCGGGCGAGATCGTGTCGATCTTGTTCAGCACGACCAGGTCCGCTTCCTCAACCTGCTTGCGGTAGATGTACCGCACGTCGTCGCCCAGGTCGCTGGGCGCCAGGCCCAGGGCCTCGGCCAGCCGGGAAGGTTCGACCAGCACGGTGTACGGCGCGAGGCGGACCTGGTGCGAGCAGTACTTCTTGATGGGCTGGAGGACGGTGGCCGACAGGTCCGTGCAGCTTCCCACCGGCTCGCCGATGAGCACCTCGCTGCCCTGGCGGATCAGAGTCTCGCATACTTCCATCAGGCGGTTGAACGCGCAGCAGAAGCACGCGCCGGCCACCTCGTCCACCCGGCCGGGCGAGGAGCGGAGGGCCTCGCTGTCCACCAGTCCCGCGGCCTGGTCGTTGGTCACCAGGCCCACGCGCACGCCGCGGCGAGCCAGCAGGCCCGCCGCCGTCGCCAGCAGCGTCGTCTTGCCCACTCCCAGGAAGCCGCCCACGAGGATCATCCTTGCTTGTGCCATTCGCTTGTGACCTTTCGCGTTTGCATTACTGGACCATATCCAGTATTGGTGTTAATCTTATAATGGCGCCTGGACGATAGTCAATCCCCCGCGGGCCGGTTCGCCGACCGCGCGGCCCCGGGCCCGCGAGAGACTCCCCGTGGCCTTCCCGTATGCTGCCCCTTTGCTTTGGCCGGCCGACAGGGGATAATGGCGGCCATGCCCGGCACGAAGAGAAACACGCTCAACCTGGACCAGTGCCCCTGCGCGGGGCGCCACCTGGAGAAGTTCCTCCAGCCCGCGCTGCTGTCCGCCCTGGCGGGCGAACCGCTGCACGGCTACCTGCTGGTGCAGCGGCTGGCCGCCATGCCCATGTTCCAGGACCATGCGCCCGATCCGACGGGCGTCTACCGCTTTCTTAACGCGATGGCCCGGCGCGGGTTGGTCAAGTCCGAGTGGGACCTTTCGCGCAGCGGCCCGGCCAAGAGACTCTTTCACCTCACGCCCGCCGGGCGGAAGTGCCTGGCCCAGTGGATCGCCACGCTGGAGCGTTACCGCTGGCAACTCGACCAGATGCTGGGCGCGCTCCGCCAGGCTGTCGCATCGACGCCGGCCAAGCCCCCCGCCAGGAAGTGCCGCTGCGGGGAATAGTCAGCCGCCGAAGGGCCAGCCCGAATCAAGCTGCGCATAGCTGAACGGCCTGCCCTTCGACGGCCGGAAACCTTGCGTCCCGCAGGGGAGCGATCACTCCTCGAACACGATGCACACCTTGCCCGTCTGGCCTTTGTCGGCCAGGTTGTAGGCTTTCGCCGCCTCGCTGAGCGGCAGACGGTGAGTGCAGGTCACTTCGGGATGGATGCCCCAGCGGTCGAGGCGCTCGACGAGGTCTTCCAGGTGCTTGAGGCTGGTCACCCACGAGCCGTACAGCGTGATCTGCGGGTGGATCAGCACGGGGCTGACGGCGAACTCGACGGTGTTGCCCTCGCCCACGTAGACGCATCGGCCCCACTGTCGCGTGCCCTGGAGGGCGAGCAGTCGCCCGGCCGGGGCGCCCGAGCAGTCGATGGCGACCTCGCAGCCGCGACCGCCGGTGAGGCGTTGGATCTTGGCCAGGGCCTTGTCGTCGGCGGGCAGGGCCTCGTCCACCACGCCGATCTTCCTGGCTAGGCGGCGCCTGGCGGGGGAGATGTCCGTGCCGATCACCAGCGTCGCGCCCAGCGCCTTGCCCAGCATGCCGGCGGCCAGGCCCACCGGGCCCAGGCCCGTGATCAGCAGCCGGTCGGCCCCGCACAGCTTGGCGCGGGTCAGCCCTTCCCAGGCCGTGCCGAACCCGCACGCGCACAGCGCTCCGTCCACGTAGGTCAGGCTGTCGGGCATGCGGACGCAGACGTTCTCCTCGGCCAGCAGGTACGGCGCGTGCCCGCCGTGCTTCTGCCAGCCGTACGCGCCGCGCAGCTCGCTGCGGCAGCTGATCATGTAGCCGTGCTTGCAGTCCTCGCAGCATCCGCAGCCGCTGATGTGGTAGACCACCACGCGGTCGCCGACCCGCAGGTCCTTGCAGTTGGGCCCGACCTGGACGACCTGCCCGCAGGGCTCATGCCCGGCGATGTTGCCGGCCTGGTAGCCCTCGGGCCCCTTGCCCAGGTGCGCCCGGTAGATCGCGCGGATGTCGCTGCCGCAGATGCTCGACGCCTTCATCTGGATCAGCACCTGCCCGGGCCCGGGCTGGGGAACGGGGAACTGGCGGAACTCCACCGTGCTGTTGCCCGGCAGGATCGCCCCGGTCATCCGATCGCCGTCCACGTAGCGGGAGGCGCTGAACTTCGATTTCGCTTTCGACTTGGCCATGGTTTTCGGCTCCTTAGTTTCAACCACAGAGGACACAGAGATCACAGAGATTCATTCAAAAGACGTTGTCTGCGGCCTCAATTCAATGCCACGAATGCGGGGAGTCGGCAATCGGTGAAGTTGGTGCTGCCTCTCTTGCCATTCCCGCCACGGGTCGTCTTCCTATGAAGATATCTCTGTGTCCTCTGTGACCTCTGTGGTTGGCTGTTTTACGGCGGGGTGATCACGCCGCCGAGGTCCCAGAGGTCTTCCCAGCTCTGGCCTTCCTTCCACAGAAAGACCTGGCCCTTGATGAGGCGGCAATTGCGGTCGATGGCGGCGAGGTCGGCCATCTCCTTCCCGCTCAGGGGCTCGCTCACCGTGCAGGCCAGGTTGGCCAGGAACTCGTGACGGTGGACCGAGAACGGGATGGGCACCTGTCCGCGCTGCACCGCCCATTTCACGCACACCACGGCCGGGTGAACGCCCAGGCGCCCGGCGATCCGCAGAACGGCCGGGTCCTCGATGTCCACCGTATCCAGCTCGGTCTTGTCGCGGTCGGGACGGGTGGGCGAGCCGATGGGGCAGAAGCCGATCGGCACGATGCCGCTGTCCATCACGAAGCGGAACAGCTCCGGCTGCTGGAAGTGCGGGTGCAGTTCCATCTCGTTGAGGGCGGGCCTGACGCGGGCGTCGCGCAGGACCAGGCGAAGCTTGGGGACCGTCATGTTCGACGTCCCGATGTGCCGCACCAGCCCGGCGTCCACGAGCTTCTCCATCTGCCGCCACGTCTTCATGAAGTTCTCGTGGATGTACGGCCTGGCGTCCGGCGAGCGGCTGTGCACGTCGCAGCCGGGCGGGTGATAGTTGGGGAAGGGCCAGTGCACCAGGTACGCGTCGAGGTAGTCCAGCCCCAGGTCCGCCAGCGACTGGCGGCATTGCGGGATGACGTCGGCCTCGGCGTGCTTGTCATTCCATAGTTTCGACGTGACCCACAGGCCCTCGCGCTTGACGTGCTTGAGGACCTCGTGCAGGGCGAAGCCGATTTCCTTTTCGTTGGCGTAGACCGACGCGCAGTCGAAATGGCGGTAGCCCACGCCGGCGGCCTGCACCACCGCCCGGGCGATCTGCTGGGGCGTAAAGCGGTCCGAGCCGAAGGTCCCCAGCCCGATGGCCGGGATTGTCGCGCCCGTGTACAGCGTGCGTTTCGGCACGGCTGCCGGGTCCACGCCGTCGGGCGCGGTGCAAAACGTTCCGACGTCCAGAGCGTCCATGCTGCCCTCTTTCCAGGCCGCCAGCGGGGCGGCCCAACGAGAGGTATTGTACCGCTGCGGGAAGTACGCACAAGACCCCAGGACAAAGCCCCGGAAGGCCTTCCGTGGGCTTTCTTTCCAGGGATCGCACGGTTCCGCTCGTGAACGCCCGCGTTACCGCCCCGGGCGGTCGATCAGCCCCCGTATGCCGTCGGGCGTCAGTTCGCGTAGCGAGTCGACCACGAGGTGGGCCAGATCGGCAAGTTGCTCCCGCGCGGCCGTGCCGGTCAGGCCGATGGCGACCATCTCGGCCCGCCGGGCGGCCTCCAGGCCCATGAGCGAGTCCTCGACGACGGCGCAGCGGCGGGGGGGCAGGCGGAGCTTGCCGGCCGCCTTGAGGAACACCTCCGGGTGCGGCTTGCCGTGCGTCACGTCCATCGCGTGGACGTATGCGTCGAAGCACTTTCCCGCTTCGTGCGGCAGGCGGTCGATCACCGTCTCCACGTTGGGCCTGGGCCCCGACGAGCCGATGGCCAGGCGGAAGCCCGCCCCGTGCAGGGCCAGGACCAGGTCGCTTGCCCCGTCCATCTCGGGGAAGTGCTCGCGGAGGATGGTGCGGTACTCCACTTCCTTGCGATCGTCCAGGTCGGGGATCTCCTCGGGCTGAATCTGATCGCCCCAGAGGCGCTGGATGATGTCTCGGCTGACGCGGCCGAAGGTGGCCTTGAACTGCTCGCGGGTCATCTCCCACCCGCGCGAGCGGGCCATCCGCAGCCACGACTGGTAGTGCGCCTCGTAGCTGTCCACCAGCACGCCGTCCATGTCGAAGATCACGCCGTAGTCAGTCATTGGGTTTTGCGGAGGGGGCAAAGAATCAAAAGGCCAGGGGGATTCTAATCCACGATGTTGTAGTAGCAGTCTCGTTGGCGGGGCTGGTAGCCGGCGTCGCGGATGAGACGGCGGACCTCGTCGGCGGTCATGTGGAACGTCGTGCCGGCCGCGGAGACCACATTCTCTTCCATCATGATGCCGCCCATGTCGTTGGCCCCGTAGAAGAGGGCGAGTTGCCCGATCTTGGGGCCCTGGGTGACCCACGAGGCCTGGAGGTTGTCGAAGTTGTCCAGGTACAGCCGGGCCAGGGCCAGCGTCCGCAGGTACGTGACGCTGCCGGCCAGCCGCAGCTCGCCCTCGACGTGGACGTCCTCGGCGTCGTCGGGGATGTCGCTGCGAATGGGCGGGACTTGCTCGTCCATCGGCTCGCTTGCGGGCAGGCCCGTTCGCCGGTCGGCCTGGCCGACGGGCTTGCCGCGCGAGGCGGCCGACCTGCCCAACTCCGTGTGTTCCGGCTGGAACGTCCAGCAGATGAACGCGGTGAATCGCCCCTTGCCCGCCTCCAGCGAGTGGTCCTGGAGTTCGCGCAGGCGGCGGAGGTGCTCGATCCGCTCCGCCGGTCGCTCCATGTGCCCGAACATCATCGTCGCCGTCGTCATCATCCCCATCGCGTGGGCCTGGCGCATGACCTCCAGCCACTGGTCGGCGGTGCATTTGCGGGGCGAGATCTCGCGCCGCACGCGGTCGACGAGGATCTCCGCGCCGCCGCCGGGGATGCTGTTCAGCCCGGCGGCGCGGAGGCGTTCCAGCACAGCCGGGACGCTCAGGCCGTATTCCTCGTGGAAGAACCAGATCTCCGGCGGGCTGAACGCGTGCAGGTGGATCTTGGGGAAGCTCTGGCGGATGTCGGCGAGCATCTCGACATACCATTCCAGGCTCAGTCCCGGGTGCATTCCGCCCTGGAGCAGGACCTGGGTTCCGCCGGCGGCCTGGAGTTCGGCGATCTTGTCCATGAGTTGGTCGCGACCGAGCACGTAGGCCCCGGCGGCCTCGGCGTCGGTGGAGAACGCGCAGAACCGGCAGCGGGTGCGGCAGATGTTGGTGTAGTTGACGTTGCGGTCGATCAGGAAGGTTCGGACGGGCTCCGCGTGGCGCCGGCGGCACTCGGCGTGGGCCGCGGCGCCCAGCTCGTGCAGGTCGCCCCGCTGATACAGTTCCAGGGCCAGACGGTCGGTCAATCGTGTCGTTGGGTTCATCAGCCGCTCGCGAAACAGGGAATCTCGTACGCGGCGACCATGATACTAAAGTTTTTGCCCCCGGTTGGCCGAAAAAACACAGACCGATCACACAGTCCATGAACGACTGTCTTCGAGAGTCAACAGACAGCGGTTCATGTACAACTGAATAGCCTCAGGCGCTGTCGGGCGGCGGACATACCAGCCATGTCTCGCCGCCGACTCTTTTTGGGGGAAGAGCAGAAAGGACATAGAGGATTACAGGGGCGACGGCTGTTCCAAGTCCTTGCCGTCCTTCTTGTCCTTCAGCTCTTTGCCGGTTGTCGCCGCCGCCTGCGTCGCGCCAGCAGCAGCGTCCCGCCGCCGATCAGAAGGGCCATGGTGGTCGGCTCGGGGATCTCGACCTGGGCGATGAAGAACCGGTACTCGGGGAAGGCGTTGGCGTCGGACAGGTCCAGCAGGATGGCCCGCGGGTCGGTCTGCTGCGTGCCTTCCGCGCCGGGCATGGAATCGCCGAAGTCGTAGAACGCGATGCGTCGGATATTGCCGGCGTCCTCGCCCTCGCCCATGAGCGTCTCGGGCGCGATGTCGATGCGGATAACCTGCTGGTCGCCCCAGTTGTTCAGGGAGGGGTCGTAGTTGCTCTGCCCGGCCAGGCCGGCGATCACCGCGCCGTCGGTGGCGCCCTCGACGTACGTGCTCCGCTCCAGGAACGCATCCTGGTACAGGTAGGCGTTGCCCGCGTGGTCGGTCAGGGCGGCCTCGATCTCCGCCGGCGTACGGTTGGCCCAGATGGCCTGGTTGCCGAGGATCGACGGGTCGATCTCGCGCGTCTCCATCGAGTCCAGGATCTGCTGGAACTGCGAGTCGCTGAGGCCCAGCATGTTCTTGTAGGCCTGGTTGGCGGGGTCATTGATGTCGTACGTTCCCCCGGCGAACACGGGCGGGTGCCACTGCGTCTGGTCCAGGGCGGCGAAGTTGATGTCGTTGCTGGTGGCCACTTCCGGGTTGGAGCGGCTCGTGCCGAAGCCCGCGATGTCGTAGGTTCCCTGCCCGTTGTGGACGTAGACGTCCATCTTGACCTTGCCCGCCTGCGTCTGGTCGTTCACGAACGCCCCCTGGGCGTCCTTGGTCACGTCGTGGGTGACCCAGCCCAGCGACCAGCCGTTGCGGTTGAGGTTGTGATCGGAAAGGAACTTCTGCCGATCGGCGTCGTTCAGGTTGGCGTAGAACGTCGAGAAGTCGTTGTTGTCGAACTGGCTGTAGGACATGTAGAAGTGAATGGCGTTCTTCTCGCGGGCCAGCCAGAAGTTGTCGGCTGCGTCGGTGCGGCTGGCGAAGTTCATCGGGGCGGAGGTCAGGTCCTGCCCGGGCGCATAGGTGAAGCCCTCGGCCCCGTAGGGCCCGTCCTCGTAGTTGTGTTGCGTGTGCGCGGAGACGGGCGTCCACCAGTTCTTGAACGCGTCGACCTTGCGGTCGCCCGGGTCGAGGATGCCGTTGGAGTTGGTGTCGGCGTAGATGTACCACGTCTTGACGTAATCGCTACGCAAGTCGCGGAAGTCCGCATCGGCGGTGGGCTCGGCCAGCCCAGCAAACAACCCTCCGGCCGGTAAGGCGACCGCGAGGGTCAAGCTAAGCGTGAGGGTCCGGATATCGTTCATCCGTGGGGTCCTTATGTCAGTGGTCAACCGAACCCTACGATTTGAGCGAGGCAGAGGCCAATTCTCGAAAAAAAGAAGCCCACGGAGAGGTTTCCGTGGGCTTGAGGGGGTTTTTGTCGTCAGGGGGCCGCCGATCAGCGCGCCGCGTTGATGGCCTTTCTTCGCCTGCGGCGGATCACCAGTCCCAGGGCCGCCCCGCCCACCAGCAGGCTCAGGGTGGTCGGCTCGGGAATCTCCGCGGCGGCGATGAAGAACCGGTGCTCCGGGAACAGCGTCGTGTCGCTCAGGTCCAGCACGATGGCCGTCGGGTTGATCTGGCCCGAGCCGGGCGACTCGCCGAAGTCGTAGAAGATCACCGTGGTCAGGTTGCCGTACTGGGCCGGGTCGCCGCTGGCCAGCGAGTCGTCCGACAGGTCGATGCGGATGACCTGCTGGTCGCCCCAGTTGGCCCCGGTGAACTGGTTCCAGCCGGACAGGCCCGCGATCACGCCGGCGTCGGTTGAACCTTCGACGTAGTCGTGCCTGGCCTGGAAGGCGTCCTGGTACTCATAGGGCTGGCCGGCGTGGTCGGTCAGGCCCGCGGCGATCTGGGCAGGGGTCTTCGACGGGTCGATCGCGTCGCCCGCGATCGCCAGGGGGTCCTTCTCCGCCAGTTCCATCGAGTTCACGATCGTCGTCAGGTCGGCGGGCGTCTGGCTGTTGGCGGCCAGCCGGGCCGCGTTGGCGGCCACCGAGTAGTCGCCCGTGACCGGATCGAACTGCGGCGGATGATACTGCGTGCCGGTGCCCGGTCCGGCGGTGTTGTCCAGGGCCAGGGGCGAGATGTCGTTGCTCAGGGCCACCTGCGGATTGGACCGGCGCATCCCGTAGCCGCTGACGGGCACGGTCGCCTCGCCGTTGTGAACGTAGACGTCCATGTCCACCTTGCCCGCGGGCGTCTGGTCGCCGCTGAACGCGCCGTTGGAGTCCTTGCTCACGTCATGAATGACGTAGCCGAGCGACCAGCCGTTGCGGTACATGTTCCGCCCGGCGACCACCTCCTGGACAACCGGGTCGCCGCTGGCGGTGAAGGTCTGCCAGTCGTTGTTGTCGAACTGGCTGAAGTTCATGTAGAAGACCACGGCGTTCTTGCTGAGCGGCAGCCAGTAGTTGGCGGCCGGGTCGGTGGAACTGGCGAAGTTCATCGGTGCAGAGGGCCAGTCCGTTCCGTTGGGGAAGACGTAGTTGTTGGTCCCGTACGGGCCGGGCGTGTAGTTGGCCTCGGTGTGCCCGGAGACCGGCGACCACCAGTTCTTCACCACGCCCACCTTCTGATCGCCCGGGTCCAGGATGCCGTTGGCGTTGGCGTCGTTGTAGAGGTACCACGACCGCACGGCGTCGGAGGGCAAGGCCCGGAAGGCCGGGTCCGGGGTCGGTTCGATAGGGGCGGCCGGGGCTGCGGCCGACAACAGGCCCAGCGCAACAAGCAACGATGCCGCGCGGCACAGCGTCACGTTCGTGCACATATAGCGCCTCCCGGGCGTATACTCGACGAGGTTGACCGGCATGGACCGGGCGTACCTCTTCTCCTGTTCTGGCGACCCGGACTTCACGGACCTGGACAAGGGGTCCGCCGGCAGTCGCCGTCTGGAATCCATCTGCGACCTGATTCTGCTTTAATTATCCCTCCTCGCGCCATTTTTGTCAAGCGGAAGGTCCGCCGCCCGGCAAAGTAGTGTAACTAGTTGTGTGTAAGTTTTGATGATCGTGTCACGCGGCGGAGCGGAGGCGAGCGCAGCGAGCCGAAGCGAAGACGCGTGACACGGC
>Ga0116148_1002176_pt1 | contig 19692 bp, 25 predicted proteins | sample AD_UKC055_MetaG_FD_89786 | JGI IMG/M metagenome (GOLD analysis project Ga0116148, IMG submission 89786) | Active sludge microbial communities of municipal wastewater-treating anaerobic digesters from USA - AD_UKC055_MetaG | ecosystem: Engineered > Bioreactor > Anaerobic > Digestate | place: USA... | reverse complement strand
GCAGCGGCAGCCCGCAGATGCACAGGTGCCCTGCCCCGCCCTCCCGCCGGACGGCTTCCCGCAGGATTTGCTGCAACCGCGGCAGCGGCACCTTGAACGCCCCCCGGAGAAACTTCGAGTCGGTCATCCGCCTGGCGGCATGCAGGAAAAACAGGATGTAGGCCGCGCTCAGGCAGTAGGCAAACAGCGACAACCAGAACCCCCGCGCCAGGTCGCGGCCGAATCCCCGGATGTCCGAACCGAAGAACCGGTCCAGGACCGCGCAGTACTCGGTTTGCGGAACGGTGAACCGGTCCGGGAAGAAGGACTTCAGCTCAGTGGGGATCAGGACCTTGTTTTCCCGCCCGAACAGCCGGAAGGCGGGCAGGTGGTATTTGAGGAGCGCGGCCGCCGGCAGCCGGAACACCCGGCCGGAAGGCAGGTGGTATTCGAACCGCCGGGAAAAGCTCGCCCGGGCCACGACCGCCAGGATGATGACCTGGACCAGCAGCCCCACGAGCAGCGCCACCACCACCATCTTGAAGTACATCTTGACATCGCTGGTGACCGCCTCATGGGCCGAATACCCCCGCATGACTCCACCCTGAAGTTGCTAAAATATTTTTCGGAGAGTGTCGTTGACTTTCCAGTGTCGACCGTCATATAGAATTTGATCCACGCCTGTTTCTAGTTTTTCCGTACGGCCAATAATCTTTCCGAATTCAGACGGAATCAGTTTGTATGTATAAAAGGCCGTGATGCCTTTTTTCTTATCTAAACCAGCGATGGACCCGACCTTCTCAACACTTATGACTTCAATAGAACAATATTCTGCGATGTACCATCCATCTTGGTACTTAATTGTCAGGTTTCCCTTGAGAAGAAGGTCAGTGGGCTGCACTGAATATTTGTACCGAGGGACTTTGGTGTTTTCGTCATCTACGACTTGGAGTTTTACCAATCCGTGTTCCTCTAGTGTTTTCAGGAAATTGTATTTCTCGTAGATGTATTCATCGACAGTCTGCTTTTTCATCTTTAGAACCGACTTAGAAACAGTTCCACTACTGTTCAGAGTGAAACTATGGCCGATGGTCTTAAACCACTCTTGCTCATTGGCATAGTATTCTTTGAGAATCTGCAACGCCTCCGCCGGGGCCAACGGGCTCGCCGCTTGGACCGTCATGCCGCATAGACCCAGCAGAATCCCGAACAAACCCAACATTTTCATCGCCACACCTCCGGCAAGGGAATATTTCGGAGCCGCAGCTCGTCCAGGAACGAGGGCGGCTGTTCGACGGCAAACCGTCCCAGCGCCGTCCCGGCGGGATCGGTGCCGGCAAACCCATACCGGTACAGGGGGACCACCCGGTATGGGGGAAACGAGGGTGAGGTTTCGTACTCCAAGCCGCGGACCTCGACGATCTCCGCCACCTTCCTGCTGTCGTCAGGGAAATGGTGGATGTGCGCAACCACCCGGATGGCCCGGCTGACCAACTCCTTGACCGCCCGGGCGGGAATGTCCAGACCGCTCTGCAGCACCAGGCTCTCCAGGGCCCCCAGCGCATCCACGGCACTGTTGGCGTGGACAGTGCTCATACCCGCATGGCCCGTGTTGAAGGCCCGGAGCAGGTCCAGCGCCTCGGCCCCCCGGACTTCCCCGACCAGCAGCCAGCGCGGGTTCATCCGCAGCGAGTTGCGCACCAGGTCCTGCAGGGTGACCGGCCGATCGTCGGCGTGCAGGGCATGCTTGCTCTCCAGGGGCGCCCACAGCGGCCGAGACAGGCTGATCTCCCGCGAGTCCTCCACCGTGACCACGATGTCGTCCCCCGGGATGAAACTGGCCAGGACGTTGAGCAGGGTCGTCTTGCCCGAGCCGGTTCCGCCGGAGATCAGGATGTTGGCGCCGGCGGCCACCGCCGCCCGCAGGATGTCGATACCCGCTGAATCCAGAGTTCCAAAACCGAGCAGGTCCGCGGCCCCGTACCGCTCCTGGGGAAAGATCCGAATGGAGACGCAGGCGCCCGCCGGATAGCACGGCGGGATGACGATGTTGACCCGGGAGCCGTCGGGCAGGCGGCTGTCCAGGATGGGGTGATCGGCATCCAGGCGACGGTGGATGTGCTCGGCAATGGACTCGGCGGCCAGCATGAGATCGGTATCGGACCGCCAGGCGGCGGCCACCCGTTCGAGCCGGCGCCCCTGGCGCTTGACAAACACGTCCCGGTAGCCGTAGACGAAGATGTCGGTGCAGGCCGGATCGGACAGATGGGGCGCGATGGGACCCAGCAGGTACTTCAGCAGGTCCAGGTTGAGCTGTTGGCCGGCGTTCATGATTCCACCCGGACCAGGGCCAGGCTGCCGGCTGTGCGCGGCCGACCGGCGGACGACACGGCCGCCGGCGGGGACTGCGGAAAAGACTCCAGAGTACTCCCGGCAGCTCCTTCCAGCAAGGCGGCGATGTCCTGCTCGGTCCATCGGGCGCTGCCGGCGTCCCGACGGATGACGAATTGGCAACCCAGTCCGGTGCCCCGCCACCGGGTGCAGCCCAGGGTGTGCGCGGACGTGTCATAGACATAGCCCTCCCCACATAGGGGGCAGGAGCCGTACACGAGCAGGTCCACATCCACCTCCTCGCCATACAGGAGGCTTTTCAACCGAACGATTTTCATTTTCCTCCCGTCTGTCCGGGGGCGATTTTCTGGCGGAGCAGCTCGGCGACGACCTCCGTGGCGTCGGCCAGGGCGGCGGCGACGCCATCCCGGGAGCCCAGGCCGAAGCGCCAGAAAAACGATTTCCCACTGGCGGAGTGGGCAAAGTACACCTCGAGCATGACCCCGGGCAGACTGCGGACCGTGGGGCGGGGTTCGACCCCCACCAGGCAGACACCCAGCCGTGTGGCCGCCGACGTCTCGGACAGGATGTGCCGTTGCCGCAACGCTTCCTGCATCGTTTCCCTCAGGGCGCCTTGATAATCCCGGGTTGAGGGGATAGTCCGCACGTCCAGCCGGACCGGCCCGCCCGGCCAGGCAAAGCCCTCGTCATGGAAGTAGCCGTAGTAGGCGTTTCCCCGCAGCCGGGCATAGATGTCCGCGGTGAAAAACTGCCCGATGCTCTGGGGTTCTTCCCGAAGATCGGGACTGTCCGTCAGGAAAGGCCGAAGCGCCGTGACCTTTTCCAGGAATTTCAAGTCGGAAAGATGCGACGAGGATTTCGCCGGCGGTGTCTGGGCCACCGCCGGCAGGGCCAGAACGGCCAGCACGACCACGCCCGCCAGGTTAACGCGACGCATACGGCCTCTCGGACACCGGGGCATAGGGCGAGAGCCAGACGTCCTCGGTCAGGAAGATCTTCATTCGGTAACCCGGCCCCACGGTAATGGTGGGGACGATGTTGGTGTAGCGCTGCATGATGGTATTGAGAATCTTCTCGAAGTTGTCGGTGGTGTCGTCGATGACGTAGGCCCGGCCCGAGTAAGGGTCGGTGCGAGCCTGCGCCGCCGCGCCGAGGCCCTCCAGCACCCCGACGAAGATGGCCGCCCCAAACTGCAACCCCCAATGGCGGTTGACCCGGGTGACCGCCCCCAAGGCGCCGGTTCTGTCCAGCGCATTCAAGGCGCGCTGGCTGGCCGGAAAGTCCACCGCGGCTCCGTTGGGCAGCAGCATCCGGTGCAGATTGATGAACAGGCGACTGGCGCCCATGTAGGTGACCGTCTGGCTCCGGCCGACGATCCGGGTGCCAGCCGGCAGCAGGACGAAGCGGCCGGAGTTGTCGATCAGGTCCCGGCTGACGGCGCACACAACGGGCGACTCCTCCGTGTCGGCCACGATCCGCTGGGTCAGGACCGTGTCGATGAACTCCCCTTCGGCCAGTCGCACCGGCGGCCGTTCATTGAACACCACCCGGACCGGGGGATGGGGCGCCGCCTTCTCCGGGCGGGGCGCAGCCCCTTCCGCGGGCTGCTCGGGCGCGCTGGATCGGAATGAGGCCTTCACCCGTTCGGCGGGCGAAGAAGATTCGGCCGGCTTGCCGGCCGGTTCGTCGAAATAGTCCGCTTTGCGGAAGGAACGACTGTAGACGAACATGGGCTGTCGATCCAGCTCCTTTTCCCGCGAGCGCTTCTCTTCTTCATACTTGCGTTCGCCCAGGCGGTTGGCCCGCGTGTCGTAGGAGTAGCGCTCCGTCCCGGCCGCCGCCGGGGACTCTTCGGCTTGTTGCTGCTTCAGGATTTGCTCCACCAGGCTCACCCGGCGGGCCCGTCGCTGGAACTCTTCCTCGCTCGGCGACGCGTCTTGCTCGTCCCCGGCACTCCGCTGGCTTTGGGCCAGCAACTTGTCCATTTCTTCGGCCGGGGAGGCGGTCGGGCCCCGATTCACAAACGGATGATCGGCCAGCGTGCCAGCTTTCTGTTCAGCCCGCGTCTGCTGCTTGCGGTCATATACCTGCTGGGCCAACTGGTCCGGGGTTGTCGACGGAGATGGGGCGTCTCCTGGATCCAAGGCAAACAGAAGGGTCAGCACACCGGCAAAGAGGATGACCAGGCTGCCGGCGATCGCCAGAAGCAGGGGCCGCTTCTTTTTCGGGGGATCGGGTTGTTCTTCGGTCACCGACGAATTGGGAACGTTTGGTGCATTCATGTCACTGCCTTTCGATCAACCAGATGGAGTCGGGCTCGTAGCCAACACCCAAATCAAACCCTGGGGCAAGCGGAGTGGCCACCACCAGGTAAAATTGCTCCTCCTCGGGGGGCTGGCCGCACAGATCGGCGCACGTCCGCAGGATGTCAAAGCCACTGGCGATCCAGCCTCCAGGACAGCGGCACTTCCGCCACAGTTGCAGGCGGACGGGCGACGTCGCCCCCGAGGGGCTGGAAAGCTCCGCGGTCAAGCGGCCCGTCCCGATCAGCGTGGCAAGCTGGGCGGGATTGAATGTGACCACGGTAACGAGAAGGGCGTCCTCGGTGGCCTCGATGCCGGTGATCGAAAACAGCGGCGTCACTGCCTCGGATTGGTGCAGCTCCACCAGGTGGAAGGCGCCCACGGTTTGCTCCCGCTCCACCTGTTCCCCTAGAACCGGCCCGGCCAGGACGAATACAATGATCAGGAGAGTGGCGGCGATCGTTTTCATAATCCCTCTTTCGTGGTGTCCGTCATTCCCGCCCGATGATGGTGGTCTTGTCCCCTGACTTCAGGAAAAACCGCTCATTGCCCGACAGCACCCGGTGAATCTGGTAGTACTCGCCCAGGTCCACATACTTGACCGGCTGCAGCTCCTTGTCCTTGTTCCGTTCGGCCACGAACACCGCCGGCCGTTCCTGGGCGTACGGCATCAGGACATAGGTAAAGATCCCGTCGTCCACCGCCTTTTGAATCAGGAACTGATCGTTTTTCACCTGGTAGCGGGTTTCCAGGGAAAACAGGAGCTTCTTGCGGGCTTCGCCGGTTTCCTTTTCCAGCCGGCCCTGGTATTCCTTTTCCAACGCGGTGGATTTCTGCTGAATCAGTTGGGCCGCCTCCCGGCTCACCCGGCTCTGGAAAAAATTGGCGTCATGGACGTCCACCACCACCAGGGCGGCCACGTCCTCGGCCGGCCGGGAGGACAGGTGGAACACGAAACACTGACCATGCGGGGTGGAAATGACGACCGCGGTATCCTGGTCCGGCTCCAGCGGCTTGACGATGCCGACCGTGCCGTTGCTTTGCCCGAACCAGTTCTTCGAGTCGGTGACCACAAAATCCTGGATCTCCCATCCATCCGGCAGACGAAAGGTCGTGCCCACGCCCGGGCTGCAGGTGAGCGAGTAGACCTTGTTCCGATTGGCCCCGTCGAAATTGCACTCCACCGTCCGGGGGGTGATGGCGGCGGCGGAGGCGGACAGAAGCACGGCGAGAATCCACAGAGTCGCTTGTTTCATTGGAGTTCCTCCCGAAATTCGTTTTCGCTGTATTCGACGACCACGAGCCCGTGGGCATTGGCCACGGACCGCGGAATCACCTTGAGCCGCAGGATGGCAATGTGCCGTCCCTGGGCGCCCACATCATCGGTGGGCAACAGGACCTTTTTAAGGAAGATGGCTTGGACGGAGAGGTCGGGGTGGGATTGCAGGATGGAGACGCTGGCCACCTGGCACACACCCTGGCCGGACCGGGCGATGAGGTCGGCCCGGCCGGGCAGATCGGCGCTATGCTTGACCTGTCCTTGCGCCTCCGGGGCGGTCTGGAGGAAGGCCTGTTCCAGGTTGCTCTTCACCGTCAGCCGGTTGTAGGTATAGAGCTTCCCGAGATATTCGCGGACAAAGGCTTCGATTTCCACCGGCAGCCGTTCCCGGCCTTGCGCATCGACCGCTTGAAACTCCACCGGCCGAACCTGGCCGGTGACGGTGTTGACATAGATGGGCAGGGGCTTCACCTCCCCCACGTGCCGGGACACCAGGATCAACGCGCCGGTCAGGCCCAGGCAGGCCAGGCCCAACACAGCCACGGCGTATTTGAGAAACAGGTTCACAAACGCCAGGTGGCCGGTGGATCGGATGAAATCGTCGCAGCCGCTCATGCTAGCTCTCCCGGGCGGCTGCCGACGCCGACGATGACGCCGAACCGCTCACCGCCGCCGTCACCGCCCCTGCACTGCCGGCGGATCCGGCCGTCCCGGCAGCGGGCGCCCCGGCCCCGGCGGTGGCGGCGGACAGGCCCAACCGGGCCCCGATGCCAGCCGCGGCGGTGCCGATGGCAAACGCCATGGAACCAGCCTGACCAAAATAGGAACCCGTCAACGTGCTGGCGACTTTGTTGACGCCCAGGATGAGCCCCACGGAGAGGATGGGTCCGATGATCATGTTGAAGACATGATCCATCGATGGTAATCCCTGGATATTTGCCATATTTATCACGCTACTCCCGTAAAGAGCGATGATGATCGCAAGGGCTGCCCCATAAAGTGGGATGACCAGAAAGAAACTCAAAACAACGCCGATCCACTTGTACATGAAACTACTGAAAGTATCTGTCATTCCAAGGGCAATGAAGACCGGACCCATAATTAGATAGAGCGCAAAAATCATGAACACTCCAGCCAATGAAACCAACAGAATGGCGAAACACACGATTGTTATTGCCCCACCAATAGTGGAAATCTGATTGATCATCATGGCACTGGGAATCGCGGCGATGGAACTGAACAAGCCCAAGAAACCCTGTTGGGTCACGGCAGTTTGATCCGTATTTTGCATTTGACAGTAACCGGTTTTGAAAAGATTAAACACATCTTGTAATTTGGGAATGACTGCGCCAGCTAGATTATCAGCCGCCGTATAAAGGTGGTCCGCCATTGAGGGCCAGGCCAGGATCACCGCACTGATAATGGCCCAGCGAAGAAGTAGTTTGGGTAGATTGGTCCCCTTCCCCATGGCCATGTCGATGGCCTCGTGCGCGAAGGCCCACAGGCACATAATCTGCCAAAGGATCCCACCAAAATCTTGGAAGGCGCCAGCAATATCATATCCACCAGCTTCTCCATGAATGGCCTGCCAAATAATGTCGATGAGAGTACCGAGGGCGAACGTATTTTCCGGCATTCCGCCACCTCACTTGGAACCAGCGCCGACTTGTTTCAGAATCTCGTCTGGATTGGCTTGGCGGGCTCGGTTGATGTCCCCCTGCCGATTGACGTTGTCGATGTACTCGCGTTCCTCCTGGAGCTGTTTTTCCAGCACCATCCGCATCATGGAAGCGATCTCGTGATTCTGACGGGCCTGCTCCAGGGCGATGGCGTTCAGGAGTGCCATCTGCTCGGTGATGGAAGCCTCGCCGGTGCCGGCCGACATGGCCTCGTTGGCCGCTTCGTACACCGCAAATTTGTCCAGGCGGTTGTTCTGGACGGAACGGATGGCCTCCAGTTGTTCCTGGAGGCGGTTCAGGCTGTCCATCAGGACCGTGTGCCGCTCCACCAGCTCGTCCACGTAGCGCCGGTAGTCCTCGTTCTCCTCGTACAGCGGGTTTTCGGTCAGGTAATCAATGGCCTCCAGGTACTCGTAGGCATCCGCGCCGGGCAGCCCATCGTAGAGCCGCTGGGCGTCCCGGTAGAGGCTCTGACCGGTGGTGAGCAGGTTGCTCCAGGACAGGTGGGAGACTCGCCGGTAGATCGAGTTGATGGTGTTGTAATACTGCCGGAAGGTCTGCTGGTACTCCTGGAACTTCTGAATCTGGGTGGACATTTTACCGAGCTGATCGTTCCACTTGCCCATGTGTTCCACGATCTGAGCCGCCCGCTGGGCATAGGCGCCCGGATCGTGGAAGATGAAGGCATAGGAAGAGGTAACCGATCCCAACAGCAGCAATGGCAACAGGATCTTTTTCATGCGTGCCCCTCCTGGATCAGAATGGGTGTTTCCATGGAAATCCGCCCGGCATCCACCGGCCGGGATTCCAGGTACGCGGCCAGAGCGGCCAGACGTTTCTCCCGGCTGGCGCAACCGGCCGTCTTGCGAACCAGTGTCTCAATGGTGCGGCGGACGTCTCCGCCGCACGACGCCTTGACTTGCTGGCGCACCGCCCTCTCGGCCGGGTCGGTGGTGGCCAGCCAATAGGTGTGCCGGTCGGTGACCGGCCGCAGGATGCGCCGCAGGCCTCCGGCCGACCAGTACAGCACCTCATGGTGCTCGGGCTTGAGCCGGTAGTATTGCTCGACGTGGTAGGCGCTCATCTGGAAGGCCCGGAAGGCCTCCTCGACGTCTTTTTGGCCGTTGAAGAAAAACGCCTGGCGGATGTTTTCGACGATGCCTTTGGACCAGGGCCAGCTCTCGTCCACCAGGTCCTTGATGGACTGGGTGACGACCCCCACCAGCAGATTGTGGTGCCGGCCGGTGCGAAACAGCAGCTCGATCCAGTAGGCCATCTCCGGGCTTTGCTTCAGGTAGAGGTGCGCTTCGTCGCAAAACAGGTACTTGGGGGCTTTCTGCTTGCGCTCGTCCGTCACGTCCCCGTAGATCTTGGCGAAGATGGCATAGACCAGGGCGGTCATCAGCGCCGGATCTGCCTCCCAGTCGGCGATGTCGAAGTAGCAGTACTTGGCCAGGCGCAAGGAGTCCACGCCGGTATTGAACACCTCGCCCTTGCGGCCCACGGTCCACAGTCGCAAGGCATTGGCCACCGCGCGCCGCTCCGTCTTGCGCTCCAGGGTGTTGGCCAGCAGCGTCAGGGGGGGAATCCCGCCGCCGGCGGAATCAGCGTGGTTTCGCAGCAGCACCCGGTAGCGCTCGAAGAAAAGTTCCAGACCCTGCCGTACGGCCCACTCCGTGTCGGGATCGGCCATGGCCGACCCCACCATGATTTTGAGCAGGCCGAGGCAGAAAGTCATCTGCGGCTCCGGCACCGGCGCCTCCAGGTCGGCCAGCAGAAACGGGTTGAACCGGAAATCCGTCCGATCCTTGCCGACACTCATCACGGCGGTGTCGGCAGGCATCTCGTCTCGCAGAAAGTCGAAAAACTCGACAAACGAGCGCTTGAGATCCACGACGTAGAGGGTCGGGTCGGTGATCAGCGAGGACATCAAGAGCTTGTTGACGGCAAACGATTTGCCGGAACCGGTGGGACCGGTGATGCACAGGTGGTGAGCCTTTTCCCGGGCGGTGAACGGGTTGTAGGCAAACACCCCGGCGGTGCGGTCCTGGAAGTATTCGATGGGGTGGCGGTCGCCGGGGGACAGGGTGTAGGCCGAGAGCAGGTCGCCGACATTGGCCGTGGCCACCAGGCTGTGCCGCAGGTAGAACCGCTCGTGGCCGGGAAAAAGGGAAAAGTAGCCATTCTTGAGGTTGTTCCGCTCCGGGATCCCGGCGGCGCCGATCTCCTTGAGCAGATTGGCCACCTTCAGGGTCCGGACCTTCAGCTCCTCGCCGCTGTCGGCATACAGGGCCAGGGCGAAGCTCCACCAAACCGGCAGCTCCTTGTCGGACTCCACCCGCCGCTGAAAATCGGCCGCCTCATCCACGTAGAGGGCGCAGGTCTTGTCCACGGCCGACAGGCTCACGGCGATGTTCTTGTAGAAGTCCATCCGCTTCCAGAGTTTCTGCTTGTTCGGAAAGCCAAACGATTGCTTGAGCACGAACGGGAAGTCCAGCTCATAGAACCGGCGCAGGTACAGGGCCACCGTCCCGGCGGGCGGGTACTTGATCCCGATCAGGGCGGCGTGCCCATCGCGGTTGAGCGTCAGGCGGCCATCCTGGGAAAAGCAGTAGTGCGAATGAGCCAGCTGGGCGTTCAGCGACAGGTCCGGCCGGTAGGCCGGCGCATCGGCGCGGTTGATCAGCCGGTAGAGCAAAGCGAACGCTTCTTCCCGATCCACCGCCAGAAAGCCGAACCGTTCAAAGGCAGCCTGAAACGTCAGGTATGCCTGGTAGAGCTTGTCCACCCGGGCCGCCACGGCCTGGTGGACAAACTCGAACCGCTTCCGCTCGGAAATCAGGGTCGGCCAGGAGGGCGCGACCTGCTGCGGATCGAAGTAGCGCAAGGCGCAGACCACCTGTTTGGCAAAGGACCGCGTTGCCTGCTCCTCCCAGAAGGCTTGCTTCTTCTCCTGGACGAAGCGGATGACCGGATTGGCCCGATCGTTGGTGACCAGGGGTTCGATCCGGGCATGATCCCGAATGAGCAGATTGGACAGCGTGAAGCCCTGCCCCTCGTCGGGCAGCTGCTCCAGCGCGGTGCGGGCGTAGTAGGAAAATTGCTCCTTCTCGTCCTCGCTCAGCCCTTCGTAGTCGATCCCGGCCAGGCGGAACAGCACCACCACGGCGCCATCTTTCATCAGGATAGCCGGCAGGTTGTGGGCGTTGGGGAAAAAGTCCACGTACAGCAGCAGGTTGTCCAGCTTCTGCTCGACCCGAGCCAGATTGTGGTACAGCGCCCGATAGGTGTCACGCATCCCGAAGCCTCACCACTTGGCCAGACAGGGAACCGGACGAGAGATGATCGCGGATGAAGCCGGCCTGACGGCGCTGCAGCAGCGGATCACGCCCGTCCAGGTACAGCGAGAGACTGTAGCCGGCCACCCCCACCCCCGCGCCGATCGCCAGCGCCAGGATACCGTGATCCCACGTGGCGAAGACCACCAGCATGGTCAGCAGCATGGCAAACAGCGCGGCAAACAGCTTGAAGAAACTCACTCCCCAGATCCGGGGCTGGTGCTGCAAATTGCGGTGGATCGGTTTGACGGCCATGGGCGCTCAGATGAAGGTGGCACACAGCGCCCCGATGAACAGGGCCACGATGCCCATGATGAGCGAGGTCACCGCGTCCGTGTCCCCGTGGGCGAACTTGTAGGCCGCCCGCCCCAGCCCCACCACGCCCACGATGCCCATGACCACCGCCCCCACGGCCGATGCGATGTTGGTCACATCGTCGATGGCGCTCTGGATGGTGCCCGACACGTCCTGCGCCGACGCGAAGGACGCCAGCAGGAGAATGCCCAGCACGAAGAACGTCTTTTTCATTCTTCCCCTCCCCTCTCAGCTTTCCCGCTTCTTGACGAAATACCAGATCAGCAATCCGGCCGCGGCCACTCCGGCCACGACGTAGAAGGCGAACATGACCTTTTTGAGAACCGGCCCGACGGCGCAATACGCCAAGTCGGCCCAGGCGAGCAGGAACAGGGATACCAGCAGGACTTTGAGCTTGTCCATCGAACGTCTCCTTCCGATTGATTCGATTACCGTAGCGTTTCTTCCCCTCGATTGCGCACCCGTTGCCTTAGTTCCCGGAAGGATTCAGCATCCCGATCCATCCGGACCAGCCGCAACCCCTTGAGCTTGGTGGTCTGGATCAGGCCCTTGCGGGCCCACTTCCAGACCGTGCTCGGATCGACCCCCACCATTTGCGAAAAATCACTGGCGGTCACATACGCCTCGTTATGCATAGTGATAATCGGATAGCTCATGGGCCGGCACTGTAGCGACCATCGCCGATATAGTCAAGTAATTTATAGAATACTTGTCTAAACAGACTAGTTAAGCGACGCTTCCGTTGTTTATGCATTTCCGGTACAATGCTGGCTGAGGAGCAACCCCATGGCCCATGCCGAATTGCCCGACAAAGTGCGGGCCCGTGTGCTGAAGTACCGCAAGCGCAAGGCAATGACCCAACGCGAATTTGCCGACGCCACCGGCATCCCCTTGAACATGATCACCAAGCTGGAAAACGGCCGAGCGCCATGGACGTTGGAGCGTTTGGAGCAGATCAGCAAGGCGTTTCACATCCCGGCGCACTTCTGGGTGGCCGAGGACAAGGACCTGGGGGACGACACCGGCATCCTGCGGCTGGTCCAGTCCATGCCCCCGGAGCGCCGGCGCTCCCTGAAAGGCTTCCTGCAGGCCTTCAAGCTGGCCGACACCAAGATCCTGAACCTGATCGCCCGCCTCCTGCGCGAGCACGGGAAGGAATAAGCCGGAATCGTTAGGTGAACAACCACGAGGGAGACACCATGCGAACCAAGTCGATCATCTTAGCCTTGGGAATGACGTTACTCTTGGCAGCCTGCGCGAAACCAAGAATCGACACCTCCTCCGACGAAGCCATGAAAAAATCGATAGCCACAGTCCGAGAATCACTGCCAGAAAAGGACAGAGAGAAGTTTGATGAATCCCTGAAGATTGTGGCATTCAGTCAGATGGACTTCTCGACATTGGTCGCCGCTGGATCGTCGGGTATGAACCTGACCGAAACCAAAGTGAAGCAGGTTCTGGCCGGAAAGACGGCGGAAGAAATTATCGCGGCCGCCGATCGTATCGTCACGGAGCGTCAACAGAAGGAACGGGCGCAGGCACTGAACGAGATCAAAGAGTTGGAGGAAAAGCAGACCCAAGCCCAGAGGGCAAAGATTGAGCTGGCCAAGTTTCAGGTGATTCGATCCCGATTCTATAAAGTCAAAGAGATGTTCCTCGGGGATCAGCCCGTGATCGAGCTCAGCGTGAAGAATGGGACGGACTATCCCGTGTCGCGGGCCTATTTCGTGGGCACCCTGGCCAGCCCAGGGCGAGCTGTGCCCTGGTTGAAAGAAGAATTCAATTACCCAATCTCCGGCGGCCTGGAGCCGGGCGAATCGGCCAATTGGCGGTTGTCGCCCAGCATGTTCGCCGGAGAGTGGAGCCGGGTGGAGGCACCCAAAGACGCTATCTTGACGGTTGAAGTGGTGGAGCTGGCAGGAGCCGATGGCAAATCCTTGTTTTCTTCACGAGCGTTCACGCCCGATGATGCCGAACGACTCACGGAGTTGAAGAAGAAGTACGTGCCTTGATACTCGGGATTTTCCGGTTAAACAGATTACTCATTCTGGAGAGCTGGGGGAAAGGGGAGCCCTGCCCAGCTTTCAGGCATTCTGCTAAAACCTCTTGGTCTGACTTCCTTACCCTCCCCCGACTCCGTTTTTTCACAGCTTTTTCATCAGATCCTGTGGAAGAATGAACCGAAATCAAACACAGGCACGCTCCTTGGCAGACCCCCTGCCCTTCTTTCCGGAAACATAAGCGAACGGACTTGAGACTGGCACCCCGCGCCGCCGGGGCGGTGGGAATGTGGAAATCCCGGCAACGCCTACCGGGGATTTCCAAGCGGCGGTGGGAACGGTGGAAATCCTGACCGGATTTCCACGGTTTCCACGGCCGCGGCATTTCCACGGCCCACTCGGCCAGGATTCCACCATTTTGCATGTGGTATGCTGTGCGAGATTCTGTGGCAATCGCCGGCAAGGAGATCATGCGGAAACGAACCTTGGAAGAGGCTCACCCCATCCTGGCGGCCCAGTGGCACCCCACCAAGAACGGCGCCTTGACTCCGGCAGATGTCTCCCCCGGGTCCCGCACCGTCGTCTGGTGGATCTGTGCCCAGGGTCACGAGTGGTCGACTTCGGTGGGGAACCGCCTCCGTCGCGGCTGCCCCTACTGCGCCGGCATGAAGGTGGACAAAGCGAAAAGTCTTGCCGTCCGCTTTCCGGAAATTGCCGCCCAGTGGCACCCAACCCGAAACGGGAATCAGAATCCCTCCCAATTTCTGTGCGGTTCGGGGAAAAAAGCCTGGTGGCGATGTGCGCGAGGCCACGAATGGAACACATCGGTTTACAACCGGGTCGCCGGCCGGGGTTGCCCGTACTGTGCCGGGAAGTTCGTAACGCCGGAGAAAAGTCTGGCGGTCCGGTTTCCCAAGGTGGCTGCCCAGTGGCACCCGGAGAAAAATGGCACCCTGACTCCCCGGGATGTCCTGCCCCACTCCTCCCGGAAAGTCTGGTGGCGCTGCGTGGCCGGGCACGAGTGGGAGACTCACGTGGGCCATCGGGTCCGGGGCACGCGCTGTCCCTACTGCGCCAGCCGGCGGGTAAACGAGCACAACAGCCTGCAGGCTCTGTTTCCCTCGGTTGCCCGGCAGTGGCATCCGGAGAAAAATGGAGTCTTGACGCCGGCCGACATCCTGCCCGGCGCCAACTGCAAGGTTTGGTGGCGGTGCGCGGAGGGGCATGAATGGCAAACGACGCCCAACATGCGCACCACCCGCGGCACCGGCTGCCCCTATTGCGCTGGCATGAAGACCGTGTTCGAGGAAAGCCTGGCCGGGCTGTTCCCCGCCATTGCCGCCGAGTGGCATCCGGTGGCCAACGGACGCCGGCTCCCGGGAGAAGTCTCTCCCGGTTCCAACCGCCGCGCCTGGTGGCTCTGCCCCCACGGCCACGCCTACCAATCCACCATCCGCACCAAGGTCAAAGGATCCGGCTGTCCCGACTGTCTCCAGCGCCCCGATTGATCCTCCGTTTGGCGGATCCCCACTTGTGTTTACAGTGTACACGTTGTATACTGGCTCCTGAGGTGAAGTGCCATGCCCAAAAACAAGGTCCTCTCCGCACGGCTTCCCGCTGGAGTCGTCGACGGTTTGGAGGCAGTCGCCCGGGAGCGAAAACGAAACCGTGGGGAAATCGTCCGGGAGGCCCTCGAGATCTATCTGGATACCTGGGCGGATTACCAGATTGCCATCGAACGCCTGGGCGACCCCACCGATCCGGTTCAGACGGAGCGTGAGTTCCTGGATGAACTGGGGTGGGATCTTTGATGTACGAGCTCCGCTTCAAGAAAAGCGTGCAAAAAGACTTTCGGCGCATCGGCCAGGACGCGGCCCGTCGGGTCATGACGGCCATCCGCGCCAAACTGATCCATGATCCCCGGGGCGAAGGCAAGCCCCTCAAGGGACGTCAGGGAACGTTGTGGAGTTTCCGCGTAGGGCCTTTCCGGGTTCTCTACACATTCAATGAGGAAGAAGTCTGGATCCTGGTGGTCCGGGTCGGCCCGCGCCGAGATGTCTATGACAATCTGGAAGAAATCTGACCGCCCTGCCCTGCCTGTCCCGGCGAAAGAGGATTTGATGGGGCTTGCAAACCTGCAAGCCGATTCCATTGACGGTCGAGCCAATCGCTTCGTTTACGAATAACCGGCGCTACCACTAGACCAATTGCCAACAGCAAACGAGCCGGATGGCCGCATTGGTTTCCATAGACTCGGAAACCAACTTGCGTGTGATATTCTGTGAGCCATCCAGCACGAGGGAGTATCCAGGATCCATGCCAAGACCAACTCTGGCCGATGCCCGCCCGGATCTGGCGGCGCAATGGCACGAAAGCAAGAATGGATCCTTGCGCCCCGCAGACGTCAGCTGCGGCATCCCCAAAAAGGTCTGGTGGCGCTGCCCACATGGGCATGAGTGGGCGGCCCAGATTGTCAACCGGGTCTACGGGCAGGGATGTCCGTATTGTGCCGGATACAAGACCGCTCCCGAGAACAGCCTGCAGGCGCGGAATCCTGGTCTGGCCGCCCAGTGGCATCCCACCCAGAACGGCGCCCTGAAGCCGATCGAGATCATGCCGTTCTCGGCAAAGAAAGTCTGGTGGCGCTGCCCCCAAGGTCACGAGTGGTTGGCGGTTGTGGCGGACCGGTCCCGGGGGCGCGGTTGTCCGGTATGCGAGCACCGGCAACTGTCCCCGGAGTACAATCTGGCGGTGTGCTTCCCCGAGGTGGCCCGGGAGTGGTTCACGGAACTCAACCTCCCCCTGACACCCGACGACGTCCTGCCCAGCGTCCCGCAAAAGGTCTGGTGGCGCTGCGACAACGGTCACGCCTGGCGGACCACCATCAACTCCCGGACCAGCACCCGGCGCACCGGTTGCCCCTATTGCGCGGGCAAACGGACCGCGTACTTCGACAGCCTGGCGGTGCATTTCCCGCTCGTGGCCGCGGAATGGCACCCCAAGTTAAACGGCCGCCTGAAACCATCTCAATTCTCACCCAAATCCATCCGGCTGATCTGGTGGCAATGCTCGGAAGGCCATTCCTACCAGGCCAGCATCCGCAGCCGCGTCCGCGGTCTCGATTGCCCGATTTGCTTTCCTCCGTGATGGCCAGTTCGAATCGGGATTGATTCTCAGTAGGATATAATATATTATATATCCAGCAAGGAAGTGGAGGGCGGTGATGCCAAAAGTACTGATTTCCATGCCGGACTCGGTGATCTCCCGGATGAGGGCGTTGATTCCGGCCCGCCAACGGAGCCGGTTCATTGCCCACCTGGTGGAGGACGAACTGAAAAAACGGGAAGCCCAGTTATTCCAAGCGGCTCTGGACGTGGAACAGGACGAAACGCTGAACGCCGAGATGAAGGATTGGGACGTGACGGTGGACGATGGGGTTGAGCATGAATCGTGGTGACATCTACTGGGTGAACCTGGATCCCACCATCGGTTCTGAAATTCAGAAGAAAAGGCCCTGTGTGTTGATCGGCGCCAACCCGATCAATCAGGCGCGCCGAACGGTCGTGGTGATCCCGCTTTCTTCTTCCAGCCTGATCCGTCCGCCGCTAACCATCGGCGTGAGCTGCCTGGAGCACCCGGCTGTCGCCGTGTGCGACCAAATTCGCGCCGTGGACAAAAGCCGTTTGATGGAGCGGGCCGGCACACTGTCCGCGGAGGACATGAAAAAGATCGAAGATGGCCTGCGCCTGGTTCTCTGTCTCTAGCATTTTCGCCCTGGCGCTCTGAACCTCTCCGCCGACCCCACACTGGAGCATGGCTCGGACTCCTCTGCCCCGGCAACCGCCCTACTTACACCACGAGACTTAGATGGGGTCATGCTGGAACCTAGAGTAGTTATTCCGGCCAAAGCCTCAATTTGGGCGGTTTGGATACTTTGGTGGTCGTCCCTTCCGCTTCTGGCTTTGCCACGATTGCCACGATGTATTCCTTCCACAATTTCCTCACCCGCGCACCGACCTCAGGATTCTTCGCCAACGCTACAAGGGCTACCTGTCCCGTATAAATTGCAAGAAAACAGTCGGCTTGTGAGTCGTGACCAGCAAATTTCCCCAAGCGCTGTTGTACGTCTGGCAATGCCTTTTCCCATGAAAGACTGCGTGGCCGGTGTTGATACACCAACACCAGAGAATCATCCGAGAGACGCTCCAAGAGACATTTCATTTCGCCGTAGAGCACCCATTTGGTCCCGTCTTGAGTCTTGGTTTGAATACCATTGTCTGGGTCAAGAAAGATGACATAATTCCTATATTTTTCAAGCGATAATCCTTGCCAGTAACTTGCTCGCTCCTCACCCCGGTCTATCACGGTGTGCGGATCTCCTCCGACCGGATGAATCTCGACAGGGAATTCGCGAATACTCATCAGCTGTCCCAATTGGGTGAGTCGAGAAAGATCCCGGGGCTTTTTTTCTCTCAGAATTTTAAGAAACTCAAGAATTTGATGATTTCGAGTAGAGAATGTCTTGGGATGTGTCCGACCATCCCGGGAAGAATCATCCGGAGTTAGCAGCGGAATGAAAAAGAGACCGTTGAATGATTCATCTGAATGACTGCACAGCCAGTACAATACATCCCATTTGAAAGCATCACGCGCATCCCCAAGATACTGGAGCTTCATCTGCCCCCCTGTGGTTTTGTCCAAACGTGAGTTGTCAATAGATTGTAGCAGACGCGTGCAGAGCAGCAAATTACAATCATAGAAATCAAAAAATTCGAGATTTCGAACGGGCTAAACCTCGTCGTTACTTTCATTTATTGAAAATTGTGACGATTTGAAAGCTGATATCTTTAATGCCCTGATTTAGACTAACTTCACAGATTGTATAGTTAATTGATCTGTAAGAGTTTTTCCATCTATATGAACAAACATAATTTCGCTATTTAGAATTTTTTAAAATATCTGAACGATGGGGCATAAGCGGGCATAACATAAAAAATGAATAGCCATCAGATTACTCATCAAGGTGTTGGAAACACTCCAACGCCTTGTGATTACGGGGATTAATGATTTCCGAAAATACTTACCACTCCGCTTTTTTATTAACATTATGCAAACTTGTGGAGGAGCCATGAATCACATCGTAACGAAATTCGTGTTTGGCACGATTGTGGGCCTGGTTGTTTGTACTTGCGTGAGTCCAACTGCATTCGGAAACACTGTAACCTTGAGCAATCTCGTACTCGACAAAGACAGCACCGACCCCTATACAATGAAAGACACGGTGGTCGTAGTCGCGAATCCCAACACTTCCACCGTCTACTACTCGATATCGGTGTACGAATCGGGTTCACAGAATCCGTATGCACAGGTCACGAATATTCCGCTAAAAGCTAAGAACTCTGAATTCCACACGCTTTCGGAGTATGGAACCGGCAAGCTCAGGCGGTGGGGTGGATTCTATTATCAAGAAAGTGGAAGCTGGTCCTCACTGGAGCCGATAGAGGATACAATCCCTTGGCCGTTCAACGGATCTATCGTGGTTTCCTCGACTTCAACCATTAAGGCATACGCATATGCAAACGGTACTTGGACGTTGAGTTCGCAACTTGATAATACCTGCGGAGATGAAGAATGTGATCCGCGGATGAATGGGCAATTGGATGACGATGTAGAAGCGGTATGGGACTACTACGCCCAAAATCTGGATCACTATCTGACTACCTACGACAGCAGGGCAGCTCAAGTTGTACCCTGGGTGGATATTTGGGAGTACGGCAGCCATGAGAACCCAAACGGCTGGGAGTTAGAAGTAAGAGTCAAGAACATGACGGGAGAAGCTGTAGAGCTTTACATAAACTGCATCAATTCGTTCACTTACAGCGGTCATGACGATTGGTATTCAACCGGGTGGCTATACATCGACGATGTTCCTGCAGGTCACTATTATGGGGAAATCTTTATCCCTGGCTTATTAAGCTTCGATTTGATGGAAACACTGATCGACATTGATCCCGATTCTCCAATCTTTGACGACGCCGATTATCGAGTTTTCGGAGGGATCATGTACGTCGATGTGTCAGGAGATTTGCTCTTGGACCGTGCTCAAATATATTCCCTAGACTAACTCACAAGATGGAGTGGTAAGATGGCGGGCGATTGACATCGCCCGCGTTTTTTTAGCGAAAGATGATTAAAACAAAGGCACTACTGTCCGGTTAAAGTTCTCGCTGATCGATAAAAAGTAATTTATATGTGTAAGTTGCACGGAAAATCCCCTGTCCACGATTTGAATCCCCGGCTACCATTTCTGGGCTATTCATCCCGATACCCAGGAATGGCTTATGAACACTGGTCGGACCGTCTTCGCGCAACTCATGGATTTTCTGCCGCACAAAACTTTCGATCGACTGGTCCACCGCTACGCCGGCGCTTACCGGGTGCGCTCGT
>Ga0116148_1002175_pt1 | contig 19703 bp, 19 predicted proteins | sample AD_UKC055_MetaG_FD_89786 | JGI IMG/M metagenome (GOLD analysis project Ga0116148, IMG submission 89786) | Active sludge microbial communities of municipal wastewater-treating anaerobic digesters from USA - AD_UKC055_MetaG | ecosystem: Engineered > Bioreactor > Anaerobic > Digestate | place: USA... | reverse complement strand
CGGTGGAAAGGTTTTCCGTAAAGTGCGGAGTCGCCCTCTTTCTTAACGGCTTTGGCCAAATCATGTTCCAGCAAAGCGCCCTCACCGGCATTTTCTTCTTCATAGGTATCTGTACAAACTCATTGTTTATGGCTTCAGGAGGGATTTTGGGTGCATTATCTGGCGTCATCACTGCCAGGTTTCTGGCATTCAAATCAGATGACATTCTTCAGGGAGTATACGGTTTCAATGGGGCATTGGTGGGAATTGCGTTGATCTTTTCTTACGCACCCGGACCGCCTTCTTACCTGTTAATCTTGTTGGGAGGCGCCATATCATCTGTTCTCATGAATGTCATGCTCCGGTGGAGGGATCATCTTCCACCATTGACAGCACCATTCATATTATCTGCCTGGATAATGCTTTTGATTGCTCACTTGTCCGGAATTGAACCGGCCAGTTACAGCACTGTACCGGTCTATCGTGGGGATGTCTTTGCGGTTTTTCGCGGCCTTGGGCAAGTGATGTTTCAGGACTCCTGGATCGCCGGGATAGCATTTTCAATTGGCCTTGTCCTTCACTCCCGACACGCTGCTGCATGGGCCCTGATCGGATCTGCTGTGGGTTTAGTTGCAGCACGCAGCCTCGGTTACCCGGAAACTCTTGTTCAAACCGGAATCTTCAGCTTCAATGGTGTGCTGACCGGTATCGCACTGGGTGATAAATTTCGAGACAATGCTATGATGCCTATAGTAGGAGTTGTGCTGTCTGTCGTAATCATCCGGGGATTCCAGAGTACCAGTATCCCTGCCTTGACAGCTCCCTTTGTGCTGTCCACATGGGTGATTATTCTGGTGAACAAATTTGGCATCCTGCTCCACCGGACATCCCCGACGCACCTCCGTTGAAAAGATGTGTCAATCTGCAGCGACAATGAGGATCAATCCCTGGTACTCAAAATATACGCTTGCCACGTACGGTGCAGGAAAAACCTCCATAGAGGAACGCTGGTACGGATATTGTACACGGTTTCTGACATAAAACATAACTGATCAAAACCAGGCTTTGGATTGGTTCTGATCTGAAATGGCGCAACAAAAACCACTCTTTTTGGCGGCTTTTGGTGCTTTCCAGAATAGTTCTTACTTTTGCCCTTTCTCAGGGAGCAAGAATACGAGCAACATTGTTCCTGGTAATACTGCCCATCTGTGCAAAATTAGCCATAGGTACCACACCCCCCACCTGCCCTCGAAACAATCAGTACTGGTGAGAAGGCAAAACTATTCACCTTTGGAAAGGCGGCATGAGGTTCTGGGTGGTATGGAGGAGAACATCATGGCCTGTGTTGGGGTCAACACGGGTTATTTTACCGCCTATGAAGGTAGTGTTGCCCTCGGTCACAATGGCATTGACCGGGCCATTTGTCACTCAGACATTTTCGTTGAAGGTGTCTGAAAATGCCCTAAAAGTGGTGGATGTGCTCATCACGCAGATACGGGCGATAAGGATAACACAGGAGAAAGATGCATGCGACACCATTCATGAGTGCTGTTTGCCCTGGTTGAAAAAACAAGTATACTAAACTGGTGGCTGCTTACTGAGACAAAAGGTTTTACTGAGATTTTTTATCGCTGGTAGTACTTATTCCTATATTTGGATATTACGACAAATCTGGGTATAATATCCTGTATGGTGCAGTTTGATACATACAGTCAATCCCCGGACTTACGAACATGAAGAGGGAAACAAGGCTAAGAGATTAATGTGGCTATTATAACTCAAAATACATACAGTGTATGTCCGAAATGTTTAAAAAGAATACCTGCATCCATAACCAAACAGGGTAATGATTTTTTTATCGAGAAATCCTGTACTGATCATGGCAGCTTTTCAGCGATAATCTGGAGGGGGGATGTTATTCCAATGGAGGGATGGGGTAACTATCAAGCTCCCGTAAATGAGGACAGGCCCCCTGATTGCCCGGATTCCTGCGGATTGTGCCCTGGTCATCTACAAAAAACCTGCTGTGTACTGATAGAGGTTACAACACGATGCAACCTGAAATGCCCAGTTTGCTTTGCGCAAAGCGGCGGAACAACGCAGGACCCATCAATTTCTGAAATCATGGACAATTTTGAAAAACTTGTGAAAAACGGGAATACCTTTATTCAGCTATCAGGCGGTGAACCGACAGTCAGGAATGACCTGCCTGAGATTGTAGCTGCAGCCAAGGCAGCAGGCTGTGAAAACATACAGCTGAACTCAAATGGTATCAGGCTTGGGCAGGACAAAGGGTTTACCAGGGCACTTGCGCAAGCAGGCCTTTCCTTTGTTTTTATGCAGTTTGACGGTACTGAAGACGTCATTTATGAAAAGTTGCGGGGAAGGCCTCTGTTTGCCGAAAAACAGGCAGCTATCGAATCCTGTTCCGATGAAATGATCGGCGTAACGCTTGCGCCCACTCTTGTACCTGGAGTTAATGATCACAATATCGGAGATATACTGAGATTCGGATTTGAGCACTCTCCGGCAGTGAGAGGGGTCCATTTTCAGCCTGTCAGTTATTTCGGCCGTTATCCACGACCACCGGAAAATAGGGACAGAATCACACTTCCTGAGGTACTGTGTGCCATTGAAAGGCAGACCATGGGCAGAGTCAATATCTCAGATTTTCTGCCTTCTGCCTGTGATCATCCGAGATGCGGATTTCATGGGGATTTTGTGGTTCTACCCGAAGGCCTGATGAAGCTTACACCGAAAAATCAAACCAATGCCTGCTGCCAGCCCGACGGCACAGAGCATCTTAAGAGCAGAAACTTTGTATCCAGAAGATGGAGGCGCGCTGCTACACAAAGCACAGAGCAATACTGTGACAATGACGGGTTTATCTACCTTGATGCTTTTCTTGACCGTGTCAGGACACATGGCTTTACTATAACAGCCATGGCTTTTCAGGATGCATATACTCTCGACGTGGAACGGCTGCGCAGATGCAGCCTTCATGTATATAAGGATGGAAAGACAATTCCCTTTTGCGTAAGGTATTTGACAAAATGCTGACTTAAAAATATGGGATTCGCGGCAAAAATATGAAAAAAGATCATTCAGAAGAAATGAGGCCCTCCAACGCTGGAGTAATTCCTGAAAACATTGACGGAGAACAACCCTGTTGTTCTCCGGATGAAGAAAAAACATGCTGTTCCCCGGCAATGGAAATTACAGGTAGAGATTCCCTTCAGCATATCGATATATACAAATCTGGGTGTGCAGTCTGCGGGTTACCCCTGATCTATTTCTGGAAAAACAGAGAAAGCACATGCTTTTTTTGTGGTCAGGTTTTGCAGGCAAATGCAGCATGTCCCTACGGTCATTTTGTATGTGATCACTGCCATAGTGCAGATGCCATAGAAATAATAAAAACTGTCTGTTTGCACAGCAGACAGACTGACATGGCAGAACTTATGCAGACTATCAGGTCTCACCATTTATTCCGCATGCACGGACCTGAACATCACTCCATGGTCCCGGCTGTTATCCTGACCGCCCTTAGAAACAGCGGCTACCCTGTTATAAATGAAGAGATACAGGCAGCGATCGAACGGGGCAAAACTGTGAGTGGCGGTGCATGTGCATTTCTCGGCGCATGTGGCGCTGCAATCGGCGCAGGAATTGCGATATCCATTATACTGAAGGCCAGCCCATATGATGGGGAGAAGAGACAGGCTGTCCTTCAGGTAACACAGGCAGTGCTTGCACGAATAGCAGCCTACAAAGCTCCACGTTGCTGCCAGAGAGATTCATGGCTGGCATTGAAAGAGATTACAGCTCACATACAGAAACAGACTGGGAAATCATTGAAGGTGGATACTTTTGCATGTGACCAATTCCTGCAGAACAAAGAATGTATTCATGAACAGTGCCCCTTGTGGTCTCCCGGAATATAGGACTGGTAGGCATGTTGTTCAGTTATTCTAATTGGCAACGTTGATCTTCCTGTTAATGACGAACGCATTACAGAAACAACATAATAACTTATTGCGCTTTTCTGTTGTCAATATAAAATCTTCAGAGTATAATTCGGAAAATATGAATATTGCATTGTATACTATGATAATTGCTGGATAATGTAATCATGAGATTACACAATTTTATCACAAGGAGGGTCAAACAATGGCGGACACATGGCTTACCACACTTATCACTGATACACCACAGGCTGGGTTTGAGCTTGCAATCACTCTGAGCAGGCGGGGAGTCAAGTACACGCAACCGAACGCGGAGGTTCTCCAAAAACTTCGTCCCGTGTACTCCAACAACGCAGATTCGCTCATAGCGGCGTCACAGGTTGTTGCCATCAACTTTCAGACAATCGCCGCTGCCAATAATTATTGGCGTAAGTAATCTAAATGGGTGTTGTTTAGGGATCCTTCAAGGGATCTTTGAGCACGAACAAAAGATACATCAGCAGGTTGCGTGACAATTCATTCCTGTCATGCTCTGACCTGAAGTAACTCAAGGCCTTTCCAGCGAAGGGGTGGTGAACAGTACCCTTCTCTCTCTCATTTATGACACAGAAAAGACTGTGCCGTAGACAAGACAGGAAAGCCAAAAAAGGACGTGAAAACACATATGCTGGCCCACGATAACTCTCTTACAATGTAAATATGAAAATGTCATCGTGGTCAATGCTGACAGGTCTACCAATCTGCCCGGCTATAATGGGACAATGAATGGATTTATTGCTGACAGCGGTCATAGGTTAGCCGGAATCTCCCTGTTCAATGCTGCCCTTGAACACGAAAAAGACCATATAGAAAACTTCGGGGTAAAAGGTCTGGGGATGATCCTCAAGGGGTTCTGGATCTGGAACTTGGCGGGTACAAAAGAGAGAGAACAGCTTCGAAAAGATTTGGAAATTATGCATAAACGGAGTGTCTGCAAGTAAGAATATTCTTTTTTTATTGATTACCTGTTACTTTGTGGATATCCCTGAAATGTTGACATGTGACAAAAGAGAGTACGTGAAAGCACAACCGGGCGGGTGCGTTACACCCGTCTCTGATTTTTGTGCTGGACAAATCTGACATAATGTAAGAACATACTGGAGTAAAGGATGGTGACACCAATGAATAAACATCTGACGACTCCATTTTTCGAGGGCCGTGTCATAATGATTGGATGCGGAAGCATTGGACAGGCCGTTCTTCCAGTTATTGGCCGACACCTTGAGGGAATTCATGACCGGTTGATCGTTCTATCAGCTGACGAATCAGGACGAAGAATTGCCGAGCGCTGTGGAGCAAAGTTCATCCACTGCAACCTGACACCAGGCAACTACCGCTCAATACTGAAAAACTACGTCAGTGACGGGGATCTCATGTTGAACCTTTCAATTGACGTTTCCAGTATTGATCTGATCCGGTTTTGCGCGGTCCGGGGTGCTCTGTACGTAGATACCTCAATTGAACCATGGCCGGGTGTATTCGACAACCCCATGCTGGAACTTCACCAGCGCACGAACTACGCCATACGCGCCAAGATCATAGACCTCGCTGCAGAGTTAGGACCTGATTCACCTACTGCAGTTGTCGATCACGGCGCTAACCCGGGACTTGTGTCTCACTTTGTCAAACGCGCCCTTGTTGATCTGGACCAAATAGTTCGTAATGGCAATACAAAACCATCTTCGCGCGAAGAGTGGGCGAATCTTGCGCATGATCTCGGAATATCCACAATTCAAATATCAGAGCGCGACACCCAGGCCAGCCAGCGACCGAAACGGCACGGTGAATTCATTAATACCTGGTCTATAGACGGTTTTGTGGATGAATTGATGCAGCCAGCCGAACTTTCCTTCGGCGTCTTTGAAAAACGTAAGCCAAAGGGGGCTCGGGAGCATCGCCGCGGTTCCGGTACACTGTACCTTGAACGTCCCGGGGCAAGCACCTTTGCGCGTAGCTGGGCACCCTCAATCGGGGGTTTCCAGGGGATGCTCGTGACCCATGATGAGGTTTTCTCGATCGCCGACTACCTGTCGATCCGCGATGGCAGTAAGTTCCTATATCGGCCGAGCGTTATGTTTGTGTACCACCCCTGCGACGATGCAATGTTGTCTGCACTGGAACTGGAAGGTAGGGGATGGATTCTGCAACCCTCCTGCCGACGCCTTGGAACAGATATTATTGAGGGGATGGATGAGCTCGGTGTCCTGCTGGCAGGTCATGAGAGAAACGCATACTGGTACGGTTCGCAGCTCTTGATCCAGGAGGCACGCAGACACGTGCCATTTGCAAACTCGACTACCGTGCAGGTTATGGCAGGTGCACTTGCAGCTGTTCTTTGGGCCGTACGCCATCCTCGTCGGGGCGTGGTAGAACCTGAGGACTTGGATTTCGAGGAATGTCTTGAAACGGCAACCCCCTATCTGGGCCGCATGGTTGGTGAATTCACAGAGTGGACCCCCCTTGATGGCCGCGGCAAGTACTTCCCTGAAAGGCTCGATATTCAAAGCCCCTGGCAGCTTCAGAATATCCGCAGCAGACAGTGGTATGGGGAGTAAATATTTCATTACACTCGTTATTGACTCTGTCATTACAATAAAAAAACAATCATGAAAAAAGCAATCGTTATAGGAGGCAGTTCCGGGATTGGGCGGGAATTGGCCAAAATTCTGTCTGAGAATGGGTACATCGTTGGTATCATGGCAAGGCGAGTCCAGCTATTGGAAGAGTTGCGCAAAGATGTGGAAGGAATATTATTCGTTCAAAAAATTGATGTTGCAAACGTGGAAGTGGCAATGGAGACTTTAAATGAGTTCTTAAAAGAAATGGGGGGTGTGGACCTTATTGTGATTAGTGCCGGTACAGGAGATATAAACGATAGCCTAAGCTGGCATATTGAAAACGAAACCATTAAAACAAACGTCAATGGGTTTGCCGCTTTAATTAATGTTATCATGCATCATTTCACAGAGAAGGGTTCGGGGCATCTTGTAGGAATCTCATCGGTCGCAGCGTTACGTGGAGGCAGAGGGTCTCCGGCATATAATGCATCAAAGGCTTTTGAATCCAATTATCTGGACGGGCTACGGCAGAAGGTCAAAAAATCAGGGCTGCCAATCACAATAACTGATATAAAACCCGGATTTGTTAATACCGCAATGGCCAAAGGGGATGGCATCTTCTGGGCAGCTGAGCCGGGAAAAGCTGCAAGGCAGATATACCACGCCATAAAATCAAAAAAACGCAGTGTTTATATCACACGGCGATGGTTAATGGTAGCTTGGTTGATTAAGTTGTTGCCCGGATTCATATATGATAGGCTGTAATTCCTGTAACTATTTACTGGAGTAAGCCAGAGAAAAATGCTTGTGTTTCCTTAACTTTTGACTGACCCAAAGAAGCTCTCGATAAAGTCAACTGAAAAAAAGCCATTGTATGATACAGGCACAGGAGCCATGAACGCTATATTTCTGGTAGGCTTGCTGAGATCGCCGGATTGCCTCTTCTGCTTCCTTAATTCCCACTAATCTTATCGAGCGCATCTGCAACATTTAGTCCAAAGAGCCTGCGATTTTTTTGAAAAATTACACCTGGGGATACCCTGATTACCCAGTTAGACTTCGTTGTGATATCTGAGTTCTTGATGCAAACCCACGAACCATCCGGTCTCCTCTCGTATTCATCAATCGAAATTTTTGCAATCTCTTCCATGTTTTTACTCCTCTTTCATATCAGTAGAATTAGGATTGGTAAGATTATACCAGCTATTCACCATCAATGTCAAGACTTTGGGGACACCCTTTACATTTTCAGTTTCTTTTTATAGGTATCCGTGGTAAGCTCTCACTATGCCACGAAAGGCGCGTATAGACGCTCCCGGCGCCTTGCATCACATAATCGTCAGAGGAATCGAGCAGGGCATCATCTTCCAAGACCACACAGACTATGATAGCTTTGTACAGCGACTCGCAACTGTCCTAAATGAAACAGCCACCCAGTGTTATGCATGGACGCTTATGCCGAATCATTTCCATCTCCTGTTGAGAACCGGTTCAACACCTGTAGGTCGCATGATGCAGAAACTCCTCACAGGATATGCAGTCACCTATAACAGGCGTCACATTCGTTCGGGCCACCTCTTCCAGAACAGATATAAGTCTATCCTGTGCCAGCAGGAACCGTACTTTCTCGAACTGGTGAGGTACATCCATTTGAACCCCATCCGAACCGGCATTGCAACGAACATAAATGAACTGGCTCGCTTCGCGTATTGCGGTCATGGCGTGCTAACGGGAAAAAGGCTGAACAACTGGCAGAACACAAGCGAGGTGCTTAACCTGTTCGCAACCGACCTTGATGCCGCGAGAGCAAAGTACCATGAATTCATTGCCAAAGGGTTACCAATGGGGCACCGAAACGATCTCACTGGCGGAGGTCTTATTCGCAGTAGCGGCGGGTGGAAACAAGTAATTGCAAAACGACGTGCCAACGAGTATCAGAAATCAGATGAACGAATGTTGGGAGATCATGAGTTCGTCTGCCATGCATTGGCAACAGCGAATGAGAATTCTGACTGGAGATACAGTTTGAAAGAGCGCGGAATTGACCTTACTGCTGTGATCAGTCGCGTGTGTGAGGTGCTGCATTGTAACAGATGCGACATTTTCACGCCTGGTAAAATACAAAGCAGGGTGAATGCAAGGAGCCTTTTCTGTTATTGGACTGTCCGAGAATTGGGAACAAATCAGGCCGAACTGTCTCGCCGGCTCAGACTTTCCCCTGCTGCCATAACACAGTCGGTGAAACGTGGTGAATCAATTGTCAAAGAAAGAGGATACTCGTTGGTATAACTGGATAATAAACAGGAGCCCCTTGTTATCCTGCCTTTCCCATTGCATTTTTCACAGAGGTTGTTGAATTTCAGGAGAGATTCAAGGAAGATGAGAGCCGGGGTCATAGTGGATGGGTCCCATCAGTTTTCCCCGGGCACTAAAACTGACCATTCCCAAACAGATGCTGCACAGCATCTTGAACCTCGAATGAACAACAGGAACCCTGGTTATAATCGATAATACGGAGGTAAACACAATGTCTTGGATGTTCCTGTTGATCGCTGGTGTTTTTGAAATTGGTTGGCCACTGGGATTAAAACTGTCGCAGACCACGGCAAACAAGGTTACCTGGATACTTGTGTCCATAGTTTCAATGACGCTGAGCGGACTGTTTCTTTGGGTGGCACAGAAGAGTATTCCCATAGGAACGGCTTACGCTGTGTGGACAGGGATTGGGGCTGCAGGCACTTTTTTGATAGGTATAGCCTTTTTCGAAGATCCTGCAAATACCCCTCGCATCTTATCGGTTATTTTAATTGTCCTGGGTATTATTGGACTGAGACTGTACCAGGTTTAGAAATACATTTCTCGCTGAATACCAGAAAACAGGCATATTATATAACTTTCCTCTCCACCCTTAGAATTTAAACTATTCTGCGGAAAATGTGTCATGTGGCAAAATTGGCTGATTATGTGCTGTCCGTGACATATGGGGTATGCTGATGCATTCTTTTGATATCTACATAGAGCAGTACTCTCATGACTGATCAGTATCGGGCTTGGGAGCCCGGTATGCAGTATCATGCATCAGACTTCAATCGTTCAGGTATAGAAAACCCACTAACCGGAATAAATGAATAAACATAAGCAAAATCATTAAGTTTTGTTAAAACGCCCTACCATAAATGAATATCGATTCTTGTAGCAAATGCAGAACGTGCCAGCCTCTTTTCGTTTTTTTAGCTTTAAAAATATTATAATTTAAGGTTTCTGCCTCAAGACCGATTAACTCTAACAGATATAGATCAGTCCACGGGCCTTGAGGTCACTGCTGGTCCTACCGTAGCTTACCCCTCAGTAAGCCAGCACCCTTGGGGCCTGCTTCTTCATGATCCTCACATACGGAGGTTATGAGGTGATAAACATGAACCGTGACGATGAACGCATGGCTTTTGAATCCATTATAAACGACTTCATAACCCATTATAAGAACGGCCCAGAAATGTTTGCATCAAGGGCCAATTTCGACGCATTTGTAAATACGGAAGTACGATTCCATGCAAAACTGCTGAAGGTTGACTTTGAAAAAGCCAAGGAAGCCCTTTTAGCATGGGTTCAACAGAACCACGCTCTGGAATATTCTGAGTTAATCTGAAACTCCGAAAAAACCGTGTACAAAGAAAACTGATTTTCTGTCCATCCATCTCAATAAATACGTCAGCACATAAGAAACAATAAAACTTCTCCCAAAATCATCTTAAGTACCCGTGATTGTCTTCTATTCACTAAGAAACTTGTAAAACTTGTTGACACCCGTGTCTCTGGCCCATACACTATCTTAATTTGTGCTATTAAGACTTATAAATACAAAAAAATGGCTATTCCGGTTTAAGTGTGGACTCTTTGAACATTTTTTCAGGATATCGGCACGGCATTATTGCAGGACTCGATTTACGTTGGTTATCTGAGTTAATGAAACAGATGCTCTTCAAGGCACATGTCCCATCAATAAACCAAATGTTAAAAAAAAGGAGGCTTTGAAATGAGTGATTCTATTTTAAATGGAAAAAGGATTCTTGCCGTCGATGATGAACCGGACATTCTTAGTGTGTTAGAAGAAGAGATTATGGATGCTTGTCCAGACTGTATTTTTGATAGGGCAATCACCTATGAAAGCGCTGTCAAACTCCTGGAATCCAAACCCTACGACCTTGTCATCCTCGACATTATGGGTGTCCGCGGTTTTGATCTTCTTGACTTAGCTGTAAAAAAAGATCTCAAGGTGGCCATGCTCACCGCTCATGCCTTAAGTCCTGAAACGCTCAACAAATCCATAGAAATGGGAGCAAGGGCCTATTTGCCAAAAGATAAACTCGGTGAGGTTGTCCCTTTCCTTGAGGACATACTGAAATATGACTATGAAACCGGCTGGAAACGTCTCATGGATAAATTGCAGGGCTTCTTTAAAGACAGGTTTAAAGATGACTGGGAAGTAAAAACATGGATATCCAAATAAGTGACTTGTTTATATATTGAGACAAATACGTCACTGTATATCAGTTTAAATAAGTAGGATACGTGAACACTTCAAGGGTGTGAACTCATGATGGATTCTGCCATTGCTACAGCCAAATTCAAAACAGGGAAATTTTTTCATGCTCCATCATGGGTGTCCGGACTGATAAAAAAACCTCTGGGAATTTGGCAATAAGGCTATGAAGAATGTCTGGATTGCTTTCGGTCTGACCCTCTTTGCCGGTATATCTACTGGGATTGGAAGTATTATTGCTTTCACTGCCAAAAGAACAGACTACCGCTTTCTTTCAGTAGCAACAGGATTCTCCGCCGGCGTAATGCTCTATCTGTCATTTGTTGAAATATTCCCGATGGGCTTTGAAGCCCTCTCAAAACAATACGGGGAATACTGGGGACACTGGATCAACGCAGCCGGCTTTTTCGGTGGAATACTGCTCATCGGTTTGATTGACAATCTTACACCTGCCGCTGAAAACCCCCACGAAATTCATACTGAGGCTGAAACCATGCCCCTGCGTAATCCTACAGCACCCCTTCCGATGTTTGATCAGCCAGCAACACGTTCAGAGAGAACTGAAAATTCAAGCCATCCGGCCATTGCGCATCAAAAGTTGTTGCGGACTGGCCTGTTCACAGCACTGGCAATTGCCATACATAATTTTCCGGAAGGCTTTGTCACATTTCTTGCTGCCTTAGAAGACCCAAGCCTGGGTGTTGCTATTGCTGTAGCAGTTGCCCTTCATAATATCCCCGAAGGAATCAGCGTGTCCGTTCCTATTTTTTATGCCAGCGGAAACCGAAAAAAAGCATTCACGTATTCCCTATTGAGTGGCTTGGCTGAACCTGTGGGGGCATTAATAGGCTATATTGTACTCCGATTTCTTTTAGGCAACGAGGGCGGGGCAATTCCCTCCCACATCATGGGACTCCTTTTCGGTGGGGTGGCTGGAATCATGGTTTATATAAGCCTCGATGAGCTACTTCCGACAAGCAGGGCTTATGGGAAAGGCCATGACAGCCTTTTTGGATTAGTGGCTGGTATGCTCGTTATGGCCTTAAGCCTCCTGGTAATGAAATAATTTTTCAAGCTGCATAAATGGAAATTCATCAAGGTAAATGGTCTTGTTCTTACTGCAGATTGTGTTAGTAATCCATAATAGCTTTGAGATTAAGGTTTTTACAACAATTATGGTATAGTGCAGAAGAAATGAGTTGATATTAAATGTTAGCTACAGATAAACTTTTAAAAAATTCTCCTGAGAGGTCTTACAACAGCCCGTGAAATTTTATTCTTCTATAGTCAGCTACCTGGTGGAAGGAAAGAGCACCAAACAGAACATGCGTATGCTCATTCGCTTCCTTGTGATGCTCACAGCCATGATAACCGTGTACAGCATCATCTTTCACTTTCTTATGGCATGGGAAGAACGGGAGTATTCGTGGGTTACTGGCTTTTATTGGACCTTAACAGTCATGAGTACGCTCGGATTTGGAGATATTACGTTCGCCAGCGATGCCGGGAGGCTCTTTTCCATTCTCGTTCTTCTATCCGGAGTAATCTTTATGCTTGTCCTGCTCCCCTTTGCGTTCATCAAGTTTTTCCTCGCACCATGGATGGAATCAGAAGCTAAAAGAAGAGCCCCCCGAGAGGTGTCTCCAGACACGAAAGATCATGTGATCATGACAGCCTATGACGATGTGACAGCCGCGTTAGTCGAAAGACTGGTCACATACAAACGGGATTACGTGGTAATAGTCGAAAAACCGGAACATGCAGGCCTGTTATCCGACAGGGGTGTCAAGGCCGCGGTAGGAAACATTGATGACCCTGATACCTACAAACGAATGCGCGTTCACGATGCCGCTCTAGTGGTTGCTACAAACAGCGACGAGGTAAACACCAACATTGCCTTTACAGTCCGTGAAATGAATGAGAGTATTCCTATTATCACAACAGCAGATTCACCCCATTCTGTAGACATTCTCTCCATGGCAGGTAGTTCCAGGGTTGTCGAATTACCCGACCTCCTCGCTCGTTCCTTTGCCAACTGGACCATGTGCGGTAACTTTCAGGCAAATATCATAGGCCGTTTCGACGAGCTGGTTATTGCGGAAACCCCGGTTATCAACACTCCCCTTGTTGGCAAGACTATCGCTGAAAGTAATTTGCGTGAATCAGTCGGGGTTACAATTGTCGGTATTTGGGAGAGAGGCAGGCCTTCAGTCCCTACTCCAAAGACACAGATAACCAGGAGCACTGTCCTGCTGCTTGCTGGGACTGAGAGTCAGATAGCATCATATGACGATGTCTATTCCATTTATCAGATGTTTCAGCATGCTGGGGACCCTGTCATCATAATGGGAGGAGGACGTGTGGGTACGGCAATCGGAAGACGATTTGCTGAACGGGATGTGCCTTTTTTGATCATTGAAAAAAACCCAAAAAAAACGAGTGAAAGTGCCAATATTGTATACGGCGACGCTGCCGATTTAAGCACCCTCAAGAGGGCATGGATAGAAAAGGCTCCTGCAGCTCTCATCACAACTCATGAGGATGCAACCAACATATACCTCACCAAGTATTTCAGGAGTCTAAGGCCGGATCTCCAGATTATCAGCAGGGCCAACCTGGACCGAAATGTATCTACGCTTCACCGGGCAGGAGCAGACTTTGTCATGTCTTATCCTGTGTTAGGAGTCGATGCGGTTTTCAGCTTTCTTACAAAACAGGATGTTTTGATGTTAGTTGAAGGTTTGACGCTATTTCGTGTACAAGCACCGGAAATCCTCGATGGTGTTACCCTTGCAGATTCAAGAATCCGCCAGGAAACTCACTGCAGCGTTGTTGCTATCAAAAGCGACGGAAACTTCATTGTCAATCCGGGACCATGCATACCTGTTACAAAAGGGTCAGAATTGATTCTTATAGGCACGTACGAGGGGGAACGTCAGTTTTTCAGAACCTACATCAAGACATGAGATAACCACAACGCTGACCATCTGTTCTTGCTTCAAATTTTTTCTTCAAGGTACTGGCCAACGACATGAAGACACCGTGGATCATGATGCCCAAACCCCATGCCAGTATGCTCAGTAGTGTGTTTTTGTATCCAGTAGTCTCACGGACATTCTGCCGACATTTACACAGACTGCAACATGCAAAAATCTCTTACTTACACATTGAGCGATTCCGCCAGTTAACCAGAATGACTGTAACAATAGGAAGAACCAGGCCGAGGATGGTGGCGCATATCATAAGTCTACCAAGCTCCTCATACTGACCTCGCCCAACAACAAAAATCTCGTTAAGGTAATTCGTACCGAGGCTCGATGCTGACAGGGCAAGGTTAGTAAAAGCCGCCATGACAGCAAAATAAGTGGCTTTCTGCTCAAGGGGAGCTTCCCGCGCTATCCAGGCAAGCATGGGGATCATGGAAACCTGTCCCATAGGGGAATCAGCCATAGTGTCTATGATGGCAATGGTTCTCGCACCAAAACCAAAGACTCTCTCTGTCCACTCGTGCAGACCATAATACATACCCAGGAAGGGCATTATCATCAGAGTGGCGTAAGCTGAAAGGAAGACAACAAGGTAAGGAATGGGACGACGGCTCATCCATCCCCGGAGTGCAAACATACCGATGATAGCAAGAATTGAGGATATTTGGCGAAGAGTGCCGAAAAAGGCTTCGTCAAACTTGAGTACATCAATCTGCCACCAGCTCGCTCCCGCGCCAATGCCCGGCATTGCCCGAAAAACAAAAACGATTATTGCAATACCAATGATGTCCCGTCGTTTGGCAGGATCAAGATCCTTCAGAAGTTGATGCATCAGGTAGATGATGATTGCCAGCGATGATATAAAAACGACCTCCTTTTTTGCTGCAAGCTGGGACATACCGAGGATAATACTGACAATAACAAAGACTATACCACCCCCGAGAATATACCAGCTTGGCTTGATATCACACGTTTCTGAGCGGAGCAATTCACGGATTTCTTTTTCAGAACATCCTGATCGCCGGTAATGGACCCGCAGCCTCCGTACATTCCACGCTCCAATTACTGCACCCAGCACCGAAATAACAGGAATGACAAGTGATAGCTTATACATGGCATAGTAGGACATTGACATGGCAAGCCATCCACCTACCCCCGCTACGATAGCACTCCCGCCGATGATTGCTATTCTTCCCAGAGTCTGCATAGTTACATGCATTCTTTCAAATTCGTCTTGGGGGATCTTCACACCATTTTCATCGTATGATGGAACAGCCTCAACAGTCATAGCGTCTGCCACCACATCCTGTAACACAAACCCCACTGGAGAGACAAGGGTGGCTATGACGTACCACGTGTCAAGCGCCATGATCTGCGCCATAAAAGGCTTGTGACCTGTAAGCCCTATCATGATAGCGAGGCTCACTGCCATGAGTGCTGCTCCCAAATACACAAACAATGACTTATGGTGCCAGTAAAGATCTACCAGGTGTCCAAAAGGCATTTTCAAAGCCCAAGGAAGTCCTGCCCAGAAGCCAAGACCTGCAAGAAAAGCTGCTGAAAGTCCCAACTCTTCTTTCACAAAAAAACTTTCAATTATACCTGTGAACCCAGAGATTCCAGCAGCCAGATAGACCATAAGCGGAGGAATATAGCTCCAGTGCATCTCGTGAATGATACCGAGAAAGTCTCTTGTAAACCAACGCCAGATGCCACGGGATTCAGTTATGAACAAGTTCGGCTCATTCGGGATACGACCTTACTTTGCAGCAATTGCTGCTTTAGGTTTGGGTAGTAGAATAGTTAAACCAGTACATATTATCGGTAAAAATGACAGCACCACAATCGCCGTATGAAGTCCGTGACGGTCCCCAATCCATCCAAAAACAGGTGTTGTGATCCCCCCAAACGAGAATGCGAGACCGAGCGTCACTCCTGAAGCAAGGCCGATACGATTTGGCAAGTAGCTTTGTCCTAATACCACCAAAGGACCGACTGATGCAGAAAACATCAGTCCGATAGGAATCAACAGGAACATTGCCCACAAGGGATTGGAGGTGTACGCAAATATGGGAAGAAGTACTGTGACAAGCGCAAATTCTGTCAGAATGGCCCGTCGAAAGCCCACGTGATCTGCCACGCGTCCACCAATCAAATTCCCAACAACTGCGGAAGCAAAAAAGACTGTCAGTGCAGATGCGCCTGCTGTCTTCGACTGTTGAAGGACGTTGATCCAGAATAAAGGAAGAAATGTATTAATCCCGTAGAAGATTACAGATCGAAAAAGGACAAGTATGGAGAGACACAAAAAACCAGCCCAGGCATCTTCCCCCTGGCTTTTTTTTACGGCCTTCCCCCCATCAACGCTATGATATCTCCATAATCCTGGAAGAATCAAAGCGATCAACAACGTCACACCTATGGCAGGGACTGCCAAAAAAGCAGTGCCTTTTATCCCCCATCGGATAAGTGCAAAACTGGCAATGAGAGGACCAATCGCAAATCCGAGTTGACCACCAGTAGCAAAGATACTCATTATGGTAGCTTTCTTATCGCCTGCAAACCGGTTTGCAAGACGCGCCCCCTCCGGATGGAAAGCTGCAACTCCAATTCCACTCAGTGCAACCGCTATAAGTCCTGTTTCATAGGATGGTGCCAGGCCAACACATGACAAGCCAACCCCGGCCAGAAGAACGCCAAAGGGCATGAGCCACGGACGTGAAAGCCTATCTGCAACGATACCGAACACTGGCTGGGTAATCGTTGAAACAAGGGTTGTTGTGAATACGATTACTGCAGCAGCGGCATAGGTGAGGTTGTGTTGCGCGATAAAGAATGGAAGAAGAACAGGTATGGCACCCTGATTGATGTCTGTTGCGGCATGTGCCAGTGTTAATAGTGCTGCTGATCGGTATTTCATATATCCTCAATTTACTGGGACTTGTGTCAATTTGCTCAGAGGCTTCGGCAGACAGACAGTCTCCTCCAACAGCAGTGCTGCCGGGGCCTTCTCTCTGTCTTGCTTCTCACATTCCCCAGGGTTTTCTGACTCCGGAAGGTATTGTACCAGTAGAGCCAGAGAAACTGTTTGACTGCCCCTATCATTACGCTGCAACCATTACGCTGCAACTCATTAACTTAAATAATGAACCCGTATATTGTCAAGGGCAACATGTGCAAAAAAATAGACCCTGCGAGAAGAAAAAATCTGCTTATGTCGGTTTATCCCAGAAAAGAACCTCACGAATCTTTCGGATGATTGGTTCAATTGCCTCAGGCTTCTGAACAAGGGTAAATTTTTTCCACCTTTTCCAGTCTCCAAAAAGTTCATGGTAAAGCTCCACACACCCACGATGATAACTTATCTCAGCGTGTGGATTTACACGTTTAACACAATCCTTGAGAATCTCATAAAGCTTTCTTCTTTGAGCCTCACCAGCCACATTAAAAACAATAACCTTGGTTGTCTTCGTCTCGTTTACGGACCCGAAACGACCCTTCACTTTAATACCCTCGGTCATGGATATTTCAAGTTCAGAGAGGAGGTCTACACACTCCTCCATACTGTTGAGTACAACGACTACCTTCCAGCACTTGAGTGCAAACCCGAGATCAACGATAGTTTTTCCATCTTTCAGCTGCTCATAAAGATTTGTGATACAGGGCACACATTTTCCGTAAATATCTTTTTTTGTCTCTCTGAGACCCTGGGTGTCTTCGAAACTCACCCATTTCGCTTTCTTATCGGTAAAATAACGTTTATCAATGTATATTTTTGACATCGTTTTTGGGCCTGTTACTGCACACTGATTTTCCATTATATCTTGCAAAACCTCACAGGTCAACGATGAGTTGTATGTGTTTTCAAATCCAAATTTCCTTCAGAAACACATACACCTTACCGAACATTCCCTGCCAAGCTACATCCGTATGCTTCAACTTCTTGACAAGGCCCGGTATTTGATCTTATAGATCCCAGCATCTGAGAAGATCTTGGGACTGAACAATCTCACCGAAGAATAAGTTTATATTTGATAAAGACCATTTTTTTGCCTCCAGGCTTGTCCCCTCTGTTAAATCTTCAGGGATAACCACGTGATAATCGCGTGCAAACCCGTCACGGGCGGTCGATTCAACGCAAACATTGGTGGCCAGGCCTGTAACTATGAGTGTCTGTATCTGGCGTATCCTGAGTAACTGATCAAAATATGTGGAGACAAAGGGAGAATGTCTGTATTTAGGTATAACAACTTCTCCCTCTTGCGGCAACACCTCATAAAATTCAGAAAATGCTGGATCATACTGGCGGTTCACACCCAGGCGCCTGTACTGTTCGAGCGCTGTTGATGAACTAAGGGAATCAATCTTGGTCATCTTGACGTGTATTATGTTCTTGAGAACCTTTCGGGCATGGCCCAAAAAATCATTCAACCTGGCGGCAAGAGCCTTTGCAGATTTTATATCATAGCCCATCCTGTGAAAAATTCCACCTTCGCTACAGTAATCTTTCTGCATATCAATGATGATGAGTGCAGAGCGCTCTGGAGCAACTTTACTTCTTAGATTAGACATATCCATGATTACCTCCTCATTACACAAACCCTTTTCCACCATCAATCGTATTATACCATGGGTACAATATCTGCTCTCGTCTGATACTAAATAAAGCATAAGGGCCACCTCCTGCTCCAGGGAGCCGTATCGCTTCAGGGGCGCGCTTTCTGCTGGTGCCTTCTTTCCTTCTTCAGGTGTATCATAGTAACAGACTCTAACATGTCCTTCTGCCACACGCGTGGTGATCAGTCCCGGATGAACTGTGTTTACTCGAATTCCGAATGGTGCACACTCGATGGCCGCAGCCTGCATAATCCCTTCAACGCCATTCTTACTTGCACAGTCAGCGGATGTACCTGCAGAGCCCTTCACCTCGCAATGGAAAACACTATAGCGATACTGCCCTCCATGCTTCTCAATGGAACATCGGCCATAGCATAACTTACAGATAGCAATCCAATTTTTTCCACAGCCTTGCATAGGCTGTCTTTCTGAAGGTCCACCAGCAATACTTTAGCTCCCTGCTGTGCAAAGAGCCTACCTGTAGCAAACCCAATACCAGATACACCGCCTGTGACAATCACCACTTTTTCATTTTGCCTGAATACAACAACCCCTTCTTTTCCGACAAACCGAAAAATTCTTTTGCTCATACAGGGTCTATTTCTATGCAGGATCCCCTATTCCAATTGAAATCATACCAATCGCCCCAATCTGATTATCTTTTTGTATAATCCAAAACATCGGTTGTAACCCAGTCAATGGCAGCCTATTTGTCTCTGCCCCGTAATTAAGGGAGTAGATGGTCGTCTCCGGTCAATTCAAATCCCAGAACCCACCGCCCTAGCACACAAATACTATTCCGACAGACATAGCCCTCGGTACAACTGCCGGATCAACACTTCTGTATATGGGGTAGATTTCCCATCCAGCCTTTGTCACCAGACGAAATACATCAATGCCTACCCCTTCCATAGAAGGTCGAGCCTTCAGTGGATATGCACATTTGTTACCTTGCAGAACCTGGCACGGTTTTCCCTCACAGAGGGCCACATGGCAGTTGAACTGGGAAAAACCCATG
>Ga0116148_1002169_pt1 | contig 19782 bp, 13 predicted proteins | sample AD_UKC055_MetaG_FD_89786 | JGI IMG/M metagenome (GOLD analysis project Ga0116148, IMG submission 89786) | Active sludge microbial communities of municipal wastewater-treating anaerobic digesters from USA - AD_UKC055_MetaG | ecosystem: Engineered > Bioreactor > Anaerobic > Digestate | place: USA... | reverse complement strand
GCTGCTCAGCGCCTGGTGGACATGGCCCTCGACGGTGGCATTAATTTCTTTGACACGGCTGATGTTTATTCTTATGGCCAGTCAGAAGAAATGCTCGGCAAAGCACTGAAGGGCAAGCGTTCGCAGGTCGTTCTGGCGACTAAAGTTCGTGGCCGCATGAGCCCCGAGGTTAACGATGCTGGCCTCAGCCGGCGGCACATCATCCAGAGCTGCGAGAACAGCCTGCGCCGCCTGGGCACAGATTGGATTGATCTGTATATCGTGCATAGCTTTGATTTCAGAACACCACTCGAAGAAACGCTTTCCACTTTAAATGACCTGGTTCACCAGGGCAAGGTGCGTTATCTGGGCTGTTCTAACTTTTTTGCCTGGCAGTTGATGAAGTCTCTGGCTATTTCCGAAAAGCATGGTTTTGAAAAGTTTGTTTCGCTCCAGGCCTATTATTCCCTCCTGGCGCGCGATGTGGAGATTGAGCTTGTCCCGCTGTGTGAGGATCAGGGATTGGGACTAACCCCCTGGTCACCACTGTCCGGCGGTTTTCTGACTGGCAAATATCCACGCGGCAGTCGAGGCCCGCAGGACGCACGACTCAACCGCTCCGAACAGAGCTTCCTGCCCATTGATGAGGACAGAGCATACCGCATTCTGGATGAAGTGCAGCGAATTGCTAAAGAACGCGGAGTCACTGAGGCGCAGGTGTCGCTTAATTATCTCCTGCGGAAGCCGGCGGTCAGCTCGGTGCTGATCGGTGCTACGAAGCCAGAACAGATTGTTGATAATTTAAAAACTGTAGAGTGGGAACTTACACCGGAAGAGGTAAAGGCTCTGGACAGTGTGTCTGAGCCGCCGCGTATTTACCCCAGGTGGATGCTGGAGATGACCAGACTCGACCGCGAGAATCCACAGTTCATGCTATAACCGACCTGGTTTAAGAGGCATGACGTCATAAACCAGGCAGCTTATTATGAGCGATAAAAGACAACATAAATCTGGAGATCCAGAAAAACAAAAAATTGATGGAAATTAAAATAGCATTCTAAAAAGTTTGAATAAGAACAAAATAGTAAGCTAAGAAAAGCAAAAATAAGAGAAGCAAAAAGAGGTAGCCAGATGCAAGAATTCATATTTTATAATCTAACCAGAATCGTCTTTGGCAAAGGCAGGACCTCAAAATTGGCAAATATCTAAAGGGGCAAAAATGTCTGCCTTTAAATGGATCGGAAAGCATCAAGAAAAACGGGATTTATGAACAGGTCGTTGATTCTCCTAAAAATCATAGCCTGACCTTTATTGAAAAGAGAGGCATTAAACCCAATCCAATTATCTGTTTTGTCCGGAAACTTATCGATCTGAAGAAAAAGCCAGGACATTATCGCCATCTGAAGTTTATTGTATAAACCTTCTTTTTAACAAGAATACGTTAAGAGGTGCTGTCTTGACTTGGTAGCAGAGCTTGTTATAAAAGATATTTTAGGAGGAAAAGCTCCAGTTTGATGAGAGGGGCAATCTATTTTTTTAAAGAATGGCTAGCCATGAAGCCAAATTCAAAAACAGGAGGGTGTAAATGCGTCATTTAAAACTAAGGGTTTTAGTTGTCCTTAGTCTTATGTCTTTTCTGGCTTATTTTGCCCTGGCGGAAGAGGTCGTCAAGTATTTTCCCAAGCCGGGCGACCTTAAATACACCTATGGACCGCATAAGCCTGTCATGAAGATAAAGCCAGGCACGGTCATAATTTCTTCAACTGAGGATTGCTATGACGGCAAAGTTAAAAAGCCAACTGATAAGCCATCAGAAGTAATGGAACTCTGGAAAGATAATCCTTTAACCGGTCCATTTTACATCCAGGGTGCGGAGATGGGCGATATACTGGCAGTTCATATCAGAAAAATTGAGCCTGCTCGTCCCTATGCGATCAGCAGTTATGGACCGGGGTTCGGCGCTATAACCGGGACTGAATACACGGCCATTCTCGAGTCTCCACTGCCCGAGCTTGTCTGGTGGTATGAGGTTGATAAAGAAAAGGGAACGGTTAGATATAAATCTCTAAAAGGAAATACTGTTATAGATATTCCGATGACCCCTATGATCGGCTGTTTGGGTGTAGCCCCGGCCAAATTTGAATATCGTTGGAGCGTTACTCCGGAAGCTTACGGTGGTAATATGGATTGCCCGGAAGTCAAGGTGGGAAACACCATTTATTTACCCGTCAATGTTCCCGGGGCCTACTTGTTTTTTGGAGATGCTCACCTCGTCCAGGGAGATGGGGAAATTATTGGCTATGGCGTGGAAGCGGCGGTTAATGTCGAGCTCAAGGTTGACCTCATCAAGGGCAAAAAAATTGGCTGGCCCCGGATTGAAAATGATGAATACCTGATGACCCTGGGCATGTATCGCCCGCTCGAAGATGCTTTCCGGATTGCTACCAAAGATATGGTGCTATGGATAGCTGAGGATTATGGCCTCGATATGATGGACTCTTACCAGCTGGTCTCCCAGGTGATGAAGGCCGAAGTCTCGCAGCTGGTCGATCCCAACTACACCATTCTGGTCAAATTCCCCAAAAAATATTTACCCGAAAAAAAGCCCGTCTTCGGCGGAATGCATGACAAGCTGAAATAAGACCTTTGCCCACTGCTTCGGACAGACAACCCAGATCTCTATTTTGACCTTACTCGATGCTGATAAGTGTCCAGGGATGGGCGACTAAATCTCGCAGTTCAGGCTCAAGATAAGAATATTCCTGATGTGAGCGCAGGAAATCAGCCGCCTTAAAATCTATTCCACAGGGATGCCCGAAGGCGCACCACATCTGCCATTTTTTATTTGAATCACTGCTAACCACCTTGCCATCAACAGCGCCGCAGGGATAATATGGTCCGAATTCCCACGGCTTAACTCCCCTTTCATCCAGCTCAATGTGGCCACAGATGGTGTTAGCTCCCGGCTGCTCTTTGTTGAGGGTAACATCGAAATGATCGCTGATCAGTTTTTTGGCCATCTCTTCGTCAATCTTTCCGTAGTTCTCTTCCAGCAATTGCTGCCAGCGATTCCACCTTGAAGCCATAGAAGTCTGTGGATCATCATAAGGGAAATTTGTTTCTTTCCGAACTTCTTGATCCTGGGCAATATTACTGGACATCAGGTAGCCATCTTTTTTTCTCCAGACCTGGTGGCTTTTCAGGCCCAGTTCGAGGCAGGCAATTTCATTCGTTTTAGCATCGCCAATAAGCCAGTCATTAGAATATTCGCCATTGGCCCCTTCAATCATTATTTCGAGCCATTCATCAATTGTACTGGCATATTGCATAGCTCTCCTTAGCCTGATGGTTTCGGGGATACCTTCAGGATCGAAACCAAAAAAACCTGCTATTGTAGTCTCGGCCACCATGAGCCCGCTGCTGTTCATGCACCAATCAGGTCCACTGTGGATAAAACCAGGGCAGGTTTGAGTCATGATTCGGTTTCCGTTCTCCGGTTTCAGATCAAGAATCAGATTCCAATGCACGCCATAAACATAGTCTATCCAGGTATTGTGGGCCATGACGATGGAGCCATCTTTGGTAGCTGTGCCGGTAGCTATGAAGGCACTGCAGGCTCCAGGAGGCAGATCAGCCAGCCTGGCTCTGGCTATGTCCTGGGCTTTACTCCATGGCAAATAGCTCCAGGCAATCTGGAGCCAGTTATTTAATACAGCGATATCGATGGCATCTATCCCCTTTATTCCCTTGGCGGACAGCCCAGCAGCTATCCCTTCGATCTCCTGCTGGTATTCCTCTGGCGTTTTTACCCAGTGGATTTTTTTGACCACTTCTCGAAAAGTATCCCAGTCGCTGCCCAGGACGTTTTTAATATAAAACTTAACATTCGGTATTACCTTATTAGCTATTTCATCAGCCAGCAGGTAACCGTGCTGATAGCCAAGCTGATGGGGATTCCCCTCAACATGAACTATTATCCAGCCATCAGCTTCTTTTCTGAAAGAACCCGCTAATAAATTGTCTTCTTTTGAGCAAGAATAAAAGGACAGAACAGATATAAGGACAAAAATCATAGCCAGAACCGATAGCAGACTCAAATATTTTTTGCCTTTCATTTTAAGCCTCCTTGCTTCCCTAGATTGAACCCTTTAATTTTCAGGAGCTAAGTCCGGAAAGAAGTCTGTAACCTCCATCCAATCCCGGCCTGCAAACTGGAATCGGCCCTGCTTACAGAGAATATCTCAAGATGATGGTAACATTCCAGTTCCAACCAGGATCCGGCAGGGTTTCATTTTTATACATGATCCATTCTATCCAGGTATAGGTGCTGACTGACTTAAATTGCAAACTAACCGTATTCTGATAAATGTCTCTCCCATCCTTGGATTTAACGGCGCTAAAATTGTTGGCGAGAGAAATTGATTGCAAAAACTTATAATTCAAAGGTCTGGTATAAATTCCATCCAGCCAGTAAACGTCAGCTTCAAGTGGAGTGGCAAAGTAATCAGGCATGCCAAAACCCGACATGGGCATCCAGAAGCTACCATCAGAGGCAACTGCACTATATTTGAAGTGAATGTACTCGGCACTGAAAGTCAGACCAATAGGCAGCGATAGCGTTATATCAGCATCAAACATGTTTCTGTTACCGGCACTCCAGGCCGTTTCGTTGATGATGTTCTCCTGAGTACGACCATGATATCCAGCCAGACCTATTTCCAGCTTGGTTGATTCGCCTAACTTAAAAGGATAAGTAACTCTGCCCACAATAATATCCTGTTCTCCGGTACCAGGAGCGGGATCATAGGCAGCAGGCTGCTGATAGGTTCCCTCTTTTTCTCTGAAATAGGAAAGATAAAAGTTCAGAGGTGTTTTCTTGCCGTGATATTCAATGCCTAATCCAGTATCATACGGTTCTTCTAATCCGAGTACCCATTGAAGAGCCATCCACCAGGTACTATCAAATTTAAGACCAAAATTAAGGTCAAATAAGCCGGCCTTGATTATTAGAGTCTCGCTTGGCTTCCAGTAGAAAAACAACTTGTGCCAGAAATGTGAGTACTCAGCCAGGCTGCCTGAAGACCAGGGTTTATAGATGTAATAACTTGCTTCTATCCCCACATCTTTATATTCGCTGTAGATGCCAAGATAGGCTCTGTCGGGGAACCGGAGAGGGCTTTTGGGTGTCCTATTCCAGTTCTTGTAAAAACTGAAGAGCCCATCTATATCAGCCCTTAGAGCTAATGAGAATCCTTCTACCCCGGTCTTTATATCAATTGCCCGGGCATAACTTGCACTAAAAAATAAAACCAGAAGGCAAAAGGCGATCAATCTTTTTTTCATAGCTTTACACCTCCAATCTAAGATAACTTTCATCGCCTGGTTACCTCGTATTTAAAAGCTGGTTGCTTAAATACTGTTTAACTGCAGTGGGAGGTAACTAATCACCCGGTTCACTCTATTTCTTTTTAGCTTCAAACGTTGTCCAGGGATAAGAGATAATGTCTTTAAGGTAGGGCTCTTGCCATTTATATTCAGGATGCTTCTCCAGGAATTCTTTGGCGATAAAGTCATAATCGCAGCCATGTCCCCATTTGGCCCAGACTTTCATTTTTTTGGCCAGATCACTATCTGTTACTTCTGCGCAGATAGATCCGCCCGGATAATAAGCATCATATCCCCATTCAGGTAATCCGCGAGGGTCTAATTCGACATGTCCGCACAGGGTATTAGCATCAGGTTCATATTTGAACTTGGAAGAATCATAGTGATCCGACTGAAACTTTTTAGCTATATCTACATCAATTTTTCCATAATGAGACTCGAGAAATTTCACACCCCTTGTATATCTGGAAATGGCTGTACTGTTAAAATTGTTATAATCAAAAGCGGTTTCTTTACGAACTTCCGGACTCAAAGCCCAATTAGAACCAACATAAAAACCATCAAAAGTTCTCCAGACATGGAAATTTTTAAGACCGAGTTCGAGGCGAGCGATCTCCCCTGTTTTGTAGTCTCCAACCAGCCAGTCATTGGCATAAGCACCATTAACGCTGGTGGTCATAATTTTTATCCAGTCATCGATGTTGTCAGCATACTGAACTGCTTTTCTTATTCTGATGAAGTTGGGCAACGCTTTAGGGTCATAACCTTCAAACTGCGAAATGGTGGTTTCGGTCACCATCAGGCCGCCACTGTTCAGCCAGAAATCTGTCCCCCCGTATATCCAGCCAGGAAATCCGTAGGTCAGAATTCTATATCCTTTTTCAGGCTTGATGTCCATCCAGACATTCCAGTGAGAACAGAAAATATAGTCATACCAGAGGCTGTGGGACATGACGATTCTACCGTCTATTGTCGCCGTTCCTGTGGCAATAAAAGCGCTGCAGCCAGGAGCTGGTGGATGGCTTTTGGGAAACATTTTTTTCAGCTCAGCTACCTGCTTTTCGTCCAGGGTTGGCAAATAATACCAGGCCAGATCTATCCAGCCGTTCCAGGCCCATAAATCAAGGGCATCGATCCCATCAACCTTGCCCGCTTTTATACCTGCTGCCATACCCTCAAATTCTTTTTTATATTCCTCTGGCATGATCGGGTCCCACTGATCTTTGGCCGCCTGTCTGAAAAAACCCCAATCTTTTCCGGTAGCATGTTTGAGATAATACTTCATGGTGTCCAGAGCTTCTTTGATCTCTTTAGCATTTAAGAACCCACTCTGGTAACCAAGCTGGTAAGGATCACCTTCTATATGGATATAAATCCAGCCGTCTCGGTCTTCCCTTGACGCCCCGCTCATAAGATCTTTATGGGTCCGGGCTTTTTCCTGAGCGACAGACGGAATTACCAATAACATGGCTAAAAGGAAAACCACCCATGTTTCTTTTTTTCTTAAAAACATTTTTCCCCTCCATTTTTAAAGTGCCTTAACCAGAAAACTTTTGGCTTCCTAGCCTTACCCGCGCATCTCTATCACCCCCCTCCATAAAGTCAAAGCATCCTTTGCCTTTTCTATCCTCGCCCCCGCCCCTGACCTCATTCTCTTTCTTCTGTTCTCTTTGTTTTTAGAGATTCCTCCCCGGCTATCTGATATCGGCCCACTTTTTCTTGTTTTACCCATTACCAGACCGGCCTTTACTGCACCAGAACCAGGCTTATTCAAAATAGACTGCTGTTCGGCCAATTAGCTGATTTAAACCATCCCGCAGCAGACTTCCAAAGTCAACTTTCCACCCTTCGGCTATTTTTTGATTGGCCATTTTTGGGAATCCCGACTTCAGACCCTTTCTTTCATGACCTTTATATCCCTTTAAAACGACAGCTGTCAAGATTTTTGTGGCTGGAACACCACCTGGTAGCCTGCTCAAGATAAAGCCGGGTTAAATTTTGTGAAATATACACAACGGGCAGGATATTTGGGCAACGACCTAAAGGTTTTGACAAAATATTAGAAAGATATTAGAAAGATAATAGTTTTTTATTAATAACTTAAATCAGAAAGGAGAGAAGGCATGAAAAAGAGAGCTTGTGTTTATCTGGCATCATTGTGTCTTCTGGTATTTCTATTGTTAACTGGCTGTGCTCAAAAAGAAAATGTCGAGAAAGCTACTTTAAGTGATAATAGAGACCACGCCATCTATAAGACAGAGGAAATTGAAGGGAAAGAAACAACCTATCTGACCATGGACTATGCGAAAATAGAACGACCTGCTTCAATTGAAGAATTCACCCGGGTAAGCTACCTGCCACCAATTCAGCAGTATAAAACACTATCCTGCTGGTGCTTCGCTACCACCTCATTTTTAGAAACAGAGATGGACAGGATGGGTAAAACGCCAGTCAAACTTTCTGAGATGTACACTGTCTACTGGGAGTTTGTGGAGAAAGCCAGAAGATTCGTTCGAGAAAAAGGCAATTCGGTTTTCTCTGGCGGCTCCGAGCCAAATGCCGTGATAGAGAGGATGAAAGTCTATGGAGCAGTGCCGGAGGCAGCCTATACCGGCCTCCTTCCTGGAAAGACCGAACATGATCACACGGCGCTTTTTGAGGAGATGGATAAATACCTTAAAACCTGCCAAGCCAATAACTTCTGGAACGAGGAAGAAATCCTGGCCAATATCAAGAAGATTTTAAACAAACACTTAGGTGAGCCTCCGACGATGGTGCAAGTTGACGGTAAGGCCATCAGTCCCGTTGATTACCTGAAAAATGTGCTGCAGTTGCCGCTCGATGATTATGTGGCGGTCATGAGCTTTAGTTACCTGCCTTTTTATACCAAGGGCGAATTCAAAGTGCCAGACAACTGGTGGCATAGCCAGGAATATTACAATGTTCCACTCGATGACTATTACCAGGCCATATTGCAGGCTATCAAAAATGGCTATTCACTGGTTTTGTCGGTTGATTTTACCGAGCCAGGTAACATTCCGGAGGCCAATCTGGGAGTTATTCCTGATTTTGATCTGCCTCGAGATTATATCAATCAGGACAGCCGCGAGCTGAGGTTTTTTAACTCGGCTACTACTGATGACCACGGAGTCCATCTCGTTGGCTACAAAGAGACGCCAAAGGATACCTGGTTTTTGGTCAAGGATTCGTGGTGGACTGCTTATGTAGGGAAAATCAAAGGCTACTTTTTCTATCGAGACGACTATGTGAAGCTCAAATCACTGGGTTTTCTGGTGCATAAAGACGCCGTGAAAGACCTGCTGGCCAAATTCAAGACCAACTAAAAACAGCAAAAATCATGAGCTAAGTGGTATTTTTATCTCCACCAAGAGACGGCGGCTGGATAGCTGAGGCTTTCGGCGCGGGCAGAATGGACTCTTACCAGCTGGTCTCGCAGGTGATGAAGGCTGAAGTTTCTCAGATGGTTGACCCGAACTATACCATTCTGGTCAAGTTGCTCTAAAAGTATTTGCCGGAGCAAAAACCGGTCTTCGGCGGAATGCATGACAGGCTGAAATAGGCCGACTATCAAAGAGAAATAAAAGAAAAATGCAGGACAAAGCTCGTTGATCCTTATGAAAAGGAATCATATTTTCAGATTCCTCCGTTGTGTTCCTTTTGCGCCAAAGATTTCTGTGCAATTGTAGTCTTATGGCACTTACACATGGCCCTGAGCCGCTCTTTTAAAGGATAGTAAGATTTTGAACTCTTTTAAAAAATGGATTTATTTGGATTGCTTCCAAACCAATTCTAATATTTTCCATACCCATTAAGGAATCACCTAAAAAGGCGGTGTATTCTGTCTGGAATTGCTTCTTTCATCTAAATGAGACAACTTGTTCCGTTCTCATCTTTTAGAACCATTAAGATCTTCTTTATCTTCTTGTTTCAATTTTTCCTTCAAACCCAAGCATCCGAACTTATCTTGTGCCCAAAAAGATGTTTCCTTCTAAAAAATAGTTATATCTGCCTTCTCGTAAATTTTAAGTTTTTTATATTGCTTTTATTCTTTTTACCTGTACATAAACGTGAGATATGCTGTTAGTATTACTATTATCGGCGTTAGAAGCTGAACAAAAAAATCGAAAAACCCGAAACCAGCTTGCTTGGCTACGGGAATCATTAGATATAATGCTACCAGAGTGAATAATATAAAAATTGCTGAAAAAATATACAAAACTAATTTTTTATTATAAGTCGGAAAAATCTTGTCTACAACCAATATTGCAATATAAGTTGCGAGACCTGGAGCAAGCAGAGTTCTAAATAGATCTTGTAAAAAGCTTCTTTGTCCTCTTAAAGTGTCTAACAGCCTCAATCCTAAATCAAATAAAAACCAAGCAATAACAAATATAAGGATGACCGCGATAGAAGCTAATAAAGATTTTATTGTCTCTTCCTTCTTCATCGTCCAATTGACTTATGTATTGAAACTCACTAGGTATTGCACAAATTTAATAGCCGTTTCTTTTCTGAGATTGTCTATGCCTCATATGCCTATCTGGATTAATGTATAAAAAACATTTGCCCTCGTGGCCAACACTATTTTATAAGAGTTTATAATATCATATTTTACCTGAACGAATTCACAAGCTCGAGAAAAAGCTACTCCAAGCCGTAAACAATCACCTCACCTGAGAGTTTTAGTATCTCGACTTGTTTTTATTTAATTGGATGAGTTTTCGGGTTTTTATGTAGAGAATGATAAAGCAGATCCTCCTGGATTTTTGATAAATAGGAAAAAAGGTTGGAGAAATACTACCGAAATTAAGATAATAGAGTCTATTAATAGATTCTATCAGGAGGAAGAAAATGAAATTAAATCTCAGGCCTGCACAACCAACGAAGATAAGGGCAGCCAGAATTTACCTGACCGGCTGGTTACTGTTAAGTTTTATATGGCTAACCACTCTGTCGTTTGCTTATTCAGGACAGCCAGGAACCGAAGAAAAAATCACCACTCCTGAAGCTTTTTTTGGTTTTAAGCTCGGGACGGATAAGAAAATAGCCCGCTGGGATAAAATTTTAGAATATTTCGAGATCTTACAAAAACAGAGTCCCCGGATGAAAGTTATAAACATGGGTCCCACCACCATGGGACATCCTTTTCTTTTAATTGTTATATCTTCTCCCGAAAACCTGGCCAACCTGGAAAGGCTTAAAGAAATAAACCAGAAAATAACCGACCCGCGTCTGGTTTCCGAAACCGAGATTTCTGAACTCATTTCTCAGGGCAAAGCCATAGTATGTCAATCGATGAGCCTCCATGCGACAGAAATCGGTGGAACACAGATGGCTCCTGAGCTGGCTTATGATCTGCTTTCCAGAAACGATGAAGAGACCAGGCGCATCCTGGATGAGGTCATTTTCTTGATGATCCCGAGTTTTAATCCAGATGGCGAGATAATGGTCACTGATTGGTACTATAAAACTCTGGGTACTGAATATGAGGGCTCTTCTCTTCCCTGGCTTTATCATAAATACGCCGGGCATGACAATAATCGCGATGGCGATTTTATCAACCTTCAGGAATCGATTTATGCCGCCCAGATACTTTATCGGGAGTGGAAACCTCAGGCTTATGTGGATCATCACCATATGGGGAGTTATGGTCCCAGGCTTTATATTCCTCCCTATTGTGATCCCATCCGGCCTTATGCTGATCCCTTGCTCTGGCGTGAACTTTCGTGGTTTGGCAGCCATATGGCCTTCAGGCTGGAAGAGGCCGGCAAGACTGGAATCATCAATGATGCCATGTTTCCGGGTTGGGGTCATTTTGGCTGGCACTGGATTACCCCCTTTCATAATATTGCCGGTATGCTGACCGAATCTGCTTCCGCCAATTTAGCCAGTCCGATTTTCATCCATCCTGATCAGCTCAAAGGAGAATCACTTCAATTCCCGGTTTATGAGGCTCAAACCAACTTTCCACATCCCTGGGAAGGCGGCTGGTGGAGATTGCGGGACATAGTTGAACAGCAAAAAATAGCAGCCTGGGCAGTCCTGGACCTGGCCGCCAGACACCGGGATACCATTCTTTACAATGCTTACCTTAAAGCCATTCGACAGATTGAGCGAGGTCGAGAAGGCCACCCGACGGCATTTATCGTTCCGGCGGAACAGCATGATTGGCTTACTGCCATTAAGATGATTAATACTCTGCTTCTAAGTGGAATTGAAATCCACAGGTCAACCTCGCCTTTGAAGGCAGATGGCCTTATCTATCCTGCCGGTTCATTCGTTATTTCCCTGGCTCAGCCTAAAATGGGTCTGATAAAAAATCTGCTGGGAAGAACTTTTTATCCTGATAATTACTGGACCCGGTCTAAAGATGATCGGCCTCTCAGACCTTATGATCTGGCCACACATACTATGGCCGAATTCATGGGAGTTAGAGTGGATCCTCTGGACCAGTTGCCCGATGGTAAATTGGAAATTATAAAGGAACCCTTAAAAGTCAGCGGCCGGGTGGAATCCGGTTCAGCCGGTTACAGGCTTGATGGCCGTTTAAACGATTCTTTCCGAGCAGTCAGCCTTCTTCTTAATGAAAAAATCCAGATTTTCAGAGCAGATAAAAAGACCGGAGAGCTCCGTGACGGGGATTTCATCATTCGCCAGGCTCCGACTCAGATAATCAAAGCCATAGCAGAAAAGACCGGTGTTGATTTTCTTCCGCTGGATAATTTTCCAGTAGAAGGAACGCATGAGCTGCGCCGACTGCGGGTAGGTCTTTATCAACGATTTTATGGTGGCAATGCGGATGAAGGTTGGACCCGTCTCGTTCTGGAAAAATTTGAGCTTCCTTATCTCACCATCAAGGACTCTGATATTAAAAGTGGGCAGCTATCAAAAAAAATCGACCTGTTGATTTTGCCAGCCGACTCCACTTCCGCCATTATGGGAGAATTCCCTGAATCCAGCAGACGCTATGCCAACTACCCCCCTGAGTATCGGAGCGGCCTGGGCAAAGATGGTCTGGAGAAGCTAAAGGATTTTGTTAACCGCGGAGGGGTACTGGTGTGTTTAGGGTCGGCTGCAAATTTTGCTATAGAAAAATTCGACCTCCAGCTGAGAAATATTGTGGCCGGGCTTGATTCTAAGGAGTTTTTCTGCCCGGGTTCAACTCTAAAGGCTAATTTTTATAACGAACATCCTCTGGCTTATGGTTTGCCAGAAAAGGGGCTGGTGCTTTTTTACGGCAGCCCGGCTTTTGAAATTCTTCCTGGAAGCGAGAGTGAAAAATATCGGGTAGTCGTCCGCTACGAACCAAGAGACCTTTTACAAAGCGGCTGGCTCATAGGAGAAAAATATTTGAGCCGGGCCGCAGCTATGGTCGAAGCTGATTACGGACAGGGCCAGATTGTTCTTATCGGATTAAAGGCTCAAAACCGGGCTCAGACTCATGGCACCTTCAAGTTGCTGTTCAATACTTTTATCAGGTAAGGAGTGATTTCTCTCCCTTACTTATTGATGACCGGGGCGGGTTAAGGCCTGAGTTCTTCTGGAGGTAAGACCTTATCCCATAATTCCATTTCTCTTTGCTGATAGATAATTGTATCTTGACTTAATCAATAAATCGTATCAGCACAGGTTCTATCCGCTGGCTGAACCAGAGCAGTGTCACAATAATCGGCATAGGGATACATAATTGAAGTTGTGCAGTCGTTATGGTCCAGGCCGATAGCATGTCCGAATTCATGGGCGGCAATTACACTCAAATAAAAGCCTCCGTTGCAGGCGGCGGTGCAGGTGTTATCAAAATTAAAATACTTCCAGCCATCATAGATCATCATGTCAAATTCTAAAATCAAGCCGGTACTGCGGTTATACCAGGTATAGGTGACGGCAATGGTGCTGCCACCTTTAGCTTTTCTAAAAAAGACGATGTTTTGATAATCCTGTTTTACCTTGGTCATAGAGGTATAGCCGGTGATAATCAAGTTGAAAACTGGCTGCCAGCTGCCCAAACCGCGATCAAACTCTCCAATGGTGCAGTTGGTACTCATATCATTGCAGTTGGGATTAAGCAGAAAACTAGCCTGATTGGATGACCATCTGGCAAAGGTGGCGCAACATCCGGCTGCTGGCTTAGCCTCAGGACTGATCTTTTCCTGTTTTAACAACTTATAAACAGCATTGAGCTTTTTTAAATAAAATTTATGAACCTGACCCTTCTTAAAAACCGGGGTATTAGAGACACGGAGCCCCATCTCGCCAACTTCTCCACCTTCAATCGAAAAGGAAACAAATTTTTCAGCCCGGCCTTTAAGCTCCTTATCAACCCTGACCGTAACCCGGCTGAAAATCAGGTAATCGCCATACTCGTTGTAATCATAATAACCCTCAATCCCGGTTACTTCACCAACCAGAATATGGGTAGCATCTTCCACGTCTTTGACCGTCTTATCAGCCAGGCCCTGAAAGGTCAGGAGAAAAAGAAAGATAAGAAACAAAATTGATAGTTTTTTCATGGCCTCTCCTCCCTTCTTAATTCACCATATGGCAGTCAGCCAGACGAAGTCAAGTAACTTTTATTCTTTAGCTAAAAACCTGAAATACAGGTCAATGAGACCAGCCTCTGATTGTTCGAGGTCGTTTCAGGCATTTAGATCAGGACTCTTTTGGTTTTCGGGATCAATTCAATTATCAGAAACTCATCCAGCTCCATTTGCTGGTCATAGATGGAATCGAACATGGCGACAGGACAGAAAAGCAGGGTTAATATTTCTGATTAATGTTTGAAAATAAATAAATCGACAAGGTGGAAAACAAAGGCGTCAAACAGCAGGCAGGCCGGGAAAAAGACTAACTTGGCGGCTTTTTTCTTGCCCCATTTATCAACCAGAGCCAGGAAGAGTGAAGCAGCGGCGAAGGCCTCAAGGGCAAAAGGCATAAAGCCGGTGTAACCTAACACCGGCATCTGAAAGATGCGTCCAAAGTTAAGGTACTGTAGATAATACTCCCAGTGAGAACCGGCCCAGAAGTTCCAGAATTCCCAGAAAAAGCCTGCTGACAGACCGGCCAGCACCACGCTCCAGAATCGATCCCACTTCCCTTGCTCTACTTCGGCCATTAGAGACGGAAACTTATGTGAATAATTAAGCGGCTCTAAGAGAAAAATAAAGGCCAACCAGATAAGTGGAAAGAAAAGCCGTGGCCAGACTAAAGAAAGAACCAGACAAACGGCACCCAACACATAGAAACTGGCCAGGAGACTTCGGCTCACCCTTAAGCGGAAAAGCGCTGGACCTTTTCCCTTGAGAAAGCCATACCAGAAAATCTCCAGCTCTTTAAGCGCCGGAATGACCGTGGCGTAAGAGAGAAAATATCCCAGCCAGCGTTCCGGCCGCGAAGCTGGCAAACCGTGGTAGCTCCAGTTTTGAAGCCTCAGGTCGCACATCTCAAAAAAACACCAGAAAGATATGGAATAAAAAGCCAGCAGGAAAAACTTTTTGACCGACTGAGCCAGTAACGAGTCGCCCTGCAACCTGAAATTAAGACCATCCAGAAATAAAATAAATGACCACCAGGCGAAGGTATAAAACCAGTGTTTCATAAAGGGGATGGAGAGCGCTAAAAGCACCGCCGAAAAAACAATTAGCCCCAGTCCGATGAAAAGATTAGCCTTAAGTATCTTTTGTTTCATTGATTTTTAGCTTAAAACTTTCTTCGGATCTAAACAAGTCAGCAGCTTGAAATTGAATATATCCTGCCTGGATTAATCCAGTTTCCCCTGAAAATGGGTTGGCCAGCTGTAAGCTGAACTTTCGGGCGAAACTAAATTGTTGAAGTCTTCCGCAGGCGAAAGAAAAAAGAAAATATTGGATAAAAATTCAAATAACCTGTTGACTTTTGGCTATACAGGACTGTATTTATCCTATATAATAGGATAAAGTTAATCCTATATGAGAGTGAGATAACAAATGAATCTTGTCCGACAGCATACTGATTATGCTTTTCGTCTGCTGGTGGCTCTATCCCAGGCCCCGGGAAAACCCATTTCTACTCGCACCCTGGCTTCGGCAGCCGACGTCCCTTACCAGTTTGCTTCTAAAATCATGCAGAAACTTCATGAGGAGGGTCTGGTAGAGAGCGTCATGGGACCGTTCGGGGGGTTCCGCCTTGTTCAGCCAAGCGAACAAGTGAATCTGCTCAAAATAATTGAAGCCGTCCAGGGACCGGTTGTTATCAATAGCTGCTTGCTCGGTCAGGAAGCCTGTCCCCGTTCGACCATCTGTCCCATCCGGACCAGGCTGGAAGCTTTACAGACCATGATGATTGACTACCTGCAGAGTGTCACCTTAGCTGATCTGACGACCGGCAGATTGAAAGCGAGCAAAAATGCTAAAGAAAAAAGAAAAGAAGGAGATAAAAATGAACGCCAAAAATTCAGTCAGTCCGGAAATTCTGGGAAAAGTAGCTAACCTGGCAGATCTTGTTGCCTGCTCCCCTGGTGCGGTGGTGAGCAAAACCTTGATCGATTTACCTGCCGGAACAATTACCATCTTCTCCTTCGATGCTGGTCAGGGGCTCAGCGAACACAAAGCGCCTTATGATGCTTTCGTTGAAATCATCGAAGGTCAGGCAACCATTCGGATCGGTCAGAAGGAGCTGGTCGTGTCTTCCGGTGAGGCGGTCATCATGCCGGCCAATGTGCCCCATGCCCTCTCAGCTCCTGTTCCTTTCAAAATGCTTCTGGTCATGATTCGCTCCCGGAAAAATAAAGAAGTAAAGAAAAAAGTTCAACCAAATAAAAAAATAAATAAAAAGCGAGCGTATAAACTTTCATAAATATATAAATTAAAAGGAGCGTCAGTGAGATGAGTATGTTCTGTTATCAGTGTGAGCAAACATCTAAAGGGAGCGCCTGCACTTTGACCGGAGTCTGTGGCAAAGACCCGGAAGTGGCCGCTCTGCAGGATCTTCTGATTTATGCCTGCAAGGATATTTCGCGTTATGCCCATCGTGCCTATCAGGTAGGCCGGCGCCGCGATGAGATTGACCACTTTACTATCCAGGCCATCTTCGCCACTCTGACCAATACCAATTTCGATGCCGGGGCCATTCAGCAATTCCTGCGGGAAGCGGTTAAGGTCAAAGCAGTCGCCCGCCAGCTGGCGGCTGAGGCAACCGGCCGGGACGAGGAATTTGACTGCCCGGTCAGGTGGGAGGCAGCTGTAGAGGACAGAGATGAACTTATCGGCCTGGGCAAATCGGTCTCCATTGAGAGCCGTCTCGGCCTGCTCGGTGACGATCTCACCGGTCTCCAGGAACTTATCACCTATGGGATAAAAGGACTTTCTGCTTACGCTGTCCACGCTCAAAAACTCGGTCAGCAGGATCCAGAAATTTATGCTTTCATCCACCGGGCCTTTGACTACTTGAGCCAGACGCCTGAAAGTGCCGAAGCGCTGTTAAACCTGACCATGGAATGCGGCCGCATCAACCTGCGCACAATGGAACTTCTGGATGCAGCCAACACTGGCGCCTATGGCCATCCCGAACCTACCAGAGTCCGGGTGACACCGGTCAAAGGCAAGTGCATCGTTGTCTCCGGTCATGACCTTAAAGACCTGGAAGAACTACTCAAGCAAACTGAAGGCAAAGGACTGAACGTTTACACCCATGGCGAAATGCTTCCAGCCAATGCCTATCCCGGTCTCAAAAAATACAAGCACCTGGTTGGCAATTATGGCGGTGCCTGGCAGGACCAGCAGAAGGAATTCGAACGGTTCCCCGGGGCAATTCTCATGACTACCAACTGCTTACAAAAGCCGAGGGAAAGCTACCGTGAGCGCATTTTTACCTCGGGCGTTGTCGGCTGGGAAGGCGTAAGACATATAGCCGGTCACAACTTTGAGCCGGTCATTGAGGCCGCCCTGGCTCAGCCGGGCTTCCCCGAAGATGCCGAAGAAAAATACATTATGACCGGCTTTGCTCATAACGCTGTCATGAAGGTGGCTGACCAGCTTATTGAGGCTATCAAGGCCGGTCGAATCCGCCAGATATTCCTCATCGGCGGCTGTGATGGAGCCAAACCCGGACGCAATTATTATACTGAGTTTGCCGAAAAGGTGCCCCTGGATTGCCTCATCCTGACCTTAGCCTGCGGTAAATACCGCTTCAACAAGCTGGAATTCGGAAACATCGGCGGAATACCGCGGTTACTCGACGTCGGTCAGTGCAACGACTCCTATTCGGCCATCCAGATTGCCCTGGCTCTATCGAAAGCCTTCGGCTGTTCAGTCAATGATCTGCCTCTTTCTTTCGTCCTGAGCTGGTTTGAGCAGAAGGCGGTCGCCGTCCTTCTGACGCTACTCTACCTGGGTGTAGAAAAGATCAAGCTTGGTCCATCACTCCCCGCTTTTATCAGCCCGGCTGTCTTGAATGTCCTGGCCGACAAGTTCAAGATAGGGCCAATAACCAATGTTGAGACCGACCTGGCCGAGGCCCTTGGTAAATAAAAAACGCCAGAACGGATTACGTCCGGCCCTTGGGAAAAAAAGGGACACACTTCCGTGTCCCTAGTTTTTCCCATCACCTGAAATCAGCTTAATACCACAGCTAATAAGATTAATCCGATACTGTCACCCTTAATCTCCCCAGGTATCAGGGAGAAGGCGAGCTGTCCGCGTGAATGATTTATCGCCTACTGTCAGAACTACCAGGTAATCGCCCGGCAAGGCAGGCAGGTATTCATAATTGACATCCAGGCTTCTGCCTCTTGGAGTGTAACCGTATTCAGCATAGCGTTTGAGCATTTCCTGAACTCTTTTCTTGCCTTCTTCCGACCGTTCTTTTCTGATAGTCCAGTCCCATAGGACTTTATTTATTCCTGCTTCATTGGTGCCTTTTATTTCATTGACCAGAACATTACCTTTATAAATGGAAACCTTCACTTCCTTATCTATTTTGTTTTTTAAGTGATAGTAAATGGGAGAAGCAAGAGGCTCGCTCTGTCCTTCGAAATTATTATAAGCATATTCTGGATTAAGCCTTCCCACCCATTTTATCTTAGGTTCAACCTCAAACAAATGAATGTCTTGCCCCAGCACCTGGCTGTTCATTTCTCTTAGAGGATAAATATCTGCGATGAATATTCCTCTGCCGTGGGTGGCCACGATCAGGTCATTTTCGCGGGGATGGATTTTTAGGTCATGAACAGGCTGGGTCGGCATGTTGTTCTTAAATCTTGTCCAGCTCAGACCGCCGTCAAAGGAAACATGAACAGCAAAGTCTGTCCCGACGAAAAGAAGGTTGGGATTTTCAGGATGCTCTCTGATGACATTGATTGGTTCATTCGGAAGATTAGAGGCAATGGAAGTCCAGGTTTTTCCGTAGTCAGTCGTTTTGTAAAGAAAGGGCCTGAAGTCGTCCTGCCTGAAACCAGTATAAGAAACATAAGCCATACCTGGCTCATAATAAGAGGCAGCCACCCGGCTCACCCAGTAGCCAGGATTTCCTTTTATATTTTCATTGAGTTTGGTCCAGTTTTTACCACCATCTCTGGTTACCCAGACATTGCCATCATCGGTCCCAACCCAGAGCAGGCCTTCCACCAACGGTGATTCATCAATCGTATTTATAGTGCAGTATTGTATATTGCCGTCGCCTCCCTTTCCAGTAGTTAAGAACTTAGGGTCATTAGTGGTAAGGTCAGGGCTTATCACTTCCCAGTATTCTCCCCTGAAAGGCGATTTGACGACCTTGTTCCCGGCATGGTAAATGACGTCGCTGTTGTGTGGAGAAACAAGAACTGGAGAACACCAGTTCCAGCGCATTTTCGGGTCCTGCCGGCCATAAGCGATTGATTTACGCTCCCCTGTTTTTAGGTCAACTCTCTGCAGTGGCCCGAATTGCGACTCGTTATAGAGGAAGCGGTTGGTTTTCCAATCGAATTCGTTATACATACCATCTCCACCACCAACCATATACCAGTCCTCGAACTGGATCGGGCTTCCGTCGCGTTTGGTGCCTGGACCCAGATGAGAGCCGTTGTCCTGAAGACCACCAGCTACCCGGTAAGGATAAGAATAGTCAAAGCCGACTGCATAAAACTGGGAAAGAGGCAGAAAATCGGGATGATACCAGTTTTTGCCTCCATCATAAGTGAAACCAATTCCATGGTCATAGCCTATGACGATATGATTAGAATCGCGCGGGTCAATCCACAGGGCATGGTCATCTCCGCCAAATCCTAACGGTTGTCTTTTCCAGGTCTTACCACCATCATAAGTTCCCCAGGAAGCAGCACTGAGCACATGAACAATCTGGTCATTGTTAGGGTCAATAATTATCCTGCCATAGTAATAGCCCGGGTCTCCTCCAATGCTCTGGCCCTCCGGACTTACCTTCCGC
>Ga0116148_1002167_pt1 | contig 19793 bp, 24 predicted proteins | sample AD_UKC055_MetaG_FD_89786 | JGI IMG/M metagenome (GOLD analysis project Ga0116148, IMG submission 89786) | Active sludge microbial communities of municipal wastewater-treating anaerobic digesters from USA - AD_UKC055_MetaG | ecosystem: Engineered > Bioreactor > Anaerobic > Digestate | place: USA... | reverse complement strand
CCGCCTGGTGGATATCGTGCTGGCGGAGGCCCGATTCTCCAACCCGATCCTCCGCAACCCGCCGCCCAACGTCAGCTACCAGTGGACCTGGCCGGCGAGGCCACACGTCGATCCGCTCAAGGAAGCCGCGGCCGGCGAGAAGCGGCTGGCAACCCGGCAGTCGAGCCTGACCGCCGAGTTGGCCGAGCGCGGCGTCTCCATCGACACGCACATCGGCACGCTGGCACGCGAGCAGCGAAAGTTTGAGGCCGCCGGGCTCGCCCTGCCGTCCTACATGCTGGGTCCCGCGGCAACGCCTGGACAGCCAGCCGCCGCGGACGATGAGGACCAGGCTGATGAAGACCGCCGAAAACCGCGCGCCAATGCATCCAAGGAGAGCTAGACCAATGCCTGACCGCCTGACGATCCGCGAAACGCCCGCCGCCGCGCTCGACCTGACTGAGCGTGCATTCTGCCTCCGCTCAGAATCGGCCGACGAAGCGACGCGATCCGTCGAGGCCGTGATTGCGACGGACCAGCCGGTCACCGTCTACGACTACCGCACGGGCGAGATCGTCGACGAGGTCCTCCGCATGGACGGCGCGTCGATTCCCGATCGCGTGCCGATGTTGGCCAACCACTCGCGCTATTCGCTCGATGACATTTTCGGGTCGGCGCGAAACATCACGGTCGGCAAGCACGAGGCCACCGGCAGACTCTATTTCGCCGAGGGCGATCCGGACGCTGAGAGGGCCTGGCAGAAGGTCCGCGGCGGCCACATCCGCGACGTGTCGGCAGGCTATCGCTCGATCAAGTACACCGATATCCGACCAGGCCAGTCGGCCGTGGTCGCCGGCAAGACGTACACCGCCAAGGGTCGCACGTTACGAGTCACGACCCAGTGGGAGTTGCGAGAGGTTTCTTTGGTCCCGATCGGCGCAGACTCGCGCAGCAAGATTCGGGGCGATCATTTTCACGGAGACGTTAACATGCCCCCGAAACTACGTGCCTACCTGGAGTCGATCGGACTCCGCGCCGAAGCGACGGACGCCGAGGCGCAGACCTTCCTGGCCGGACTCACTGGCGACCAGCGGGCTCGCGCCGACGCGATCACCGCCGAGACCACGCGGACCGACCCGGCGCCGCCGGCCGATCCTCCGGCCCCGGCCCCGACACCGACGCCCCCCGCCCCCACGCCACCCGCGGATCCGCCCGAGCCTCCGCCCACCGTGGAGGAAGCCGCGCGGCGAGCCGTGGCCGCCGAGCGCGACCGTGTCCGCGAGATCACCAGGCTGGCCGGGACCGACGTGTCGCCCGAGCTGCGGCAGCGCGCGATTGACGAGGGCTGGGATATGGCCCGGGCCTCGCAGGAGTTCCTCGGCGACGTTCGCCGCCGCGGCCCCGCGACCGATCCGGCGCAAGTGCCCTACCATCCGACCGCGCAGACCGTGCGGCCGTCGGCCATCAACGCCACCGCGCGCAGCCTGGCCGCCGGGCTGATGATCGCGACCGGGATTTCCGATCCCACCAAGCACGTCGCCCACTCCGGCCGCCGCGACCCGATCCCCACGGACCGGATCACGGAGAAGGAAGCCGAGATCGGCCAGCGGATGGCTCGCATGTCGGCAATCGACATCCTCCGCGAGTGTGTCAGGCAGGACACGGGCCGCCTCTACTGGGACCCGGGCGAAGCGTTCGACGCCTTGCGAGCCGCCACCTCGGGCGGGACCTTGGCGCACGTGTTCTCCACGAGCGTCTACGCGAAGATCGTCGAGGGCTGGAACGAGGAGCCCGACACGACACTCTGGTGCGATACCGAGGACGTGGCCAACTTCATGACGCAGGAGGACATCTCTTTGGAGGGCGGGAGCAACCTCCGCGTGCTGCCCCGTGGCGGGACCGCGACGGACGCCCAGCTCGCCGATAGCCGCGAGACCTACCGGATCGCCCGATTCGCCCGCAAGTGGACTGTCGACGAGCAGGACGTGATCGACGACCGGCTCGGCGCGATCATGCGGATGCCTCAGGAGATGGGCAGCGCTGCTCGCCGACTGCGGCCCGACCTGGTGTATTCGCTGCTGTTGGCCAACCCGAAGCTGGCCGACGGTGGGGCCTTGTTCAACAACACCGCTGTGACCACCGCCGGCGGCCACAAGAACCTGACAACCGCCGCGCTGGGCGCCGCGGGCCTCAAGGCAGCCATCGACGCGATGGGGGCCTACCGCACGGCCGACAACGCCGTGCTGAACATCAGGCCGCGGTACCTGATCGTGCCGGCGGCGCTTCAGTGGACGGCCAAGGAGCTGCTGACCTCGACGTCGCAGGGCTTCACGGCCGCCGCCACGGCTGCCACGCCGGAACAGTTCTACACGATCAACATCCTCAACGGCGCGGTTGAGACGCTGATCGTCGACGACCGGATCGGCGCCGGCGGCTGCTGGAACCCGTTGACGCAGAAGGTCGTGGCCGGCGCCGCGACCAAGTGGTACCTCTCCGCGGGCGGACCGCGGACGATCCGCGTCGCCTACCGCCGCGGGACGAACCGCCTCCCGGTGCTCCGCTCCTACTCGCTCGATCAGGGCCAGTGGGGAATGAGCTGGGACATCAACATGGACATCGGCGCGGCCGCGATGGACTACCGCGGCCTGCACCACTCGACCGGCGCCGGGTGATAGCCGGCGTTTCCCGGGCCGGCCGGCTGTTCCTTTTCCAGCCGGCCGGCCGCCCCTTTCCGACTTTTGCGATCGAACTCGAATAAAGGATTCAAATCATGAGCGAAGCTGCTCTATACAAGGACGCGGATACGATCACGATCCTCGCTCCTGCTGCCCTGGCCAGCGGCCAGGTGGTGCAATTGCCCGACGGCCGCGCCGGGTACGTGATGGGACTCAAGGCCGTCGCCGCGGGCGACCCGGTCGAAATCCAGGTCGGTGGCCAGGCTGTCGTGGCCAAGACCGCCAACGTCGAGATTCTCCCCGGCGATGAGCTGCGCTGGGACCGATCGGCCAACACGGCCACGCCGCTCCACGCGATCGCCGACGCCGATTTCGTGATCGGCACTGCGGTCGATGGCGCAGCAGCGGCCGACACGACCGTGGTTGTCGTGCTGAACAAGCGGCCGGTCTACCAGATCGACATTTTCCGCGACCGGTCGGATAGCGTGATCGTCAAGACGGCAGGCACGCCGTCGCTCACGTGGACGCCCGGTTGCGCGACCCTCGCCTTGAGCGCGACCGACGAGATTCAGAAGGTGGACGTATTGTCGGCCGCCGCAATCCCGGTCGGCGTGCCGTTCATTGCCGAGGGCCGCGTGGCGGCCTTTGACATCGGCGATGATGCCGCGCTCGACTTCAACGTCGGCGTGGCCAACGGCACCCACGCGAGCGACGCCGACGAAATCGCCGAATCGGTGTTTTTCCACCTCGATGGCAGTGCGCTCGACATCAAGGCCGAGAGTGACGACGGGACCACCGAGGTGGCGGCTACCGACACGCTGGTGAACGCGGTCGACGACACGTTCTTCGATTTCCGGATCGATGCACGAGACTTGACCGACATCAAGCTCTACATCAACGGCGCGCGCGTACTGGCCGCCAAGACGTTCAAGCTCGACAAAGCCACCGGCCCGTTCAAGCTCCTGGTCCACCTGGAAAAGACCAAGAACGACACGCCCGGCGACTTCCGCGTGACCCACCTGGCGATCCGCACGATGGACGTTGCCGCCTGACCCTGATTTCGCGAGCTGCCCCATGTCGTTTGACGCAGATTTCGCCGCAGCCAACGACCTCCTCGCCGAGGCTTTCGGCGGGGAGGTATCGTTGGTCCGCGGCGGTGCGACGACGGAGGGCGTCATAGGGCAGTTACTGCTGAATACCTACAGCGGCGAAAACAACGAGGGGATCACGATCACGGTCCAGATGACCGATTTCGTGATCGCCAGGAAGGATTACCAGTTTGGCGAAGGTCCGGTCGAGCCCCGCAAGGGCGACCGGATCACCAAGCAGATCGCCGGCGTCGAGAATACCTTCGAGGTGACGCCGGCGCCGGACGGCCGGGCCGTCGAATGGGCAGACCCGGGCGGCGACGAATGGCTGATCCACACGCGACGAGTAGGACCGTAGACGATGCAATCCGAGATCGAGCGAGTAGCACAGGCCCTCTGCGACGAGATGGCGAAAGCCGTCTTCTCGCTGGAGTTTGTGCCGCAGATCAACTACGACGCCCAGCTCGAGCTGGAGGACGCCGCGACCCTCCACGTGGATATCGTGCCGGTCAAGGCCGAGCCGGCGGAGCAGGATCGCGGATCGATCGCGTGGACACACTCGATCGACATCGGAATCCGGATGCGGTTCGGCACAGAGCATCAAGACTCCAAGACCGGCCGCATCCAGACGCAGCACGTTAACAGCCTGATGTGCCTGGAGCAGGAGATCATCACCTGGCTGTTCGCGCAGAGCCGCCTGGCCGCTGCGCTTGACCAGTCGGCAATCGTGATGACCGGCGACCCAGCCGTGCGCGTGGCATGGGTTCCCAAGCACATGCACGAGTGGAATCAATTCACGGGGATTATCCGCGTCGCGTATTTCACGGAAACGGACACCCCCGACACCATTCAGCTCAAGCAGGACCCGGAGGTCCCGGAGGACCCGGAGGACCCGGACCCTCCACCGGAAGGCGATGGTTAACTTCCACGCAAAACTCGACCTCGCACGCATGGCCGTGCTGAAGAAGCGCGCCGAGCAAGGCGCCTTCCGATCGCTCGGCCACGCAGCGGCATCGATCCGAGCGACCGCCAGGCGGCTGGTTGTTCGCTCGCGGAAGGCGGCTCCACCGGGCGAGCCGGCCCACACCCGAGGCAGAGGCAAACGCGGCGACGCGATCCTGTTTGCAGTCGATCGCGACCGCGAAGTCGCCGTGATCGGCTTCACCCACGCCGTCTTCGGCGAGGCGATGAGCGCGCACGAACACGGCGGCGCCTATATGGGCGACGACTTTCCCCAGCGTCCGACCATGGGGCCGGCGCTCAACGTCAACATCGTACGATTCGCCGATGAGTTTCGCGGCTCGATCGGCGAGTAAGGAGATATCCAATGCTCGGCAAACACTGCAAAGTCTATTACCTGTCGGCGGGCGATCGCGAGAGTTGGGGGGATGTCAACAGCAATACCGGCCGCGCAACAGACGTGGCACCGGCAGACCTCGACGAGATCAAGTCCGTCAAGGACTTGACACTACCGGGTGAGCGCGACGCGGCGGAGTCCAGCGACCGCGGCGCAGACGCCAAGACGGAGGACGTCGGCGCTTGGGGCGGCCGACTCACCCTGACGCTCAACCACCGCACCAGCGATGACGCGCGGGTCGCCTTGGAGGCCGCGTTTATCACGCGAGCCCCGATCGCCCTGGCCATTCTCAACGGCGACAAGGACGTCGGCGGCGTCACCGGCCTCTGGGCCGATTTCCTCGTCGTGAAATTCGAGGAATCGCAGCCGGAGAAAGAACACGTCACGTACAGCGTCGAGCTGGCCATCTATGACGTGCCGGGCGCCACGGTCGTGCCACCGGAATGGGTCGAGTGCGTGGAGCCGGCGACTCCCTGAGAAATAATCCCCGCGATTGAAACCACGTAGGAGACCTGAGCCATGCTCGGCAAACACTGCAAAGCCTATTACCTCGCCACCGCTCGCGCGAGCTGGGGCTCGCTTGATGCGACAAGCGGCCGATACAAGGGCGCGGCGCCGGCCGGCCTGACGGAGATCAAATCCGCCAAGGACATCACCGTGCCAGGCGAGCGCGACGCCGCCGAGGCCTCGGACCGCGGAGCCGATCACAAAAGCGAGGACACCGGCGCTTGGGGCGGCCGCGTGACCCTCACGCTCAATCACCGACACACCGACACGGCCAGGCAGGCAATCAACAAGGCCTTTATCACCAACAAGCCGATTCCGATTGCCATTCTCAACGGCGACAAGGCCACCTCGGGCGTGACTGGCCTCTGGGCGGAATTCAAGGTCGTCAAGTGGGAGGAATCCCAGCCCGAGAAAGAACACGTCACGTACAGCGTCGAGCTGGCGCTCTACGACGGACCCGACGGGGCGGGAATCGCCCCTCAGTGGGTCCAAGTCAGCTAATCGGCGAGGAAACCAATGCAGGCATTCACCGACGCCAAGGAGCGGACTTGGCTCCTGGCGGTCAACTCCGAGACGGTTGAGCGGGTGCGCGCCGAGGTCGGCGTCGACCTGCTCGAGTACGGGATGCACTCCGAGACCGAGGACCCGCGCGAGGTCCTGCAATTCAAGGTCCGCGCCGATCCGGTCTTGCTGTGCAAGATTCTGTATTCGCTGATCCGCCACCAGGCCGAGGCGATCGACGTCGGCTACACCCAGTTCGCCGAGGCCATGACCGGGCAGGCTCTCTGGGAGTCGATCGCCAAGCTCGAGGAGGACGTCGTAAATTTTACGTTGAGCCCCGAACTCCGCGAGGCGAAGAGGCTCGCGACGCGGAAGCTCGCGGAGCTGCTGGACAAGACGCACCGGATGGCGAGGGAGACGGTGGAGCGGACGGTCCGCGATCCGAGGATAGACTCAGCGCACGAGAGAGAGCTGCGGAGACTCGCCGACAGATCTACGAGTTTGCTGGAATCGCTGGACTTGACCCCGGACCAAGAACCTGGGGGCAACTGAGGGCCGCCGCGGAGGCCGCGGACAGGCGACACTGGGATCGGGCAGCGGAACTCTGGGCCGTGCTCGCCAACCAGTGGCGGACAGAGGGATCGCCGGTCTACACGCCGAGGATGATTCACCCCTACTACCCCGATCAAATTCCCGGGGCCACCGAGCCGCACATGCGGGTTACTCCAGACAACATCGACGCACTTTGCCAGGTGATTGTGAGCCGCCATGCCGAGCGCCAGTGACATCCGAGCCGGTAAGGCCTTCGTTGAGCTCTACACCAAGAACGGTCCGCTCTACAAAGGCCTGAAGGCCGCGCAGAAGCGAATCTCCGCCTGGGCCAAGGACATCAACTCCGCAGGCAAGAAGGTGTTTGGCCTCGGCGCAGCGATCACCGGCCCGATCATCGCCGCCAGCAAGGTCTTTGCGTCGCTCGGCGACACGGTGCAAAAGACGGCCGCACGCACGGGGATTGCCGCCGAGGCGATATCAGAGCTTAGCTTCGCCGCCGGCATGAGCGGCACCGACTTGACGACCGTTGAGGCCGCAATTCGCAGGATGCAACGGAGCCTGACTGACGCTGCACGCGGACTCTCCACGCCAGTGCAGGCGCTGAACATGCTGGGGCTGAGTGTGGCGCAGTTGCAGCGTCTGTCGCCAGAGGCGCAATTCCAGGCGATCGCCGACGGCATCGCGGCCATCGACGACCCGAGTCGCAAGGCGGCCGCGGCAATGATGCTCCTGGGCCGCTCCGGCACAATGCTCCTGCCGATGCTCGACGAGATGACCGAGCTCCGCCAGCAGGCCCGAGACCTCGGGCTGATAATCTCCACAGAAGACGCGGATCGGGCCGCGCTGTTCAATGACCAGCTCGACATCCTCCGTCGTGTCTTGATGCAGGGGCTTTTCGCCGCCGGCTCTTCCGTGGCCGACGTGCTGGGCGAGTTGACGATGAAGATCGTCAAGGTGGTGACGACGGCAACCACCTGGATCAAGGAGAACAAAACACTTTTCGCCTCACTGCTGAAGCTCGGCGCGATCGTCAGCGGCGTGGGTGCCGGACTGATTGCCGTCGGCACGATCGGCGCCGGCTTTGCGGGCCTCCTCGGCGGCCTGGCCAGCGCCGTTACCATGGTCGGCGGCGTCTTTTCGACGATCGGCTCCGTGCTCGGCTTCCTCGTGTCGCCGATCGGCCTGGTCATAGCCGCGCTGGCGGGTCTCGCCGTCTGGTGGGCCAAGTCGGGATACTCCGCACGCGAGGCCGCGGCCGCGATCGGCAACGCGCTCGCGTCTGCCTGGCAGTGGGCTGCCGACTCGCTCGCGCAGGCCGCGCAGTGGATGGCCGGCGCATTTACCACCATTGTCGATTCGGCGAAATCGACTGCGCTTGCCGTCGGCGGCTGGCTCGCCTCGGCCTGGGAGGGAATCGCTGGGGCGGTCTCCGGCGGCGCCGGAGCGATGACCTCGGCCCTCGACGGCGTGCGCGCCAAGTTCGGCGAGATTCTCACATTCGCGCAGGACGTGTTTGCAGGCATCGGCGACGCGATGGCCGCCGGCGATCTCACGCTCGCCGCCGAGGTGCTCTGGGCCGGGATCAAGCTCGCGTGGGCCACCGGCATGGAGTGGATCCGTACCCAATGGGCTGAGCTACGCTTCGACCTGGAGAGCATCTGGGGCCAGGCCGCCTTCGGAGTCTTGGATACGCTGAACTGGCTCTGGTCCGAGATGGTGGACGGCTTCTGGAAGGTGGCCGACTCGATCGTCGACGCCTGGAAATCCGCGGAGAAGTCCCTCTCCGGACTGTTCGCCAAGGTTTACGCTTGGCTTTACGACCTCGACCCCAACGAGGTGCTCGCCAACCTCGAACAGGACTATGCACGCCAGCAGGCAGGCCGCGACACCGGCCGCGCCGATCGCGACGCGGCGAACAAGGCCGCCACCGCCGCACGCTACCAGGCCATCGAGGCCGCGCGCCAGCAGTGGGGCAAGGACGCTGCCGCCAAGCGCGACGAGCGGCTCGCTTCGGCGAGCGGAGACCTCGACGACGCGCGCAAGAAATACGCCGAGGCACGCGAGGCCGCGGCGAAGGCCCGGGCCGCGGCCGAGAAAGAGAAGGCCGACGGCCAGGACAAGGACAAGAAGCTCGGCGGCCCCGGCGGACTGCCCGCAATGGCCGCCGCCGATGGAGGCCTGGCAAAATCCTCCGGCTTCGGCTCACTCGAGTCCTACCAGGCAATGGTCGGTCGGCCCGACCCGAGCCTTCAGACGCTGAAGGAAATGAAACGCTTTCTCGCGGATATTCGGCGGAACACCGGCAAGAAGGAAGTGGTCAAGGAGGCGGTTCCACCGGCACGATAATGGCAGTCATCCGCGTAGCACCCAAGAGAGGCACCGGCGAAGGCCTGGCCAACGACCAGTGGGAAAACGCCTATACACTGGTGCTCAACGTCTGGACCAACGATCCGGACGACGGCCCGGCGGTCATCCTTTCATCGCCGCTCGTGCCCAAGGTCGGCGACGAGTACGCGACCGGCAATGACTACGACCCGGGCAGCTTCTGCCGGACGGTGACCCCGCGCAGGGACAGCTCCGTCGACACGCTCTGGGAGGTGACGTGCGAATATCGCAACATCCCGCCGGAGTCCGTGGAGCCGAACCCAGTCCTTCGCCCTGCCGTCTTCGACTGGTCGAATCGTCGCGAGGAATTCTTCTTCCCGCGCGACAGCCGCGGCAATTGGTACCGGACCCCGGCTGGAGTGCCACTCGAGAAGCCGCCGCCAACGCGCCTGAGCCTGCTGATCCTGACGATCACCAAAAACGTGACCAATTACAACGCGCTCGCGATGAACGCCGCCCAGGACGCCGTCAATACAGCGCCGTTTCTCGGCTTTGCTCCGGGCTACGCCAAGGTCGAGGACATCGTACCGTCCAAGCTCCAGCGAGAGGGCAATTGGTCCTATTACACAATGGAGACCGTCATCGCCTTCCGCCGCATCCCCTGGCACCCGCACTACGAGGTGGCGAAAGGTCGACAGTACAAGACGGGCGAGGGCGACCTGCTGCCGACGGACGCAGGCGGCGTCTACGACGACCACGAGGTCTACCTTGATGCGGACGGCAAGCAGACCGACACGCCCTACATGCTCGAATTCTATCCCTACCCCGAGATGAACTTCTCGCTCCTCGCGCAGTTCACCGGGGTATTGGCTTAACGGAGCCCTCCCGTGAGTACACCATCCACCCATCGCGGCAACCACGAATTCACCGGCACCGTCACCTTCCGCGGCGCGGCGCACCTGCCAGCAGGCGCCGTCGGCGACGCCCAGGTCCAGCACGATCCGCTCGCGCCGATCGCGGCCGAGAAGGTCGAGCGGGAATTCAGCTTCGGTAAGTCCACTCAGGTCGGCGCGGCCGTCGAGGGCTTTTCGGAGATCGTCCACATCCCGCGCAACGCCGGCGAGCTGGTCGCCGTCGAGATCGCCGTCGAAACTGCGCCGACGGGCGACAACACGATCACGATCGACGTGGAGAAGTGGACCGGCACGGCCTGGTCGAGCCTCCTGGCGGCCGCCGAGGGCGTCGACGCCGCGTATGCGGCAAACACGCCGGTCGCCGTCACGCTCGCCGAGACGCACACGTTTGCCGACGGGGAACTGATCCGGATCACCGGAGCGATCAGCGGATCGACCGGCACGCACGCCGAGGGACTCCGGGTCCAGGTGACCGCACGCGAGAAGCCTTGACCGGGGGCCTCCGATGGCCAATCTGTACGCATTCAGCCGCGAGACCGTCGCACGCATCTGGCGGGCCGTGCTCTACGTGGAGCGGGCCTTCCTGGCCGCCGGCCAGCCGACCGCGCGCAGCCGACGCCTGCCGCGGACGTATCGCCGCTTCACCCTCACCGAGACCCTCAACGCCGGCAGCTCGGCCGCCGTCACCTGGTCGGACGACGACACCGAGGGCGAAGTCACCGACCCGGACAAATGCTGCTACGGCCTGATCGGCGAGACCGGCGAGGCCTACGCCGCGCCGACCGACGACGGGATCGAGTGGCGAGTCTCGAAGAACCCCGGCCAGCCCGCCTACCCAGGCACCCTGGCCGCCGACACGACGAGCTCGCCGACGACCGTCAACGTCACGATCGAGGGGGAGACTCGCGAGGTCTCTTGCGTGCTACGGATGCTGCCGGCGACCGGCAAGAAGTACGCCGCGGGAACCATGGTTTACGTCGTCCACTTCCGGGGCCAGTGGCATATCGTTTCCGTGCTCGATTGCACCGTGACTGCTTAGGAGAACCGGATGCCCGAAACAGTCTACGGGTGGTCCTGCTGTGAACTTTGCGAGTGCGACTGTGAAAACTGCGCGCCGATCGACGGCGAATACATCAACAATGCGCCGTGCTGCTGGCACGTCGCCATAAGCGGGATAGTGGCCACCGACCCCGAAGACTGCAAAGACTGTGAAAAGCTCAACGGCAAGTATTACTTGCGTCAAGATTCCGGCAGCGCGGCAGACCCTTGCCTCTGGGTTGGCACCGCGTGCTATTGCGAGACGGACCAAATAACGCTTGAAGTCCTGCATGAGTCTGAAAACTACAAGATCCGGGTCACGCTCGGAGACTACGTCTGGGAAAAGGACTATGGCAGCTCCCCACCTAACTGCTGTAGCCTCTCCTCGGACCAGCTCACTTTGGTGTCCGGGGGCTCTGGTTGCGATGCGACAGCATCGAGCTGCTCCATTGCACCGATAGGCGACTCCCGATATTGCCCAAGCACGATTGAGGTCACATTCGATGGGGTTGAGTCTGTGGATTGCGACTGCATCCACTGTCACTACCTGAACACCACGGCCTTTCGACTGATCGGCAACCCAATCAATGGATGGAGCGGCAGCCTCTGCCAGGGCAGTATTCCCTACAGTCTTTGTGACTTCGACTGGATGGTCGCAAGGTGGGTAAATTTAGGCGACGGGGCCTTTCGCTTTGAGCTGCGTATACAAAACAAAGCAAACCCAATGCCATCTCCTTGGATTGTCTGGAAGAAAGACTTTACCGCCGAGGAGTTCGAGGATTGGACAAGCTTCGATGGAGCCACCTTGGCTTTCTCCGAGGCCGGCGACTTCACCGACGGAAGTTGCACGGCAACCGAAAGTACCGCTGTGGCATCCCTGGTCAGCCTCCAGGCCCTCTGTCCTGCGCCTGAATGTACGGCAGAGCCCCCTACCGGCCATATCTGTTACTGCTACCAGGAATCAAAACCCACCAAGGTGCTTGTGCGTGTTCCGAATGGGTACAGCTATGCAGATATTTCAGGAGAGTATTTGCTCGACCTTGCGTCTGTAAATAATTGTAGTCATTTAATAGATGTGGGAACCAACGACTGCGCAGACATCGGCAGGATACTTGTCTATTGGTGCGGAACGAGCAATCGCTACTGGGAAATCGAGATACGTCTAAGTCTGAAGACGGCGTTTGGAGAATACGGCTTCTTCGAGTTCAGGGCCGCAAAACCCACCTGCGAACAATGGGGGCTTAGATATGATTGCTGGTTTGGCGGCAAGGAGTTCGAGGTTCCATATTCCGCAAGGTCTGCTTGGTTCCAATGTCCCGGCGACTGGGACGGTTCGCCTATAACGATTGAGGCAATCGAGTGAGACGCTGCGAGTTCATTTATCGCAACGAGGTTTGGGTGTGCAGGGTCTGTAAAGTGCCAGCGCCGTATTTTCGCGGTGACAACCCAGAGAGGTTGTTTCGGCAGTGCCCAGCAAGCCCACTCAGCTACGAGCGAAACGGGGTGCGAGCACGTCCGCTGGCGACGGGCGGCGCGAAGGATGCGACCACAGGCCCTGGCACAGAACTGAAGGCCCTCTTGGCCAAATGGGGCATTGTGGAAACAGGCGGCTGTAACTGCCGGGCTATGGCCCGCAAAATGGACACATGGGGAGTTGACGGCTGCGAGGAGCACATGGACGAGATCCTCGACCACATGGAGGCCGAGGCAACGAAGCGAAGACTTCCTATTCCCTTCCGAAGGAGCCTGACCAAGCTGCTGGTCAATCGCGCCATCCGCAACGCCCGCAAGAAGCGGACACGGCCCGTGATTGACGCGCTGCGAAAAGAATCGGCCGACGAGTACATTACGACCGCCCAGCTCATGGAAGACACGTATGCCATGGTTCCGCACCTGCCGACGGGCATAGACGCCGTCGCCGGCTCGGCACGCTCGGGGATGCTCCCGGCAACTGCCCTGGCGTGCAGGCTCCACGTAGGCCTGTGGGCCGTGGATGGCCAGCATGTGACGCCTACCGGCCACGGCTGGCGATTGCAAGGGCAGGACGTGGGCCCGACCAAAATTCTTTTGGTTGAGGACACGGTGTTTCACGGGCGCACCATCGGGAGATGCAAGGAGGCCGTCCGCAAAGCCTTTCCTGACGCACAGATTATCACGGCCGCCGTCTATTGTCGCCCAGAGTCCCTCGAGCAGATCGACATTGCAGCCGTGAGCCTGCCTGGCCAACACTTCCTGGAGTGGAATCTCTTCAACTCAGCAGCAGCCGGCCGCTCGGCCTACGACTTTGACGGCATCTTTTGCGAGGACATTGCCAGGGAGGACGACGACGACGGCCCGCGATACCTGGAAGCAATCCGCAACGCCAAGCCGAAACACTATGTCCGTCGCGTGCCGATCCCAATGGTCCTTACAGCCCGACTGGAGAAATACCGGGACGAGACGGTGGCGTGGCTGGCCGGGCATGGAATGTCCGTCGCGAAACTCGTTATGTTCCCAGGTACGTTTGCAGAGCGCAGCCAGCCTGGTGCGGTTGCCCAATTCAAGGCAGGACATTACCAGCGTTCGCCGCTGCGGCTTTACATCGAGTCGAGCCCGCAACAGGCAACACAGATCGTCACACTCTCACGCAAGCCGGTTTTGTGCCCGGCGGCCGGAAAGGTATTCAGGCCATGATCTACAACCTAAAACGTCGGTTCGTCTTCGTTCACATTCCGCGCACTTCGGGCACGTCGATGACCAAGGCCCTGTGCATCCTGTTTCCCGACAGCTTTGTTGGCCGCTACAAGCTCAAGCATTACCGAGCGCGCGGCATCAAGCGCGAGTTGCTGCCGCAATGGCAGCGATACTTCCGTTTCTCCGTGATCCGCTCGCCGTGGGACATCATCGAAAGCGACTGGAGGCACACGCACTACAATCCGCTGGTCGGCGCATCCGATCGCCCGCCGAACATCGCCCCTTGGTGGTTTGACCACGTCCACGAAGTGGCGGCCATGACCTTTGACCAATTTGTCCAACGGAAATATCTCGACCCAAAGGGCCTCGTGGATCAGGGCGGCTTCTGGCAAACCTACTGCTGCGCGCACAACGGCAAAGACCTGGGCGTGACGCCGTTCTTGTTTACCGAGCTGAATCAAGCCTGGTACGCAATTTGCCACAACTTGGGCGTCGACGATCCGCCGCCGTACCCCCATGAAAACGCCGACACGGGCAACCCCCGCGGCGATTGGACGCCATCGCTGATTGACGCCGTGGGCGAGAAGTGCGCTGGCGATATTGAGCGATTCGGCTTCAAGCCGCCAGTGCAGCAATAAACAGCAACGCGAGAGGCTGCCGACGGCTGCGGACCTGCGCGAGATTGCCGCGATGGACGGCCGGGAATATTTCTACGTGCGGGTCGGGCACGGCCCGGGGCGGCCGATGACGCTGGCCGCGGACGGGACGATCGCCAAGGGGGCCGCCGGCTGCGAGCGGTACTGGACGCTGCGGTCGGGCGAGCTGCTGATCGCCGGCGACGACGGCCGGCTGACGATGGAACTGGGGCGCGACGGGGACGGGGTGTGGCGGGGCCGCTGGCTGCACCACGAGATGATGCCGGTGCTGCTGATCCCGTCCAGCTAGATCAGAGCGGCGGGCGCGGAAGGCCAAGTAGACCACATTGGCCGGCGGGCCATTTCGCAAGAAATAGGTCCTAGTCCTGCCTCACGCGCTCCGCGGCTCGGACTGCGGCACCCACCGGACCATCCACCGGCAAAGACGGCGCGGCCTTCGCCGCCGCGATCACTTCGTCCGCTGTCATTCCGTTACGCTAATTCCTCGCGACGCCCGCCGCAATCCCTCCGTGGCCAAACCCCCTCTTTCGGGCCAATTTAGAATATTTTGGTAAATTTGCCATTATTCGCCTTGACATTTCTGGTAAATTTACCAATAATGATCAATAGACACAGGGGCACGCCGGCGCCCCAGAACGGCCGGCCTCGCCGACTGAGAGAGTCGGAGCCGCGGCCCACGAAGCCGCAGGGAGAATGAGATGAATCCTGATTACACGAGCCTGACCATTGAGGAGCTGCAAGGGATGTCCACGGCGATCGCCGTGGAGTTGGATCGCCGACGGCAGGCTGAGTTGCCCACGCCGGCAGAGCCGGAGCCGGATGAACTGCGGAAGATCATTTGCCGGACAAAGGATCTCAACTGCAAGGGCAACGGCCCGATGGAGACACGGCGCGTGAGGTTGCCCGACGGTACGACGGGCTGGGCGAGCGACTTGGCTCAAGATCTCAGCGGGAGCTGGGAGCAAGGATCCTACCTCGCTTCGCAGCGCCGATGCAAGGAGCGGGGATTCTTTCCGGTTGGCACGATCGTCCTGGCGTACGAGTCGTCCATCCGCGGCGGCTCAAAGTCCGGTCCCGCGAGCGTCAATGCCGGTATCATCGTCTCCGCCAAGGAGGACGCCGAAAATCCGATCCACTGGGGGCTGTCGACCAAGGGCCGCGGCGCCAACGTCCAGGTCCAGACGCCGGCCGGCGAGTGGGTAAGCGTCTAACTGCGAACCCCTGCCCGCGCCGTCCGGACTCGCAACCCGGCCCTATTGGGAAGTGCGGCGCGGGCGGCTTTTAACGCGAGGATCAAAATGAGAATCTGTTACGCGAAATCGCCCATCGAAAAACACGGAGTCTGGAGACTGTGGCGTGCCAAGCACTGGCACGTCTATCGCACGATCGACGCCACGGCAGCGGTACCTGAGGGGGCTGTGGAGATCTATCGGGACTGGGAACTGTCGGTCTCCGATGCCGAGATTCAGCGCATAGTCGCCGGCGAGGCCCAGTTCGGCGAGCCAATCGGGGCCGAGTATGCCGCCGACATCGTGCGTGGGCTGCGGCACGATCCGGGCACCCACGATTGGCACGCCTGGATGGCGCCGATCCACCTCACCGCAGAGGAGGCGGCGGACATCTACGCCGACGCCATGACGCGGCCGAAAACGCTTCACTCGCATATCGTCTTGCGGCCGTGCCACTCGGCCGACGGCTGGTTCGCATGGATCGGGCTGGGATCGCTCATCGATGCGGTCCTGAAGCCCGATCTGTCGGCCAGGTGGAAGACCCGCGAGCAGGCCTTGCAGGCCGCCGTCAGCATGATCGCCGATGCTCGCCGCGAGTGCATGGCGGAGATCGAGCGCCTACTCGACGGCTGGGACGCGGAGGCGGTCGACCACATCCGCGAGGGTCGGGTGCCGGTGGCGTTCGGCGTGGTCCCGTGGTCGCGGGTCATCTACGTGCACGAGGGCGACTCGGCGGGCACGTCAAGCTGGGATCTGCCGATAGTGGAGCGATTGGACGGTGCGGCTGCCATTCGGCGCGTGAAGGCCAGGCGGGATTCGGAGTGTGATCGAGCCGAGCGCAAGGCGGCGCTCCGGCAGCGCAAGAATGAGCGCAATCGCCGCAACAAGGGCACGATCGCCTCCTGGCTGCGGCGAGCGGGCTACGTCCGCGACGACGGCGAGGTGGACATCCTCAAGGCCGCCGCGGACTTGGGAATCGACCAGAAGAACTTGCGGCAATACCTGGCCGGGGAAATCTCGCCGAGCGTGGAAACGCTGGAGCGGATCGCCAAGGCGATCGGCTGGCAGGTGCGGGTATTGTTCGAGCCGGGCAAGTAACGGGACACTCCCCGGGACAAAACATCCGCCGAAATCGCAGACCCGCGAGAAAGCGCGGGTTTTTTCGTGCGCCTATCGGGACAGTGCCGAGCCGCAATCCGCCTTGCAATCCGCCAAACGTGTCGTACAATCAAGGCATGAACGACATGGCAGCTATCCCCGGGTTCTACACGGTCGATGAGGCGGCCAGGATCATTGGCAAGTCTCATTCTCAGGTCTGCCGCTACATCCGGCACGGCCTACTCTCCGCCAGGACGGTCGGCAAGAGCAAGCTCCTCGAGCAGGCCGACGTTCACGAATTCACCCCGCCGCCGCGAGGGAATCCGCTTCTCAGGCAACGCAAAGCCTAGTCAGTAGGCATCTTAGGGAAATCTGGGAATTTTCCCTAAACTCCCCTTGCAATTCGCCAAACATTTGGCTATCTTAGCGGCATCCTGAATCACAGCACCCTCTGACGCGGCCTCTTGCCGCACTCGGCGGGTGCTACCCGACCGACAAAAGCCCGGTGCGTGAGTCCGCATAAGGTGGACTGCATGGATGTGCCGGGTAATGGATGATCCATGTGTCTTGCTGCGCGAATATCGCTGGCTTCACGTTTTCTTGCGGCCGATAAAACCGCAAGAGGCGGGGCGAGTGATCGGCAGGCGACGCATGGAATTGATTTCACTGCTCACTTGATCGCTGGGTCTCTCTGCGGACTGATTCCATCCGGCTGGCAGCTCGTCGTTGCCGCCGGTCCCCCGTCCGGCGTCTCTGCTGTGCTCAATCCCAGGGCAGCCGGCGGGGGTTTTTGTTCTTGTTGTCGGCGATGGTCGCTGGCGTTTTTCCCGGTCGGCGCGTGCGGGGTGCGTGCGCGCCGGCCGGAGGGAGTGTGAGCGCGGAGCCAACGAGCAATGAACACGAATCTATCGGCTCTCGAAGTGCGGCATTTCTTCGCAAAGCGTTATTGGCTGCGGAAAGGCGGCGACGCCGTTATGACCGAGGCGGAATATACAGAACTGCGTCGCGGCAGACAACTCCCACCAGGCAGGATGCGTGACCTGTCGTGTTTCATCTCCGGGTATCTGAAGGCAAAGGAATAATCGTATGAAGCCGCAAATTGACCCTGAATTCCAGTCTCAAATCCCGCCGCTCTCTGCCGAGGAGCGCGACCAGCTCAAGGCAAACATTGCTGCCGAAGGTTGTCGGGATGCGCTTGTGCTGTGGAACGGCATCCTGCTGGATGGCCACAACCGCCTGGAGATTTGCGAGGAGATCGGCAAGCCGTACAAGACCATCAGCGTCAAACTTGCAGACCGCGACGCAGCGCTCGAGTGGATCATTCGCAACCAGTTTGGCAGGCGGAATCTCACAACGTTTGCCAGGGCGGAATTGGCGTTGAAGCTCAAGCCTTTCGTCGAAAAGAAGGCAAAGGACAATCAAAAGCGGGGGGGCAAGACTGCTGGGCGAGGAAGGGAGAAGATCAAACAGGTTTCTCCAATATTAGAGAAACCTATTCACACTGACGTAGAAGTGGCCAAGGCTGCCGGGCTGAATCGCAATACCATCCGCGCTGCTGAATTCGTCTCCAAACATGCCGACGAAGAAACCAAGAAAAAGCTGCGGACAGACCCAAACATCAAACTGCATCGTGTAGCCAAGGACCTGCGCGAAACCCAGCAGCAGGAAGAGCGTCAAGCGAAACGCAACGAGGCGGCAAAAGACACTCCGCTGGACTCCAGAATTCTCGTGGGCGACTTCCGCAACCTGGCGGACAAGATACCCGATGGCTCGGTGTCTCTGATCTTCACCGACCCGCCGTACAGCCGCAAAGCGGCGGAGATATTCCCAGAGCTGGGAGACTTCGCGGCGAGAAAGCTGGCGGAAGGCGGGAGCCTGATTTGCTACGTCGGGCACGTTCAGCTCCGCCAGGCGATCAACGACCTGTCCGACCATCTTCGCCACTGGTGGACGATTGCTTGTGTCCACTCCGGCGGAAGCACGGTCATGCGGGAATATGGGATAAACGCCTGCTGGAAGCCGGTTCTCTGGTTCGTCAAAGGGACACGCGACAACAAGGCGGACATGGTGTACGACGTGATGAGCGGCGGCAAGGAAAAGGATCATCACGACTGGCAGCAGGCGTCGGCTGAAGCTCAGTACTGGATCGATCACCTGTGTCCCAAAAACGGCATTGTACTCGACCCGTTTCTCGGAGGCGGTACGACTGCGATAGCCGCCAAACTTCTCGGCCGCAAGTGGATTGGAATCGAGATCGACAAGGACGCTGCTGCAATCGCAAGCAAGAGGTTGAGTCAATGACGCGATCATTCGACAAAAAGGTTCATTGTCCGAAATGCGGTGAATGGCACACCGCCGAGACGGCTTTCGGTAGATGGATGCGGCACAACGGCTTGCTCGATTCTAAGAGTGGGATTGTTTGTTTTGACTGCGATATTCTGCTTCATATGTACGCACAACTGCATGGCAAGCAGAAGATTCGAGACGTGCAATGCTTGATGTTTGTGGAAGTGAAAAGCCGTGGGGCACGCCCAAGCTTGGCGCAGCGGGACACACTTTCGTTGTTCGCGCAAGTTCTCAGAAACAGAAAAGACAATCTGCATAAACACAAACGGGGGAGGCACCTTGTGGGCCATGTGACTCCGACAAAGGCTTACAGCCAAATCAAGGCCGCGGAAGTCAAGCTACGCATGTATGGTGGACACTTGCTTCGCCTCAGTGGAGATTCTCCGGAAGACAGTCAATGGATGGAATGGGATGGAAGGAAACTGATCGACCAAGCGACGTTGGTCGGTCTGTTGAGATTTGAGATTGACCCTGACACGCTTCGTCCGCTTGACCTGCGAATCCATCACGCAAACAGGCAAATGTACTTCATCGACAAGGTATGAGTGCCATGACCCACCTCCCCATCGGCCTCCTCCTCGCCGCGTTCACCATCGTCTGCTTGACCAAGCTGGCTGACGCCAGCCATAACGGCACGGAGCCGACGGCGAGTGTTCGTCGGCGTTTTTTCCCGGTCGGCGCGTGCGGGGTGCGTGCGCGCCGGCCGGAGGGAGTTGTGAGGTAATCGCATGAATGCACCAACAGCCTATTACGACGAGAAACACCGAGTTGTTGCCGTGATTCATGGCCTCAGCGACAAGTGGATTTCGGCTCGCGGAAGGCACCGGGTGAAGTCGCCATCGCTGCCGCCGCGTG